>Ga0070695_100000487_pt1 | contig 20693 bp, 21 predicted proteins | sample KBSK1252metaG_FD_65471 | JGI IMG/M metagenome (GOLD analysis project Ga0070695, IMG submission 65471) | Corn, switchgrass and miscanthus rhizosphere microbial communities from Kellogg Biological Station, Michigan, USA - KBS K1-25-2 metaG | ecosystem: Host-associated > Plants > Roots >...
CCGTGATCGCTCCCGCGCTCCCTCCCGCGGAGACCAGGCCGAACAGACGCTTCCCCTGGGTGCTGCGGAAGGTGTCGGCCATGACGCTCCAGAACACCGACACCACCAGGAGGTTGAACACGCTCAGCCAGACGAAGTACACGCGGGCGAGGACGACCCGCCCCTCCCCCCACTCCCAGAGAGCGAAGAAGAGGAGGAGGTTCAGGGAGAAGAAGTGGTAAGCCCAGGGGAGGATCCGCGCCCGGGGCACCCGTGCCGCCAGCCACGCGTACGCGGTGGCGGCCAGGACCATCACCACGAACGTCGCGGTGAAGAGCCAGGGCAGATTCTCGCGGCCACCGAAGATCCCCATCTCCTCCCGGATGGGACGGAGGATGTAGAAGGACGACAGCACGCAGAAGAAGCAGGAGAAGGCGAGAAGAACCGGCCGGATCTCCCGTTCCTCGATCCTGAGAAGCCTTGAGAGCAGGGCGACCTCCCGGGGATCTTACGTATCCGCGTTGTCGGGGTTCGCGATGGCACGGCGTTGGCAGTGCCCTCGAAGAAACCGGGAGGAATCCTCATGCGACGCCACACTGCCGTGTCTCTTTTGCTCGGACCGCTCTTTCTTACCGCCGCCACCCTCGGCTGCAGCCACTCGGATGGGGTGATGAACGGTGGAAACTCCCAGGTTCGGGTGATGCTGACGGACGCCCCGGCCGACATGATCGCCTCGGCCAAGGTGACCATCTCCCGGATCTACCTGGTCGGGGACGACACCGCCGCCGTGGACCTTCGCCTGGCCTCGGATCCCCCGCTGAGCTTCGAGCTCCTCGACCTGCGGAACGGGCTCCAGGCCCTCCTCGCCGACCACGCCGTCCCCGCCAGGCACTACGACCAGCTGCGGATGGTGGTGGACTCGGCCGAGGTCACCCTCGTGGACGGCGCCACCTTCAGCGACGGCACCCACACCAAGGCGCTGAAGGTGCCGAGCGGGATGCAGTCGGGGATCAAGGTGCAGCTGGCGGAACCGATCACCGCCGATGCGGGAGAGCTCACGATCGTCACCGTGGACTTCGACGTGGCCGACAACTTCGTCCTTCAGGGACCTGCGGACGCCCCGCACGGCGTGATCTTCACCCCCGTGCTCAAGGAGAAGGGGCGGGCCGAGACGCCGATCCCCTGACGTCGACCTGGAATTCGGCCAGGCACCGCTGCGATCCGTCCGGCTGCGTCTGTGGCCGGACGATCACGTCCCCCTCCTGGAGCGATCGCTTCCGCATCTCCGGCGTCAGCCGCGGGTCGTCCTCGAAGCGAACCTCCCCCACCGCCACCGATTGCCCTCCCACCTGCAGTCCCAGGTGGACGTGCGCCGGCAGCTCGGAGTGCGGGTAGCCGTTGGGGCGGATCGTCCGCACGACCAGCCTTCCCTGCCCGTCCGTTCGTCCGTAGCCGAACAGGCGCGCGTGGTTCACGTCCCCGGAGTTCGCGCGGACGTGCGCCCCCTCGGCCGCGTACCAGCCCTTCGCGCTCGTGTGGTACGCGTACACCACGGCGTCGGCCACGGGGCGGCCATCCCGGCCGTTGAAGACCAGCTCCAGCGTGAGGCGCGTGCCGGGTTCCTGCGGTCCCGCGAGGGTGAGGGGGCCCGGTGCAGCGTGCGCCTCGATGAGCTTCCTGAACTCGGTCCGCGGATGGATCTGCATGTACGCCGGGTCCACGAGCACGTCGGAGACCGATCGGCCGTGCTCCAGCGCCGCCCTGGCCTCCCCGAGCTCCCGGGTGTCCTCTGCGCTCGCCGGTCCGGGAGGCTCCGCCCACTGGACGAAGGCGTCCTCCGCAGGAGCGGCGGCGAGCGACAGGATCGCGAAGAGCACCGGGAGGACGGGCATGGTCCCAACACCTTGCCCGAGCCCCGTCGGGAAGGAAAGTCGGCGGTCGCCAAGCGACCTTTCCGCGCAGCCGACGTATCACCCGCGTATGCGTCCCGCCCTCGCGGTTCTTGCTCTTTCCCTGCTCGGCGCGGCCTGCGTCCACCGCGCCCCGGCCGATGCCGTCGTGGCCACGCCGCTGGGAGCCCGGATGGACGACTACCTCACGCGCCTGAGCGGCTACGGCTACTCCGGGGCGACCCTGGTGGCGAAGGACGGACGTCTCCTCTTGCGCAAGGGGTACGGGCTCGCCAACGATGCGACGGGCACGCCCGTCACCGCCGCCACCGTGTTCGACATCGGCTCCCTGGCCAAGGTCTTCACCGCCGCCGCCGTCTTGCTCCTGGAGGAGCGGGGCCGCCTCTCCCTCGACGATTCCATCGCCAGCTATCTCGACGGTGTGCCCGAGGACAAGCGCGCGATCACGCTCCGCCAGCTGCTCGCGCACACCTCCGGGCTCGATGTCGAGTTCCCCTACGTCAACCCCACCGCCGAGGACTACGAGGAGGTGGACCGCGACGAGGCCGTGCGCCGGATCCTCGCCACGCCGCTCATCGACCGGCCCGGCATCCGCTGGAAGTACTCGAACACGGGCTACGTGCTGGCGGCCGCCGTGGTCGAGCGTGCGGGGGGCCGGCCATTCCGCGAGTTCCTGCGCACCGAGCTCTTCCGGCCGGCGGGCATGCGCAGCACCGGATTCTGGGGAGAGGGGCTGCCGCCGGTTCCCGAGGAGCGGCTGGCGCGCAGCTACAGCGAGAACGGCGAGACCGCGGACCTGCGCAAGCGCTCGAGCACGACCTGGTTCGATCTCGGCGGCGGCGAGATTGTCTCCACGGTGGACGACCTCTACGCCTGGATGGAGGCGCTGCGCCGTGGCCGCATCCTCTCCCCCGAGACCCTGACCACCCTGTGGACGCCCGCTCTGCCCGAGGGCAAGTACGGCCTGGGCTGGGCCGTGGACCTATCCGGCGGTACCCGCCGCATCCACCACGGCGGGGACTACATCGGCTTCGGCTCCGAGCTCGCCTACTACCCGGACGCGCACATCGTGATGGTGAACCTCGCCAACCGGCGCCGGGAGATCCTGGGGACGCGCTATGCCGCCGATCGCGTCCTTCCCGCCCTGTTCCTGGACCAGAAGATGGAGATGTGGCCCGGCGAGCCCTTCGACGCACCGCCCGCCTGGTCCCCCGCCCTTCCGGAGGACCTCCGCCGCGCCGCGGGGACGTACCGGCTCGCCGGGGGCGGGGAGCTCGTGATCGCTGCGGTGGGAGACGGCGCGCTCTCCATCGCGGCGCGCGGCCAGGACGCCGTGAACGCGCTCTATCCGGGGAGCGAGGCCGAGCTGGAGTTGCGGCGACGGTCCACCGAGCGCGTCCTCGCCATGGTGGAGGCCGTGAGGCGCGGAGACCCCTCGCTGCTCGCTCCCACGATACGCGAGGGCGCGGACCTCGAGCTCTACCGCCGCGCCATCGCGTCGATGATGGACTCCGCCAAGGACGGCCCTTTGCAGGCCATCGAGCCCATCGGCACCGTGCCCTTCGCCTTCCCGCGGGGGACGCGGAGCACGGTCCTGGTCTTCCGCTACGCGCGCGGCACGGACTTCATCCGCTTCGGCTGGAGCAAGGAGCAGGACCGCGTGATCAACATCGGGGAGGGCGCTCCCCTGCTGGCCGAGACGCCGCTGCGCGCGAGCCCCGACGGCGGTCTGGTGGGGTGGAACATCGTCTCCGGGCGGGCCCTGCGGCTCTCCATCCGTGCCCAGGGGGCCCAGGTGGCCGCCATCGCGCTCGAGCGCCCGGACGGGTCCCGCACCCTGGCGGAGCGCCCTGCGTAGAATCGGCCCATGAAGCTGATCCAGATCCCTTTCAGCCACAACTGCATCAAGGTGCGGGTGGCGCTGGCGGTGAAGAAGCTCCCCTACGAGGTGGAGAACATCCCTCCGCGCGACCGCTCCTCCCCCCTGCAGGCCTCGAAGCAGGGACTGGTCCCCGTGCTCGTGGACGGGGACCGCGCCATCGCCGACTCCACGGCGATCCTCCTGTACCTCGAGGAGCGCCAGCCCGACCCGCCCCTCCTGCCCCGCGATCCCCAGGAGCGCGCCCGCTGCCTGCTCCTCGAGGACTGGGCCGATCGCGCCTTCATGGAAGTGTCCCGGCGCATCGCCTACGGCACGATCTTCCAGCAGCCGGGAAGGCTCGCCTCCATGTTCTTCCCCGGCGACCGAGGCCTGCGCGCACGCATCAAGGAGCGGGCGGCGAAGAAGGTCGTGCAGAAGCGGTTCCGCATCTCGGAGGCGCGCCACGCCCGGGACCTCGCCGAGGCCCGGCGCGCCGCCGCCCTGGCCATGGACCTCCTGGGGGAGCGGCCGTGGCTCCAGGAGAGCGGCCCCACCGTGGCCGACATCGCGCTCGCCACCATGAGCGCGCCGCTGCTCGTGGCCCAGGAGCTCCGCGACGATGCGGCGGTGCGTGCGCTCCTCGCCTGGGGTGGGAAGCTCCTGCCGCCGGACGTCACCGCCCTCTACGGCAGGAGCTGAGGAGACCGCGACCTAGGGGAACGAGGGGCAGGCGACGCACTTGTGGTAGCAAGCCCCCGAGGCGTCGCAGACGTAGACCCAGCAGCAGGGACGTGCCTGGGCCACGCTCGTGGACAGGAGCGTCATCGCGGCCAGACCGGCCGCGAGCAGACAGGCCAGACACACCAGGGAACGCACGGCGCGCAGCGTGTTCATCGCGTCCCTCCTAGTTCGGCACGCAGACGGGACAGCACGCGCCCGCCGGAACCTCGAGGTGCTCGTTGTCCAGGCAGTCCGGGGCCGCGCAGAGCACGCCCTTGCAGATCGGCCGCGGGGCAGGCGGCTGGGGCTTGGCCGCGTAGGCGGAGATCCCGACCGTGAGCGCCGCGAGCGCGACGACGAGGGTGAACAACGACATCCTTTTGCGCATCCTGTCCTCCTCCTTCGGGTGTGAGCGCCATCGTACCGGAAATCTCGTGGTGCTCCGGCATCGTCGTCATGGCCTGGAATCAACTACCAGACCTTGCAGACCTTGTCCGGCTCCTTCGCCAGCGCCGCCCCGGGCTTGCACTGGAACGCCTCCGCGAACTCCGGCATGTTCGTGACCACCCCGTTGATGCGGTAGCGCCCCGGCGAGTGAGGATTGATGGTGGCGTTCACGCGCAGGTTCTCCGGCCGCTGGTTCTCGCAGGCCCACTGGGCCAGCCCCACGAAGAAGCGCTGCTCCGGCGTGAGCCCGTCCACGGGCTTCAGGTCCAGCCCCTTGGTGGCCTCCTTCCAGGCCATCCAGGCCAGGATGGTGCCGCCCAGGTCGGCGATGTCCTCGCCCGAGGTGAGCTTCCCGGTGATCTTGATGTCGTCCACGATGACGTAGCTCCCGTACTGCTCGCGGATGCAGTTCGCGCCCTTCTCGAACTCCTGGGCGTCCTTCTCCGTCCACCAGTCGCGCAGGTTCCCCTCCCCGTCGAACTGGCGCCCCTCGTCGTCGAAGCCGTGGGTCAGCTCGTGGCCGATGGTGGACCCCGTGTTCCCGTAGTTGGGGGCGTCGTCCAGCTTGGGGTCGTACAGGGGGGGCATGAGGACGCCGGCGGGGAAGTTGATGTCGTTCATGGAGGCGTTGTAGTAGGCGTTCACGGTGGGCGGCGTCATCCCCCATTCGCCGCGGTCCACGGGCTTGCCGATCTTCGCCAGCTGCCGCTTGACCTCGAAGACGGTGGCTCGGGTCACGTTCCCGAAGAACTCGCCTCGCTTGACCGCGAGGGTGGAGTAGTCGCGCCAGGTGTCGGGGTAGCCGACCTTGAGGCGGGTCTTCCCCAGCTTGTCCAGGGCCTGCGCCTTGGTCTCCGGGCTCATCCAGTCCAGGCCCTGGATGCGCACCTTCATGGCGGCGATGATCTGCTGCGTCATGGCCACCGTCTTGGCCTTGGTCTCGGGGGGGAAGACGCGGTCGGTGAACTCCTTCCCCAGCGCCTCGCCCAGGTCGCGATCCACCCAGTCCACGCACTTCTTCCAGCGCGGCTGCGGCTCCTTCACGCCCCGCAGGTAGGCGCGGTAAAAGGCGAAGTGCTCGTCCACGAAAGGCTTCGAGAGGTAGTCGGAGGCGGCGCTGAGCAGATGCCACCGCAGGTAGGTCTGGACGTCCGCCAGGGACTCGGCCTTCAGGACCTTGCCCAGCTCGGTGAAGAACGCGGGCTCCGAGACGTTCAGCCAGGCGCCCGGTCGTCCCCCCAGGGCGCCGAAGTAGCCGTTCCAGTCGAAGCCGGGCACCAGCGTCTTCAGCTTCCCGGGATCGGTGCGGTGATAGATCTTGTAGGGGTCGCGGCGGTCCACGCGCGACAGCGAGGCCTTGGCCAGGGCGGTCTCGATGCGCATCACCGCGGCCGCCCCCGCCTCGGCGCGCTGCGCGCCCCCGGCCAGGCCCAGCATGTTCCGCACGTGCTCCTGGTAGCGCGCCCGCGTCTCCTTCGACTTGGCGTCTTCCTTGAGGTAGTAGTCGCGGTCGGGAAGCCCGAGCCCGGCGGCGTACAGCGCGAAGATCTGCTTGTCGGACTGCTTGGCATCCTGCTCCACGCCGGACGCGAAGAACAGTCCCCCCGTGGCCATCCGGGCCTGGATGGAGCCCAGGATGGGGCCCAGGTCGCGGACCGACTTCAACCCCGCGATCCTCGTCAGGTCGTCGGCGATGGGGCTGGCGCCCGCCTTCTCCACGGCGTCCACGTCCATGCAGGCGTCGAAGTAGTCCCCGATCTTCTGCTGGCTGGGGTTGCGGGAAGGCTCCGGCTTGGCGTCCTCCTGGAGGATGCCCCACAGGTAGCGCAGGTTGTCCTGATAGAGCTTGCCGTAGACGCTCCAGCTCGCCTGATCCCCGGGGATGGGGTTGTCCTTCATCCAGCCGCCGCAGCTGTACTGGTAGAGGTCCTGGCAGGGGTCCGCGGTGCGGTCCATGGCCGCGGGGTCGAGGCTGGGGGTGTAGGGGAGCTCGGTGGTCGGCGCATCCTCCGCCCGGATGGGGACGGCGGCCAGCAGGGCGACCACGAGAACGGCGAAGGCGAAGGCGCGCAAAGGCATGGGCACTCCTCAGGCTAGACCAGGAGCATACGTGTCCGGCGGGCGCCGGTTCGGCTTGGCGAGAGCGTGTGAAGCGAACGGCTCAGAAGCGCCAGCTGAAGCCCACCGCGGGCCCTCCGAAGCGGATGTCCTGGAGGAGGTCGTCGTCGCTCATGTCGTACTCCAGCTGCCGCCACGCCAGCATGAGGCTGGAGCGCGTGAAGCTGTAGCCGATCCCCGCCATGGCCTGCCAGGTCAGATCGGACGACCCGGTGCCGATGTCGGCGTACCACGGGACGTACCAGTGGCCGCCGCTCCCAAGCTGCCACTTGCCCCGCGCGCCCACGATGGCGTCGTACAGATCCATCCCGCCCGAGAGCTTGCCCTGGCGGGCGAAGGTGAAGCCCGATCCCGTGAACGCCGTGGACAGCGACCAGTGGAGATCGACGTCGATGGTGAAGTAGCGCGCCCCGCCCAGCACCGCCACGCTCGATCTCTTGGTTTCCACCAGCTGCCGGTTTGCGGCGAGCGTGAACGCCACCCCGCTGAGGTCGATGCTGGTGTTCACGTTGGTCTCCCGGGGGATGGAGATCGTCCCCCCTCCGCCGGTCACCGCCTTCACGGCACTGGCGTCCGTGGTGAGATCGAGCCAGATCAGGTCCCCGGTGAACGCCCAGCGTTCCTGCCGCCACTCGGCGGCCAGCATCAACACCCCGTTCAGGTTGGTGAGGTAGTCGCTGGGCCCGATCTCGCTATCGACCGAGCCATCCTCGCCGCCCGGTGGGAAGTCGAACCTCAGCTCGGAGTTGATCGTGGGCAGCCAGAGGTAGGGCGTCAGGCTCCAGTGATCGGCATCTCCCCCTCCCGCCTCCGCGCCCCATGCGGCTTGCGCACAGAGCGCGAGGGCGGGAAGGACGCGGAGGACCTGCCGCGCCGGAGGCACTACAGGACGCCTGCCATCAGGCTCCTGGCGCTGGGGCTGTACTTGCCCACGTAGTCGAGCACCATGGGCTTGAACTGCTCGACCTGCTCCGGCTTCAGACCCAGCTTCTTGAAGGCACCCTGGAGGCCGCCCAGATCCGTCAGCTTGGCACCGCCCAGCGCGCTCTGCGCCGCCTTCAGGTACTTGTCCACCCCGGGCACCTCCTTGCTCAGGGTGCCGAAGTCGGCCGCGGGCAGCTTCTCCGCCGCCTGCTGGAACATGGCGCCCGCCCCGCCCGTGGCCTGGACCTCGCTGATGCCCAGCGACGACGCCAGGTCCTTCGTCAGCTGCGGGGTCGTCATCCCCATGTCGGTCATGCCCTTCTTCGTGGCCGCGCAGCCGGGCAGGATCGCCACCAGTGCCAGAACCAACACCGTCCACATCGCCAGCTTCCGCTGCATGGGAACCTCCACTTTCTCGAGCGTTCGGGGGCGGGGCTTCGCCTCCGGCCCCTTCCCTCTCGGCCCTGGGGCCCACCATGCGACGCGCGGGCGCCCCGGCGCTATTGGACTTTGGGCTCATTTCCTCTTGACCGTGGCCCGGAGCCTCGTATAGTACCGCTCGGTTATACAACCGAGGGGCTATGAAAGAAGCCGCCGAGCGCCTGGACACCACCTTCGCCGCCCTGGCCGACCCCACGCGCCGGGCCATCCTGGCCCGCCTGGCGACGGGCGCAGCCACGGTGAACGAGCTGGCCGAGCCCTTCGCCATGACCCAGCCCGCCGTCTCCAAGCACCTCAAGGTCCTGGAGCGGGCGGGGCTCATCTCCCGGGGCCGGGAGGGCCAGCGGCGACCCAGCCGGCTCGAGGCCAGGCGGCTGGCGGAGGCGAGCGCCTGGCTCGAGCAGTACCGCGCGTTCTGGGAGGCCTCGTTCACCCGCCTGGACGCCGTCCTCCGCGACCTCAAAGGAAAGAAACCACGGCGCCGGTAGCGCCAAGGAGCGGCCATGAAGTTCTACCCTGCCAGCTTCAAGCTCACGCCCGCGGGCGACCGCGAGATCCTCATCGAGCGCGAGTTCGATGCTCCCCGTCCTCTCGTGTTCGACGCCTTCACCAAGCCGGAGCTGGTCCGGCAGTGGCTCCTCGGTCCCGATGGCTGGACCATGCCCGTGTGCGAGATCGACCTCCGGGTGGGCGGCCTTTACCGGTACCTGTGGCGCAAGGAGGCGACGGGAGAGGAGATGGGGATGGGGGGCACGTTCCGCGAGGTCGTCCGTCCGGAGAGGCTCGTCGCCACCGAGAAGTTCGACGAGGCCTGGTATCCGGGGGAGGCCGTGGACACGACGCTCTTCGAGGAGCACGGCGCCACCACCAAAGTGAGGATGAGCGTGCTCTACACGTCAAAGGAAGCGCGGGACACCGCGAGCCGCTCCGGCATGGAGCACGGGATCGTCGCAGGCTACGACCGGCTGGAGAAGGTGCTGGCGTCGCTTCCCGTTCAAAAGTAGACGTGCGCCTCGATACGCACCTCGTCGTCCCCGCCGTCGCGGCCTCGCCAGAAGCCGCGGAGCTGTAGCCCAGGCAGGGCGGTGACGTCGGCCCCGATCCCCCACTGGGAGGTGGCGTCGCCTTCCACCGTTCGGTCGGGGTCGTGGGCCCCGGTCCAGGCGCGCACGGTCACGCCGCGGGTCACCTCGACGTCGGCCTCGAGGTGGCCGGCTTCCCCTCGCAATCGCGTGCCCTCCGCGTCGGAGTCGAGCGTGCGACTGTAGGCCAGGAGCAGCACCAGGCGGTCCACCTTGAGGCCGGCCCAGCCCTCCCCCAGCGTGCGGTGGGCGGAGCCGGGGAGGTCGTTGCTGGCGGCGCTCACCCCCACACGCGCCCAGCTCCCCATCCAGGTCCCCGACCCCACGTACTGCTTGCGGTTGTCGGCGTCCCCCACCTCGGCGCTGCCGTTCGAGGCAGAGAGCGCGGCCACCCAGCGCCCGGTGTCCATCCCGACCTCGATCCCGGTGTCCGGGTTCTCGAAGGTGAAGCCGGAGGCACGCCGCGTGGCGGCATCGTCGTCGAGCAGGCGCAGCCCGAAGGGAACGAAGAAGCGTCCCCCCTTGGCGTACATCCCCGCGCGATGGCTCGACAGGAGCGCGAAGGCCTCGCGGCTGGCGGCGCTCCCCGGCGCCACGTGCTCGTCGAGATAGAAAGTCAGGCGCTCGGGGAGGAGGTCCACGGCGCCGTACAGGTTGGCCTCGAAGACGCGGAACTCGCCGAGGTAGGGCCCGCTCTCCGGCAGGTGTCCCACGTAGCCCGCGCGCCCGTCGGCCCCCAGGCGCACGCGCTCGCCGACGGCGCCGTCGAACAGCGTCCCCGCCTGGATCCAGCGCGCGGGAAGCGTGGTCGCGCCGTAGCCGGCACCGTAGGCCGTCCGCCCGCCACCGCCCGTGCGGTTGACGTGACAGGAGGAGCAGGAAAGGCCGCTGCGCACGGCCAAGTAGGGCTCGGCGTGGACGGCAGTCCACGCGAGCCACACGAGCACCCACAGCGCGAAACGGCGCATCAGTCGTTCTTGGCGCCGGCCGCGATCCAGTCCTGCACCATCTGGATGTCGGAGGCGGAGAGATACGGACCGCCGAAGGGCATCCGCTCGCCGACGATGCGCGGATCCCCCCTCAGCTTGAGGATGATGTACGAGGACTCCGGGTGGCCGGGGAGGACGCGCTTCATGGGGGCGAGCTCCGCGCTCGTCACGTTCACGAGCGAGCTGTAGGACTGCCCGCGCAGGAGGATGAGCCCGAGGTTGGGGAACGGTCCGTGGCAGCCCACGAACGCGCAGCGCGGCGTGAAGATCTGGTCCTGGAGCTGGGTGAGCGTCGGCGGCGTGGGCGGGGGCGGTGGGGGCGGCCCCTCCACGATCACCCCGTCGCCCCCGCAGCCGGCCAGGAGCAGCATCAGAGCCGCTCCCGAGACGGTTCCGCCTCTCATCGCGGCGTTGTCCGCACCCACTGCACGTAGGCGTGAAGGGCGTCCAGCTCCTGGTCGGACACGCGGTCTCCGAATGCGGGCATGACGATGGCCTGCCGCGACAGGAACGCGCGCGCCGCGGGGTTGCCGGCGAGCCGGTCGCAGACACCCTTGCGCACCCACTGCCGGAACTCTTCACGGTCGCGCACGAGATCGGCGTAGTCGGGGCCGTCCCAGGCGGGGACGTAGCCTGTGAACGAGCCCGGGTTCGCGAGCAGGCCCCGACCTTCCGGCCCGTGACAGCCGAAGCAGCCCAGGCGCCAGGCCGCATCTTTCCCCGCCGCCACCTCCTCGCTCGCGTCGGGACCGAACTGGGACACGGCGGCGACGTAGGCCACGAGGTCATCGAGCTGGGGCTTCGCGAGCCTCTTCCCGTACGCCGGCATGCGCAGCAACGCGCCCGGATCGGGCTCGCGGCCGGGTGGATGTCCGTCGGCGATCCAGGCACGCAGGTCGTCGGCGGAGCGGTTCCACATCATCCAGGTCCCCCCCGTCCACCCCGGCACCTCGCCCCCCTTCGCGCCCGGGTTGGGGATGGGCTGGCCGCCGCCTGGCCCATGGCAGGCGAAGCAGCCCATGGACTCGGCGATCTTCCTCCCGCGTACGACGGAGGTGTCGCCGGCCTGACGGCCCCAGCGCGCGCGCAGGCCGAGGTAGGCGAGGGCCGCGCTCTCCACGGCGACCAGCGCCAGGAGGACGACGATCAGGAGCGGTTTCCGCAACTCAAGGAGCGGCAGGGGCGATCTTGTCCACGAGGAGGATCTTGGCGCCCCCGCGCTCGGCCCAGGTGCCGGTCACCGTGACCTTCCGCCCGGCGTAGGGCCGCAGCTCCTTGGTGGGCGTCTCCATGTCGTCCACCGAGTACAGCCAGACCAGCTTGTTGGTCCCGTCCTCCACCAGGGCGAGGGGGATCCCCGCATCGGCGCATTTCTGCGCGCAGGTGCGGTGGGACTCCCCCTTGGCGCCGGACTTGATCCAGCAGGCGGAGTCCACGACCTCGCCCGTCACCGAGGCCTTCTCGGCGGCCAGGAGCGCGGGCGCGAAGAGGAGCACGAGGGCGAGTGCATGTCGCATGGCGCTAACTCATACCGCGACGTCCGCGCCGCGCGTGGGGGACGGTCCGCTCTGCGGGAAGAGGGCGTCCCCGCCCCGCGGAGCGCGCCTATAATCCGCCGCATGTCGCGCAAGGCTTGCGCTCTCGCCCTGCTCGCGGGGCTCGCCGGAGGCTGCACGGGAACGCCTTCCGGACCCGAGACGCCGGCGACGAAGACGATCGGGGTGACGCTGCTCACTCGCGGCCACCTCTTCTACCGAGACCTCGAGCAGGGGCTGCAGAGCGAGGCCGCGAAGTCGGGCTACCGCCTGGTGGTCACCGCGGCGGAGTTCGACCTGGGGAAGCAGGCCGCGCAGATCGAGGACTTCGTGGCGCGCAAGGTGGACGCCATCGTGGTCTGCCCCGTGGACTCGCGCGGGGTGGGACCGTCGATCGGCAAGGCGAATGCCGCCGGGATCCCCGTGTTCACCGCGGACATCGCGGCGCAGGAGGGGGACGTCGTCTGCCACGTGGCCTCGGACAACGTCGCCGGAGGGCGCCTCGCGGGAGAGTTCCTGGGGAAGGCGCTGGGCGGGAAGGGCGAGGTGGCGATCGTGGGGCAGCCGGCGATCACCTCCGTCCTCGACCGGGTGGCGGGCTTCAAGGAGGCCATCGGCCGCTTCCCTGAGATGAAGATCGTGGCCGAGGTGAACGGCCAGGGTGTACGAGACCGCTCGCTCGAGGTCGCGTCCGACGTCCTGCAAGCGCACCCGGATCTTGCCGGCCTCTTCGGGATCAACGACGACTCCGCCCTGGGCGCCCTCGACGCCGCGCAGCAGCTGGGCCGTCCCGGTCTCGCCATCGTCGGCTACGACGCCACCCCGCCGGCGCGAGACGCCATCCGCAAGGGCACGCAGCTCAAGGCCGATGTCGTCCAGTTCCCCGAGAAGATCGGCGCCGCCACCATCGCGCACATCCGCGACCACTTCGAGGGGAAGCCCGTGCCCCGGGTGGTTCCCGTCGAGGTCGGCCTCGTGGACCGATGACCTCCCTGCCGCTTCTCGCGCTCAGGGACGTCGTCCAGCGGTACGGTCCGGTCGCCGCCTTGGACGGGGTCGGGCTCGACCTCGCACCCGGAGAGATCCACGCCCTGGTCGGGGAGAACGGGGCGGGAAAGTCCACCCTCCTCAAGATCCTCTGCGGTGCGATGGCGCCGGACGCCGGCACCATCACCCTGGCCGGCCGCGACGTCGTCTTCCGCGCACCCGCGGACGCGCTGGCCGCCGGCGTCTCCATGATCCCGCAGGACCTGCAGCTCGTCCCCGGCATGAGCGTGGCGGAGAACATCGTCCTGGGAGCGGAGCCCGTGCGGCGGCCGCTGCCGCTCCTCGATGCCCGGGCCCGGGACCGCGCGGCGGAGGACGCGCTCGCGCTCCTCGGCGAGACCCTGGACCTCGGAGCCCCGGCGGGCGCCTTGCCCCTGGCGCGCCGCCAGCTCGTGGAGATCGCCCGTGCCCTGTCGCGCCGGGTGCGGGTCCTCGCCCTCGACGAGCCCACGGCCTCGCTGACGCCGCGCGAGACCGCGCACCTCTTCGCGACGCTCCGCAAGCTCGCCGCGGAGGGGGCGGGGATCCTCTACGTCTCGCACCGCCTCGACGAAGTGGAGGAGATCGCCGATCGCGTGACGGTGCTGCGGGACGGCCGGGTGGCGCTCACAGCACCCGCGTCTTCCCTAGACCGCGCCGCCATCGTGCGCGCCATGGTGGGACGGGAGGTCCGGGCGAGCGCACCCGCGGGGACGCCACGGGGCGAGGAGATCCTGCGCCTGGAGGACGTCGGGGGACCGGGGGTGGCGAAGGTCGACCTGGTGCTGCACCGCGGCGAGGTCCTCGGCCTGGCCGGCCTCGTGGGGGCAGGGCGCACCGCCCTGGCGCGGCTCATCTTCGGGGCGGAGCGGCGGTCCCGCGGCCGCATGTGGATCGAGGGACGCGAGCTCGCGCCGCGCTCCCCCCGCGAGGCCATCGCTGCCGGCATCGGCTTCCTCACCGAGGATCGCGACGTCCTCGGCCTCATCCCGCAGATGAACGTGCGCGAGAACGCCACCCTGGCCGGGCTCCGCGCCTTCTGCCTGGGCCCCTTCGTGCGCCGGGCCCGGGAGCGCGCCGCGGTGCGCACCCACGCCGAGAGGCTGCGCCTCAAGGCGCCCTCGCTCGAGGCCCCGGTGGCGCAGCTGTCCGGCGGAAACCGGCAGAAGGTGGTGCTCGCGCGCTGGCTCCTGACCCGCTCGCGCGTCCTCCTCCTGGACGAGCCGACGGTGGGGGTGGACGTGGGGGCCCGCCAGGAGATCCACGCGCTGGCGCGCGAGCTGGCGGGGGAAGGGCGCGGGGTGCTCGTCATCTCCTCGGATCTCGACGAGCTCCTGAGCGTGTCCGACCGGATCGTGGTGATGCGCCGGGGACGCATCGCGGGAGAGCTCCCGGCCGCCGGCGCCACCCGGGAGCGGATCATGACCCTGGCCACGGCGTGAGGAAGCCGGCAGAGATCGGGCTCCTCCTGGCCCTGGTCGCGGAGTGTGCGGTCTTCGCCGTGGCCGCGCCCCACTTCTTCACCGCGGACAACCTGCGCAACGTCACGCTGCAGGCCTCGATCAGCGCCATCCTTTCGGCGGGGATGACGTTCGTCATCCTCACCGGGGGCATCGACCTCTCGGTGGGTTCGGTGGTGGCCATGGCGGGGATCGTGGCCACCTCCTGCCTGAAGCTGGGGATCGGGCTCCCCCTTTCCATCCTGGCGGCGCTCGCCTTCGGCGCCCTCTCGGGAGGGATGGCGGGCGCCCTGGTGGCGCGACTCTCCCTGGCCCCCTTCATCGTCACCCTCGCCTTCATGACCATCTGGCGCGGGGCTGCGTTCCTGGTCACCGACGGCCGGCCGGTCTGGGATCTGCCGCCGGGGTTTGCCCTCCTCGGGGGCGGGCGACTCCTCGGCATCCCCGTGCCCACCCTGGCCATGCTCGGCATCTTCGCCGCCGGCCACGTCGCGCTGACTGCGACCCGCTACGGCCGGCACGTGGTGGCGTGCGGCGGCAACCCGGAAGCCGCGCGTCTGGCCGGCATCCGCACCGGCCACGTGCTGGCCTCGGTGTACGTCCTGTCGGGCACGCTCGCCGCGCTCAGCGGTGTGCTGCTGGCCTCGCGCATGAACTCCGGGCAGCCCAACGCCGGCCTCATGTACGAGCTGGACGCCATCGCCGCCGCGGTCGTGGGCGGGACCAGCCTCACCGGCGGCCGGGGCTCCATCGTGGGGACGCTCCTGGGGGCGCTGCTGATCGCCGTCCTGCGCAACGGTCTGAACCTGCTCGACGTCAGCTCCTACGTCCAGCAGGTCCTGGTGGGGGCGGTGATCCTGGCCGCCGTGCTGTTCGATCCCCAGCGGAGGTCCCGATGAGCATGGCAAGGGTCGGGCTGGCGGTACTCCTGGCCGTGTCGGGCGCCCGTGCCGAGACCGCGGTGGACCGGCTGACGGCCAGGCTTCAGGCGCTGACCGAGCTGACCTACGACTCCTGGAAGGCCAGCCCCGACATCGCGAAGACGCACCTGGAAGGCGAGGCCCCCGCGCAGCCCCCCTTCGACGACCGGGCGTGGAGCACGCTCGCCATCGGCGAGAGCATCCGTCCGGACTCCTGCTGGCTGCGGCGGAAGATCGTCCTGCCCAAGACCTACCTCGGCCGGCCCGTCACCGGGAAGGCCCGCCTCAAGGTCGCGGTGGACGACGCCGGGTACCTCTGGGTGAACGGGGAGAGCAAGGGCTACTTCGCCTGGGACGGCGACTTCCCGCTGACCGAGCATGCCCGGCCGGGCCAGACGTTCGTGGTCGCCATCAAGGCGATCAACACGGGAGGGCCGCTGCGGCTCCTGCGCGCGCAGGTGGAGCTGGAAGGCGCCGGAGAGGCGGAGGACAGCCTCCGCCGTTCGGCCACGGACCTCGCCCTCTCCCTGCGCGTGGGCCAGAAGCTGCTGGGCTTCGACACCTACCAGACCAGCGCCCGCAACCGCGTCGATCCCGGCGTCGATCGCTCGGCGATGGACCGGAGCGAGAAGGAGCGGCTGGCGGCACTCCTGCAGCGGATCGCGGGCAGCGTGGACGCCGATGCCCTGGAGCGAGGCGACGTCCCCCGCTTCCAGGCCTCGCTGGAAGCGGCGCGCAGGGATCTGCGCCCCATCGGAGAGTTCGCCAAGCGCTTCACGCTGTACCTCGACGCCAACGCGCACATCGACGCCGCCTGGCTCTGGCGGGAGCGGGAGACGGTGGAGGTCTGCCGGAACACCTTCTCCTCCGTCATGAACATGTTCCAGGCCAGACCGGACTTCACCTACACGCAGAGCAGCGCCGCCTACTACGACTGGATCGAGCGCACCGATCCCGCGCTCTTCCAGAAGATCCGCGTGCAGGCGGCCGCCGGCCGCTGGGAGGTGGTGGGGGGCATGTGGGTCGAGCCCGACTGCAACCTCCCCTCCGGCGTCTCCTGGGCGCGGCACCTCCTCTACGCCAAGCGCTACTTCCGTCAAAGGCTCGGGGTGGACGTGACGGTGGGGTGGAACCCCGATTCCTTCGGCTACAACGCGAGCATCCCCATGCTCTACCGGAACGCAGGCATCGACGCCTTCATCACCCAGAAGATCGGGTGGAACGCCGACAACGTCTTCCCCCATCGCGTGTTCTGGTGGGAGGCCCAGGACGGCTCCCGTATCCTCACCTACTTCCCCTTCGACTACGTGAACGAGATCGACGATCCCTTCCGTCTCGTGGACTGGGTGCGCCAGTTCGAGGCGGGGACGGGCCTGACGCGCATGCTCGTGCTCTTCGGCGTGGGGGACCACGGCGGCGGGCCTTCGCTGGAGATGATGCAGCGGGCGGACCGGCTGGCCTCCCTCGACGTCTACCCGCGCATCGCATACGGCACCGTGGGGTCCTATCTGACGTGGCTGCGCACCCAGGACCTCTCCGGCATCCCCGTGTGGAAGGACGAGCTGTACCTCGAGTATCACCAGGGGACCTACACGACGCAGGCGCGAATGAAGGAGCAGAACCGGAGGAGCGAGGTGCTCCTCACCGACGCCGAGAAGTTCGGCGCCCTGGCCACGCTGACCGGCGCGCGCTACGACGGGGCGGCGCTGGAGGAGGCCTGGCGCAACGTCCTCTTCAACCAGTTCCACGACCTGCTCCCCGGCTCGGGGATCCGCGAGATCTACCTGGACGCGGCGGAGCGCTACCGCTCCGCCACCGAGATCGGCAACCACGCGCTCGAGGGCGCGCTGGCGGCGATCGCCGCCACCGTGGACACGTCGAAGGTGACGGGAACGCCGCTGCTCGTCTTCAATGGACTGGGCTGGGACCGTACCGATCTCGTCCGCGTGAAGCTCCCGGAGGGCGACGACACCTGGGCGGTGTTCGATGCCGCGGGGAAGGAGATCCCTTCCCAGATCGAGCCCGCCGGGCGCTACGCACGGGAGATCCTGTTCGTCGCGCGCGCGGTGCCCTCCCTGGGCTACGCCCTCTTCGACCTGCGGCGGACCTCTCCGCGCGCGTCACGCTCCTCCCTCACCGCCACGGAGAACAAGCTGGAGAACGCGCTCTTCACCGTCGCCGTGGATCCCGCCACCGGCTGGATCACCAGCGCTTTCGACAAGCGCGCGGGGCGCGAGGTGCTGAGCGGCCCGGGGAACCGCCTGCAGCTCCTGGAGGACGTGCCCAGCGCCTGGGACGCCTGGAACATCGGGCTCACCGGCACCGAGTACCCCACGACATTCCGCAAGGCGGAGATCGTCTCCTCGGGGCCAGTGCGTGCCGTGCTGCGCCTCACCCGGGACTATCTCAAGCCGGGGGTGAAGAAGGACTTTCCCACCGAGGACTTCCCCAGCTCGTTCTTCACCCAGGACGTCGTGCTCTACGACGGCCTGGACCGCATCGACTTCGTCACCGAGGCGGACTGGTGGGAGGAGCACACCATGCTCAAGGTGGCCTTTCCCCTCACGGTGGCCGACACCAAGGCCACCTACGAGATCCCCTTCGGCTCCATCGAGCGCTCCACGGGGACGGGCGATGCCTGGGAGAAGGCCAAGGTCGAGGTCCCCGCCGCACGCTGGGCCGACCTCTCCCAGGACGACTACGGCGTGAGCCTGTTGAACCGCGCGAAGTACGGGCACGACATCAAGGGATCGACGATGCGCCTGTCGCTCCTCCGCTCCCCCAAATGGCCCGACCCCACCGCCGACCGGGGCAAGCATCGGATCGAGTATGCGCTGTACCCACACGCCGGCCGCTGGAGGGAGGCCGCCACCGTCCACCGCGGCGCCGAGTACGACGCGCCGCTGCTTCCCGTCCTCACCGACCGCCATCCCGGCTCCCGCCCCGCCACGGACTCCCTGGTGCGGATCGCCCCCGACGCCTACGTGCTCACCTCGATCAAGAAGGCGGAGGACGGATCGGCATGGATCGTCCAGTGGTACGACGCGAAAGGGAAGGACGGCGTGGCCGACGTCACGCTCCCCTTCCCGCCCCGGCGCGCCGTGGTCACGGGCTTCCTGGAAGAGGACGGCGCTCCCGTGCCGTTCGCCGGCAACGTGCTCCACGTGCCCACCCGCGCCCACGCCGTCACCAGCGTCAAGGTGGAGCGTTGAGGAGGCGCGATCCCGCGGTGGCGCTCGTGTAGTTCGGCGCCGGTCGGTTTCTACCTGCGGTAAGTCTCGCGGCGTCTGCTTCCAGGATGGCGCCTCTTTCGTGCGGTTTCGGCGGCGATGCCGCATGGCGCAGATCTTGAAGCGCAAGGCCGGCGGAGGTGCCCATGAAGCCTAGAAACCTGATTGCCGTGGTGTGTGCCCTGGGTCTGCTGCTTGCGGTGGGCGCGCCCGCGCTCGCGGACGAGCATCGTCCCCACGAGGGGAAGATCATCAGCCTCGATCAGACCGCGATGTCCATGACCGTGCAGGGCGAGAAGGACGACCAGTGGTCGCTCTACTGGACGGAGAGCACCAAGCTGAAGGGAGACGTCACCGTCCAGGAGCTCCAGGTGGGCGACAAGGTTCACTTCGATTTCATGGAGAAGGACGGCAAGAAGTGGCTCACGGAGATCCATCGCACCGGAAAGGCCGACAAGGACTAGGCAGGAGGGACGCATGAGCTTGAATGCGATGCTCCAAGAAAGAGAGCCGGAATCGGACCTCGTGATCCACCCCACGACGTCCTGGAGCGAGACGCGGCTGCAGAGGGTCGTCCTCACCGACGTGCGCATCCCCTTCGGCTCGGCGGTGGCGCTCCTGCTCAAGTGGACGCTCGCCGCCATCCCGGCGGCGCTGGTCCTGGGCGGCCTGCTGGCGGGGGCGTTCTATCTGGTCACGGAAGTGCTCGGGGTTCGGGCGTCGCTCTGACGCCCGAGCCCCCTCAGCGGTGGACGCGTGCGAAGTCGATGAAGCCGTTCTCCACGTCCACGGACACGAGCTTGACGCGCACCCGTTGGCCGATGTCCAGGCCGTGGGCGCCCTGCACGACCTTCCCTTCCACCGGGGGGTGGAAGACGCGGGCCCAGGTCCCTTTCTCGGACGCGCCCGTGACCAAGCCGTCGAACTTCTCGCCGATGCGGCCTTCCAGCAGGCAGGCCGCCGCGGCCTTGCGCACCTTGCGCTCGACCTTGTTCGCGGCGTCCTCGGCCTGGGTGCAGTGCCGCGCCAGCTCGGCCAGCTCGTCCGTGGAGTAGGGAGGCTTCCCGCCGGCCAGCGCCGCCTTCACCAGGCGGTGCGTGATCAGGTCCGGGAAGCGCCGGTTGGGCGCCGTGGAGTGCGCGTAGTCGCGGACGGCCAGGCCGAAGTGCCCGATCGAGGTCTGCCCCGGCTCCTCCAGCACGTACTCGCCCGCGCCCATGGCCTTCACCACCGCCAGGGAGAGGTCGGGGAACCGCAGGGGATCGGCCTTGCGGCGGCGGACCAGGAACTGCTCGAGGGCCACGGGATCGGGATCGTGAGGTAACCGGTCGCCCAGCTCCTCGGCGATGGCCTCGATGCGGTCCCACCGCTCGGGAGAGCGGACCACCCGCCGCACGCTGGGAAACCCACTGGCCTTCAGGTAGCGCGCGGTGACGCCGTTGGCCGCGATCATGAAGTCCTCGATGAGGTTCTTGGCGTTGTTGCGCGCCTCGGCGGTGAGATCCACCACGTGGCCGTCGCTGAACACCGGCCGGGCCTCGATCGTCTCCAGGTCGAGCGCTCCCTGCTCGTGCCGCAGGTCGCGCATCCGGTCCGCGGTACGGTCCTGCAGCTTCAGGTTCTCGGCCAGACCTGGCAGGGCGCGCACCTTCTCCGGCGGCTCCCCCTCCCCCTGCAGCCACAGGCCCACCGCGTTGTAGGCGAGCTTGGCCTTGTTGTGCACGTGGGCGCGATAGACCTTCCCCTTCCCCACGGCACCGTCCCCACCCACCTCCACGTCGATCACCAGGGCCACCCGATCCTCCCCCTCGTTGAGTGAGGTCAGGTCGGTGGAGAGCCTCTCTGGAAGCATGGGGAAGATGCGGGCCGCGGTGTAGACGGAGGTCGTGTTCTGGCGGGCGTGATCGTCGATGGGCGTGCCGCGCGCGATCAGGGCGTCCACGTCGGCGACGGCGATGAGGCAACGGACCTTTCCTCCCCCCAGGTCCTCCGCCACCGTGAGCTGGTCAAGATCCCGGGAATCGTCGTTGTCGATCGAGCACCAGAGCAGG
>Ga0070695_100000488_pt1 | contig 20691 bp, 22 predicted proteins | sample KBSK1252metaG_FD_65471 | JGI IMG/M metagenome (GOLD analysis project Ga0070695, IMG submission 65471) | Corn, switchgrass and miscanthus rhizosphere microbial communities from Kellogg Biological Station, Michigan, USA - KBS K1-25-2 metaG | ecosystem: Host-associated > Plants > Roots >...
GCAACCGCTGCCGCCTTCAGTCCCCTGCAGCGAACACCGCTCGATCGGCTATTCGGACGTTGGTCACTCGACTATTCGCCGGTATTCATCGCCCTTGATCTCATTTCGCGAGTTTTCTCGCCTTACGACCTCAACCCCCACGGCTTCAATCCACTCACGCTCATTTTGCGTGAAAGCATCGCCTTCGAGCGTCTGGTGCGATCGCCCATCAAACTGTTCATCACGGCAACGAGCGTTCGCACTGGTCGTGGGCGTATCTTTCGAAATGCGGAACTAACCCCGGATGTCCTGTTGGCCTCGGCGTGCCTGCCAACCATGTTTCAAGCCATAGAGATCGATGGGGAGCCCTACTGGGACGGCGGCTTTGCCGGCAACCCGACGATTACGCCGCTGATTCGTGAGAGTGACGCGCAAGATACAATCCTGATACAGATCAATCCACGCGAACGTCCCGGCACGCCTCGCTCGGCTGCCGAAATCCTCAATCGGCTTAACGAGGTCTCCTTCAATGCGACGCTGATGAAGGAGCTGCGCATGATCGCTTTGATGCGCCAGGTGGCCGATCCCGGCTCAGGCGAAGGCAGGCGTTGGTCGCAGATGCGCATGCACCGTATTACCACCGAACTGATGACGGATCTGGGCTATTCCTCCAAGTTGAACGGCGAACGCGACTTCCTTTGGATGCTGCGCGCCGAGGGCAGGCGAGCAGCCAGCGCTTTTCTTGAGCAACATGCGAGCGATCTTGGCCAACGCTCGACCGCCGATATCGACGTGCTGTTGGAGGAGTGCTGAGCCATGGATCTGCTGGGGATCCTGGTTGCGCTCGCATTGCTGATTTGGCTGGCCTTTCGCGGTTGGAGCGTGCTGCTGTTGGCGCCGTGCGCCGCGCTAGTTGCCGCGGCCGTGGCCGGCCAGCCGCTGCTGGCGCATTGGACGCAGACCTTCATGGGCAGCGCCGCCGAATTCCTAGCGCGGTTCTTTCCCCTGTTCCTGCTGGGTGCGCTGTTCGGAAAGTTGATGGAAGACAGTGGATCCGTGCAGGCGATCGCCGGCTTCATGACCGAAAAACTTGGAACGCATCGGGCGATGTTGGCCGTCACCCTAGCCGGCGCCATGGTTACCTATGGAGGCGTCAGCCTGTTCGTCGCATTTTTTGTGCTTGCCCCTATGGCGCAAACTCTGTTTCGCGCCGCCAATATTCCCAGACGCCTAATTCCTGCGGCCATCGTTCTTGGCACTTCAACCTTTACGATGTCCGCATTCCCGGGGACGCCGGCGATCCAGAACGCAATTCCGATGCCGTTCTTTGGTACCACACCCTTCGCCGCACCGGGTCTTGGCATCATCGCTTCGTTTATCATTCTAGCCTTTGGACTCTGGTGGCTTTGGCGCGCGGAGAGCGCCGCACGACGGGCAGGCGAGGGCTACGGGTCGGATCCCGACGGTGCAAGCGAGCAGGCTGCCGACAGCGAATTCGTTCGCGAGCGCGCCACCGCTGCGCGCGAATTCGATCCGGCAGAAATCCAGCGCGGATATCGCAGCCAGGCCGCCCCGCCGATCCTCAGCGCCGCGCTTCCTCTCGCCATGGTTGTGAGCGTTAACCTGCTGATGTCATTGGCCGTCCTGCCGCGCCTGGATCTATCCTATCTCGCCCGCGACGAGTGGGGAGCGACTTCACTGTCGGCGGTGGGTGGCGTGTGGTCGGTCGTTGTTGCTTTGGCGGCTGCCGTCGTCACCGTCATTGCCCTGAACTGGTCTCGCTTGCCGGCTCTGCGCCAGAGCATGGATGCAGGCGCCAATGCCTCCGTGCTACCGGCTTTCAGCGTCGCTAGTCTGGTTGGTTTCGGCGCGGTCGTCGCCGCCCTACCGGGCTTCGCCGCCGTGAGCCAGTGGGTGCTTTCCATCGGTGGTGGACCGCTGGTGTCCCTAGCCGTTGCAACCAATGTGCTGGCGGCTCTGACCGGATCGGCCTCCGGCGGCATGACGATTGCCCTCGATGCGCTCGCCGCGACCTACATGAAAATTGCCGCCGAAGCGGGCATTGACCCCGCGCTCTTGCACCGTGTGGCCACCCTTGCCGCCGGCACGCTCGACAGCTTGCCCCACAACGGCGCGGTGGTGAGCCTTCTCGCGGTTTGTGGATTGACCCATCGCCAGAGCTATTTCGACATGGCGGTCGTGGGTATCCTCGGCGCCATTCTGGCGTTGCTTGCCGTGATCCTGCTGGGTTCGGCATTCGGCTCGTTCTGAACGCTAGCAGTTGAGGTTCGCCAAGCGACCTTGCGCCGCAAGCGCATATGGCATCAGGGCCCAAACGCCAAGGGGGCCCGCGTGCAGCCGTGCTATTGGTGATGCTCACGGCTAAATAGGCAGGCTTTGAAATGCCAATTGCGATTTCCGCGACCGCTAATGGCAATGGCCCGCTTACACGCGACCGGCATAGCCGGCGGCGCCGAGCCGGCGCGACGCCGAGCATCGCCCCAGCATGCAGGCTTGGCGTAGCACCTAAGCGTCTGAGCGCCGATACGGGGCCATCCTGACAGGCGTATCGTGAAGCTCGCAGAGCGGCGCTGTCGGCTTGAATTTTCTAGCCGCCCGGCCATAGTTGACGCAGTCCGCCGGCTGCCACGTATAAAGTCAAGACGTAATACAGTAGGTAAAGGTTGTAGGTCTGCCCGTTGCCGGAGTAGAGCAGCCGTGTCCGGCCGGCGAGCTCACCGGTAGCCCCCGCCAGACCAGTCCAGAATCGAATGGCATAGGGCGGCGTTAGCATCGCGATGAGCCGACGGCAGGTATCGTAGAAACTGGCCGGCGGGCGGCCTTTTATCGTTGCCCAGCCGATCACGTGCAACAGCCAGAATAACCCGAACAAGACCACTGCGGCGGCAAGCGCGAATGCCATGACCGGCAGCGGGTTCCAGTAACCATAGATCATCTCAAGTGACATGCCTTGCCAGACCAGAGTCGATGCGAACTGCGGATCAATCGCCCTCGAGATTGGCTCGATCAAAAGCTTGGGAAAGAAGGACATCACCAAAATGCCGGCAATCAGCAGATATTGCGGGACAAGCAGGACCATTGGCGCCTCGGCGATGCGCTCGTGCTCAGCATGGCTAGCGCCGAGAAAAATCGTCTGGATGAAGCGCGCCATGTAGAGGCAGCCCACGAAGGTCGCCACGAGCATCATTATCGCCGACCCAAACCAAGCCTTTTCCAGCATCGCGTCAAGCAGCAGCCATTTACCACCAAAGCCGGTGAGTGGGGGCAGACCCGACATAGCGATCATGGCGACCGCGGCTGCGGCGAACGTGAGCGGCATCGCCCGACCCAATCCTCCAAGGTCGGCCAGAATCCGCCGGCCAGTGCGAAGGATCAGCGCTGCGGCAACGAGAAACAGAATGCCCTTCACCATCAGGTGATTGGCGATGAGGTAAAGCGCGGCCACCCAACCAAGATGGCTCATTAGCGCAATTGCGGTGATGATGTAGCCGAGTTGGCTCATGCTTGAATAGGCCAGCATCCGCTTCAGGTCGTCCTGGCCCACCGCCAGCATGGCCCCGACGAGCGCAGTCAGCATGCCGATCCAGCCAACGATATGGGCGACATTGAGTGCGACCTCCGAGCGGATCGCAAGATAGGCCCCGAGCAGAAGACCGAACATCGATGCCTTGCTGACGACGGCCGATAGCAATGCGGACACAAGGTCGTCGGCCTCCGCATAGGCACCCGGCAGCCAGACGTGAACGCCGACGGCCCCCGCCTTGATCAGCAAGCCAATAGTCAACAGGAGGAACACTGTGGCATCATCCGGCCCTACCGCGCGCAGGCTCGTGAGTAACGTCGTGCCGGTTGCGGCATGCATCAGCGCGAAACCACCCAGCAGGAAGAATGCGGCCGCTAACGAGAACAGCAGGTAGCACAACGCATGCACCTCTGCCTCCCGACGCTGCACGATCAGAAAATAGGACGATAGGGTAATCAGTTCCCAGATGAAAAAGAATTGCAGGCTGTTCGAAGCGTGCGGTAGCGCCGACAGTGACAAAAGCATGACAGCGAGCAGCGGGTAGAAACCCGATCGGTAGTTGTGCCGTACCAGACAGGCGATCGATACGACCAGGCCGCCGGCGAATAGGAGGCCTCCGAACAGAGCATTGAGGCCAGACAGGTCGCGGATGAGCCACAGGCCGGCGATCAACACCACGGCCAGTGCGGTGGGACCATTGCGCGGCACGTGCGCGCGTTCGAGCAGGTGGAGCGCGAGGCCCGCAGCCAGCGGCACGAATACCCACGGCGAGCCGATCCCTGCGAGGTCCGCCGCAAAGTAGCCGCACCCCGCCAGCAGCGCGGCCATCGCGAACACGGGCAGCGGCGCAGTGCCGTCACGCGGCTCGCCTATTTTGACGGGTGAATTGACGGTCTCGCCGAACCAGCGGAATAGGTAGGCGACTTCGAGCAGGGAGCCAATGAGTACGATCAGGATCCACACAAAGCGCTCGCCCGCCGCCAGGCTCATGACGAGTTGCCACTTCGCCCAGAAACCCGGGAACGGTGGAAATCCGCAGATCGCAGCCAGTAGAATGCCAAACAGTAGGATGGTGGTGGGCTGTCGAGACAGCTTCGACCAGTCAACTAGGCGCTCGGCGTTGACATGGCCTGCCAGCCAGAACAAGCCAACCTTGGCGAGCAGGTGATTGACGAACAGGCCTCCGACCACCAGGTACAAAACAGAGTTTTCGACCTGAAGTCGTTTCAGAAGGCAGACGGCAAGTGTCATGAGAGCCATCTGGCCGATCGATGAGTAACCGAGTAGCCTTTGCGTGCTAGCCTGGCGCAAACCGATTAGGTTGGAGCATAAAAACGTGACTGCACTCAACGCGGCGATGAGCTCGAGCTGATCGTCGAACAAGGGCATTAGCTTCAACAGCGCAAAGAACACTCCTGCCGATACCGCTCCCGCTATCAACGCCGCCACGTCACTGCGTGCGGTTTCGTAGACGTCGAGACCCCAGCCGTTCGCCGGAAACGGCTTGAGCTCGAGCAGCAGGCAGGCGAGCAAGAATATTAGCGCGGCAAATGCGATGGGCCCAACGATCGCCTGTCGCTGCGCAAGTAAGTCATCAATGTTGAGGATGCCGGTTGCCGCGTAGAGTAGCATCGTGCCAATCAGAAAGAAGGTCGACGCCAGAACGGTTGCCATCAGGTATTTGAAGGCCGCCGACAGCGCCGCGGGCGTGTCCTGGAGGCTCAACAGCCCGTAGGTAGCGATCGACACAACCTCCAGGAACACGAACAAATTAAATAGGTCGCGGGTCATCACCATGCCCTGGGTGCCCGTAATCAGCAGGAGGTATAGCACCATCGCGCTATACGTCCCGCGCGCAAAGCTCCTGGCACCAATCAGGGCGACGAGGTTGATGCTGAAGGCGAATACGGCCTCCGGCAGGCCCATTTGCAAATTGATCGCATAAGGTGGTTTTGCGCCGCCAGTGAGGATGTCGATCGGTGCTATGCCCACTGCGAGCCGGCAAAGTGAGATGCCTGAGATCAAGGTCATGGCGGCTAGCGCGAGAACAAATGCGGCGACAAGCCAGCCGCGCCCGAGACGATTGATCAGCGGGCTCAGGAAGGCACCACCAAAGCCGACGATAAAGATGCCGAGCGGATCGAGGGCGCTGTTCACCACTTCGACTCCGTAAAGGCGTCGATCGAGAGCGTTTTCTTTGCCTCGTAGAGCCGGATTGCAAGGGCCAGCATGATGGCGGTAACGGCGAGCCCGATCACGATTGCGGTGACGGCCAGCGCCGAAGGGATTGGGTCAACGGCGCGCATCGGTGCTTCGGTGATGCTCAAGCCAGCATCAATGATGGGCGCGGTACCCCGTGCAACGTAGCCAATCGCCACCATCAATATATGTGTGCCGGTGCCGATCAAGGAGAAGGCGATGACAATCCGCAGAATGTTGCGGTGTGTGAGCATGCCCCAGATCCCGATCAGGATCAGCGTGAGACCCGTGGCGAAAACGACGATCGATATCATCCGCGACCTCCGTCAGCCAGCAACTTAGGCCCGAAAGCGGTCGATGATGACGCTAAGCTCGCAACCGACCTTGGCGCCCAGCAGGACCGAGAGCAAGGGGATCGCTCCAGCACTGAAGAAGGTGCCGAACTGACCGAGCGGCAGCACGCGATTGTCTAGGAATCCACCGGCAAAGAGCAGTCCTGCAATGCCGACAAGCACGAACAGCACGCCTGCGGCCGACTCTGTGCTGCTGAGAAAATGTTGCGCAAACTGCTGCCTCGGGTCGGCAAGCAGCAGAAGGATTGCGCTCGAGGCGGCCACCGCACCACCCTGGAATCCGCCGCCAGCCGACAGGTGGCCGTTCGTAATGATGTAGGCCGCGAAGATGGCAATCAAAGGCACCAGAATTTGCGTGCCAGTGCGCACAATCTCGCTGGCCTGCCGCGATGAGGGGGGCGTATCGCTCGGCGCATTTTCGTTGCGCCGTGCGCGGCTGCCCAGCACCAAGCCGACACCAGCTGCGACCATGAACAGCACCGCGACCTCGCCGAGCGTATCCAAGGCTCGGTAGGTCAGCAGGATTCCGGTGATGACATTGGGGGCGCCAAGCTCCTGTGGGACGAGTTCGACGTAGCGCTTCGCCAGCGGCGGTAGTGACTGCCGTTCGACATGATGTACAGTGAGGCTGGCAAACACGAACCCGAACAGGGCGACTGCCAAGACGATGCCGGCGCGTCTGATCATGCATCGCCTCGCGATTGCTCGCGGGCATCGCGTAGCGCGTCGACCGTAGTCTGCGGTGTCATCGGAACCTGAATTCGGTGCGCCGCACGCGCCAGCGCGTGCGAGGAGATTGGGTTGGTCATCAGCACGAAATAAACGACAAGCAGAATTTTCAGCGTCCAGTCGGGATGAAGAAAGGCGATGCCACCGACCACCAGCGTGTTCCCGAGCGTCGACGCTTTGGTGCCGGCCTGCATTCGGGTATACGCATCGGGCATCCGCCAAACGCCGAGCCCCGCCGAGAGGTGGAACACCGCACCGGCGAGGACCAGGAGGCTGCCGATCAACTCCGCCATGACTAGTTCTCCTCCCCGGCAGTTCGGCGAAGCGCATAGAGGAAGACCAATGTCGACAGGCCGGAGCCGATCGACGCCTCGGTCATCGCCACGTCAGGCGCCCCGAGCAACAGATAGCAGAGTGCCGCGAACAACCCAGCAAGCCCGCCGCTTACCATCGCGGCGATGGTGCTGCTGAGGTGGACGGCAAGCAGCCCGCTGACAATGATGCTGCCGCACAGCAGGAACACCATTAACTCGAGCATGGCGCTAAAGCCCTCGTTCGAGATAGCGAGCGACCGCGAGTACTGCCAGGAAGCTCAGCACGCCGTAAACAAGTGCGACGTCTAGGTAAATTAGCCGGTCCGCGACGTGCGCATAGATTGCGATTAGCGAGATCGACACGACGGTCAGCATGTCGACCGCGATGACGCGGTCGACGATGGTGCGCCCTAGTACCAAGCGCAGTACGCCCAACAAGATGCCGAAGAAAATCAGTACCGCGGCAATCACGATGAGGTGGTCAGCCAAAGACCTTCTCCAGGTGGTGCTCGAATCGACCGGCAATCAGGCGCCTCGCCTCCTCGGGATCGGTGGTCTTCACATCGAGCCAGTGAATGAACAAGCTGTCTCCTTCTATCTCGACCACCAAGGAGCCGGGTGTGAGCGCGATCGAGTTTGCCAGCGCCAGCCGGCCCACTGGCGTCTTTAGCTTGGTCTTGATTTCGATAATGCCGGGATTGATGTCGATGTGGGGTGCGAACACGTAGCGCATCATGTTGATGTTAGCGAGCACGAGTTCGACCAGAAAAGCCCCGCTGTACTTGAGGAAGTGATGGAGTCGCGCGAGGGAAAAGCGAATGTCACGCCATGCATTGAACTTCCGGGTGAGCAAGTAGGCCAGCACCGCCGAAATCAAGGCGCCAGTGACGATCGACCCAGGTGCGAGCGATGAGTTGGCAGCGAACCAGATGAAGGTCAGGAGAAGCCAAAGCCAGAGGAATCCGCTAGCTGTCTTCGATTGCTGCTGATCCGATGCCATCTCGTTAGCGCTCCGTGCAGGCCGGCGCAGACGTGGCCGGTACTGTTTCCCGGCCGCCGAACCACGCCACGTACAGCGTTGGCAAGAACACCAGCGTAAGGATGGTTGCGACCAGCAGTCCTCCCATGATGGCAAAGGCCATCGGGCCCCAAAACACGGTTGGCGCGATCGGGATCATGCCAAGGACCGTCGAAACTGCGGTGAGCATGATTGGACGGAAGCGGGAGCTGCTGGCATCGATGGCGGCGTGCTGTACGTCCTTTCCTTGGGCCTTTTCGGACTCGATTTGACCAATGAGAATGACCGCGTTCTTCGTGATTATTCCAAGCAGCGCCAGGATGCCAAGGATGGCCACGAAGCCGAGCGGTTTTCCCGATACCAGCAGCGCGGCGACCACGCCGATCAAGCCGAGCGGTGCGACGCTCAAGACAAGGAACAGGTGCTGAAAATTGCGCAACTGCAGCATTAGCACCGTGAGCATGATGAGCAGCATGGTGGGTACGACCGCGATCACCGATGCCTGCGATTTCTGGCTTTCCTCGACGGTACCGCCGGTGGTGATCTGATAGGATCGGGGCAGTGCAGCCGACAGGGCGGCGATGGACGGCGCCAGTGACGCGACGACGCTTTCCGGCAACGTGCCCGGGCGGACATCGGCCTGGACCGTGAGCGTCGGAACACGATCCCGCCGCCACACCAGCGGGTACTCCTGATCGTAGGCAAGCGTGGCGAATTGATTGAGAGGGACGGTGCGTCCGCCCGGCAAGGGAACTTGCAGGGTACGTAGCGTCGCCAATGATATGCGCTGCTCTTCGGTGGCTCGCGCCACCACATCGACCAGGTAAATATCGTCCCGCACCTGGGTAATTGGCGTCCCCGTGATGACGGTATTGAGTACGCCCGCCAGTGCCTGCGAGCTCAAGCCGAGGAGGCGTGCCTCGTCCTGGTCGATACGAACACGCACCTGGCGCACCGGCTCGATCCAATCGAAATTGACGTGAACCGCCTGCGGATCGGCGGCCACAACCTGCGCCAGCTGCAGCGCTAGCTCGCGCACCTGGCTCAGATCTGGTCCGCTGACCCGATATTGCAGCGGCCAGCCAACCGGCGGTCCCAGTTCCAAGGGATAGATGCGCGCGACCACGCTCGGAAAGTCGTCGGCCAAAAGCTTCTCCAACTTGGTGCGCAGCCGCTCGCGCGCAGGCACATCCTTTGCCACGATCACCGCCTGGGAAAAAAAATCGTTGGGTAACTGGACATTGAGCGGCAGGTAGAAGCGAATGGCGCCCCGGCCAACGTAGGTACTCCAGCGCGCAACGTCCGGGTCGCCCTCGAGAGCGGTGTCAAAGCGCCGGGCCAAGGATTCGCTGGCGAACATCGAGGCGTTCTGCGGTAGGCTGAGATCGACCAACAGCTCGGGACGGTCGGATGAGGGAAAAAATTGCCGCGGAATCAGCGGCAGCGCCAGAAACGACGCGAGGAATAGCGCCAGGGTAAGAGAAATCGTCAGCCAGCGGGCTCGCATGGCCAGGCGTAGAAAGCTTCGGTAGCCCTGCAAGACGCGGCCGGAACGATCGGCCTGGCCGGCGGCCGGCCGAGCCAGCAGGGCCACGCCCAGCACCGGTGCAAAGACGACGGCCACGAACCATGAAACGACAAGGGCGATGCCGACCACGGCGAAGAGCGAGAAGGTGTACTCGCCTGCGGAACTGGCCGCAAAGCCGACCGGGACGAACCCGGCTATGGTCACCAGCGTGCCCGCCAGCATGGCAAATGCATAAGTGCGAAATGCGAAGGTTCCCGCCTGCACTTTGTCGTCGCCCTGGGCCAGGCGACTGAGCATGGCGTCGGTGGTCGTCATCGCATCATCGACGAGCAGGGCCAGGGCGATGATCAGCGCGCCCAGCGATATGCGCTGCATGTCGATGTTCGCCAACTGCATGATGGCTAAGACAATGGCAAGCGTCAGCGGAATGGCCAGGGCGATGACGAGACCCGGCCGTACGCCCAGACTGACAAAACTCACAGCCAGGATGATGGCGATCGCCTGCCACAGCGACGTGGTGAATTCGGCAATGGCGCTCTTGACCGTTACCGCCTGATCGGCCACCAGCTGCGGTTGGATGCCGAGCGGCAACTCCGCCGTGAGCTCGGCGATTGCTTGCTTCACGTTCCTGCCCAGGGCAAGTATATCGCCGCCATCGCGCATGGCGATCGCAAGGCCGATGCCGGGTTGGCCGTTGACGCGGAAAAGCGGTTGCGGCGGGTCGGCAAAGCTGCGTCGCACCTGGGCGATATCGCCGAGGCGAAGCATACGGTTGCCGACGGCGAAGTTGGTAGCCAGCACATCTTGCTCGGATCGGAACGCGCCCGATAGGCGCAGCGCCAGTGTCTCGTATCCGGTTTGAATGGTGCCGGCCGGTTGCACGACATTTTGTGCCTGTAGGGCCGCGGTCAGCGCCGAACGATCGATCCCCAGACTAGCCAGCTCCTTCATCGAGAATTCGACGAAGATTTTTTCGTCCTGTGCACCCAGAATTTCGATCTTCGAAACATCCGGGACGCCCAACAGCTTCGAGCGCACGTTTTCGACATAGTCGCGAAGCTCGCGGTGCGTGAAGCCATCGGCGGTGAAGCCATAGATGATCCCGAAGGTGTCGCCGAAATCATCATTGAACCCCGGCCCCACAATGCCCGTCGGCAGAGTGTGGCGAATATCGCCGATGCTTTTGCGCACGTGGTACCAGATGTCCGGAACTTCGCGACCCGTCGTCTCTCCCTTTAGATTGACGAAAATCGTGGTCACCCCAGCGGTCGTAAAGCTGCGCAGGAAATCGAGCTTGGGCGTCTCCTGCAGTTTCCGCTCTAATCGCTCCGTCACTTGTTTCAAGGTGTCATCGACGGTGGCGCCTGGCCATGCTGCTTGAACCACCATCGTTTTGATGATGAAGGTCGGATCCTCGCTGCGCCCAAGCCGAAAGTAGGCGACGCCGCCGGCAATCAAGGCGAGTAGCATGAAGTAGGCAATCACCGAGCGGTTCTTGAGCGCCCAGGCCGATAGATTGAACTCGCTCATGGCGGCGATCCAAGCAGGCGTACCTTTTGGCCGGGATGAAGCGCCTGTACGCCCGCCGTCACCACGATCTCGCCGACGTCGATACCGCCGGAAATTGCAACTACGGCTTGGTCGAACCGCAGCACGTCAACGTTGCGCATCGACACGGCGTTGCTGACGGGATCAACGACCCAAACCGCAGGATGGCGATTGAACTTTGTCAGGGCGCTGGCTGGGATCTCGATGGCCGAGTGCGATTCACCATACATGCGTCCCGTGACGGTCGCCCCGAGCCGCATGGCCGGCGGGGGTTCGGTCAGCCCGACCTTGACGGCAAAGGTTCGGGTTACAGGATCCGCCTGCGGCGCAACCTCGCGCACCCGCCCGCGGGCAACAACCTTGGGATCTTCGGTCAGGCTCACCGTGAGTTCGGAATCACGCGCACCTGCGCGCAACACCTGTGCCGGTACATCGAACACCGCATCACGCCCATCCTTGCGCGCGAGTTTGACGATCATCTGCCCCGCTTGCACGACTTCGCCGGGGCCCGGTCCCAATGCCGTCAAAATACCCGGGGCGTCGGCCTTGAGTTCGGTAAAGCCGACGAGATCGTGTGCCGTCTTCAACTGAGCTTCCGCGGCATCCAGCTGCGCCTGTGCGGTCTTGAGTGCCTGCGTTGCCTGATCATGGTTCGCCCGCGTGGTCCAGCCTTGCCCCAGCAGCGTATCCTGGCGCTCAAAGTGATTGCGCGCCTGTGTCAACTGCCCCTGCGCGGCGGCGAGGTTTGCCTTCGCGGTTCGCAGTGTGTTGAGTTCGTTTTGCGATTCGAGGCGGGCAATCAGCTGCCCGGCCTCGACATTGTCCCCCAACTTGACGTCGCTTTCGAGAATGCGCCCCGAAATGCGAAAGGCCAAGGAAACTTCATCCTCGGCCTCAATACGGCCGGTAAGGCTGATCGGAGTGCCCGCCTCATGTCGTTCCGCCACCACGGTGCGAACCGGTCTGGCACCAAGCATCATGGGTTCGGCTTCGGGTCGGCACGCTGCCAGCAAGATCGCCGCCGTCGCCGCTGCTAGCGCCGACCTCGGCGAACAGATGCCAGCTCTGGCGCGACCCGAACCGTCCGCTGACATGCGAGCTGCATTCCTTATGCGGTTCGTGCAGGTTGATTCATTGCTGCAGCCGGCAACGGCGATCCCGCAGAGGTAGCACTGGCTTCGATCGAAAAAGTCGCGCAAGCACGGTGCGAGCCTCACGCGCTTTTCGAATACTGCTGGTCACTTTGTGATGCTGGGGGGGAATTTCATATCGGGCGGAACCCTGACCCCATCTTGGACCAGCCCGGATAACGGCGCGGCCGCGATGAGCCGGGCACGATCAAAAACCGGCGTTACCGCCGCTGCGAGGTCCCAACACGGCTCGAGCGATCACGGCAGAGACACGCGCTCCGGCGGCAGGATCTCGAGCCGCCGCTCCGGGCCTATTGCAAAGGTGTGAACATAAAAGCTGCTGGCGGCATTATCGGCCAGACTCATCACGGGTGACGGTGCCGAGACGATCGAAAGCCCGCCGCATTCCCCAATCCAATCGAAGTGTCGATGCCCGTGCATCAGCACCAGCTGGTGAGCCAGGGGTTGTAACCGGCGAATAAACCAGTTCCCATTGATTAGCGCGGTGCCGATGCGTTCGGAAAACGCCTTGGCCGCCCGCGGATATTCGATGAGATGATGATGGAGCGCAATGATCCAGCAAGCGTGTGGATATTGCGCTCGCGCGATTGCGATACCGTCGACCTGCTCGCTTGAAATCATGCCGAGTGCGTTCGTGAATGAGAAGTGCGTGTCGGAATTGGAATCCAACAACATGATGCCCAGGCCGTCTTCCCGATCGGGCGGCAGAATCAAGGGAAAGATGCCGGCCCACAGATCCGCTAATTCCCGCGACAGCCGTGGTCTGCCGCAGTCTGCGAACTTGATCAGCCGGCTCAAGTGCGGATCTAGCACGCCTTGCAAACTGCCACCCAGGCGGCGATGCGCGCGATCCACAACGCGAACGCGCTCCCCTTGTACGGCCTGCATAGCCGACAACATCCGCAGCTTGCGCAGGCGTTTGTTTGGACTGGTCGGCAAATCGAGGCGTGCGGGATTGGCGCGGTCGACGATGTTTACGTCGTGGTTGCCCGGCAGAATGAGCAGGCGCTCGACCAGCTGCGGAAAGGGTGTGATGGCATCGAAAAACTCCGCCCATTCAGAAGAACGGCCGGCGTCGGTGAGGTCGCCGGTAATCAAGATGGCATCCAAAGGGGCCCGGGCATGGATCTGCGCCAGCTGCTCCAATGCGCGTTGGAACAGCAGATTCCCGCGCGGTCCCGCCCTGCCGCACTCGATGCGAAAGCCGTAACGCTCGCCGACCACATGCACGTCCGAGAGATGGGCAATTCGCCAGTGACGGCCCGCCGACGGTTGCAGGCGATAGCGGTCGAAGTCATGCGGCTGGGCAATGGTCGCATCGGCAATACCCCATACGAGCGCGACGATCGCGAGATAGCCGGCGACGATCACAATGCTGTTGGCGAGCACTGCACCCGCCAGTTGCCACAGCGAAGCAAACTTGCCGAAAGTGGCGAGCTCGGCCCTCTGCCAAGCCGCGATCAACAACAGCAGCGCCAATCCGGAAACCATTGCACCGGCCACCGCGGCCATGATGCCGCGCAAGCGATCGCGGCGTTGCGCGGCGGCTTGCGCCGGCAGCCAGCGCTCAGCGATGTGCCTCAGGCCTTCCCGACAAGCTACGTAACCGGGCTGGACGGCCAACGCGTTTAAGGACCAGAAGCTGCCCTCGGCCAGCCGAAACAGCGCACGGCCGCCGAGCAGGCCGCCGATGATAATCGCCAACAGCAAAACGGCTGGCCATAACTCGGCAAACGGGGCGCGAATCTTGCTGTAGAGCGCGTCGACCCAAACCGAGGCGAGGATGGGTGCCAGACCCAGCAACAGACCCGGGGCAACGACGAGCCAGATCCAGGCCATCGCCAGTTTCGGGAAGCTGATTTCTGCAAGCAGCGTGCCGGCGAGGGAAAGCAGGGAGTGTCGGCCGGGACTGGACGCATCGTCCTCGATGTCGCCGTCGCGAGGATCGATCACCGGCCTCATGCCTCGCCTCCAGCGGGCTCCTCGCCTTGTGGCTCAGCCAGCGGCGGCTGGGCGACCTCAAAGGTGAATCGGTTGCCGCCGCAGACTGAGGCCGAATATGATCCACCAGACACCGTGCAGCACTAGGTCGATGCCGACGACCAGGCCCACTGCCCACAATCCACCGATCGGCCATTTAATGAGTACGACAAGCCCGGCGAGGATGCCGACGATGCCTGATGCCAGCAGCACGCCGCCGTGCCGTTGCCAATACTCCCTGGCCAGGAAAAGACGTACGACCCCCGACGCGATCAGTGCGGCCGCAAAGGCGATGGTGAGGAGATTGGACGCGGCCAGCGGATAGGCCGTCAACATGGCGCCGCTGATGGCGTAGAATAAACCCAACAGAAGTCGCAGAAAAAATGCGCCCCAATGCGGGGCCCAAAAGGCGTGCACGATTTCGAAGCTGCCAGCGGCCAGCAACGCCAGTCCAAACAGAATCGTGCTGGCGGTTTTGGCGGCAACGACATCGGCCAACACAAATAGGCCGGCCAAGACAAGGACGCCACCGAGCCAAACCGCGCCCCAAGGACTGCCGGCGATGCCCAGACGGGCGTTGCCAATCGACGTATAGGTCACCTGAGCTGCTCGCATACCACCGCGCACGCCTGGCTCCAGCTTGGGTCAACGTGCCGGCTGCGAATATCCCCACAACCCCTGAAAAGCCGCTGGCAAAGTCCTGACCGCTGCCGCGGCCGGCAGCAGCAAACTATCACTGCGCCGACTGCCTGGGCCGTCCCGACAGTAGCCTCGCGATCCAGCGCGTCGAGGGATTGGCCTCGCAGCAAGTCAGCAGCGCGATCGTCACGGGCACGCCGATGAAGGCGCCAGGCACGCCCCACAGAAATGCCCAGAAGAACACCGCGAACACCGTCAGGTAAGGTGAAATGTCGAGGATGGAGCCGAACAGGCGAGGCTCCAAGTAGTTGCCGATCAGGAACTGTATAGCGGTCGAGCCAAGGAAGATCAGCACCGCCATTTGCCACGATTCGAACTGAACGACCGCGAACAGCGTGGGAACCACGGTGGCGATGAAGGGTCCGATAAACGGTATGTAGTTCAACGTAAATGCCATGATGCCCCAGGCGGTCGCAAGTTCGAGTCCCGCAAACAACGTAAATGCGAAGATGAGGCCGCCCGTCAGTACGCTGGCGAGCGAGCGCACCAACATGTATTTGCGAAATTTCACAGCTATCGCCTGTGCGATCTCGAGGATAGTCCGCCCCGTCGCCCGATCATCGATTGTCCGCAGTCTATGCTTGAACTCATCGACTTCGAGCAGACCGATTAACGTCAAGATCACAACCAGTAGAAAAAATCCGGCAAAGCTTCGCATCCGACCGGCGATGTCTTGCACGACGCCAATGATCCAGCCCACGTCAAAGCGCTCGGCAATGAAACCGGTTACGGAAATGCCATGTCGTGCTAGCCAATCGGTGGCGCTGAGATGCAAACCCTGAAACTTGCCGGCGTTCTGAACCAGCCATTCGCCGATCATGCTGAAGCCCCAGGCCACGGTGGCAGCAAGCGCGACGATCAAAAGCAGCGTCGTGAGAATGACAATCGCACTGGCTAGAAGCTTAGGGATCCTGGTCGCCAGCCACTGCTGGAAGGGCCACACCAAAGCGATGGCCAGCATGGAAAACGCCACCGGGGCAAAGACGGAACGTGCGAAGAACAATGCCGCAGCCACCAGAACGGTGGTGCATAAGCAGAGCATGACCCGATTCGCTGCCCGATCTGCTAGCATGCGCGCACGGCCGCCGGCGGTCGCAACCGGGCTCACCCCTCGCTCAGCGTGAGCGCTAGGAAGCAAGATCACCGCGCGCTGTGGCTAGCGCCCGCTTTGCGGGGACCTCGGTGGTCGGGCTCGGCAAACTCGACCTGCTCGGAGGATCAGACGCAGGTGGCGTTGTTCGTCGACCGCGGTGACACGGCCGAGCGGGTCGATTGAGCACCTTTGGCCAAACCAGCGCCAAGGAACGCGGGTGAGCGGAAGCCGCGGTCAGCGGCACAGCCTGTTACAGGCCGACGTCGACTTCCTCATATCATTCCTGCACCTGCGGTAACACGCCTGATCACGCACCCTGGTGCTGTGTTGAGCCTGCGCGCCGTCACCCATGGTGCGTTGGATGGTCGGCTCACCGAATGCCAGGATGGTCATAACAGCAACTATCGCTGCGGAAATAGCTAGGATTTGCGTCATCAGTTGTTTCTCCTTGAACACCGAGGATGCAAGCATACGGCCGTCCAAGCAGGCGAGGTATACGGGTAAACCCCCAAGCATAGGCGTTTGCTTCCGGAGACTATCCGCGAAAAGACAATGCGATAGCGGACGGATTGAAGGTTGGTTGCGGCATTGCACCGGGAGCGCTCGTGGACCCCGACAAGTGGCGTTGATCGCCGCCACCATGATTGCGGTGCTCATTGGCTGGCGCCGTGGTCACACGCTCGCGTTCTTGGCGAGGCGGCGGTCGCGAGCGTCAGTTCCGGGATGGGCGCGATCTTTATTGGCGGCCGGCGCACTGATCGGCACTTCGGTTTTGAGCGGAAGACTCCTGGCGATGGTCAACTATGGGCCGCAACTCCTCAGCCCGAATTATTTCTACGCAACCAGCGCCCTGATGTGTGCCGTCGTCTCGGCCTCAATCGGCAGTTGCTGGACGGTGGTTGGTATGATCGGCATCGGTCTGATGGGGATTGCGCTCAACATGGAGTTCGACCCGGCCATTACTGCCGCGGCCGTGAACTCGGGTGCCTACGGCGATATGGCATCGCCGTTGTCCGATTCGGCCAATCTTGCCGCTGCCATGGTGGGCGTCGGTCTTGATGAGCATGTTGCGAAACAGTGCTGACGTCCCTCTCGCTTGTGTTGGCGCTCGCCGTGTTCTGGCTGCTGGGCCGCTCCGGCAGTTTCGATGCCAGCGCCAAATTGGTGGCCATCGAGCACGCCTTCCACATTACGGCGGTGCTGTTCTTGCCGCTTGTGCTGGTCGTCGCGGCGATTTTCCTTGCTGCACTCGTCGGCGGTTGTCTGGCCATGGCTGTGGCGCCAGAGCGGGTCGTGGCCTTTTCCGCCGCTGGCGAAGCACTACCGCGATGGTTTGCCCTAATTAGGGGCGTCTGGCTCGCGCTGGCGAACGGCTATCAGGCGGAACACGGGGGAGCTGCGGCGATCGATCAGCTCGCCTCGCGAGGCGGCCTGTCCGGCATGCTGGCTACAATCTGGCTGGTGATTGCCGCGGCAAGGTTCAGCGCCGCTCTTGTTGCCTCGCTGGTATCCGTCGCCTCGCTGGTATCCGCGGTGCTTGGCCATAGCCACCGCCGATCAATATACCGCGATTGTACTGCCAGGACGCATGTTCAAAGTGGCTTTCGAGAAACGCCGGCTCGCAGCGGTCGTTCTGTCGCGGACGATCGGTGCCTCGGGCACTCCCACTTCGGCGCTCATTGCCTGAAACAACTGCGAGGCCTCTATGGCAGCCACGCTTGGCGTTGCCACGCTCGGAAACCTGCCCGACGCCGTCTTTGATGTTACCAGCCCGCTGCTGGCCATCGCCGCGGCCGGCTCGCGCATACCGCGGCGCGGAAAGGCGGCACAAGCCCCTTGCTCGGGCGGCGCCGGTGCCACACGTCCTCGGCACCGCGGCAGCTCCCAACTAAACGAGCCGGTTTGCTGCCGCGCCTTCCCAGGCCGCGGCTTGAGCCGTATGCAGTGGCGCGCGCAGGCTCTCCTCCTGCTTGTTTGAGAGCGAGGTCTTGAGGACGCGGGGTTTGAAACGTTCCAGCTCCGGCAGAACCTTGTGCGGTGTCGACCGCTTGATCAACATGAGCAAAGCGGACGAGCCCTTAGGGATGCTTGCCCAAGTTTTTGATAAAGTCATCGTTGATGCCGAAGTCGACGAGCGAGCCCGACCGCGCGCCGACGCCCATGCCCGTCAATCCGCCAACGGCCATGCCTGCTAGCGGGTTCAGCAACAACAGACCTGTGAGTGCGCCGACCAACATGCCGGCATTTGCCCTCTCGCCGCACCAAAGGCGGTGAGGTTCATGGCTTGCTTTATCTGAACCTTTCCGTTCTCCGTGTGAACGACGAGGCAGGCGTCCTCAAGATCGATAAGATGCTCTTTTTGCATGCCACGAAGCTTGGTCAGAACCTCGTCCGCAGTGACGACACCGTCGAAGTCGAGAACCACGAGATCGCTCATCGCGTGCAACTCCGCTGAATGATTGAAGGTTGCGACCCGCAGCTTGCGGCGGGCCGCGTTCAGGCGCCGATCGGGCAGATCTCGCAGCACGGAGGCACGTTTTGCCTGGACCAAACTGCCAATTGGGTCAAACCCTGAAAACCCGCTACGAGCGATGAGAGAGGAGGCCCTGCAAGGCGGTCGCCACGGCGGGTTGGCCATCTAGGTGTCAGATGAGCTCTGCGCATTATCAAGAATAGACCCGATATCAAGGGTAGACCCGATGTGAAAAAGACTCTGCTGTGGAACATCGGGCTAGTCGCGCACGGCGACGCGGCAATGCAGGATCGCGGCAATGGCAATGCCCTATGAGGCCCGTCACGGAGGCGAACTCGACAGCAAGACGGTCGAGTACATTCACCAACATCGCATCTGGTTCATTGTCCTGGGTGCTGCCTTGATCGGGCTGGGATTACTCGTGGCGGCCTCCTCGGTGACGGCAACGATCGTATCGATCTTCTTTTTGGCGGGCGTCTTGATGTTGGAAAGCGTAGTCCGCATCATCGCAGCCTTCAGTGCGCGCGAATGGGCCGGATCATTGTTGCTCGTGCTTGCCGGCGCCTTCTACATGGTGGCGGGGATCTTGACCTTCCGGCACCCGGTTAGCGCCGCCGTCGCCCTGACGCTGCTCTTTGCGGTCCTGTTTCTGGCGATGGGGTTCTTTCGCCTCATCACATCCATTTGGTATCGCTTTCCAAATTGGGGTGGGGTCGCCTTGAGCGGCGCCGTCAGCATTGCCCTCGGCTTGATGCTTTGGAACGCCTGGCCGGCATCCGGACTCTGGTTCATTGGCCTCTGCCTGGGCGTCGACCTCATCGTCGAAGGCGTGGGCTGGCTCGGGCTGTCCGCGAAGAGCCGCTAGCTCGCTGCGCGACCGCCGCCTCGAGGCTGGGCGGCGGCCTCGCTGGCCACACCCCGGCGCGAGGCGGAAACTGCCAATCTCGGCTTCAACCCCTCAAGCTCGGCTTCAACCCCTCAAGGATTTTCCGGGTCTTGATGTCCGGGTCTTGATGGTTGGCGCCGCCGTGGCACCCAGCCGCGGCCTGGGGCCTGCAACGGTCTGTGCGGGCGAGGTAGCGATCCCCTCAGGTCGGCTAGCGCATTGCCCAATTGGGTTCCGCGACGGCGCGCCAGGCATGGAGAGGCGGAGGCGTAGGGGCGCAGCCAAAGCTTTGCGGGCGCTATACGACGAGCACCATGGCAAGGGCAACGGCCAAACCCGTGCCGAGAATGGAGAGGGCGGAGACGACCGAGGCCAGCCAGACGATCTCGCGCAGCTCACTTTGCGTAGTTGAGGTCCACATCGCTTCCGCACCATCTTGTTTGTTAAGGGCAGCAACACCAAAAAGGCAGATGCGATAGTCGACGGAGGAGCCCAGCATCGCCCATCGGGGTAACACCCCAATTGTCGAGGTGGACTTCACCGAGCTGGCCTTGGTTGCAGCGATTGCGATCGGCGCGAGGGTCGCGGCGGGTGATGTGGTCAGTGTCCCAGCAGCGCCGTTAGGGTTAACGCCCCTTTTTGCTGGCAATGACGCGTGCGCATTGCCTTGTGGCGGACTTCCAATTCAAGACAACGCCACGCTGGCCGACGCCTGCGCCCGTCGGGGCAATCGCCGCACGCCGCCAAACGCTAGTATGACCTTGGCAGGCCCAGAACATGCTGGGCGATATAGGCAAGGATCATGTTGGTCGAAATCGGCGCGGTTTGATAAAGGCGCGTTTCCCGCCATTTGCGCTCGATGCCGTATTCGCGGGCGAAGCCAAAGCCGCCGAACGTCTGCAGGCAGGCGTCGGCTGCCTTCCACGCCGCATCGGCGGCCAGCATCTTGCCCATATTCGCCTCGGCCCCGCAGTCGCGCTCGGCCTCAAAGAGGGCGCAGGCCTTTCTCACGACTAGGTCGGCCGCCACCAGATCGGCATGCGCTCGGGCGATCGGAAACTGCACGCCCTGATTTTGTCCGATCGGCCGGCCGAACACCACCCGCTCCTTGGCATAGTCCGAGGCGCGTCGGATAAAATACTTGGCATCGCCGAGGCTTTCGGAAGCGATCAGAATGCGCTCGGCATTCATACTGTC
>Ga0070695_100000489_pt1 | contig 20688 bp, 22 predicted proteins | sample KBSK1252metaG_FD_65471 | JGI IMG/M metagenome (GOLD analysis project Ga0070695, IMG submission 65471) | Corn, switchgrass and miscanthus rhizosphere microbial communities from Kellogg Biological Station, Michigan, USA - KBS K1-25-2 metaG | ecosystem: Host-associated > Plants > Roots >...
CCCGCGACTGTCGCGTGGACGGCGACGACCTCGCCCTCCTGGCTTCCTTCTTCGGCCAGGCGGACTGAAAAAAAACCCGCCCGCTGTCGAGGCCGAAGGGGCCCGTCCGTCGCTAGAGTGGAGCCGGGCAGGGACGTCCGGCCGCCAAGGAGACAGGACATGCGCGTCATGGTGATGGTGAAAGCCAACAAGGACACCGAGGCGGGGGTGATGCCGAGCGAGACGCTCCTCACCGAGATGATGAAGTTCAACGAGGAGCTGGTGAAGGCGGGGATCATGCTGGCGGGAGAGGGGTTGCAGCCCAGCTCCCGGGGGAAGCGGGTGCGGTTCTCCGGCACCAAGCGCACCGTGGTGGACGGCCCCTTCGCCGAGGCCAAGGAGCTCGTGGCCGGGTACTGGATCTGGCAGGTCCGCTCCATCGAGGAGGCTGCCGAGTGGGCGCGGCGGATCCCGAATCCCACCGGGGAGGAGGGTGAGGTGGAGATCCGGCCCATCTTCGAGGCGGAGGATTTCGGCAAGGAGCTCACCCCCGAGCTCCGGGAGCAGGAGGAGCGCCTGCGCGCCGAGACCGAGAGGCTCGCGAAGACCGGCAAGCGGTAGTGGAGGACGTCCGCCGGGCCATCGAGGCGGTCTACCGCATCGAGGCGCCCCGCCTGATCGCCGGCCTCACCCGTCTCTGCCGTGACGTCGGCCAGGCGGAGGACCTGGCGCAGGACGCGCTGGCGGCCGCCCTCCAGCAGTGGCCGGTCTCCGGGATCCCCGACAACCCCGGAGCCTGGCTGACCACGGCCGGGAGGAACCGCGCTCTCGACCTCCTCCGCCGCAGGAAGGTCGCCGAGCGCACGCACGCGGAGATCGGCCGGGCGCGGCGGGAAGAGGAGTCCGTCGTGCCCGATCCCACGACGGCGATGGACGACGACGTCGGCGACGACCTGCTGCGGCTCATCTTCATCGCCTGCCACCCCGTCCTCTCCACCGAGGCGCGGGTGGCGCTCACGCTGCGCCTGCTGGGGGGACTGTCCACCGACGAGATCGCCCGGGCGTTCCTCTCTGCCGAGCCCACGATCGCGCAGCGGATCGTGCGCGCCAAGCGCACGCTGGCGGAGGCGCGCGTCCCCTTCGAGCTCCCTCGGGGGCAGGAGCGCGCCGCCCGCCTGGGGTCGGTCCTCGAGGTGCTCTACCTCGTCTTCAACGAGGGGTACGCGGCGACCTCGGGGGAGCACTGGACGCGTCCGGCACTGTGCGAGGAGGCGCAGCGGCTGGGACGCGTCCTGGCCGAGCTCGCTCCCGGCGAATCCGAGGTCCACGGCCTGGTGGCGCTGATGGAGATCCAGGCCTCGCGCCTGCCGGCTCGCAGCGGTCCCGGAGGCGAGCCGATCCTGCTCCTGGACCAGGACCGGGGCCGATGGGACCACCTCCTCGTGCAGCGGGGCCTGGCGGCGCTCGCTCGCGCGGAGGCTTTGGGCGGGTCCCTCGGTCCCTACGCGCTTCAGGCGGCGATCGCCGCCTGCCACGGCCGCGCCCGCACCGCGGAGGAGACGGACTGGCCTCGCATTGCGGCGCTCTACGACGCGCTGGCGCAGATCTCCCCCTCGCCGGTGGTGGAGCTCAATCGCGCCGTGGCCCTCGGCATGGCCTTCGGCCCCGCGGCGGGCCTCGCCCTGGTGGATACCCTCCGCTCCGAGCCCGCGCTGCGCGCGTACCATCTGCTCCCCAGCGTCCGGGGGGAGCTCCTCCGGAAGCTGGGCCGTGTCGCCGAGGCGCGCGTCGAGTTCGCCCGCGCCGCCTCGCTGACGCGCAACGCGCGGGAGCAGCGCCTGCTCCTGGCGCGCGCGGCCGCCTGTGGGGAGGAAGGGTGATGGATTCCACGTCGGTCGGTCTCCTGCTCCTGCGGGTCGGGTTCGGCGGCTACATGGCCAGCCACGGCTGGGGAAAGCTGCAGATGCTCCTGCACGGGAGCTTCCAGGACTTCGGGGATCCCATCGGCCTGGGGCCGCAGCTCAGCCTCGTCCTCGTCACCCTGGCCGAGTTCGCGTGCGCCCTGCTGGTCGTCCTCGGCCTCTGGACCAGGTGGGCCGCCGCGCCCGTGGTCTTCACCATGGGGGTGGCCGCCTTCGTGGCCCATCGCGCCGACCCCTGGACGTCGGGCCGAGGTGCGGAGCTGTTCTTCGCCGGCAAGGCCAAGATCTGGTCGAGCAAGGAGCCGGCGCTGCTCTACCTCACGGCCTTCCTGGCGCTCCTGTGCATGGGAGCCGGACGGTACGCGCTCGATGCCCGGCTGCCGCGGCACCGCAAGCGCGGGTAGCTCCTTCCGCTTGCGCGCGCCTTGCGCGGGCGTATGCTCTGGACGATTCCTTCGTTCCCTTGGGGGGAATATCATGCCGGCCTTCATCCCCGCCCTGCTGCTCGCCCTTTCCATCGCTCCCGCGTCCACCTCTCTGGCCCCCTCTCCTTCCTTGATGGAGGAGGCACTCGCCGCCACGGACGGAGCCGGCCGGCTCCGGGTCCAGCCCGCCGCCGGCGCGCTGGTCGGGATCGCCGACGCGAACGGCGACGGCCTCACGGACGTGGTGATCGCGACCAGCCGGGGACGCGGCGCCTGGCTCCTCCCCGGAGACGGCAAGGGCACCCCGGGGCCGCTGGCGCGCCTGGACGCCCCCATGGGTCCGCACGGCGTGGGCGATCTGGACGGGGACGGCACCACCGAGCAGCTCTACGGGGGCGCCTTCGGCACCGAGGCCGTGCTGGTGCAGGCGAAGGGCGGGGCGGAAGGTGCCGCGGCGCTGACCGCCGACCTCGACGGGGACGGGCGCGCCGACGTGGCCCGCCTGGAAGGGGAGACGGTGCGGCTCACCTTCGCGGATGCGGAGCGGGAACCGGCGTCGCTGACGGTGGGGCCGGACGTCGTCTCCCTGACGGCGGCGGACCTGGACCGGGACGGGGCGCTCGATCTGCTGGTCGCGGACGCGCACGCAGACCGGGTGTCGGTCTATCTCGGCGACGGGCAAGGCCGCTTCCGTCCCGCCGGAGGGCGCCCCGTCTTCGTGGTTCCGTTCTCGCTCGCCGCCGGCGATCTGGACGGGGACGGGGCCGCCGACCTGGTGGTCTCCGATCAGTGCGGGAGCACGGTGTCCGTTCTGCGCGGGAACGGGAACGGCGGATTCTCGGACCCCGTGCTGGTCACCCAGCCCAGCGGCCCCGAGGGACGCGCCGCCGCCCCCGCGAAGGGGGGAGCGCCGCTGCTGAAGTCGCTGACGCTGACCCCCTCCAACCTGTCGCGCCGCTCGCTCCGCGAGGTGGAAGCGACGCTCGAGCTGAGCGCGCCGGCTCCGGCGGAGGGGCTCAAGGTCCGGCTGGTGAGCTCGGATCCCGGCCTGCTGGCGCCGGAGGCCGAGGTCACGGTCCCCGCCGGGGAGACGCGCGTCACCATCCCCATGATGCCGAAGCCGGTGGGGCGCTCGGCCCGCCTCTCCTACCTGGCGACGCTGACGGCGACCGTGGAGGACGGTGCGGCGGCCGCCACGCTCACCGTGGCGCCGGAGTAGGAAAGCGGCTCACGGGCTGCTGCAGTCGCAGCCCTTGTCGAGGACGATCCTCCAGGCGCCGTCGGTCTCGCGCCGCCAGACGGAGTTGAAGGTCCCGATGCGCTTCCCGGCGGGGTCGAAGACGGGCCCACTGGTCATGGCAAGTGTCCCCGAGTCGACCACCTCGACCTCCTCCGGTCTCCAGGAGAACGGCGCCTCCGGTCCGGCGAAGTAGCGCTTCCACTGCTCGGCGACGGCGGCCTTCCCCCGCGTGACCGCGCGAGGGCCGAAGAACACCGCCTCGTCCGCCAGGAAGGACGCGAAGGCGGCCGCGTCGCGGTCCGTCATCGTCTTGGCAAAGGCCGCCTCGGTGCGGCGCACCTGCTCCTTCAGGTCGGCCGTTCCCTCCGGGGCGGCCGCCATCGCCGTCCCGCCGGCCAGGAGCACGATCCCCAAAGCTCGGATCACGGAGCACCTCCCATCCCACAGCATGAGGCACGGCCCGCAGATCCGCTGCCGCCGTGCAGCGGCTCGAATGGGGGTTGCAGGAACGCGACGGATGGGGATGGTCGCAGCGTGGGCCCTCGGCGTATCTTGCCCTCGATGCCCCTCACCGAGGACGATCTCCAGGCGCTCCCGGACGACGCGTACCGGTACGAGCTCGTGGAGGGCTGGCTCGTCCGGGAGCCTGCGCCTGCCCCGGGGCACTGGCGCGTCCAGCGCCGCCTCCTCGAGCCGCTGACCCGCTTCGTCGAGGAGCACGGCCTGGGAGAGGTGTTCGCGGAGGTCAGCTTCGTTCTGTCCAAGCGGCCCGACACGGTGCGTGCGCCCGACGTGGCCTTCGTGACCACGCAGTCGCTCGGCCGTCTGCGGGACGAGATGCGCTTGTTCCCCGGCGCCCCCGACCTCGCGGTGGAGGTCCTGTCGCCGTCGAACCGGTGGAGGGACGTCCGCGAGAAGGTGGCGGACCTTCTGGCGGCGGGCACCCGCCTGGTCTGGGTCGTAGACCCGAAAATGAAGAAGGTCACGGCGTACCGCGCATTGCTCGCTCCCCGCGTCCTGGAAGAGGCAGACCGCCTCGACGGAGAGGACGTCGTCCCCGGGTTCTCGCTGCCGGTCTCCGCCCTGTTCTCGCGCTGATCGCCCCACAAACGCGCCCAGCCGCTACAATGCCGCTCTTCCATCGGGAGAGCGCGCATGGCCGAGCAGGACGAGGATTTCGCCCGCATGTTCGAGGCTTCGCAGAAAGCGAAGCGCGTGGAGGAGGGGGACACCGTGCAGGGAACGGTGGTCGCCCTCTGGCCCGACGTGGCCTTCCTGGACGTGGGCGGCAAGGGCGAGGCCACGATCGCCATCGAGGAGCTGAAGGACGAGGACGGCGCCCTCGAGGTGGAGGTGGGGGATCGCATCGAGGCCGTGGTCGTCTCCACCTCCGGCGGGCTCCAGCTCTCCCGCAAGCTCGCGCGGGGTGCGGCGGGGCAGCGGCAGCTCCAGGACGCCTACCGCGCCGGCCTCCCCGTCGAGGGGAAGGTCGAGCGCGCGGTGAAGGGCGGCTTCGAGGTGCGCATCGCCGGGCAGCGCGCCTTCTGCCCCATCTCCCAGATCGACCTCGCACGCGGCACCGAGGCGCAGGCGCACGAGGGACGCGTCTACACGTTCCGCATCCTGGAATGGAAGGAGGGCGGCCGCGACCTCGTGGTGTCGCGGCGCGCGCTCCTCGAGGAGGAGCAGCGGGAGCGGGCGGAGGAGATCCGGCGGGAGATCGTCCCCGGCGCGGTCCTCTCCGGCAAGGTGGCGAGCGTCCGCGAGTACGGCGCCTTCGTGGACCTCGGTGCCGGGATCCAGGGGCTGCTCCACGTCTCCGAGATGGGGTGGGGGAGGGTGGCCGATCCGGGGACCGTGGTGCAGCCCGGCGACGCCATCACCGTCAAAGTCCTGAAGGTGGACGACAAGACCGGGAAGCTCTCCCTCGGCCTCAAGCAGCTGCAGGCGGATCCCTGGGAGGGCGTGCCGGGCACCTACGCCCCCGGCCAGGTGCACCGGGGACGCGTCACGCGGCTGGCGGATTTCGGAGCGTTCGTGGAGCTCGCGCCGGGGATCGAGGGGCTGGCACACGCCTCCACCTTCCCACCCACCGGCAGGGCCGGCTCCTGGAAGGAAGCCGTGTCCCCGGGGACCGAGGGGGCGTTCGAGATCCTCTCCGTGGAGCCGGAGAAGAAGCGGATCGGCGTGGCCCTCGTCCCCGAGGGCTCGGTGCGGGCACGCGCGGGGGAGGCCATCGTTCCCGGCGCGCGTCTCACCGGCAAGGTGGAGCGGCACGAGCGCTACGGAGTCTTCGTGTTCCTCGCCCCCGGGCGCACCGGACTCGTGCCCATGGCCGAGACGGGCCTGGCGCGGGAGGCCGATCTCGCCAAGGCGTTCCCTCTGGGAGCCGACGTCCAGGTGGAGGTGCTGGAGGTGGAGCCGGATGGACGCCGGATCCGGCTGAGCCGCCGCGCCGTCCTGGAGGCTGCAGAGAAGGAAGATCTCCGCGAGTACACCAAGCGCAGCGAGCCGGAGGAGGGGACGGGGTTCGGGTCGCTGGCGGACAAGCTCCGCAGCGCCCTGAAGCGCTGAGCTAGCCGGCGGAGGCGGCCTCGGGCGGGACGGGGAGGTTCTTCTTCCGCAGCTCGGCGTTGATCACCGCCGCGAAGGCCTCGAAGGGCTTGGCGCCGGAGAGGAACCGGCCGTTCACGAAGAACGCCGGCGTCCCCGAGTTCCCGAGCTCGGCCGCCTCGGCCAGGTCGGCCTGGATGGCGGCCTTGTTGCGGCCGGACTTGATCGACTCCTCGAACTTGCCGACGTCCATCCCCAGCTGCTTCGCGTATTTCTTGTAGGTGTCCAGGTTCATGTTCTTCTGGTCCGCGAAGACCTTGTCGTGGAACTCCCAGAACTTCCCCTGCTCGTTGGCGGCCATGGCCGCCTCCGCCGCCAGCGCTGCGTTCTGGTGGAAGGGGAGAGGCTGGTTCTTCCAGACGATCTGGACCTGATCGCCGTAGACCTTCTCGATGCGTTCGAGGGTCGGACCGACCCTCGCGCAGAAGGGTCACTGGAAGTCGGAGAACTCGGCGATGAGGATGGGGGCGCCGGTGCGGCCCTTGGAAGGGCCGCCGCTCTTCACCTGGTAGACCTTGTCGGGGTCCGGGCCCTGCCGCGGCGGCTTTGCCGCCTTGGCGGCCTGGTCGACCTTGGTGCCGAGCTGCGCCACCGAGGCCTCGAGGTTCCGGAACCGACCCTCGATCGCGTCGTGGTCCTTCTTCTGCCCGCTCCACCCGGCAAGGTTCACGGCCAGGACCAGGCCGACGCCGGCCAGGGCGGCCCAGGCCGGCCATGGCGAGGGCGGGGGGGCCTGGTGCGGGGAGCGCTTGGGCTGGTCCTTGGCGGCCATGGAGCGCGCATGATACACGCAGTTCATGCTGCTCGCCGACCTGGTGGTCGTTTCCGTACAGGTGGGTGCCACCCGTTCCCGAACGGCGAAGATCGGGCTCCTCGCCTCTCTGCTCCGCGGCCTCTCCCCGGAGGAGCTGTCGATCGCCGTCCCCTACCTGTCGGGAGACCTGCGCCAGGGACGCATCGGGATCGGCGGCGCCGCCCTGCGCGCCACGCTCGGGTCGCCGGCGGAGAGGGGCGTGCTGTCGCTCCTGGAGGTGGATGCCGCGTTCTCCGAGCTGTCCTCGATGGCCGGCGCCGGGTCCGCCGCCCGGCGCATGGCGGCGCTCGCGGCGCTGTTCGGGCGGGCGACCGAGGCCGAGCAGGACTTTCTCGCCCGCCTGCTGGTGGGAGAGCTGCGCCAGGGGGCGCTCGCCGGCATCGCGCTCGAGGCCGTGGCCGAGGCGTTCCGGGCTCCCGCCGAGGAGGTGCGGCGCGCCGTCATGCTGGCCGGCGACCTCGCCGAGGTGGCCCGCACCCTTCGGCAGGAAGGGCGCGCAGGTCTGGCGCACTACCGCTTGACCCTCCTCCGTCCCCTGCAGCCCATGCTGGCGCAGCCGGCCGAGGACCTGCCGGAGGCGCTGGAGCGGCTTGGCGAGGCGTCCCTCGAGTGGAAGCTCGACGGCGCCCGCGTGCAGGTGCACAAGGACGGCGACCAGGTGGCGGTCTTCTCGCGCCGCCTGAACGAGGTGACGCCGGCCGTGCCCGAGCTGGTGGAGGCCGTGCGCCTGCTTCCCGCCCGCCAGCTCGTGCTCGATGGGGAGCTGATCGCCCTGCAGTCCGAGGGTAGGCCGCACCCCTTCCAGGTCACGATGCGCCGCTTCGGCCGGAAGCTCGAGGTGGAGCGGGCCCGCGCCTCGCTCCCTCTCACTCCTTTCTTCTTCGATGTGCTGCACGCGGACGGGATCGATCTCCTCGACCGACCGTCCCGCGAGCGGGCGGAGATCCTGGCCCAGCTCGCCCCCGGCACCCTCGTCCCCCGCATCGTGACCGCCGATCCCGTCCAGGCTTCTGCGTTCCTGGGGGAGGCGCTCGCGCGCGGCCACGAGGGGGTCATGGCCAAGGCGCTGGACGCGCCCTACGAGGCCGGCCGGCGCGGGTCCGCGTGGCTCAAGGTGAAGCGCCCCCACACGCTGGACCTCGTCGTGCTCGCGGCGGAGTGGGGGCACGGCCGCCGGGCCGGCTGGCTCAGCAACCTCCACCTGGGGGCGCGCGATCCCGCAAGAGGATTCGTGATGCTGGGGAAGACCTTCAAGGGGATGACCGACGCCATGCTGGCCTGGCAGACGGAGCGCTTCCGGGGGATCGCGGTCGCCACCGACGGGCACGTCGTGCACCTCCGGCCCGAGATCGTGGTCGAGATCGCCTTCTCGGACGTGCAGGAAAGCCCGCAGTACCCGGCGGGGATGGCCCTCCGCTTCGCCCGGGTCAAGCGCTACCGCGAGGACAAGACGGCCGCCGACGCGGACTCGGTGGAGACCGTGCGCGCGCTGCTCCCTCACCCGCCGGGGTGAGGGACGTCTCCTTGGCGACACCGGGCGCGGGACCTATGTTCGGTGCATGCGCGCACTCCGGACGGCCTGGCTGCTGCCCGTTCTCCTGGTCCTGTCCTGTGCCGGTCTCGGCTCCCCCAAGGTTCCCGACACGCCGGAAGGGACGGTCCGCTTCGTCGCCAAGGGCCTGGCCGAGGCACGTCCGCAGGTGATGTGGCAGGCGCTCCCCCCATCCTGGCAGTCCCAGGTGACCGCCCTCCTCCACGAGAGCGCGGAGAGCGCCGACCCCGAGCTCTACGGGCTGGGCTGGACGCTGGCGGGGAAGCTCGCCCGCATCCTCGACGAGAAGCCGGATTTCATCCTCGATCACCCCATGCTGGCGGGGCGGGTGAAGGATCGCGCGAAGACCGAGGCCTTCCTCCACGCCGCCGCCGGTCTCTTGAAGACGCTTTCCGGGAGCGAGCTCGCGGACCGCGAGGCGATGCGCACGCTCGACGTGGAGAAGTTCCTCGCCGGCACGGGAGCGGAGCTCATGCAGCAGGCCGGCGAGCTGGGCACCCTGCTCCAGGGGATGCAGGCAGATCTTCCCGCCACACCCGGGGGTGCGCTTCGGCTGGACCAGCTCCGCCTGGAAGACGTGTCCGTGCTCCGGCGAGACGCAAGCACCGCGCGTCTGCGCATCGTGCTCCGGGGAGGAAAGAGCCAGGAGACGGACTGGGTCCAGGTCGAGGGACGGTGGGTGCCCAAGGAGATGGCGGATGCCTGGCCGAAGGGGATCGCCGCCGCGCGCGCGCAGCTGGCGAACGCCGCGCCCACCGCACCGGAGCGGAAGCAGGCCCTGCTCGTGCAGCTCCGGATGGTGGACGGCGCCCTCGATGCCGTCCTCGCCACGCGCACCGCCGGCGAGTTCCAGGCCGCGGCCGGGGCCGCCTTGGGGACGCTGCTCGGGGCGGCCCTGGCCCAGGCGCCGGCCCTGCCGGCCGCGCCGGCGCCGGCCCCGGCCTTCGCTCCTCCGGCCCCCATGCTCACGCAGCCGGGCCCCGACACGCTGCTCCACGCGCACGCCATCGCCGTCCAGGAGGCCCGCCGCCACATCGGCGCCTCGGTGCACGTGGTGGCGATGGACGGGGACGAGTTCGACGGAACGCTGCGGGACGCCGACGGGCGCACGCTCACGCTGGAGCGGGAATCTCCGGCGGGAACGATGACGCACGCCATGGCGGTGGAGGACGTGCGCGCCCTGCAGGTCTGGAGGTAGCCGGGCGGAGGCGCCCTAGGAGTCGGAGCGCCTGCTCCGCACCACGTCCTCCAGCAGCAGCTCCAGCGCGCGCGCGTGCTCGGGGCTCGTGCGCTTCAGCCACTCCAGCAGGTCGTGCAGGAGCTTCACCTCACGGGTGGACACGAACACGCGGCGGCGATCTCGGGCCACCTCGGCCTCGGAGCGGATGAGCTGGCCCAGACATTCCCCGGAGCCAGAGATGGGACACCCCGCAGGACGGCCCGGCGATGCCGGGTCGGCCGCCAGCACGTCCGCGAAGTCGGCGTGCAGCGCGCGCAGGATCCGCCAGAGCGTGGGGAACGTGGGCTGGATCCGTCCGTTTTCGATCTTCGACAGGTAGGAAGGGGCGAGCCCGGCCAGGCGGGACACCGTCCCCTGGGAGAGGCCGCGCTGCGCGCGCACGCTCCCCAGGCGCTTTCCGATCTCGAAGGGGGGAGCTATCGCTGTCATGGACGCCGCCCGTGTTGCCTTCCCTCGTACGGCTTTGTGGTTACCACACCTTGAGGGCGCCCGCCGCCGCTCCTACCCTCCTTTTCGGTCTCTTACCGAGCGAGATGCCGCGTTCCCAAGGAGGTCTCGCATGCCAGACGTCGGTCAAGCGCTCAAGGACGTGAAGGAGCTCTACGTGAAGGTCCTGGGGACGCCCGCGCCTCAGGTGGACACGCCCTCTTTCCTCGCCTTCCCGCCGGGAGTGGATCCGCTCCGTCATGCGGTGGAGGAAGTGGAGCTGCTCAAGCAGCTCTCGCAGCAGGTGCAGCAGCCCCCGGCCTGGATCCCGCGGGCCGACCTCTTCGCGGGCAAGGACACCTACGTGGTGCGCCTGGAGATCCCCGGGGTGCCCCGGGAGCTGGTGAAGGTCTATCTCTCGAGCACTGCCTGCATCGTCACGGGCGAGCGGCGTCCGCCGGAGCCCGAAGCCCTGCGGCCCCTGAACGTGGAGATGCCCTACGGCCGTTTCGAGCGCCACTTCCCCGTGCCTCTCGGCCTGAAGCCCGAGCACCTCACGGCGCGCTGGGCGGAAGGGATGCTCGAGCTGCGGCTCATCCTCGAACCCACTGCGGCCAAGATCACGCCGGTGGACGTCCTCTGACGCCCAGGGAGGAGTGGAGATGCCCATCAAGACACGCAAGCAGGAAGAGGAGGAAGCCCCAGCCCGTGACCAGGAGCTGGAGGCGGCCTATGTGACCCACACGCTGGTGCAGCTGCTGGCCGCCCAGCTCGCCGCGCGCGAAGCGTGGACGCCTCGGTGGCTCCGTTGAGTGTCCGCAAACTCCGGCGGCGGGCGGCCGATGCCCGGCCACCGCAGCCGGGGAAGCAGAGAGAAAGGGAGGTTACCGCGATGTTCTGGAACGAACCGAACCTGTACGGCTACACCTATCGCGAGGTGCCCCACATCCCGACCCCGTTCTTCGGCCAGACCCCGCCGAAGCTCGGTCCCTTCGGGATGACCCCCTGGACCATCCCGCAGGTTCCGCCGGTCACCCCGTTCTACGGGATGAACTTCCCGCAGACGCTGCCCGTTCCGCCGGTCACCCCGTTCTACGGGATGAACTTCCCGCAGACGCTGCCCGTTCTGCCGGTCACCCCGTTCTACGGGATGAACTTCCCGCAGACGTTGCCCGTTCCGCCGGTCACCCCGTTCTACGGGATGAACTTCCCGCAGAACCTCGCGCATCTCCCCCAGCAGGCGCCGTTCCTTCCGCAGATCCCTCAGATCAATCCCGTGGGCTTCCACGGCCTGCCCTATCGCCCCTTCTGACGCTGGGGTGAACGCTCCGACGCGGGATCGGCTGCGGTCCCGCGTCGGTGATCCGGCGAGGGATCGATGATCTCCGACTTGCTGAAGGCTGCACTGGAGAACGAGATCGTGGGGCAGCCGGGCGCCGTCCAAGCCGTCGTGCGCGGGGCCGTGCACGTGATGAGCGGCCTCACCCCGCAGGAGCGCAAGTGGGCGGCCCTTCTCTTCATGGGCCCGAGCGGCACCGGGAAGACGCAGCTGGTGCAGACCCTGGCCCGCACCGTTCACGGCGATGGCCGCGGGCTCTACGTCGCCGATTGCACGCACTATGTGCACGCCGATCCCTGGACGGCCTTCGCCGCTCAGCTTCTCCCCATGTTCTCCTCGCTCAGCTTCCACCATCCGTCGCTCCTGGAGGCGCCGCCGCTGTCCATCCTGCTCATCGAGTACCTCGACCGTGCCCGCGAGGAGATCGCCACGGCGCTCGCCGCCAGCCTGGAGACCGGCCGCCTCGCCCTCCCCGGCGGGCGCATGGGGAGCCTGCGCAACTGCCTGATCTTCCTCACCACCAACGTCTGCGCGCGCGAGCTGCTCGAGGAGGTCCCCAGGATCGGCTTCCAGGTGCAACCCGCGGCGGGTGCCGAGGAGGAGGGCCGGGTCCATCGCGCCTGCGTGGCCCTGGCGGAGGAGCGGTTCGGGGAGGACCTCGTGGGAGGCCTGGACGGGTTCCTCGTCTTCCACAAGCTGGACACGGCACACCTGGCGGAGATCCTGGACCGGCGTTTCGCGCGGTTGAACCGGGCCCTGGTCCGCCGCGGCTTCCGCGCCGAGATGACGGAGGCTGCGCGCGCCTTCCTGCTGGCGCGCGGCTGCGGCGGGCTGAAGACGGGTGCCCGGGAGCTGGTGCGCGCCCACCGCAGGTTCGTGGAGTTCCCCCTGGCCGATCTTCTGGTCAGCGGACGGATCGTCCCCGGGGGCCTCGTCCTGCTCGACCGCCATCTGCGAGAGGAGCATCTCCACTTCACGGTGACGCGCGAGGCCAGGGCAGGCGCCCTCGTGGCCCCCCGGGCCGAGGGCGCGCCCGTGGAGGTCCCCGTCGTCTGAGGGATACTCTCGGGCGGCATGAAGGTCGCCACCTGGAACGTCAACGGGATCCGCGCGCGTGCGGCGCAGCTTCGAGAATGGCTGGAGCACGAGCGCCCCGACGTCATCTGCCTGCAGGAGATCAAGGCTACCCCCGACCAGGTCCCGCGCGACCTGTGCGAGCTGGGCGAGCACTGGTGCTTCTGGCACGGCGCGCGCGCCTACTCGGGGGTGGGGCTGCTCGTGCGCAGGGAGCTCGCGGAAGTCCGGCCGGAGAGCGCCCACCCTCCCTTCGATCACGACTGCCGCATCGTGGTGGTCGAGCTCGGGGAGGTTACCGCCGCCTCCGTCTACGTCCCCAACGGAAACCGCGATCTCCCGGGGAAGCTACGCTTCCTGGAGGGCATGGCAACGTGGGCGCAGGAATGCCGCACGGCGGGACGGCCCCTTCTCATCTGCGGGGACCTGAACGTGGCCCGCACCGACGCGGACGTGCATCCCAAGGAGCGCAAGGCCGGGATCGTGGGACAGCTCCCGGAGGAGAGGGCGCTGCTCGAAGCGCTCCTGGCGGAGGGGGATCTCGTGGATCTTTGTCGGGCGCTGCACCCGGAGGAAGATCGCCTCTACACGTGGTGGGCTCCCTGGCGGAACCTGCGGCAGAGGAACATCGGCTGGCGGATCGACTACGTGCTGGCCAGCGCACCGCTGGCGGCCCGGGCCAGCAGCTTCGCCTCGCAGCGGGAGGTGGGGACGAGCGACCACGCGCCGGTGGTGGTGGTGCTCGGCTGAGGGAAGGCGAGCGTGGGCGCCGGACGTGGCGCCCACGCCGGGAAGCGGACTAGCTGGCCTTCTTGATGGCGGTGACGCCCTCGTGGTCGCCGTTCTCCTTGTCGTGGCAGGTGAGCTTCACCTTCTCGCCCGCCTTGACGCCCTTCAGCTGGCCGACGGCCTCGCCCATCACGGGCGCGGTCGTGGTCTTCCCGTCGTCGGTCTTGATCGTGATCGTCTTGGCATCCATGTCCACGGACACGATCTCGGCGGTCACGTCGTGGTTCTTGCCCTTCGTGGCGTGATCGCCGGCGAAGGCAGGCACGCTGACGAGCACCAGGGCGAAGAGCAGAACGAGCGCGGTCTTCCTCATCAGGATTCCTCCTACCGCAAATTGGATTGCGGAACAGATGCGGAGACCTTAGAGGAAGGCCACGTCCCTGTAAAGCGCACCCCATGCAACATTCCTGGGGCATTTGGCTGCCGTTTAGCTGATCACGGACAGGTGGTGGCATTCGTCCGCGCGGCGCTCCCGCACTGATTGGAGGCAGCGGTCCCGTTCCGGGGTCCGCCGGTCGCATCCCCCCAGGAGGCCTCCGTCCCGGAGCCGTCGATCCCGGTGACCACGAACCAGAGGTCTCCCGCCGGCGCGCCCGACCAGGTCGCGGTCCCCGAGGTGCCGAGCGCGCACACGGCTCCGGTCACGGCGTAGGTGCCCACGGTGGCGAGGTCGCCGTAGAGGACCTCGTGGTCGGGCGAGGTGCAGGTGGCGACGTCCCAGCTGACGGTGAGCGTGCCGGCGTCCACGCGTGAGGCGGTCATCTGCCCCACCGGTCGCGCCACCGCCAGGGGGGCGCAGGGCGTGCTCTGGCATCCCGCCACGGCGGTGATGTCCACCCGCACGTTGTCCACCATCCACCACCATTCGAAGGTGGCCTGGTAGTAGTGGAAGCGGATCTGCACGTTGGCGGCGCCGGCCGCCTGGGCGGTGATGTTCATCGTCTTGTGGTCGGGGTTGGGGCTGGCGGCGCCCTGGTTCCGCAGGACGTTGACCCAGGCGTTGCCGGTCAGGCTGGAGCGCACGTCCACGTCGGCGATCTCGGCGTTGCCGCCGCTGTACCAGCGGAAGTACTGGTCGAACTGCAGCGTCACGGTCTGCGCCTGCGAGAGGTCGAGCAGGGGGGTCACGAGCTGCTCGTCCTGCGTCGCGGTCGTCCCCGCGTTGTCGCTGTCCACCATGGCCACGGGCGCCACCATGGGCGAGGTGAAGGTGCGGCCACCGGGGTTGGCCGTGGTCCACGTGGCGGCGGCCCCGCCGCCCGAGCCGCCGTCCACCACCGTCCAGCCGGCGGGGATCCCGGAGGCGAAGGTCTCGTTGAGCACGGTGGCGTTCCCCGGAAGGACGTGCCCGGCCTTCTTCGTGAACCCGGCATTCCAGGTCCCCTCGGCCGCCGCCGCCTGCACGTTGAGGGCGAGGTCGGCCCCGCAGGCCACTCCCTGCCCGAGCTGGAAGCGGAAATGGTCCGCGTTCGTCTGCGCCGAGGTCCCCGCCCCCAGGTTGGGCCAGGAGGCGCTGGGGTCGAAGACGCTCACTCCCGCGGTGGGGGAGGACAGGGTTCCCGCGATCGCGGTCAGCGGAGTATTGCCGTCGTTCTGCAGGGTCACGGGCATGGTGACGATCTCGCCGGGATCGAGGGTGCCGTCGCCGCTCCCCGGGCCACCGGAGGGGCAACTGTCCACGAAGGAGGCGGTGGTCGCGGTGGCGTGATAGACATTCGGCGTGGCCAGGGAGCAGTTGCTCTCCGCGGAGAAGCACTGCCCATCCGGCGTCACTGCCTCGATCTTGTAGGCGTAGGTGGCGGGCACGGCGATGGAATCCGTGTAACCCGTGGCCGCGGTCTCCCCCAGGGCGACGAAGTTCCCCCCGCAGCCATTGCCGGCGCGGTACACGCGGTAGGTGGCGGCCCCCGGCACCGCCGCCCAGGAAAGATCCACCTGGTTCGTTCCCCCGGTCGCGGTGATGGCCGGGGTGGCGCTGAAGCAGGCGTTGAGCGGGATCGCCATGGCCGAGATCGTGGCCAGCGCCGTCTTGGCGATGGAGATGGCGTAGCTCGGGTGCATGTTGGTGGCGATCTTGTCGTTGTTGGTGTGGTAGTTCGGGTTGGCGTCGCTCCCCACGCAGCCGCCCGCCTGGGCGTCGTTGAAGAAGTTCTCGGCGATCTCGATGGCTCCCACTCCCACGTTCCAGAAGGAGGCGTGATCGGAACGGTTGGTGGCGGTGGAGGTGAGGAAGTCGCGGGTGAGGTTCAGGCCGTAGCTCCCGATGCTGGTGTTGAAGCAGGTCCCCACGTCCAGGGAGGAGGGGAGGGTGCCGATGTGGATCTCCATGCACCGGTCCCCGTTGCTGTCCCAGCCGAACATGTCGAGGTTCAGCACGCCGAAGATCCCGCCCATGGCGTGATCCTGGGTGTAGGCGGCGCTGCCGAAGAGACCCTGCTCCTCCCCGGTGAAGAAGATGATCTTGATCGTCCGGTCCCAGCGGTACTGGCGGAGGATCCGCGCCGCCTCCAAGAGCGTGGCGGAGCCGGTCCCGTTGTCGTTGGCGCCCGGCGCCGAGGTGGAGGAGCTCCCGGTCTGCCAGATCGAGTCCAGGTGGCCGGTGAGCAGCACCTGCGAGCCCGGGTTGTTCGTGCCCGGGATGGTCAGCACCAGGTTCTTGCCGCTCACCCCGGTGGTGAACGGATCCTCCTCCAGGTTGGCTCCCGTGAACTTCCAGGCCTGGGCTTGCTGGCGCACGAAGTCGAAGCCCTTGGCGTTGGCCGCTCCCGAGAACATGGTCGAGGTGAACCGGGTGTCGATCTGGTAGGTGGTGCCGTCGATCTGCACCGTCTCCACGCCGGAGAGCTTCTCGATCCAGTCCAGCCACAGCGTCTGGCTCGTCTTGTTGAGGATGTCGGAGACCAGCGGGTTGAAGTTGCAGTTGTAGGGCACGAGCTGGGAGGCGGGCTTGCCCCACCCGTGGGGCTCGTGCCAGAGGCGGACGGGGTGCTGCCCGTCGAGGGCGAGCTTCCCCGCTTCCGCGTCGCTCACCTGCAGCAGGACGTTGCGGCCCGACCGGTACAGCGGCCGCCAGGAGAGGGGCGGCTCCTCGCCGTCGTGGAGCTCGAACAGGTACAGCGTGGTGTCCGGCGTCACGTCGAGGAGGACGACCTGGAAGGGGATCCCTGCGGCCTTCATGGCCTCCTGCTGGGTGGCGTCCCACTCGGCGAGGAAGAACGACGACGCCTTGAACGTGACGGGGATGTCGCGCTCGATCAGCGCCGGCTGCGCGGCCTGCGGGACGACCACGAGGTCCCTGGTCGCCGCGGCGCCGGTGGCGGTCCATGCGGCGGCGAGGACGAGGATCGAGCCGAAAAGACCCCGGGCTGCGCGCATCCGTACTCCCCTGTGGCTCCGGGTGCGACCCGGGAAGCCGGAAGTATACGGAGAAAGACGCGGCGGCTACGCGTTTTTCCTTGCCCCGGGCCTAGTTGTGGAAGTAGGCGTCCTCGGCGAAGAGGTAGAGCGGCTCGGCGTCGACTTGGTTCCCCGTCAGACACGCGTCGGCCTCGGCGCGGGCGCGGGCCAGGATGGCGGCGGAGCGGAAGGCCTCCAGCTCCATGAACCTCTCCAGGCAGGTCAAGGGGTCGAATCGCAGATCCGGGCGGGGCTTCATGGCTCTCTCCCTTCAACCGCTCGAGAGTGCAAGCGAGTTGCCAGGACGCCGCCAGCGCTCCTGCCGTGTTTTCTCCTGTCCGGGGTGTCCGTGGCGGTGCCGTCCTGACGCGACACGGCGCGGAGGCGGGTCGTATCCTGGGGGCCGGAGGCACCCATGAGCGAGCGAGAAGTCCGGAAATCGGCGGGGTCGGTGGGATGGCGGGAGGTGAGCGCGGGGAACGGCGCCCGCAGCCAGGTCTTGCTGGGCCCCGAGGACGGGATGCCGCACTTCGCGATGCGGCGTTTCCAGATGGACCTGGGGGGCGGCATGCCGCTCCACACCAACACGGTGGAGCACGAGCAGTTCGTGCTCCGGGGGCGAGCGCGCATCCGGATCGGAGACAAGGTCCACGAGGTGGGGCCGGAGGACGTGCTGTTCATCCCCGCCGGGGTCCCGCATTCCTACGACGTCGTGGAAGGGCCGTTCGAGTTCCTGTGCATGGTGCCGAACCTTCCGGACCGGATCGAGATCGTGGAGGGGCGCCGGTGAGCGACCGTTCTCCTCTGCCCGCGCTGGTCCTGGGCGTCTGCCTGGCCGCGGGCCTCACCGGTGGAGGATTCCTCGTGGGCCGGGGTCTCTTCCGTGCCCGCGCCACGGAGCGCGTGGTCACGGTGCGGGGCTTCTCCGAGCGCGAGGTCCCCGCCGACCTCGTGCTGTGGCCGGTGACGTTCACCGTCACCGCCGACGACCTGGTGGCGCTGCAGGAGCGCTCCGACCAGGCCGCCTCCCGCATCGTGACGTTCTTGAAGGGGACCTTCGAGCCGGCGGAATACGGGGTGGCGGCACCGCGCATCCAGGACCGGCAGGCGGAGGGGATGTTCGGCCGGGACGGTCAGCGCCTGGACCGGTATGTGGCCGAGGGCACGGTGGCCGTGCGCACGGGCAAGATCCCCCAGGCACGGGAGGCCATGGCGCGCACGACGGAGCTGGTGAAGCAGGGGATTCCCATCGTGCGCCGCTACGACCAGAGCACGCAGTACCTGTTCACGGGCCTGGAACGGATCAAGCCGGAGATGATCGCCGAGGCCACGAAGGACGCGCGCCGGGCGGCGGAGCGGTTCGCGGCGGATTCGGGTGCCCGGGTGGGGGTGATCCGCACCGCCCAGCAGGGCCTCTTCACGATCGAGGACCGCGACCCCTTCTCCCCCGAGGTGAAGCGCGTCCGCGTGGTCACCACCGTCCAGTACGCGCTCGAGGAGGAGTGAGAAAAGGACGGGCGGCCCGGCGGCCGCCCGTCCTCCTCTCGATCGCGAAGCCAGGGACTAGGGGCAGGTTGTCGTGCTGCGCGGCCCGCTGGTGGCGTTCCCCCAGGAACCGGACGGCGCGCAGGTGTTCTCGCCCCGCACCAGGTACCAGAAGCCGGCGCTCGCGGCGGGCAGGGTGGCGTCGGTGGTGCTGGTGCTCCCCAGGTCGTTGAAGCAGATCTCGTCGCCGGCGCCGGGACCTACGGGGAAGGCCGACGTGCTCCCGCGCACGGCGTCGTAGGTGAAGGCGGCGGCATCGGAGCCCCAGGAGAGCGTGGTCTTGTCCTGGAACCCGAGGCCCGTGACCTCACCGGGGGAGCCCAGCGGCTCCAGGCCCACGCAGCCGCCGGGGTCGGCCAGGCAGATGTCCACCTGCGTGCAGGGGTTGCCGTCGTCGCAGATCTCCCCCTCGCTGAAGGTGTTGGAGCAGCCGCTCTGCTCGTCGCACTGGTCGAGGGTGCAGGGATCGCTGTCGCTGCAGTCCACGGGACCGGTGGGCACGCAGGTGCTGCCCTGGCAGTGGTCCCCGATGGTGCAGGCCTGCCCGTCGGTGCAGGATCCCGTATCGATCACGTTGATCGAGACCGCATCGGTGACGACCGACCCCGGCTGCAGGGGGGTTTTCGACGTGACGTTGACGGTGTTGCTGGGGTTGCCTCCGACGCATTGCGGCGTCTTCACGGTGATCACGAAGTCGAAGCTCCCGCCGGGACGCAGGCAGTCCACCCGGCAGCGCACGGTGCCGCCGGAGCCCACGGGGGGGAGCTGCGTGCACAGGGCGCTGTCCGTGCCGGTGCCGTTGATGTCCACGAACGTCATCCCCGCCGGGAGGGTGTCCACGAACTCCGCGTCCAGTGCCGTCTTGGGGCCGCTGTTCGAGAGATGGATCGTGTAGTCGAACGTGTTCCCGGCGTTCACGGAGGCCGGGGCCGTGATGTCGGTGCCTAGGGTGGCCGTGAAGGCCGAGGTGTTCTCGCAGTTCAAGCCCACCGAGAACAGATAGTCGGCTCCCGCGGGGACGTTGGTGGCGGCCTGCGGGTTGGTGGCGCCGTAGTAGGTCCCGGTGTAGCGGGCGCGGTACACGATGGACTCACCGGGGGAGTTGGGCGTGGTGGCGGTGAGGGTGCCGGCCCCCGACGTGTTGCTGGAGGTGACGCTGGCGTCGTTCTGCCCCAGGACCAGCACGCCGGCCTCGTCGAACAGGAAGACGGCGGCGTTGATGGGGGTCAGGTTGCGGCCGGGGTCGGCGTCGATGCCGATGGAGATGACGTCCCCCTCCACGGCGCAGAACTTGTAGGCGTCCAGGTCCTCGCCGGAGGTGGAGTTGAAGGTGCTGAAGGTGCCCGCGAAGTAGCTGTTGGCAGCCGTCTCCGCACCGGTCAGCGTGTTGTTCCCCGCACTGTTGAGCTCCGGCGAGGCCGAAGCACTCGACGGCTGGAGGACGCGGACCAGGCGGTAGGGCTCGGCCTGGGTGCCGGCGTTGAAGTGGCTCATGCGCACGTACGACTGGACCCCGGTGAGCTGCCGGCCTTCGATGTTGGGCCCCAGCGAGCCGTTCACCGTCACGTTGTCGGCGTCGTCGTACTCGAGGGTGTCCGTGTTCGTGGTGATCCGCATGTCGAAGTCCGTGCTGTTTCCCTGCACGCTGTCGGCGGTGGCGAAGACGCGCGTGCCGGCGGCGGGCGTGCCCAGATCGAAGAAGTCCGCGTCACCGGCGGGGGTGATCGAGCCCTCCATGGGACAGGCCAGGATGGCGCTGGCGGTGGCCGGCGTGTTGTTCGGCTCCGCCTCCTGGCCGCAACGGGTGGCCTCGATCAGGTAGCTGCCGCCCACGCCGACCAGCGTCCCCTCGTCCACGAAGACGAAGGTCTGCTCCCCGGCCGCCATGGGCTGGCAGAGGATCTCCTCGGCGGCGGCGAGATTGGCGGTCGCGGTGTTGCGATTGGCGGCCCGCACCGGCGCCGCGCAGGAGATGACCCCGGGACCGGGGCAGGTCGGTGCGGTGTACAGGACCAGGTTCCCGCCGTTTCCGGCGTCGAAGGTCTGGGCACGGAAGGAGTAGGAGCCGGCGGCGGGGGCGGTGAAGGAGTAGACGGTGTCTCTACCGGGAGCGGTCGACGAGGCCTGGCCGATTCCCGTGAAGCACGTCGTCCCCGTCAGGGTGTAGTCGTTGGTTCCGGAGGCGTTGGAGCCGATCTTGCCTCCCAGGGTGAGCGCGACCGCGCCCGTGCAGGTGTCGTTGGGCGGCGCCGGGATGCGCTGCACCTGGAGCTGAACGGTGGAGGCCCCCGCCGGGGGCGCCGTGGTGTTCCAGCTGTAGGCGACGACGTAGTA
>Ga0070695_100000491_pt1 | contig 20670 bp, 21 predicted proteins | sample KBSK1252metaG_FD_65471 | JGI IMG/M metagenome (GOLD analysis project Ga0070695, IMG submission 65471) | Corn, switchgrass and miscanthus rhizosphere microbial communities from Kellogg Biological Station, Michigan, USA - KBS K1-25-2 metaG | ecosystem: Host-associated > Plants > Roots >...
GAACATCGCGCGCGGTTTCGGTCTGCGCGGAGCGGAGCTCCGTGACATCTCGGCGATCCCGAAGCTGTTCGCGGACTTTTGCGCGCAGGGCGAAAGCGAAGTCTGGAACATCCAGATATCCGACAAGGTCACGGCTCCAGCCATCCGCCAGACCATAAGGCGCGGACACGGCAAGATGTGAACGCCGGGCAATCCTCGGCGGCGTGGGTATACAGAAGTGGACATTCGAGGATCGGCCGCTGACGACGATAGGTACACCTTCGAAGCGGTCCGCGATCGGGGCAACTCCGGTCGTGTTTCAGACCACCGGCCTCAGATGGCTCGATATCATCGCCGGCGCCGGCCCAAGCGCCACAAAGTGATTCCCGACGGTTGCAAGAACCGTCTGTGACTCGAAAGAAACGGTCACCTCGTAAAGCGTCGTGAGGAAGGCACCGCTTCGCTACGCCGCGAGCAAAGCCGCGTGCCCTCGCCGGGGGCTGCGGGAGTACACTGCTTCTATTTCCGCCAAGCGCACAACGTAGGCTAGGATGGCGCGCAATCGTGATGACGAGAGCTGGGTGCTGCGCATTGCCCGTTTGGCAACCCGTTCCGCTCCAGCTGGATGGGGAGTAGGACATGTCTGCGCTCATGCGTGCTTTGTGCTTGGTCGCCCTCGTTGCTTGGCCAGGTACTCTGCCGGCTGAGGTATTTCCGAACCGCGCCGTGAAATTCATCGTACCGTTTCCCGCCGGCGGCCCGGCCGACACCATCAGCCGCATTGTGACAGAGAAGATGGCGGCAAATCTCGGACAGTCCATCGTGATCGAGAACCGTGCGGGCGCCGGCGGCCTTACCGGCATTGCTTCGGTGGCCAAGGCAGAGCCCGACGGGTACACCATTGCCATCGCCCCCTCGAGCGGCCTCGCGATGAATGTCAATCTGCGCGAGAACATGCCGTTCCATCCGCTGAAGGACTTGGCGCTGATCACGCAGATCGTCTCGGTGCCGGAGATCCTGGTGGTCAACGAGAACGTGCCGGTCAAGACGCTGGCGGAGCTCGTCGCCCTGGCCAAAGCGCAGCCCGGCAAGCTCGTATTTGCCTCGACCGGTTTGGGCGGCATGCCGCACATGGCGATGGAGCTGCTGAAGCTCACGGCCCAGATCGACCTGGTGCACGTGCCCTACACCGGCGCGGCGCCCGCCGTGAACGATCTGCTCGGAGGCCATGTGCAGCTGATGTTTGCCGATGTGCCGGTGCTCTTGGGCAGCATTCAATCCGGAAAGTTGCGCCCGCTGGCGATCGGCAGCCGGGCTCGCTTCGCCGGCCTGCCGTCCGTGGCGACAACGGCGGAGCTCGGCATGCCCCAGGTGGAGGCCGACAATTGGTACGGCCTCGTGGCCCCCACCGCAACGCCGCCGGCGGTCCTCGCCACGCTCCACGCTGCCGCAGCGCAAGCGCTGCACTCCGCCGAGATCAAGGACAAGCTCGCGGCACAAGGCGCCATCGCCGTCGGCAACGCGTCTGCCGAGTTCCAGGCCTACGTGAAGAGCGAGATCGAACGCTGGGGCAAGGTGATTGCCGCAACGGGCATCAAGATCAAGTAGGGCGCTCGCTCACAGGGCCTGCTCCCATGCGGCCGGTATCAGGCGATAGCCCGTGCCGTTGCGAACCAGGTGCGCGAAGCCCGGAAAATGCAGATGCATGCCCGTGACGAGCAGGCGGTCGGTGGCCACCATGTCGAACACCCTGCGCCGCGCGGCGGCGGCCGCATCCTTGTCGGTATCGAAGTCCATGCATACCTCGGGCCTAGCGGTCTGAACCTCGGGCACGTGCACGGTGTCACCCCAAATCAGGAGTTGGTCGTTGCCAGAGCTGATCATGAACGTAGTGTGGCCGGGAGTGTGGCCGGGCCGCGGAATGGCGGTAATTCCCGGAAACACCTCGCCCTCCTTGAACAGACTCCAGCGGTCCCTGTAAGGGGCAACTTGCTCGCGACCGGCTTGAAAGAACAACTTCTTCTCGCGGTCGGTCCCCCTGGCCATCTTGGCGTCGTCAAACCAGTGCTCCGGCTCCTTCTCGTGCATCACGAGCTCGGCGTTGGGATAGTTGCGCTTGCCCGTGGTCATGTCGGTGAGGCCGGCGGAATGGTCGGGATGCATGTGCGTCAACAGCACTGCCTCGATAGCGGCGGGGTCCACCCCAGCAGCCCTGATGTTGGTCATCACCTTGCCGGCCGTGGGCAGCAGGTAGTTGCCCGACCCGGTTTCGATCAGCGCCAGCCGTCCGGCCGAGTAGATCAGGAAGGCGTTGACGGCCGTGCGGCGTGCCGGGCGGAAGGCATTCGTCAGGATCTGGCGGGCCTCGTCCTGGCTGATGTTGCGCAGCACCTCGAGCGTACCGTCGAGGAACCCGTCGCTGATGGCGGTGACGACGATGTCGCCGACGCGACGATGGTAGACTCCGGGGATCTGCTGCTGCGGGGCATTGACCATATGAGTGTCCTCTCGCGGACCAGTGGCTCAATAAACATCGGCGTGCTCGGTGGCTTGCATCGACGGGCGCCGGGCGAAGTCGGCATACCAGGCTGCCAGCTTGGGACGGCCGGCGCGCCAATCATCGGCCGCGAAGCGAAAATCCAGATGCCCGAGAGCGCAGCCGATGGCGATTTGTCCGATGTCCGGCGTCCCTGCCGGGCCGGCGCCCTCGACCTCAATCCGGTCGAGTGCCGATGCAATCTTCAGCCGATAGGCCGCCAAGTGGCTCTCGCTTTGCGCCTCTTTCGCACGGGATTGCTCGCCTAGCCTGAGGACGTTGACCTCCATCAGGCCGTCGCCGAGCGCCTGGCGACGCAACACGGGCCAGCGCGCCGCCCTATCGGATGGAAACAGCTTGGGCCCATCATGCAGCTCATCGAGGTATTCGCAGATCACGCGCGAATCATGGAGCCCGTTGCCTTCCTCGAGCACCAGCGTCGGTATCTTGTTCAGAGGGTTCAGGGCCATGACGTCGGCGTTGGGCTTGTTGGCAGCCACAACCACGCGCTCGGTGCGGATGCGGCCGGCAAGGCCGGTCTCGTGCGCTGCCACCATGACCTTGCGCACGAAGGGCGAGCGGGACGACCACAGCAACTTCATCGATACAGAACCTTGATACTCGCTTGGCTCGACAACCTAGCCGAGGATTGTAATCGGGGGACATGACGAAGAACAAACCACAGTTGATCGCTTCTGCTCTGCAGCGTTAGAAACACAGCAGGTTAGTCATCCGTTGAGACATGGGATCGTCTACAGGCATGCCCGACAACCAAGATGCACCCCTCAAGACGTACATCGACCACCTCGAGCGCGGTGAACTCGCCTATCAATTCAGCCCAGACATGGGGAAGGCCGTGTTCTATCCGCGCGTGCTATGCCCGTTCACCGGCAGCGATCGACTGGAATGGCGCATCAGCAAGGGGCTCGGAACGGTCCATGCCACGACCGTTGTGCATCCCGGGGAAGGCAAACCCTTCAACGTCTCGCTCATCGACTGCGACGAAGGATTCCGCCTGATGAGCCGAGTGGAGGACATCGCGCCGGAGCAGGTGAAGATCGGTCAGCGCGTGCGCTTCCGCGTGCATCGGCCCGGCGACGAGGAGGCGCCCTATCCCGTGTTCGTTCCGGTGGAGGGCGTGTGATGGAAGGGCCGAGGCGCGGCAGCGCCGCCATCGTCGGGGTTGCGGAATCCGATCTCGGCCAGGTGGCAGACGGCATGTCCGTAGTCGACTTGATGGCGCAGGGCACCAAGCGAGCGCTCGATGACTGCGGCTTGAGCTTGAAAGACGTCGACGGCTTGTTCTCGGCAACGACTCAGAACCGGCTGTCGGTGCTGGCTCTCGCCGAGTATCTCGGCATCAACCCGCCGTTTCTCGGCTCCACCATCGTCGGCGGTTCCTCCTTCGAGTATCACGTCGCGCACGCGATGGGTGCAATCGCACTCGGTCTTTGCAAGGTCGCCGTCATAGCCTATGGCAGCACGCAGCGCAGCGTCGGTCGCAAGCAAGCCTCCGTCCGAGAGGTCAATCCCTACGAGACCCCGTTCAAGCCGTTCATGCCGTCGAGCGCCTACGCGCTCGCCGCCTCGCGGCACATGCACGAGTTCGGCACGACGCGCGAGCAGCTCGCAGCGGTAGCGGTGGCGGCGCGGGAATGGGCGCTACTCAACCCAGCGGCCTGGGAGAAAAAGCCCCTGACCATCGAGGGTGTACTCTCCTCGCGCATGGTGAGCTACCCCTTCACGGTGCGCGACTGCTGCCTCGTCACTGATGGGGGCGGTGCCATCGTCGTCACGTCGGCAGAGCGCGCCGGGTCTCTCAAGAAGGCACCGGCCTACGTGCTGGGCTCCGGGCAGTCTGTCACCCACGCCAGCATTTCCAGCATGCCTGACCTGACGGTGACGGGTGCTCTGGCGGCCGGAAAGGCGGCCTACGCGATGGCGAAGCTCGGTCCCGCGGACGTCGATGCTGTCGAGCTCTATGATGCCTTCACCATCAACACCATCCTGTTCCTGGAGGACCTCGGCTTCTGCAAGAAGGGGGAGGGCGGGGCGTTCGTCACCGGTGGGCGGATCGCTCCCAAGGGCAGCCTGGCCGTCAACACCAACGGCGGCGGCCTCTCCTACTGTCATCCGGGTATGTACGGGCTGTTCCTGCTGATCGAGGCGGTGCGGCAGCTGCGCGGCGAATGCGGCGCGCGGCAGGTCAACGATTGCGAGGTGGCGCTGGCGCACGGCAATGGCGGGGTTCTGTCATCGCAGGCCACCGTCATTCTGGGCACCGAGGCAACGCTGTAACCGGCTCAGGCGCCGACGATGTCGAGAAACTCGGCGACCGTGTGTGCGTAAGGCTCCGGCGTCTGCATGGGCGCGTAGTGGCCGGTCTTCAGCACTGCATAGTGCGCACCGGGTATGGCGCGGGCCACCGGCTCGACCAGCGCCGGCGGACGCGTGCCGTCGAGCGCGCCGGCCAGCACCAGCGCCGGACAGGCGACGTGTGGCAGCTCAGGCTGCAGGTCCATCGCGGCCAGCATGCGGTAGATGGCCCCGAAGCTCGTCGGATCGTTGCCGAGCCAGCGGGCCCGGAAAGAGGCGAAGCGGGCAGCGTCCCCGCGCATTTCGGGCGGATAGGAGCTGTCGAGTGAGTCGGAGACGGCATGCATCCCCTCGCGCTCCATGCGCTCCACGCGTGCCAGCACCGCCGGACGCCGGTCGGGCGCAATGCCGATGGCCGGGCTGCTGGCTACTACGGCGGCGACGCGCTGGGGCATGCGCACGGGGGCATGCAGCGCTATGGCACCGCCGACGGCAACACCGGCGAGCGACACCCTGCCGGCGATGCCGAGGGCGTCCAGGAGAGCCGCCAGGTCGTCCACCATGGTGTCGATGCTGAGCGGCCCGCGCACCTTCTGCGACAGGCCGGCGCCGCGCGTGTCGTAGCGCAGCACTCGCCGCCCGGCCGCGAGCATGGGCAGCACCGGGTCCCAGCTCTCCAGCGTGCCGCCCATCTCATGGATCAGCACCAGCGTGGATGGTCCGCTGCCGCTGAGGTCGTACCGCAGCGCCGTGCCGTTGATCTCCATGAAATCCATATTCAGTTCCTCAGTCCGGCAGTGCGATGGGCGGGGCCACCAGCGGCCGGCAATCCGGCGCGAAGGTGAGCGGAGCGCCGGTGCGTTCCCGCAGATCGGCCTCGCTCATGCCGGCGAGCACCTCGCGCACCATCATGCCGGCCGACGTGATATCGATCACGGCGAGATCGGTATAGACGCGCTTGACGCAGCGCACGGCTGTGAGCGGCAGCGTGCACCGCTCGAGCAGGCGCGGCGTGCCCTTGCGCGTCACGTGCTCCATGATGACCCACACGGCACGTGCACACGCCGCCAGATCCATGGCGCCGCCGACCAGCGGCCCCTTGTTGGGAAGCCGCATGTCCCAGTTGGCGAGGTCGCCGTTGGCTGCCACCTCGAAGGCGCCCAGGATCGTCACGTCGATGTGACCGCCGCGGATCATGGCGAACGACCAGGAGGAGTCCACGATCGACGCTCCGGGCCGCAATGTGATGCGGCGGCTGCCGGCATCGACCAGGTCGGTGTCGATACGATCCGGCGCTGCCAAGGGGCCAGCGCCGATCACGCCGTTCTCCGATTGGATGAACACATCGACGTCGGGGCGCAGGTAGTCGGCCACATGCACCGGCATGCCGAGGCCGAGGTTCACCAGCATGCCGTCACCGATATCCTGGGCGGCGCGCCACGCGGTCTGCAGTCGGTTGAGCGGCTGCATGGGTCACACCCCCACCGCGACGACGCAGTCGACATAGACACCCGGCAGTTGCACTCGGCAGTGCGGCATTGGCTCGTCGAGCACCGCGCGCACCTCCGCTACGGCAAGGCGCGCGGCGGTCGCCATCACAGGACCAAAGTTTATCTGCGCATAGCGGAATGCCAGATTGCCGTACCGGTCGGCCGCATCGGCCCGCACCAGGGCGAGATCCCCCTTGATCGCCTGCTCCAGGACGTACTCGCAGCCGTCGAAGCTGCGCACCTCCTTGCCGCGCGTCAACTCGGTGCCGAATCCGACGGGTGTATAGAAGGCCGGAATGCCGGCGCCGCCGGCACGGATGCGCTCGGCAAATGTACCCTGGGGCACGCACTCAAGCTCGATCTTGCCCTCCATCCACAGCCGCTCGAAGGGCGAGGGCTCCTTGCTGTGGCCGCGCGCGGCCGTGCATATCACCTTGCGCACGAGCCCTGCCTCGATCAGCTCGTGCGTATAGGAGTAGCGGTGCGTAGCCGAGTTGACGACCAGCGTCAGGTCCTTGGGGCCGCGATCGCGCAGCGCTCTGATCAGCACGTTGGGAAAGCCGGCACCGCCGAAACCCGAGATGAACACGGTGGCACCGTCCGCCACATCGGCGAGAGCCTCTGCTGGGCTAACGGAACGCTTGTCGATGGGCATTGCAGCTCAGATTTCCCCCTGCATGTCCCGCGCCCTGCACGTTCGGCCACGACCGGGCGCGCGTCAATCGACAAGGAGGAATGCCTCTGCAGCCGCCGCGCATGAGCTGTCCTTGCCGGCGGCTTGCTGGCGCGCGCAAAAGTCGACACTGTGAAGGTCAAGAGCGATCCGGTTCGCAGGACCTGGAGCGGCACACGACGGAGGAAAATGCCATGGCGGATGCAGCAGCCGACAAGCCACTCGTGCGATTCGACGTGGAGGACGGCATCGGCGTCATCGCCATCGACAACCCGCCCGTCAACGCGCTGGGGCCGGGTGTGCGCGACGGTATCCTCGAGGCGCTGGAGAAGGGGGAGGCAGACCCTGCTGTCAAAGCCATGGTGATGATCGGCGCGGGACGCAGCTTCATCGCCGGCGCCGACATCCGGCAGTTCGGCAAGCCGCGGCCGATGCCGATACGCTCGCCGTATGATGTGATGGATGAGGGTACCAAGCCGGTGGTGGCTGCCATCCACGGCTATGCGCTCGGTGGCGGGCTCGAGTATGCGCTCGCCTGCCACTATCGCATCGCGGTGCCGAGCGCCAAGGTCGGCCTGCCCGAGGTGCTGATCGGCATCCTTCCCGGCGGCGGCGGCACGCAGCGCCTGCCGCGCCTCATTGGCCCGAAGGCGGCGATGGAGATGATCGTCTCCGGCCGCCATGTGCCCGCGGAAGAAGCCAAGGCGTTGGGCATCATCGACGAGATCGTGCCTGGTCAGAACCTACGGACCGAAGCGATCGCCTATGCCCAGCGCATCGCTGGTCAGCGACCACTGCCGCGGGTGCGCGACAAGACCGACGAGCTGGCCGAGGCCAAGGCTGACCCCGGCATGTTCGAGGCCATGCGCAAGTCGATTGCCCGCAGGGCCCGCAACCAGAAGGCGCCCTACCATTGCATCACCTGCGTGGAGGCGGCAGTGAGTCAGCCCTTCGACGAGGGGATCAAGACCGAGCGGCGATTGTTTGTGGAGTTGGAGAACTCCGATGAGGCCAAGGCGCTGCGCTATGCCTTCTTCGCCGAGCGCGAGGTGGCCAAGATCCCGTGGCTGCCTAGGGACCTGTCCCTGCCGGAGATCAAGACGGCAGCCGTGGTAGGGGCTGGCACCATGGGCGGCGGCATCGCCATGAGCTTTGCCGACCACGGCTTCCCGGTGAAGCTGCTCGATGCCAATCGCGAAGTGCTGGAGAAGGGACTCGCGCGCATCCGCAACAACTATTCGATGAGCGTGAAACGGGGGAGCCTCAGCCAGGAGGAGATGGACAAGCGCATGGCTCTCATCGAGCCGGTCGAGAGCTACGAGGCGATCGCCGACTGCGATGCGGTGATCGAGGCCGTGTTCGAGCAGATGCCGGTGAAGAAGGAGGTGTTCGCCAAGCTCGATGCAGCGATGAAACCCGGTGCGCTGCTGCTCACCAATACGTCCGCGCTCAATATCGATGAGATCGCAACGGTGACAAAGCGGCCTGAGGTGGTGGCCGGCACGCATTTCTTCGTGCCCGCCAACGTCATGAAGACCTTCGAGGTGGTGGAGGGCGCCAAGACCTCGTCCGCCACGCTCGCAGCCGCCATGAAGCTCGGTCGCGACGTCGGCAAGATTTCCGCCTACGCGGGCAACTGCGATGGCTTTGTCGCCAACCGCACGCGCATCCCGTTCAACCTCGAGCAGGGGCTGATGGTGGAGGAGGGAGCGCTGCCGGAGCAGGTCGACAAGGTTATGGTCGATTTCGGCTATCCCGTGGGGCCGTTTGCGGTCAACGACATGTCGGGGCTCGACATCAGCTACGATACGCGCAAGCGCCGGGCGGCGGAGAGCCCGAACTACCGCGGCCTGCCGATCACCGACCGGCTGGTCGAGATGGGGTGGCTGGGCCAGAAGACCGGCAAGGGCTGGTATCGCTACGAGAAGGGCGACCGCACGCCGATCGTCGATCCCGAGACGCATGCCATCATCAAGCAGGTGGCGGCCGAGAAGGGCTTCGAGCAGCGCTCGTTCACGGACGAGGAGATCCTGCGCCGGCTGCTGTTCTCTTCGGTCAACGAAGCCTGCAAGATCCTGGAGGAGGGTAAGGCGATCCGCGCCAGCGACATCGACGTCATGTGGCTCAATGGCTTCGGCTTCCCGCGCTACCTCGGCGGGCTGATGTTCTGGGCCGACGCCATCGGCGCGCGCGAGGTCTACAACCAGATCGCGATCTGGCACCAGCGCTATGGCGCGCGTTGGCGGCCGTCGGCCCTGCTCCAGCACCTCGCCGAGACCGGTGGCTCGCTGCGCGAGGTGAAAGGGCGGATAGCGCGGTAGCTTCCCTTCCCGCACGTGGGGAGAAGGCAGCGCGGGCAAGAAAAAGTGCTCCGGCCACAGCGCCTACTCGCGGATGGCGAGCGTCCGTTTGGCGGTTTCGGGCGCCTCGGTATACTCGCCCGTTTGATACAGCTTCACCGCCTCGGCATTTCAGAGCGCTGCATCGTCGGCCGTTTGGGCGCGGGGGCCCGCAAGCACGATTGCGCAGACCAGCCCCGCCAAGTGAAGCGCCCCCCACTGCTACCCCAAATTGACCCACTGCTCCGGAACATTTCAGAACAATGCCGCCAACTATGCGCTTGGGATCTGGCGGCAGAAGGATACCGTGCTCCTCCCGGCAAGGGCGGACATTCCCTTGCAGCCCCACGAAACGGCCGGAAGTGGCCCAACGCGTCGGGCAACTCTCGTCCGCTGATGGAGGTGCTGCCGACCTGCCCGCTCCCAGCAGAGTTCAAGCCGTGGGAAGCCCACCGATGTCCGCATTCTCTGCGAAGCCGACGTGGGCCATGGAGCTGAGCAGAATTGGAAGCCACGGTGTCTCGCGGCGCCGTGGCCAAGGTCCGCGGTGGGCCTAGGCTGGACCAAGGCTGTGCGGCGGTTCTAGGGTGTGGCGACGGTTCCGACCCAGGCTTGCTGAGACGCCATGAGAGCCATGCGGATCGGGCGCCAGATGGTCGGGCAGTGAACCCCTGTCACGAGAAACGCAACGAGGCGTATCTTCGCTCGAAGTGAGCCCCGGTGCGTCAGATTGAGATGGTCAGCGAGTTATAACAAAAGTGGTTGCGGGGCCTGCTACAGCCACTATCGCGCCTCCGTTCAGAGGTTGTTCCTCGAGAAGCGCGGCAACGTTCCCGACCAGTTCCAGCTTCATGGGCTCGCCGTCGTCGGTCGGCGTGACAACGATGCGGTCAATGAGCTCTCGCACCAACTCGACAGCCTCCCGCGCGGCTTTGTCGCCTTTCGAAAGCGCGGTGTGGATGTCGGCCACCCGCTGCTTGTAGCGCTCCGCGGTCCTCGGATGAAGGGTACGCACCTCGTCCGCGTCGCGTGACGGCAATCGCGCCTCGATCGCTCGCCGCTCCGCCTCCAGCTCGTTGATCCGCAGCAGCGTGAAGCTCGACGACCCGCTCTGCCGCAGCCCATATGGGGTGCCCTCCTGGAGGGTACCGACGACTCGCCGGCGCGCCTCGTGTGGAGGCGCGACCGGAGAGACGACGGCTGAGGCGCACAACACCATCCAGAGCTGAAGCCGCAACCGATCCACCGACCCTGGCCCGCAGTGCGAGCAGCGCCGCGGCAGCGAGCCCCATCGCCCGGATGAACCATGTCGCGTGTGCGTCCCGTCGTCTGCGTGCTGCTGCCGTTCGCGGCCGGCTACTACCTCTCCTACCTGTTCCGCTCCATCAACGCCCTGATCGCCACCGATCTAACGCCCGAGCTCGGCTTGAGTGCGGCGGACCTCGGCCTGCTCACGTCCGTCTATTTCCTGGTGTTCGCGGCGGTCGTGCTCCCCTGCGGCGTGCTCCTCGACCGCTACGGGCCGCGCCTTATCGACAGTGCCCTGCTGCTCCTTGCCGCCGCCGGATCGCTGCTGTTCGCCGTTGCCGATGGCGTGGCGACGCTCCTCGTCGGCCGCGCGCTCATCGGTCTCGGCGTGGCCGTCGGCCTGATGGCCGGTCTCAAGGCCATCGTCCTGTGGTTCCCGCCGGAGCGCGTCGCCCTCGCCAATGGCTTCTACATCATGCTGGGCGCTTTCGGTGCTCTGTCCGCGACAGGGCCGGCCGAGGTGGTCGTTCAGGCCTCGGCTGGCGCGGGTTCTTCGCCGCTCTCGCCGTCGCCTCAGCGGCCGTGGCGCTGCTCATCCTACTCGTCGTGCCTGAAGCCGGCCCACCCGGCCGCCGCCTCACCCAGGATCGGCTTCCTCGCCATCTACCTGGACCCGCGCTTCCTGCGCATCGCACCCTTGGCAGCCCTCGGCGTCGGGCACGTCCTTCTCGCTGCAGGGCTTGTGGGCGGCACCGTGGCTCACGGACGTTGCGGGACTCGACCGCTCCGGCCGTCGTCGGACACCCCACCCTGATGACGACCGCACTCGCTGCGAGCGCCCTGCTGTTGGGAGCTCTCGCCGAGCGGCCACGCCGCGCCGGCATCCCGACCGAGCTGTTCTTGGCCGGTACGCTGGCCCTGTCGATGACCGCCCAGCTCGCCTTGCTCCTCGGTCTGCCGGTCTCCTCCTATCTGCTCTTCTCGATCGTCGCCGTCGCCGGGGCCACCACCGCGTTGAGCTTCGCGGCCTTGGCGCAGTACTTCCCAAAGGAGGTCTCCGGTCGCGCCAACGCCGCCCTCGGCGTCCTAAACATGGGCACCGCTTTCGGCCCGCAGTGCCTCTCCGGCTTCATGGCCCACGCTGTCGCCAGGGCGCTCGGTTTCGGTCGAGCGCCGTTGCCCATCGTTCGGCCGGTCTACGCGTCATGGACATACCAAGCTGAGCTCGCACGGCGCCAAAGAGCCGCTTGGGCGTTTGCAGCCGCTGCCTCAGCAGCACTGTGCATGGGTCTCGCCGCTACCCTGTTGATCACGATCAGCCGCCCCGTGGTTGCGTTCCATGTCATCGACCTGTCCCGGCCAAGCGGACTCCCGAATTGATGTGGGCCGAGATAGGGTGAACGCAGATTCCCGTCGATGCTCGCTTGCAAGCCGTATTCGGCCACCAACCCGAACGGCCGGCTGACGCCAATGGACGCATTGGTGCCTGCTGCCAGACAGATCGCACGTCCCCACCGCTCGATGCTGAGTACCGACGACTGGCGGAATATTGGTGGGCCCCGCGCGGGTTCGCCGCCATCCCCACCGCCGCGATCGATCCGCCCCACCGTGCGGCGTCTCCTGCGGTCCCCGCGCTCATGGGTCCGGGTCCCCCGGCAATTTCACAAAGGCTGTCGCCACTACATCGCCGCGATCCAGGACGACGGCTACGCCTCCGAGACCCTGGAGTGGCGCTTGGTGGGCTTCACCCCCGTGCGCCACACTAATCTCGGAAGAGAGGAAACATGTTGCCGAAGACGGGCAAGAGATTGCCAAGGAGGGGGCGAGACGACCCGAAAGGCAGCACCTTGAGCGACCTGCGGACTCCTTGCGGTTCCTCCAACCTCCTTCCATTCCCCGCCTTTCCCCATTGTCTCCGGCCCGGCCGCGGTCACGATGCTACCCGGCCCCGAGGGCACGCCGGCCTCGCCGGCGGTTGCCTGTTTTCCAAGCCAGGGGGTGCCCGTGCGTTCGCGTTCTCGCCGACACCACGCCCCAGCCGAAGCGCCGGCCCTGCGGACGGCCGACGCTCCCGGCCGGAAGACATTCGCGCCGAGGGCGGTCCCCCCTCCCTTGATCGAGCGCATCGAGCGCGCGCTCGTGCTGGCTGCCTACGTCGTCGTCAAACACGGGCCGGTCTATGCGCCGCTGCTCGACCGTCTTGAAACGGAGCTGCAGGCAGCCCGCCGCAACGACCCGACCGAGCGCGCCAGGCGCATCCTCAAGGACTACGAGGGGGATCGCGCTCCGAATCGGCCCGGCACGCGGTCCGGTCGCCGTACGCGAAGACCGCGGTCGCGGCGTGCGGCACGCCGACGCAAATCCGGGCATCGGCGGAAGAAGCCCGCCCCGCCAGCCTCGATGAGCTCCGGGCCTAGACCGTCCTGGGCGAGCGGAAGGCGATGCGCCTCAGCCACTTGCGCTTGAGCTCCAGCGATGGCCCCTTGCCGTAGCGCGGGCGCTGCCACTTGTGCCCCATCAGCGAGGCCACGACCTTCTCGGGTGCCTCTACGGCCGTCAGCCGGTCCTCGAAGGTATGCCGCAGCGAGTAGAACGACTGGCCGGGCTCGGGACGCAAGCCCCTGGCCTCGAAGGCCTTGTTCACCAGCGCCGAAAGCGAGTCAGCCTTGTCGCGGTAGCGCGGGAACCCGTCCGGGTGCTTGCGCATGACCTTCAGCGCCACGCTCACCAGGGGAATATCCCGCCGCGAGTCGTCCGTCTTCATCTGCCGGCCGTCCGGACGCACCTGCACGTGCGGGATGTCATGCGCGAGTTGGATCGTGGCACGGTCGAGGTTGCAGGCTTCTGACGGCCGCAGCCCGGTCTCGGCTACGAGATAGATGATCGCGCGCGCCTCGGCATTGAGGTCCACGAACAGGCCGTTGGCCAGTATCCGGTCCTGCACGAAGCGGGGATCGAAGGCGACACGCTGCCTGTCCTTGCCGCCCGCAAGACGCGCCTTGGCAAAGACGTTCGGCAGACCGTACTGGTTGACATCGTTGATGGCGCCGAACATCCCGGCCACATGGCCGATGATCTTGTTGGCCGTATCGATCGCGATCTCGCCGGCCACGACACGATCCTGCAGGCGCTGCCGGAACGACAGGACGTCGGCGCGCGACACCGTCGACATCGGGCGATCGCCGCCGACCGCCTCGACGAACGTGGCAAGCGCCGTCTCCTTCGGCGTGCGCCACCTCTTCCTCTGGCGCTCCGACTTGCCGACAAGGGCCGCCTCGGAGAGACGCTCCAGCTCGTCCATCATCTGCGACAGAATGACAGGGGGCACATCCTCCCCGCCCAGGACTGCAGAGACCTCGACGGGCTTCTCGATGTCCTTGCCGTCCAGCCGCTCGAAGCGCTCGACGATCCGCTCCACCGGCGATGCCGCCAGCCCGGCCGCGGGTGTGTAGGGGACGCCGATCTTGCGCGCCACATCGAGCGAGCGCTTGTAGCGGGTCACGGCATCCAGGTCCCGGCCCGCTCGCTTCTCGTGCCAGTAGCGCTCCAGGCCCTCGTCGAGCTTCTGCACCGCGGCGCCGGCCACCAGCGCGCGGGGATCGTCGGCGACCCGGATGCCAGTGCTCAGCATGACCGGGTTGCGTGCGTCGTAGGCAGAGAATGCGCGCGGCACGCGGCGCACGAGATACCAATAGCCGTACCGCTTGTGCGGTCGTGCACGCTCGTGGCGAGGGGCCATGGCAGCCTCCCGAGGCAATCCATTGTTGGATGGATTGTTGGATATGAAAGCGGCCAAAATCGGGGCATCGGCGCCGATGGCGCCAAATTATCAAGCCAAATCAAGTGCCTGATTGTTGGGAAGTGGTGGAGCCGAGGAGGATCGAACTCCTGACCTCTGCAGTGCGATTGCAGCGCTCTCCCATCTGAGCTACGGCCCCAAGGCGGGGCCATTTATGAATTGGGGGAGGGGGTTGTCAAGCAAGCCGTGCCAGAGCCGTGCCAGAAACCGGGCACTGCCAGGGCCGCCGGCGCGGGCGCGCGCCGTGGCGAGAGGGCTGAAACAGGTGTGGCGTACAACACGAAGCGCGCCTGGACGCCCCTTGTGACAACCGCCTGCTGCCGGTACATGTCAGCCCGGTAAGGCGTTTCCAGTCGGTTCCCCGAGGCGGTTTCCCCGGGCGGCCCTCCAGGGCGATCCCAAGGCGCCAAGGCGGTCCCTCAATGCCGGTCGCAGGCGGTTCCCCAGGGTCCTAGCCCGAAAGAGTGCACCCATGATAGAGCTGCTCAGCTTCATCAACCTGATCATCAATCTCTACATCTGGATCATCATCGCCAGCGCCATCATGAGCTGGCTGATCGCCTTCAACGTGATCAACCCCTACAACCAGTTTGTGCGCTCGCTGTGGATGGGCCTCAACGCGCTGACCGAGCCGGCCTTGCGCCCGATCCGGCGCTTCCTGCCGGAACTCAGCGGCGTTGACATCTCGCCGATGGTGCTGATCCTGATCTGCTGGTTCATCCAGATCGTGGTGCTCCCCAACCTGGCGAAGCTGGTGGTGTGATGCCGGCCGCGGCGCGCGGGCCGAGACCTGCTCCCTGGCGTCTGGCCAGGTCGGGCCTGCTGCTCACGGTGCGTGTCAGCCCCAAAGCCTCCCGCGACGGCATCGACGGGCTCGCCGACACGCCCGAGGGGCCGGCCGTCAGGGTGCGAGTGCGCGCCGTTCCGGCCGACGGTGAGGCCAACGCTGCGGTGGAGACCGTGGTGGCCAGGTGGCTGGGGCTGCCGGGGCGCCAGGTGACGGTGGCGAAGGGTTACAAATCCCGCGTCAAGATGCTGGAGATCGGCGGCGCGCCGTCCGTGCTAGAGAAGCTGGTGGCGGAACGCGTGGCGGCACTCGCCTGAAGAGGCAGGAGAGGGGGAGACCGATGGCCGGCGCCAGCATCATCGACGGCAAGGCAGCGGCCGCCCAGGTGCGGGCCGACGTGGCCGCCAGGGTGGCCGAGCGCGTCGCCCAGGGCCGCCCGGCGCCCGGCCTCGCCGTCGTGCTGGTGGGCGAGGACCCGGCGAGCCAAGTCTACGTGCGCAACAAGGGGCGCGCCACCCGCGAGGTGGGCATGGCCTCCATCGAGCACAAGCTCCCCGTCTCCACCAGCGAGGCCGATCTGCTGGCGCTGATCGCCGACCTCAACCGCCGGCCCGACGTGAACGGCATCCTGGTGCAGCTGCCGCTGCCGAAGCATATCGATCAGGGCAAGGTGATCGAGGCCATCGACCCGGCCAAGGACGTGGACGGGTTCCACCCGGTTAACGTCGGCCGCCTGGCCGCCGGCGGCAAGGCGCTGGCGCCCTGCACCCCGACCGGGTGCCTGATCCTGGCGCAATCGGTGCGGCGCGACTTGGCGGGCCTGGAGGCGGTGGTGATCGGCCGCTCCAACATCGTCGGCAAGCCGATGGCCCAGCTCCTGCTGGGCGCCAACTGCACAGTGACCATCGCCCACTCGCGCACCCGCGACCTGCCCGGCGTGGTGCGCCGCGCCGACCTGGTGGTCGCCGCCGTGGGCCGCCCCGAGATGGTGCGCGGCGACTGGATCAAGCCGGGCGCCATCGTCATCGACGTGGGCATGAACCGGATCGCCGGCTCCGGCGGGAAGCACCGCCTGCTGGGCGACGTGGCCTACGATGAGGCCAGGGCGGTGGCCGGCGCCATCACCCCGGTGCCCGGCGGCGTCGGCCCCATGACCATCGCCTGCCTGCTGCAGAACACGCTGCGGGCGGCCGAGATGGCGCGATTTTGACGCGTGATTTCAGCGCCGGCGCACGTTTCCCTTTCCAAATCCTGAACGTCGGCAGAAAACGGCCGCCATGTGGCGCGGCCGTGTCATAGTTGCGGCGGTGCCACAAGCGCACGGCATTGTCTGCCAGTCATCCTGCATCCGATAGCCGATCTGCCTCGAATCACGGCATCCGGGCTCCACAACGACGGGGGAGAGACGGTCTCGGTCCCGCGTGTTTCCAGGTGGTGGGCCTCATAACACCGAGAATAGCGTGCTGCGTTACTCAACGAACAGGATGACAACAATGAAGCGACTGATTCTGGGCGTCGCGGCCGCCCTTCTCCTTTCCGCCGGCCCCGCCATTGCCGACGGCATGCCCACCAAGGGCAGCATCAAGTCCGCCCCCGCGGCTGCTGGTCCGAACTGGAACGGCTTCTACCTGGGCGTCGGCATCGGCGCCGGCGCGCTGGTGGCGGACAAACCCGTGACGGGCCATTACTATGACGATGAGGCCCTCCAGTCGTACCCGATTGCCGCCACCGAGTACGGCGGCGAGGGTGTCTTCGGCACCGTCACCATCGGGTATGACCGTGTGATCCGCCCCGGCTGGGTCGCTGGCGTGTTCGCCGACTACGACTTCGGATCGAGCATCTCGTCCGACAATCTGAATGTCCTCGGACAGCCGCACGGTCCTGCATCCATCGATCACAACAGCTCCTGGGCTGTGGGCGCCCGTCTCGGGTTCCTCACCAACCCTTCGACGCTGATCTACGGAACGGTCGGCTACACGCAAGCTGATCTCGATGTCTTCCGCTACGGTTCTACCACTTTCGATGGCTATTTCGTCGGAGCCGGCATCGAGACTTTCCTGCGTGACAACTGGACGCTGAAGCTCGAGTACCGCTATTCGGACTTCGGGTCTGAGCAGGTTGTGGACTATGGCCATATCAGCGCCGACGTGGATCCTTCCACCCACACCGCGCGCCTGGTCCTGAGCTACAAGTTCGGGCACCCGCACGACTAACCTGACCGGCGCCGCTCCGGGCCGGGGCGGCGACCGCGGCAAGAGATTGGTTCCGCGTAAAGCTAATCGACTACCGACTTGTCTTGCGACTGGGCCGCTCCCTCGAGCGGCCCTTTTTCGTGATCGGGGTCAGACCCTGCGGGTCTGACCCCATGGCACCGCCCCGTTATTTCGCGCCCTTCACAAACGCCAGGATCTCGCCACTCAAGGAGGTATCCGCCGTGTTGACGGCATACACCTCCGACATGTGGCTGTGCTTCGTCAGCGGCAGGAAGCGCGGGCAGCGGCCGGCCTTGCACAGGGCGTCGTTGAGCTGCTTGGCCTGCTGCTGGAAATCGGGCGGGTCGAGCTCGGCGTTCGCCACCAGCAGCGGGATCGGCGCGGCGACGAGGCCCTGGAGCGACGAGCGCTCGGCATAGTTCGAGGCGTCCTCGCCGAAATAGGCCTTCTCCGGCCCGCCAGGCTGCATCGACGTGAGGTCGTAGAGCCCCGACACCAGGATGGCCCCGGCGAGCCCGATGCCCTTGGGCGCGTGCAGCTCGCGATGCGCCACATAGCTTGCCACATGCACCGCGCCCGCCGAATGCCCCATCAGGAACACGCGGGCCGGGTCGCCGCCGTGGGCGGCCACGCTCTCGCCCACCCAGCGCACGGCGGCGCCGAGGTCCTGCGCCGCCGCCGGCCATTGGCTCTGGGGCGCCAGACGATAGGTGGCGTTGACGCCCACCATGCCGTTGCGCGCAGCGAACAGCATGACGTTGTCGTAGAACGGGCCGCCGGGCGGCGAGCGCCGGTCGCCGCGCGTGAAGGCGCCGCCGTGCACGAACATGAGGACCGGGCGGGGCGACGCGGCCGGCGCCTCCGGCACGAACAGGTCGATGAGGTGCCGTTCGTCCGTGCCGTATTTGATATCCCGCGCAACCTTGACGCCCTGGTAGGGCTCTTTCTCCTGCAGCGCGGCGTAGAGCTTGGCGGTCTCCGGCGGATTGACCACCGAGCCCAGCTCGGCCAGCTTCCACTCGATCTCGCTCGGCATGCCTCCCGTCTGTTGTGCTTGGGCGGGTGCGGCCGCGAAGATAAGCAGCAAGGCTGTAGCGTAGAGTTTCTCGCGCATGGCGTTTCTTCCTTGCCTTGGAGCTCTCCGGTTAGGCCACGCGTCTTGGTTCAGTGATTTTCAGATATCGGGTAGCTGGACCCTTGCCTTCCTTCTCAACCCGGCCAATTTGAATCATCTGCTGAACAAAGCCTGCAATGGTGATTGGTTCCACCTGCAGTTTCTCTGCAATCTCCCTCATCAGGAGACCGTCAGGATAACGGCTCAGTAGCTCATCAATCCTTTCATTCCAAAGTTCCGCTGCAGGACCGAGATTGTGCGTTCCAACTAAGCTTTTAACAAGCTCATCGAGTTTTACACGAAGGATTCCAGAATTCGTATACGTAATGTGCCGTAGCCCTCTGATGTCCGCTGGTAGTTCGATAAACCGATCCGTGAACCCCAATCGATAGAGGAGCCCTTGAGCAGGATGAAAGAGCAGCGAATAGTCTTTGCCACGGCCCCTCGCAAAGCCAAGCTCAAGAAACACATTTCGATTTGGGCTGGATACGTCGAAGAGACAGTAGTTGCTCTTCACTATCAGATCTTCAATCTGGTCGAGTAAGTGCTCACCTCTGTGTATGTGGTCCGCAAACTTGAATTCAATGCTGTATTTTTGGGCCACCACAGCGAACGGTTTCCGATAATTCCGGAGTGGCGGCTTGGAAAAGTCATGAGCAACGAATATTTGCATGCACCCCTCCCCCACGCGCGTTCAGGGCACACCATACCCACATACAACTTTGTCTACAACCGTCCTCAGACGGGCTGGGCGACGGCGGAAGGTGGAAGCTATCCCACCTTCGTCACCGGCGCGCCAGCGTCGAGCCAGCGCTGCAAGGGCTCGGCCAGGTCCTCCAGCGGGCGGTAGCCGTTGGTGAGAAGCGCGTAGCCCTTCTCCTCGCTCCCCGCGATCAGGGTGGGGAAGCCGCGGATGCCCAGCCCTTGGGCCGTGAGGAAATCGCGGAACGTCTCGTTGCGCGTCTCGGGCGCGGCGAACGCGGCGCCGAATGCGGCGCGGTCGAAGCCCACCTCCACGGCCACCGCGGCGATCTCATCGGCGGCCGTCATGTCGCGGTTCTCGGCGTAGAAAGCCTGCTGCACCCGCGCCATGAACGGCAGCGCCATGCGGGGCATCAGCCGCCGCGCCGTCACCACCGCCCGGCAGGCGGGCTCGGTGTCGTAGAGGAAGCCTTCCCGGTCGAAAAAGCTCATGTCGAACGGCTGGCCGGTGGCGGCGCCGACGCGGGTCCAGGAGCCGCGGATGAAGTCCTTGTCCTTGTCCCGCATCGGCTCGCTGTTGCCGGCGCGCAGGCCGCCCATCACCAGGTCGAGCGGCAGCCGGTTCTCGAATTGCTCGGCCAGCGCCGCGATGACGGGCGAGAAACCGTAGCACCAGGAGCACATGGGGTCGGCGAAATAGACGAGGCGGGTCTGGGCGGCCATTGACGCATTCTCCGTGGACCAACGGACGGCTATAGTGGTGGCCGCGCCGGTCCGGTCGAAGGTGAGAGAGAGTAACACGAGGTTTATCATGGCCGTCTGCAGTTATTGCGGAACGAGCTTCCTCTGGGGCGGGAGCAGGGAGGGGAGCCGGCGCTTCTGCAACGACCGGTGCCGCCAGGCCGGCGTCCTGCTCAGCATCGCCGATCAGGTGCCGCCGGAGGTGGTCCGCGAGCACGTCGCCGCGGTGCACCGCGGTCCATGTCCAAGCTGCAAGGGACCGGGCCCCATTGACGTGTATAATTCGTATCGCGTGTGGTCAGCCCTGCTCCTCACCTCGTGGCAGACGCGGCCTCACGTGTGTTGCCGCGGGTGCGCGACCAAGCGTCAGCTCGGCGATGCGGCGTTCTCGTTCTTCCTGGGATGGTGGGGCGTGCCCTGGGGCCTGCTGATGACGCCCCTGCAGGTTGCGCGAAACATCGGCGGGCTCATGAGCCGGCCCGATCCCGCAGTGCCGACCGGGCAGTTCGAGAAGCTCATAAAGCTCGATCTGGCGCAGCGCATCGTCAATCACAATCAACAGCAGCGCGTCGCGACATGACCCTCCACCCGTCATCCCGGCCACGGATTCCTATGGGAACCTCGAAGAATAGGTCGATCTGAGAGTTTTGGGCTCGGCCTGAGCGGGCGAGCCACACGGTCGTGTTGGGGTGGGGCCGCTTTCGGCCCATTTTTTTCGCTCCCCGCGCCACTG
>Ga0070695_100000492_pt1 | contig 20666 bp, 17 predicted proteins | sample KBSK1252metaG_FD_65471 | JGI IMG/M metagenome (GOLD analysis project Ga0070695, IMG submission 65471) | Corn, switchgrass and miscanthus rhizosphere microbial communities from Kellogg Biological Station, Michigan, USA - KBS K1-25-2 metaG | ecosystem: Host-associated > Plants > Roots >...
GGACGCGGCCTTGGGTGATGGCGATGCGGTGCAGGGCGCAGTTGAGTTGGCGGTTGCCGCCGCGGTCGAGGCGGTGGCGTGGTGTTTGCCGGAGCTTGCGTCGAGGGGTGCGACGCTGGCGTGGCGGGCTAGCTGGGCATCAGTTCGGAAGCGGTCGATCGGTCCGATCTCGCAGAGCAGCTTGGCGGCCGTGAGGCCACCGCAGCCGGGCAGCTCGAGCAGGCGAGGCGCATGCGCGGCAGTCTGGTCGCGCAGCTCACGGTCGAGCTCGAGGATCGAGCGGGTGAGGCTGCGGCAACGGCCGAGCAGCTCGCGTGCGATCCGCACCTGGATCGTTTGCTCGCGGCGGGCCAGCGCGCGACCGAGCCGGTCGAGCCAGACGGTGCGGTCGAGCGCGCCCAGCGGTACCTGCAGGGACGGGTCGAGCTCGTGCAGATGCCAGCGCAAGCGCTGCTGGGCCCGACGTCGTTCGTCGACGAGGTCGTCGCGATGGTCGACCAGCAGCTTCAACTCGCGCAGTCGAGCCTCCTCGGGCCGTGGCGAGTCCAAGACAGGCTCGCGTAACGCAGCCCTGGCGATGGCGAGCGCGTCGATCAGGTCCGACTTGCCACGCAGCCGGCCCCGGCTGCGCTCCGGCCCGGTCAACCTGGGCGGCACCCGCACCAACCGCTGCCGCTGCTGCTGCAGCGTCCGCTCCAGACCACGCGTCACATGACGACAGTCCTCAAGCGCCCACAAGCGTCGCCGACCAACCCGCTTCGACCAGGAGATGAGCTCCGCGGCCTCGCTCGTCTCCAAGCAATCGAGCTGGCGGCCCACCTCATCGACAGCGACAGCAGAAAGGGACTGCTTGTGCACGTCCACTCCGATCACGATCATCTACAGCGCCTCCTACCGTTGGGGGCGACCGGCGAGCGGACAGACCTCAATCGAGGCAAGCTGCCAAGCTCCTACCAGGTCACGCTCGACGGTCTCGGGAAGGCGACGGCGACACAACACTGGCAAGTCAGCCCACGGGCGACGTTCAGGAATCGAGTCAGCCGCCGCCTTCCCGAGTCTCAGCCCACAACCGGACAACACCGGCTGAGGATGACATTGAGTTCAGGAATGACCCCCCAGGCCGACTTACGGCCGCGGCGGTGACTGCTTTAGCCGCCTGCCCCGAAGCCGTCGATCCGGTCGGGCTGGATGCGGATGATGACGCGTCTTTCGTCGGGGCCGAGGTAGGGGTATTTGTCCTCGCCCAGGTACTTCTTGGCGAGCATGTTGATGTGCTCGAGCGCCCCCTCTTCGATGATTTGCGCGGGGCCGCTCACCATCACGTAGCCGGACTGTTGATTCTCGGCAGGTAGGACGGTGACGGTCGCTCGCGGGTCGCGCTCGATGTTCTTGACCTTGGTCCGTCCGTGAGCGCTGTTGACGAGTACGTTCTCGCCGTCGTAGTCGATCCAGACGGGTGTGGCTTGCGGTGATCCGTCCGCGCGGATGGTCGCGATCACCCCCCAGTTGCGGTCGGTGAAGAGCTTCGCCTGTTTCTCATTCAGGATGGCCATCGATTGAGCTCCTCATCTCGCGGGCTGCACGTGCGGAAACCTTGGGTCGAACGAAGTTTTCGAACGTCTTGACGAGTCCGAATAGTCCGAGATGTCGTTCCCGCCACCGAGGTCTAGGACCGTCGGCTGGGCGAGCGTCCTCTCACCTGACTGCTGACTCTCCTCGCTCGTAGCAGCAGCTAGCGAAAAGATGACAGTCGCGTCGCGCTCGGGAGCAGGGTGGAGAACAGGCACATCGCCTCGACGACACCACAGTTCGTGGGCCACCGCGCTTGTGCCTGTTTCATTTGCTCAGCCGGTGCGGCTGCGGACGCGGGTTCGATTCCCGCCGCCTCCATTCTCCCTGCTAATCAGCGACTTTCGGTGGACATCGAAACAACGAACTGTTCCGCCCGCCGTCAATTTGTTGCTTGACGGCTTGCGCTCAACGTAGTACCCTTACTTCCAATGAAGGAAGTAAAGAAAAGGCGTCGGGGCTTCACTCGCATCAGCGCGAAGCATCAGGCGACGCTCCCGGTCCAGGCACTCAAAGAGGCCGGGCTCGAAGCCGGCGACGAGGTCCGCGTGGTCGCTGCCGGCAGAGGACGCCTCGTCCTCGAACGGGACCTCAACCTGGTCGAGCGCCATGCCGGCAGACTCAAGAACGTCTATGAGCCGGGTGAGCTCGACCACCTGCGGGACGAGTGGCGCTAGTCGTCCTCGACGCGTCGGTCGTCATCGCATTTCTCGATCCCGACGACGCGCTTCACGCCGTGGCGGTGAAGGCTCTCACGGAGCACCAACACGACGAGCTGCTCACTCCTACTTTGGCGTATGCGGAGATTCTCGTCGCGCCGAATCGCCGAGGTTTCGAGGCTGTTGCCGAGGTCGAAGCGTTTCTCGCGGACTTTTCCATCCGCCTCGAGACGTTGACCCCGGCGATCGCGCGGGTGGCAGCGAGGCTCCGCAGCGAGTACCGAAGCCTGAGGCTTCCGGACGCGCTTGTGCTCGCCACGGCGGACGAGCTCGAAACGGACGTCGTGCTGACGGGCGACGAATCCTGGGCGCAAATCAGCGATCGGGTCACTCTGATCCAGCGTCCTTAGCGACACGAGCGCGATCCTCCGCGGCTTCGATTCCGCCGCCTCCACTTCAGAAGCCGACCCGTTGGTCGGCTTCCCTGTGTCGGCTGATATGTCCGCTTCGCGCCGTGCTTTCCGCTCGCTGGGGAGCGCGAGCCTCCGACGCGAGCGCGGCGAGGGTCACGCCTCCGCACCGGCTGGTCCGGAGGGAAAGCAGGGTCCGTGCGAAAGGCCCCCTGCGTCAGCCCGCCGGGAAAATCAGCTGACGACGGATTTCGGCAGCGACTCGAGGCGCCGGGTCAACCTCGCCGAGATCACCTTCGCCTCTTCCGCCGTCAAGCCGTTGATCGAGTTGAGCATGACGAAGGAGACGACTCGGCCGCGCCGGAAGTAGGCGAGCACCATCTCGTCGCGGAAGAGGAGTCCCCTCGCCTTGAAGTTGACGAAGATGTCCCAGATCCTGGTGTGCAGGTCTCGGACCGTCTCGGAGATCGGCACGAGTCGTGTGGACACCACGGTCATTGCGCCGCCGGAGCTCTTCTTTGCGCTTGCGACGATCGCCTGTTTCACACAGTGGGTCAGCTTGCTGCTGGTCGAGGCCGCCACCGCCTTCTGCGCCTGAGCGGGTCGGACGAAGAAGCTCGTCTCGGACAGGGCCTCGGCAAAGCCCGCCTGATCGCGCTCGAAGTTGTGACTGCTGACGTCCGCGGTCTCGACCAGCGCGTGGAGGTTTGGCTCCGTGCAACCGGGCGGCGTCGGGCCCGAGTCGTTCCTCTGTGGGCCCTTGTCGACGAACCCGGCGGGTAGGTCGCTCAGCCTCAAGATCAGCGCCTTCGCCTGCCTTACGTCCGCAGGGCGCTTGTGCACTCGCGGGTCCCTGGGCCCGGCGAATGCGGCCGCTGCGACGGCGAGCATCATGGCGGCGGCGAGCGTGAGGAGGGCGAGGCGACGCACTCAACGCATTGTGAATCGGGAGTTTCCGCAAAGAGCGGCTTTCCTGAAAAGCATCGCGACGTGAAGTACGCAAATAGCGCGAAACGCGTAGTTGACGGAAGCCGTGAATCACGACAGCATGGGCGTCGCGCCGAGCACGGAGCGGGACTAGACCGAAGCCCCCGGGCGATGAACTAGGCGGAAGCCGAATGCATTGCTCGGAGGTGGACGAAACCGCCACCGGCTCGGCGAATTTCTGGTCCGAGTGCAAAGCGCCTTTGCGCTCCCTCGGGATCCGGTACTAATATCGCGCTTCTGCGGCTTGACTCACACGACCCGAAGGGGGCCAGATGAATGGAGTGAGATTCGCCGTGCTCGCGGCAGTCTCCGCTTTCGTGCTCGCGCTGGGCACGTCCGCCGGCGCCGCCGGCACAGGCTCAGGAAATGTCGCGTCGGGGGACGGCTCGAGCACCTCCGCCTGTCTCGCGCACATCCCGGGCGGCCTTGGCGACGATGACGCCGCCGACTTGAGTGAGTACTACACGTCCGTCTGCACCGGGCACGACGAGCCCGAGCTCGACCCCGTCTCGTCGGCGCCGGGTTCTGCGCAGGACATCACGTGGCACGTCCAACTGCCGGCCGACGGCGCGGTCCCGGTCTCGAGCGTAGGACCCACCTTCTGGTTCGGCGGTACGGTCCATGACAGCAACCCGGTCAAGCTCGGCCTCGAGGGCTTTCTCGAGCTGCAGTTCTATCCCGACTCCTTCGTCAAGAGCTGTCCCTCGGACGGCGGCTTCATCGTCAAGCACGCGCCGAACATTTACACGGCGTGCTCGCCGGTCTGGACGCTCACGAAGAAGGGAAAATCGATCGGGGAGCCGGCCGCGTTCAACGGAATGCTGACCGATGCCGGGGGCAAGACGGCGTTCGTCATGAACGCACTCGACATCGTCGACGTCCACATCTGGGCGCCGGCGCCGGGCGACGCATACCAGGAGCAGGTCACCGACGAGACGACCGGCGAGACGTCGAGCGTGCTCGTGCTCAATAGCCAGAGGGATGGCCCGTTGACCCCGCAGTTCTCCACGAATGCGATCGGCAACTCCCTCGACTGGGGCGGCGTCTACGACACGCCGATGGCCTTCGTCTGGGAGATAGGCCACTCGGACATCTACGGCGACCATCCCGGCGCGTTCTGCGTTCCCGGTCAGACGTTCTGCGGCTCGTTCAACGCCGACAACTGGGCCGGCATCACGCCGATCCGGATCTTCGACGTCACGTTCGGTGACGGCTCGCACCAGGAGCACTGGGCCACGGTCTCCGACACCGGCGGCAAGGCCGAGGTGCTCGGCAACTCGTTCGTCGGCCCGACCGACTGCACGGGGTACGGCGGTCCGTTCTGCATCTACCCGTACTTCTCGTCGGATGGCGGCGCCATCAACTACGGCGTCGGCCCCAACAACCTCGGAGGAGGAGTAGACCAGTTCGCGCAGATCCAGACCTGCCCTGCGGTCTCGCTCTTCCCGGACGACCCGACGTACTGCGACACGGTCGTCCAGTAGCGAATCGATGGATGAGGCGGGCGCCGGCCGGCGCCCGCCTCCCGCTAACCACTGGGACGGTCCTGCGTCCGTAAAGGCAATGCGGGTTCGGCTGCTGTTGCTGCTGATCGTCGCCGCCTTCGCGGTTGCCGGACCCGCGTCCGCCCGGCGCGCCGGACTCCACGGCACCCATCCGTGCGCCGGGGTCACCGGCTTCACATGCGCGACGCTCGACGTTCCGCTCGACCGTGCGAATCCGGGGCGAGGGACGCTCCATCTGCAGGTCGGCATGGGTGACAACACGAACGCGCCGCGCGGCGTGCTGCTCGTGCTCTCGGGTGGCCCGGGTCAGCCCGGGCTGCCGATCCTCGATGGCTACGTCTCACGCGCGCTCTCGGCCGAGCGGAGCCAGTACCGCATCGTCGTGTTCGATCAGCGCGGAACCGGGGCCGGTGCGCTCGACTGCAGTGCGCTACAGCACGAGATGGGAAGCTCCGACCTCACCTCGCCAAGCGCCCGCGCCGTTCGGGCCTGTGCGCGCAAGCTGGGAACGAAGCGCGCCTTCTTCGGTACCGACGACGTCGTGGCCGACATGGATCAACTCCGCCAGGCGCTCGGCGTCGATCGGTGGTCGCTCGACGGGGTCTCGTACGGCACGTACGTCGGCGAGCGCTACGGACTGGCCCATCCGTCGCACGTCTCGAAGCTCGTGCTCGACTCGGTCGTGCCGCAGGTGGGCTTGTTCGACGGCGGCGTGGTTGAGTTCGCGGCCGTCAAGCGCGTGCTCGGCTCCGTGTGTGGTCGAACCTGTGTGGCCGACCTGGCAGCCGTCGTGCGACGCGATCGGCTCGGGCCGCAGCTGCTCGATGCGTTGACGTTCGACAGCATCGCCGACCCGACGTACCGCAGGTTCTGGGATGTGCCTGCCGCGCTGCATTCGGCGCGCCACGGCAACCGAACGCTGCTCAACCGTTTCCTCGCCGCTGCGTCGCAGTACCAGCGCGAGACGCCTGCGGCCGCGCTCGACCAGGGCCTGCACGCGAGCGCCCTCTGCGCGGACTGGCGGTACCCCTGGGGCAGCTCTACCGCGCCGCTCGCCGGCCGCGCTGCGAAGCTTCGAGCCGCGGTCGCGCGAATCCCCGCCAAGCGGCTCTACCCGTTCGATGCCCGGACGGCGCGGGACAACGGGTTCGTTCGGCAGTGCCTGCCGTGGAGCCCGACCGCGCCCACGCCCCTGCCGCACGGCAAGCTGACCGTGCCGACTCTGCTCGTCAACGGCGACCACGATCTGTCCACGCCGCTCGCCTGGGCCCGCGAGGAGCTCGCGCTGACGACGCGCGGAAAGCTCGTCGTCGTCCCCGGCGCCGGCCACTCGACGCAGTCACGCGCCGTGAGCAACGTGGGGCGTGCCGCGGTCGCCCGCTTCCTGCTCAGCTCGGGCTGACCGCGTTCAGCGCGGTCGAGATCATCGCGTCTTCGACCTGCGACTCTTCGATCCGGCCGCTCCGGACTTCCGCGCTTGCCGCATGCGCGATCGCGCGGATCATCGCCAGATGCCACGGGACGGGGAGGTCGTTCCGGAAGACGCCCTTCTCCTGACCGCGTTCGATCAGCGGCACGAACAGTGTCATGACGGGTTGGTGGCGGCGGTGAAGCTCGCTGGCCGAGAGGCGGCTCGTGTTGATTGCGAGCAGCGTGTGGAAGTCGCTCAGCTTGTGCCACGTGGCGCGGAGCACACGCTCGAGCGCTTCTTCGGGCTCGCCCTGGGTCGGCTCGGCTCCGCTCGTCGACTCGGCGACCTGCCCGACCGCGTGCTCCATGACGGCGTCGAGCAGCGACTCGCGCGTGGGGAAGTGCATGTACACCGTGGCGCGCACGACGCCGGCGCGGCGGGCGATCTCGGCCATGCTGACGTCGGGATCGCCGCCCAGCGCTTCGAGGGCGGCGTCGATGATGGAGCTGATGCTGCGCTCGGCGTCCGCCCGGCGTTTCCGGGCGGACGCTTTGGCTGGTGTCTTCGTCTTGCTCATCGATCAGTGGACCGGCATTGCCTGCGGGCTCAGGCGCAGCTTCGGCAGGAAGTGCTGGGCGCGGGGGAGGACCACCATTGCCACGAGGCTGCCGAGCGTAGCGACGAGGGCGGCGATCAAGAACGCGTGCCCGATCCCGGAGGCTGCGTGCGGGCCAAGGATGGCTCCAGCGCTTCCGGCGGCGATCGTCGAGAAGATCGCGATGCCGAGCGTGCCGCCGATCTCGTGACCGGTCGAGTTGAGCCCGGAGATCATCCCGCTCTCTTCCTCGCGCGTCCCAACCAGGATCGACATCGACACGGTCACTGTTGCGACGCCGAGGCCCAGACCGGCAATCAGCATGCCGGGGAGGACGCTGGCGGCGTAGCTGCCGGTCTCGCCGACACGGGAAAGAAGGAACAGTCCGACTGCTGCGACAGCGAATGCTCCGGTGAGTGGGCCGCGAACACCGTGCTTCGCGACGATGTGACCTGAGGCATGCGCGCCGATCCCGGCCGCGAGGGCAAGCGGGATGAAGGCAAGGCCGGTCGTGAGCGGGCCCCAGCCGAGCACGTTCTGCAGATAAAGCGAGCAGAGCAGGAAGAGCCCGAAGATCGAGCCTGCTGTGGCCAGCATCAGCACGAGGCCGCCACCGACCGCACGGTCAGCGACGCGGCGGACGTGAAGGAGCGGTGTGTCGATGTGCAGCTCGTAGACGGCGAACGCGGCGAGGCCGGCCAGCCCGCCGAGACCGCAGAGGTGCGTCTGGACTGACGTCCAGCCGGCGGAGTCCGCCTGCGTGATCCCGTAGACGATTGCGGCGAGGCTGGTGGTCGCGAGCGCCGCTCCCGGAAGATCGAGTCCGCGCCAGCGGGGCTTCTGGGTGTCGGCCGGCACGATCCGCAGCGAGGCGAAGAGCAGCATCGCCGCGACGGGCAGATTGACGTAGAAGATCGTCCGCCAGTCGGTGTACTGCGTCAGAACGCCGCCGACCATGACGCCGAGCGCCGCGCCGGCTCCGCCGACCGCGCCCCACGCGGCGAGCGCCTTCGCGCGCTGCGTCCCGTGGAAGGAGGACGTGATGATCGAGAGAGCGGCGGGGGAGAGAAGCGCGGCTCCGAGACCCTGGCCCGCGCGGGCGCCGAACAGCGTCGCGGCGGTCCCCGCCATCGCCGAGGCCAACGACGAGGCGGTGAACACGGTGAGGCCGGTGACGAACATGCGCCGGCGTCCGAGGAGATCGGCGGCGCGGCCTCCGAACAGAAGGAGGCTGCCGAAGATCAGGGAGTAGCTCGTGATCGTCCAGCTGATCCTCGAGCCGCTCAGCTGCAGGTCGGTTGCGATATGGGGAAGGGCGATGTTCACGGCGGTGATGTCGAGGATGACCATCAGCTGGGCGACGAGGAGCACCGGGAGCAGCCACCGGCGCGGTGCGGCGCCGTTCGTGTCCTCGTGCTTCGTGTGCTCGAACTTGTGATGCATGACTGCCTCCTGAATAAGTTGGACGGTGGTGTCTGACGTAATAAATCAGACAAGAGTGTCCAATGTCAAGAGGGAGTTGAAGGAAGTCCCCCGTCCGGGTGAGAGGAAAGCCTGAAGCGAAGGTGCAATCGTCCGCATGGCCGTGCGTCGAATCAGCCGGACCGTCGCCCTGGCGCTCGTCGTTGCGCCGCTCCTCGTCGTCCTCGTCCATCTGGTCGAGACCACGCTGCCGCTCGCCTTTGCGTACACCGCCACCCTGCTGCTCGTCGGCGCGCTGGGGAACCGGTTCCGTCTCCGACTCGAGCGGGCCCTGGCGGCGGAGCGCTCCCGCGCGCGCGTCGACGCGCTCACGAACGCGCCGAACCGGTACGCGCTCGCCGAGGCGCTCGCCGCCGAGCAGGCGCGGATCAGGCGCGGTGGCCACACAGCCGCGATCTGCTTTCTCGACCTCGACCGCTTCAAGAAGGTGAACGACACGTACGGCTACTCCGCCGGCGATGCCCTGCTCGTCGACGTCTACGAGCGCCTACGCGGAGAGCTGCGTGCAAGCGACGTGCTGTTCCGCTGGGGTGGGGAGGAGTTCGTCGTGCTCGCGCCGCATGTCGAAAGGTCTGAGCTCGCCGACTTTGCCGAGCGCTTGCGACTCCTCATGGCGGGGCGCCCGTTCTGGATCAACGGCAAGCCCCGCACGATTACCGCGTCCGTCGGGGCGGTGCTGCTCGGCGACGCGCGCCCCGCCGACGCCGCCCTCGAGCGGGCCGGACGACTCGTCAAGCGGGCCAAGCTGACCCGCAACACGGCCGTGGTCGACACGGCTGTCCGGCAGTCGTCCTCCCCGGCGCCGAGGCCGAGGGAGGACGACCGACGGTTCGAGCGTTACCTGGCTGCTCGGTAGGAGACGTTGATCGTCTGGCTAATTCCCGGTGCCGGGTGATCCATGTAATGACCCGCGGTGGACGGAAACCCGGAGTCACCCACGAAGCTCGGGTCGCTCGCCGAGTCGATGATGAAATCACCGGAAATCGGGTCGATGTGAGCCGCGTAGATGTCGAGGTCTTCGTGCCCGGCTCCGGCAGACCCCGGGCCGCCGCCACCGGTCGTGTGGCCACAACCAGTGAGCTGGGCATCGCCTGTGATCGTGCCGTTCGACCAGCGGTCGAACTCGACCCAACCCCAGAAGCCGCCTTGCCCTCCCGCGCAGAGCGTCGGGCTGTCGCAGTTGAAGGACAGGCCGATCTGCCACGTGTCGTGGCTCGCTCCGCCGCCGTAGGCCCCAGCCGACGTAGCAAACCCAGCTGAAACCGCGGCCGTAGCGACGAGCGCAGCCATCAGAAGTACCAAACGACGCATTTCAACTCCCCCTTCTCGGTAGTCCCCTGTTGCGGCCACGCAGTCTGGTCCTGCACCGGCCTGCTGTCAATGGCGCTCCTCAGCTATCCGCTGGAAGAAGCCAGCGTCGATTGAACAGTCAGGCAAATTCGGTTAAAGACGGTTAGAAAGTGAGTTTCGGCAAAAGCACGCGCTGCATTTTCCGTCCCCAATCCCGTCGGCTGGGCGTCGTCGCCGGTACGAGCATCGGCTCGCCGTTCATCGCAAGCGTCTACGCCCTTGCGGGGAACGCGAAGTCCCTCGTCTACGGCTCGTATCCGTACAGCCACCAGACGAGCTTCCACTGCGTGACCGACGGCTCGAACGTCACGCCGGACACGATCTGCGGCTACCTCTGCACCGCCGAGCCTGGCTACGACGGTCCGAGGGGGCTTGGTACGCCCAATGGACTCGGCGGCTTCTAAGCCTCCGAGGGCTGGAGGACGAAACCCCCAGAGAGTCGTCATCCCCATGACGGCTCGCTCGCCGGCCGGAGGGCGGTCTCGAGAATCCGGAGGTGCCGAGGACGTTCGAGCGCGAACACGACGACCTCGGCGACGTCTTCGGCGCTCATCATCCCGGCGAGCGCCTCGTGCGGCCGCCCACGTCCCTCCTCGAGCGCGAAATCAGTGGCGACGCCGCCGGGGCAGACGTTCGTGCAGCGGATCCCCTGCTCTCGGAGCTCGTGGTCGAGCGCGCGTGTGAACCCCACCTGTCCGAACTTCGATGCGCAGTACACCGCCTCGTTCGGGAGGCCGCGCCGGCCGGCCTCCGAGGCCAACGTGACGACGTCTCCCTCGCGCCCGAGCATGTGCGGCAGCGCCGCGCGGATGACGTAGATGGTGCCCTTGAGGTTCACGTCGAGCATCTCGTCGACGTGCTCGCGCGAGAGATCGAGGAACGGCCCGTACGCGCCCACGCCGGCATTCGCGACGACGATGTCGATGCCGCCGAACCGCTCGGCGGTGGCGTCGCAGAGCTCGACGAGAGCGTCGAGGTCGCGGACGTCGCACGGGCGCGCGGCGACACGCTCGAGCCCGAGGTCACTGCCGCTGCGGGACGCGAGGCCGAGGTTGCAGCCGCGGTCGTGAAGCACGTGCGCCACGGCAGCGCCGATACCGCGGCTCGCTCCGGTAATCACGGCGGTCTTGCCACTGAGGTCGGTCAAGGCTCCTCCAGGGGTCTGAGGGTCGGATAGAGCCGGCGAAAGCGCCGGTAACCATGCTCGTAGTCCCACTCGGGCTCGATGCGGCGCTGTGGCCGGACGCAGCGGGCGACGGCGTCGTCTGCGTCGGAGAAGACGCCGTCGCGAACGCCTGCCAGTAGCGCGGCGCCGAACGCAGATCCCTCCTCCGACTCGGTCGTCTCGAGCGGCAGACCGAGTGTCGAAGCGAGGATGCGGAGCCAGAGCTCGCTCCGCGCGCCGCCGCCCGAGACGCGGCCGCTTGCGGGGCGGGCGCCGAGCTCGCGGAGTAGCTCGAGCGAGTCGCGGAGCCCGTATGCGACACCCTCCAGCATCGCCCGCCAGAGCGCGCCGCGGTCGTGGCGGGCGGAGAGGCCGGTGAACGCGCCGCGCGCGTGGGGGTCCGGATGAGGCGTTCGCTCGCCCGCGAGGTACGGAGCGAAGAGCAGTCCTTCGCTCCCGGGCGGCCAGCGCTCCGCCTCGTGCCCGAGATCGGCGAGGTCGACGCCGAGCACGTCGCGAAGCCAGGCGGCCGATCCCGCAGCGCTGAGCATCACGCCCATCGCCTGCCACGTGTCGGGAACGGCGTGGCAGAACGCGTGCAGCCGTCCTTCGGGGTCGTGTTCGTAGGCCGGGAGCGCCGCAAACACAACGCCGGACGTGCCGAGAACGACCGAGACCGGCCCCGGGCGTGCGATCCCGACGCCGAGAGCGGCCGCGGCCTGGTCACCGGCGCCGGCGATCTCGGTCGACTCGTGGACGGGCGGCAGCCACTCGAGCGGAATCTCGAGCGCCGCACAGACCTCCTCCGACCAGGCGCGCCTACGGACGTCGAAGAGGAGCGTCCCGGAGGCCTCGGCGGCGTCGGTCGCGAGCTCTCCGGTCAGGCGGAGCCGGACGTAGTCCTTCGGCAGCAGCACGTGGCGGATCCGGCCGTAGAGGTCGGGCTCGTGCCGGCGCAGCCACAGCAGCTTCGGTGCCGTGAACCCGGTCAGCGCGCGGTTCCCCGTCAGCCCGACGAGGCGGCTGAAGCCGATCCGCTCCTCGATCTCGGCGCACTCGGCGCCGGTGCGCTGGTCGTTCCAGAGGATCGCCGGGCGCAGCACGCGTTGCTCGGCGTCGAGGACAACGAGGCCGTGCATCTGACCCGACAGCCCGACCGGGCCTTCAGGCAGCCGGCCCAGCACGTACTCGGCGGCGCGCCACCAGTCCTCAGGCTCCTGCTCCGACCATCCGGGCTGCGGCCGCGACAGCGGGTACTCCGCACTCGCCGTGGCGAGCACGCACCCTTCGTCGTCGATCGCGACGCCCTTGACCGCGGTGGTGCCGACGTCGAGGCCGACGAGGGGCACTAGGCGCCGAGCGCGGCGTATACGAGCTCGTAGGCGCGGACGGCGTCCTTCGCCTGTTGGGCGCGTCTCAGCTCCGCCTCGTCGACCTTGGCAGCGATCCCGTCAATGAATCTCCACTGGAGCACCGACCGCTTCACGGCGCCGACTGCGTCCTCGGTGTAGGGATAGAGATCGAAGCCGAGGCGCTCGCCGTTCTCGCCGTAGCCGGCTCGGCGCAGCTCGAGCGCGAGCTCGAGTGTCTCCATGAACGCGGTTGCTCCGACCATGTTGTCGTCGTCGAACGTGCCCCAGCCGGAGTTCGCATGCTGATGGCCCAGCAGCCCCTCGGAGGCGAGGAGCGCTGCGTACTCGGCGAGGTTCTCGCCGTTCATGATCAGGTGCTGCCAATCCATGTTGACCTTGACGTTCGAGATCCCCCGCGCGCGCAAGGTGTGGATCACGTGCAGCGTCATGCCGACGTTGCGCATGAGGATCTTCATCGCCGGCTCGGAGTTTTTGTGCTCGAGGAAGATGGTGACTCCACGTTGCCCTGCGTACGCGGCCGCCTCGCCGACTCCGTCCACGAAGCGCGCCCACGACTCGGCGTATGGCGTCTGGAAGGGATAGTTGTACCCCTCGATCCCGGGCCAGATGATGATCTGCGCCCCGACGTCGGCGGCGAGATCGACCGCGTCGCGTGTCAGCTGCAGTGCCTCGGCGCGTATTGCGTCGTCGGGCGAACAGAAGCCGCCCTTGCCAAAGCGCGGGTCGAGATGGAGGCCGCTCGCGATGCAGTAGATGCCGTGTCCGTCGAGCGCGTCCCGGACTGCCTCGAGGTTCTCGCCGGAAAGCTCCTGCGGGTAGTGGAACTCGTAGTCGTCGATCAGATCGCCCAGTCCCTCGACCGCGGTGCGGACCTTCTCGACCGTCGAGGCGCCGGCAAGGTCGGGTTTGTAGCCGCCCGGATTGAATCGTGTGGCCATGCCGCCGAACGCCCAGATCCCGAGACTGGTTTTCACGGGCCGACCCTATCTCGGATCCGGTCTGTCACCGCCTTTGCACCAGCCATTTGAGGGACGTAGTATTGGCCCGCCGAACGACCGGAGCGGGACACGGGGCATGAGGGGTGCTTTTCGTGCGGGTGACGGGCGGCAAAAGCCAGGAGGCGCCGGACGGCGCTCTCGAAGTGGAAAGCGAGGAGGGCAAGCGGGTGAAGAAGTTTGGTAACACGGGTCTTATCCTCGTACTCGTTGGTGGGATCGCCGCCCTGGCAATCTCCGCGAGCGCGGTTGCGAGCACAAAGAAGAAATCGGCAAGCGTTCAGGTCTGTGTACTGCTGCCCGACACGGCATCGTCCGTCCGCTGGGTGCAGTTCGACGCGCCGCTGCTCAAGAAGGCGTTTGACGCCGCCGGCGTCACGGCGTCGATCAACAACGCGCTCAACGACCCGTCGAAGCAGACGGCGCAGGCGCAGGCCTGTCTGGCGGCGGGAGCCAAGGTCGTGATCGAGACGTCACTCGACAACGGCTCGGCCTCGGCGATCGAGAAACTGTTCACGAACAAGGGCGGAAAGGCGATCGACTACGACCGCCAGGTCACCGGCGGCACGGCCTCCATCTACGACACGTTCGACGGAAAGCTTGTCGGCGAGGCGCAGGCGAACGGAATCATCGCCGGGATGAAGGCGAAGCACACGTACAAAAAAAGCAGCATCGTCGCCGAGCTCTGGGGCGGTGAGACCGACCAGAACGCGTTCTGGTTCAAGAGCGGCAACGACGCCATCCTGAACCCGCTCTTCAAGCACCACACCCTGAAGAAGGGGCCGCAGAAGTTCGTGCCCGGCTGGCTTGCGAACAACGCCGCCACGATCTACGACCAGATGCTCCTCAAGACGCACAACAAGATCAAGGCTGCCATCGCGGCGAACGACAACATCGCCGGCGCCGTGATCGCTCGCGAGAAGGCCCATCACCTGAAGCCGATCCCGCTGTCGGGTCAGGATGCGTCGGCGGCCGGTATCCAATACATCCTCGCCGGTTGGCAGTCGGGCACCGTCTACAAGAAGGTGTCGCTCGAGGCGAACGCCGCGGCAGCCGCCGCGATCGCGCTGCTGCACGGGAAGACGCCGAAGTCGAACGGCTTCCGGAAGAACGGCTCCAAGAAGGAGCCGACGCTCACTCTTCCGGTGACGTGGATCACGAAGAAGAACTACACGCAGCTCTTCGCGCAGCACTGGCTGAAGAAGAGCGAAGTGTGCATCGGTCAGTACAAGAAGTACTGCAAGTAGCTCGTTGACAGAGATGGTGGAGGCGTCCAGACTGGGCGCCTCCACCATGCTCTCCTCGGCCTGGATCGGCAGTCGATGACCGACACACCACTCCTACAGCTGCAGAACATGACGAAGACGTTCGGCTCGGTGCAGGCGCTGGACGACGTCGACTTCGAGGTCCGTGCCGGAGAGGTGATGGCGCTCGTTGGCGACAACGGCGCCGGCAAGTCGACCCTCGTTAAGTGCGTCGCCGGCACCCACGCCGCCGACAGCGGCCGGATCCTGTTCGAGGGCAAGGAGGTGCACATCCACGGGCCGAAGGACGCCGCGAAGCTCGGGATCGAGGTCGTCTACCAGGATCTCGCGCTCTGCGACAACCTCGACGTCGTCCAGAACATGTACCTCGGCCGCGAGGTCAATCGCGCGCAGATCCTGTCGGAAGCGCCGATGGAGCAGCGCACATCCGAGACGCTCAAGTCTCTCGCGGTGACGACCATCAAGTCGGTCCGCCAGACGGTCGCGACGCTTTCCGGTGGCCAGCGCCAGTCGGTCGCCGTCGCCCGCGCCGTCATGTGGAACTCGAAGCTCGTCATTCTCGACGAGCCCACCGCAGCCCTCGGCGTCGCGCAGACCGAGCAGGTGCTCGAGCTCGTGCGCCGCCTGGGCCATCAGGGCCTCGGAGTGATGCTCATCTCCCACAACCTCCACGACGTGTTCGAGACCGCGGACCGGATCACGGTCCTCCGGCTTGGACGCAACGTCGGCGTGTTCGAGCGCCGCGAGACGACGCAGCAAGCGGTCGTCGAGGCGATCACCGCGGGCCAGCCCACGAAGGTCGCCGGAATCGCGTCCACAGCCGGCACGGGGGCCGGGGCGTGACCTCGGCCGACGTCGTCGGCCCCGACCGAGCTCCGCCGCTCGAGGAGGAGCAGCTCCCGACCGGGCTCAGAGGCGCCTGGGAACGCACGAAGCTCAACGTGCGCACCGGCAACCTCGGCGCGGTGCCGCTCATCGTCGGCGAGGTCGCCGTCATCGTCGTGTTCGGCTTCACGGCGACGAACTTCTTCACGTCGACCAACTTCGTCAACCTCATCACGCAGACCGCGGGCACCTGCATGCTCGCCTACGGCGTCGTCTTCGTGCTCCTGCTGGGCGAGATCGACCTCTCGATCGGCTATCTCGCGGGGATCGGGGCCTTGGTCGTGGCCGAGCTCCAGCTCCCGGGCAGCAAGTACCAGATGAGCGGCATCCTGGCGATGCTGCTCGCTGTCGCCGTCTGCGCCGCGATCGGCGGCGTCCAGGGCTCGATCGTCGCGTTCGTCGGCGTCCCCTCGTTCGTCGTCACGCTCGCGGGCTTCCTGATCTGGCAGGGAGTGATCCTGAACAAGCTGCAGGAGCGCGGCACGATCATTATCCAGGACCGCTGGATCAACTACACCGACCTCTACATCTTCTCGCCGGCGGCCGGCTGGGTGATCGCCGCGATCTTCACCGCCCTCTACCCGATCAGCATCCTCTACAAGAAGATCGTCGCCCGCGGCACGCAGATCGCCCAGCAGAGCTGGACCTCGGCCATCCTGAAGACGATCGGCATCGGGATCGCGGCGTTCGGAACGGTCGCGATCTGCAACAACGGCAAGATCATCACGACGCCCCTGGGCCTGCCCCTCCCCGGCGTGCTCATGGTGGTGTTCTTCGTGCTGCTGACGTTCCTCGCCAAGTGGACGACGTTCGGCCGGCACGTGTACGCGGTCGGCGGCAATGCGGAGGCGGCGCGACGCTCCGGCATCAACGTGCCACGCGTGCGCGTGATCGTCTTCGCGCTCTCGGGCGCGATGGCGGCGATCGGCGGGATCATTTTTGCCGCGCAGGTCAACTCCGTCGCGCTCACGTTCCCGCCGGGCAACCTGCTCCTGAACGCAATCGCGGCGGCCGTCATCGGCGGAGTCAGCCTCTTCGGCGGCCGCGGCGAGGTGCGCGGTGCCCTGCTCGGCGCCATCCTGATCGGGACGCTGCAGAACGGCCTCAACACCCTGAACATCTCGAACGGCTGGATCTACATCGTCACCGGGCTCGTGCTGCTCGGAGCCGTGACGCTCGACACGTTCGCCGTCCGGCTGCAGGCGCGCTCGGGCCGCTAGCGGTAACGGCGGAGCCTGCGGAGGACAAGTACCGCGATGCGCTCGCCGAGCCCGCGGCCCGCTGCCACATCCGACGGGACGTCGATCCCGTCGGCGATCGGAGCAGTGGCTGCCTCTCGAATCTGGCTCTCGTACGACCGCCCCGTGAGCGCGGCCAGGACCCTGCCCGCCGCATAGGCGAACGTGGTTCCTTCGGCGACGGCCCCGGGTGACGACGGGGTGGCGACGGGCGCCGACCATCGGGCGCCGTCGCCCCAGCGGCCTCGCGAGAGGACCTCGATCTTGCCGTCGCGAAACTCGACCAGGCCCGGGATGAGCGGCAGGCCGTCCGTGCTGTAAGCCGGCTGCTTCAGCTTCCGGTCGCTCGACTGGCCCTGGAATGCCGCATACCGGATCATGGAGATAGGCCGGGGCGCGGGGTAGGTGCGTTTCGCGCCCCAGGCGGCGACGGCGGCGTCGTTGAGCGCCGCGCCGAGACCGAGGTAGAGACGGACGTCTCTGGCGAGGTTCCCGGTCGCGTCGTGTGCGGCGAGCGAGCTCCAGGCCAGCGGCGACCATAGGGGGTGAACCGGCTCTCTCGTCGAGGTCGCCCGCAGGACGGCCACCGCGGCCTGCTTGTAGGCACGTCCTGAGGGGTCTCCGAGGGGCGGCGCGCCCGGGTCGATCGGCAGGCCGCGACGCGACCGCGGAAGCGCGAAGCTCCTGACGTGGCCCCATTCCGCGCCGACGAAGCTCTGCACGTCGGCGGGCTCCGCCGTCACGCTGCTGTGCGACTGGATCGTTCCGAGGGCCAGCGGTGTCCAGAAGGTCGAATCCTCCTCGGTGGAGACGTTCGACTGAACCACCAGAGGCTGGTTGCGAGACGTGAAGGTCGGGTCGGCGTAGTGCTGCGACTCGTTCGAGCCGTCGTGCCGCTCGGCGGCGATCACGGCCGCCGCGATCCGGTTGCCCAGAGCCGCCGCCGACCGTCCGTCCCTGCTGGTGTACTCCGGCGAGTAGCAGAGCGCGCGGAGCTCTCTCGTCAGCTGAGCGAACGTCCGGCTCAGGTTCGAGTCGAACGACGCCTGCCAGAGCAGCACGCGGTAGGCCGCGTAGCTGATCGCGGCGTCTTGGGCGGCGACGCTCTTCGGCGCAGCCACCCAGGCCTTCCACATCGCCTTGGAGACGCCGAAGAGGTCCCGGGCCTGGACGGGCTCGCTCGCGGCGCCGGACCGGAGCTCGGCGACCGCCGCCTTGTCCCAGAACGTCGCGATCGAGTGGCCGCCTGTCGCCTGCGTGCAGACCGGGAGCCGGTAGGACGTGGGTGCCTCGGACTGTGGCGTTCGGTGCGGCGGGACCGTGACTCCGACGATCCGGTCGGAGCGAATGTCACGCACGACGCTCTTGCCGCCCCACGGGTAGCTGACGGTCAGCCGCACCGCCCGCGTCGCGTCGCCGAGGCCGAAGTGAACGCGCTCGTCCTCGGAGGACAGGTAGCTGCTGCCGGCACGAACTTCCTGCGACAGCGACGTGTTCCCGAGCGCGACCGTCACCACTGCTCCGGGGACGAAGCGGGAGAGCTTCACGTCGAGCCAGTGGCCAACCGGGCCGGTCGGCTTGAGCAGGAGGAGCTTGCCCCCGATCGAGTTGACCGCGATCTCCATCCGGCCGTCGTTGTCGGCGTCCGCGGCCGCGAGGCCACGCCCGTTCACGCGCAGGTCGGCGGGCAGGAGGACCGGCGCGACGCCGTAGCGCGTGACCTGCTCCCCGGCGAGCGGGGCGATCACCTTTAGATGGCCGGCGTCCTTCTTCAGGCTCGTGACCGGGATGCCGCCCGTGCCGAGCACGAGTTCCGACTGACCCGAGTTGGCCAGGTCGACGAACGAGTCGCCCCAACCCGCGAAGTCGGCTCCGAGTGCCGGGTCGAAGTCGGGCCGGGCATTCGAGAACGTGGACGCCGCCGTCCGTGCGAACGCGGCCGACGGCTCGTTGCGCGAGTTGGTGACGAACAGGTCGAGCGGACCGGCTCTGCTGCCGTCGACTGCGACGCCCATGCCGGCGTACGGATCGGCCACGCCCGAGACGGCGGCGCGGTTCTCGAAGCGGAAGCCGAGCCCAGCCGGGTCGGCCTTCGCTCCGCCGGGCCACGGGACGTTGATGTAGAGCTGGTTCGGATCCTCGTCGTTGGCGACGTAGAGGTCGGGGCGGCCGTCCCCGTTGACGTCGAGAAACGTTGCGCCGAGACCGTGCGAGAAGTCGGACGCCTCGAGACCTGCCTGGACCCCGACCTCGCGGAAGCGCGTGCGGCCGTTCGAGGCGCTCCCCCGGTTCAGGTAGAGAAGATCGCGGACACCGACGAGATTCGTCGGGAAGCCGGCAAGGGAGTTCGGCACAGGGTCATACAGACGGGTATAGCCGGCGACGAAGACGTCCGGGCGGCCGTCGCCGTTCACGTCCGCGACCGCGGCACCGGTATACCAGCCGGATGCGGTCATGCCGGCGGCCGGGGCGCCCTCGGTGAACCTGCCGTCGCCGTCGTTCCAGAGCAGCTTGATCCCGTTCGTCGTCGAAACGACGAGATCAGGCCGGCCGTCTCCGTTGAGATCGGCGGCGACGCAGCCGTCGCCTTGCACCTGGAGGCCGGCGTGCGCCCGCGTGGTCACGTTGCGGAAGTGCCCGTGCACGTTCTCGAACAACTGTGAGCGCGGCAGGCCGCCGTGTGCCTGCCACTGCGCCGTGTCGGCGCTCGCGTACGAGTTGACGGCGAACAGATCCTCCCAGCCGTCGCCGTTGTAGTCGAGCCAGCAGACCCCACCGCCCATCATCGCCGTGTAGTCGTTCGAGACTCCGTAGCGGAACGAGCCCTGGCGGAAGTCGAGACCGGCGGCCGATGCCACGTTCGTCAGCCGCGTGCCGCGCAGCACGGTGCTTACGGGGGCCGGCCTGACCGCCCGCCTGGGAGTTGCGGAGGGGAGCGCCCAGTGCCCACCCGGGATCTGGTGCAGGTGGTACGTGATCCCTGCTTCCTGCACCGTCGCCGTCGGCGGGCCTTGCTCCTCGCCCTGGACGAGCCACATCCGGAGCGTCGTGGCGCTCGCGGACGGTCTCGCTGCGACCAGGTCATAAGCGATCAGTCGCGCCGTCGGGAGGTCGAGCTTCGTCTGGACGCCCTGTCCCGGGAGAATCGTGATCGGCGGGAGATGCCCCGCCGGCAGCGTGGGTGAGGCAGCGGCGACGGCGGGGGCATTGCCGACCACGATCGCCGCTGCCGCCACCGCGACAGCCGCCGAGGCCAAGACGACAACGAGCCGCCGATCGAGCGGCGCCGGGATCAGCCGCAGCAGCGGCAGTGCGAGGCAGACGACGGCAAGTGCTGCGAGGAGGGCGACCTTTGCTGCGAACTCGGACGTCGTCGGCGCGATCAGCACGCCGGCGAGCAGCCCGAGCGAGATCGCATACGCGAGCCGGCCGGTGGAGGAGCGGGGCGCCGTCTTCGGGTCGGTGATCATGAAGAAGAGGAAGACGAGCACCTCGGGCGAGGTGACGAGAATCCACCACAGGTGGAAGCCCGAGATCGGGCCCAGGTGCCAGCGCGCGGTCATCGTGTGCCCGGCGAGGGCAAGCACTCCGATCGCCGCCGCGAACGAAACCCAGAAGCCGACCGCCACTCGTAGGAGCTTCAGCCGGCCGAGGATGGCGAAGCCGCCGGTGACAATGACCACAAGTGCTATCGCGAGCCAGGCCGAGGTCGGGCCCCACCAGAAGTCGAGCGGCGCGGCGCGGTTCCGGCCGAGCGCGAGAAAGCAGATGACGAGC
>Ga0070695_100000494_pt1 | contig 20660 bp, 20 predicted proteins | sample KBSK1252metaG_FD_65471 | JGI IMG/M metagenome (GOLD analysis project Ga0070695, IMG submission 65471) | Corn, switchgrass and miscanthus rhizosphere microbial communities from Kellogg Biological Station, Michigan, USA - KBS K1-25-2 metaG | ecosystem: Host-associated > Plants > Roots >...
GTTTCCCTCGGCTGGCAGGTCGCCCTCGCCCTCGCCTACGCCCTGGGCACGCTGGCCTTCCCGTACGCCACCCTGTTCTACGGGCACCAGCCCGCGGCGGCGCTCCTGGTCGGCGCCTTCGCGCTCCTGGCAGGAAGCCGTCGGGGAGCGTTCCCGGCGGGGCGTGCCTTGCCTCTGGCCGGCCTGCTCCTGGGGTCCGCCGTCGCGGTCGAGTACCCGGCGCTGCTCGCGGTGGGCGTTCTTCTCGCGTATGCCGTCTGGCTCCAGCCCCGGCCGGGTCTCCTGCTCCGCCTGGGGGCGGGGCTCGCCGCACCGCTCGTGCTGCTCGCCGCGTATCACACCGCCGCCTTCGGCAGCCCCTTCGCCCTCCCCTACGACTTCTCGACCCAGCCCCACCGCCACCTCGGCTTCTTCATGGGCCTCGGCGCCCCGCGGCCGGAGGCGCTGTGGGGCATCCTCTTCAGCCGCTATCGCGGACTGTTCTTCTCCGCACCCTGGCTCCTCCTCGCCCTTCCCGGGGGCTTCCTGCTCCTCCGTCGCCGCGACACCCGTCCCGAGGGGATCGTCTGCGCGTGCGTCGGCCTCCTCCTCCTCTGGCTCAACGCATCGCTGGTGGACTGGGAGGGAGGAAGCGCCCTCGGGCCACGCTACCTCGTCCCCGCGCTCCCCTTCCTGGCGGTGTGCGCGGCGGGCGTCCTCCGGCCCATGCGCGCGGCGTCTTTCGCAGGGGGGGTGGTGGTGGCGGCGATCGCGGTGTCGGTGAGCTTCATGCTCGCCGGTACAGCCGTGCAGCCGGAGGTCTCGAAGGAGATCTCCCGCCCCTGGAGCGAGGTGGTCTGGCCGCAGCTCGCGGCGGGACACCTCGCCGCGAATCGCGCCTCGTTCGACGACTACCTGCCCGGGGTCACGCGCCGCGCCTGGAACCTGGGGATGCGCGCCGGGCTCCCCGGGCGGGCTTCGCTCCTCCCGTTGCTGGTCCTGTGGGCGCTGGCGGGGACGGCGGCGGCGAGCCTGGTGCGGCGCGCCAGGCACGGGGCTGAAGGATGAGGTCCGCCATGAGCCGCGCCGCCAGCGCCTGACCGGCCGGGTTCCAGTGGTTGTCCCCGCCACGCAGGTAGAGGCGTCCCGCGCCGGCGGCGCGGAAGGCCGGGAAGAGATCCAGGCACGGGATCCCCAGGCGCCCCGCCATCTCCGACACCGCGTCGGTCAGCGCGCTGCGCCGGTAGAGGGGGTACTTCCGGAGATCCACCTGCCCGTAGTCGTACCCGTCCACGACGTCGATGGGCGAGGGGATGACGAGCAGGAAGAACGGCTTGCCCTGCCGGTCCAGGCTGGCGCGGATCCTGGCCAGCACGCCTTCCATCAGCGCCCGCTTCCCCCGTGCCGACCGGCTGTCCGGGGCCAGGCTGACATCCGCATCGTAGAAGTCCTCGAGCAGGCGGCGCACCTCATCGTCTCCCGAGGAGTACTGCGCGAACTCCATCCGGCTGTCGTAGAGCCAGGTGTCCATCCGGCCGAAGGGCGTGCCGTGCATCGCGCCTTGGGGATCGCGCCACGCGCGCCGCGCCCTCTCCAGCATCTTTCCCAGGAAGAGCCCGCTCTCGGCGTGCTGCCAGGTGGCGCGGAGCTTGGCGCTCAGCCGGGGATGGTTCTCCCGGAGGCGCCCGTCCCCGTCCAGCCGGAAGATCTTGTCGCGCACCAGGTCCCCGAAGTCGTTGTCCGCGAAGACGGCGAGGACGACGAGGTCGGGGTCGAGCCTGGCCACCTCGTCCTCGATGCGCAGGCACGCCTGGTCCGGTCCGTAGGCGGTGACCCCGGCGTTGATCACCTCCACCCCCTCCGGCAGGTGCGGCGCCAGGCAGCGCTCGAGTTGGACCGCGAACGTGTCGGCGAGCTCCGCGTACTCCCCCTCGATGAAGGAGTCTCCGTACACCACGATCCGGCGCTGGCGCTCACGAAGCCGCAGCGGCGCCCCCCGGAACCCGTCGGCGTTGACGTGGAAGGTGACGGTGCCCCCGCCGTTCACCGGGAGGTGATGGAAGCGGCGCGTCACCCCGGGACGGAGCACGTGCAGGTAGCGGGGATGGAGGCGGTAGGGAGCGACGAAGTCGGCGGCGTAGACCAGGCGGAGGACGCCTTCCCCCAACGCCAGCGCGACGACGGCCGCGCCCATCGCCAGTCCCAGGTTCAGGATGCCGCGCCGGGGAAGGACCGCCGCGAGCCCCAGCAGGGCCCCGAGCCCGATCAGCCCCAGCTGGGAGGGTCCGAGGCCGGGAGCACCGCCGAGGAGCCGGTCCGCGAGCAGGCCGAGCAGGATCAGGCCCGCCCCCGCGCTCCCGGTCAGGAGACGGATCGCTCTCACCGGGGCGCGGAGGACGCCCCGGCGCTCCGGCGGAACAGGAAGTAGGCCACCGCCAGGGCCACGATCACCGCACCCGTCCCCAGCATGGCGCCGGGCGAAGTCTCCACCAGATCGATCTCGAGCGTGTGCCGCGCCATGGCGATGAGGGCGACCGGAATCACGACCTCCCAGTGCAGCACCTGCTCGTCGAGGTACATGACCACGGTCTTCGCCAGCTCCAGGCCGATGAGCAGGAGAAGGAAGCCCCCGAACACCTCCCGCAGCAGGTCCATGCGCGCGAAGAGGCCGTGGAGATCCACCTGGGGAGCCCTCCCGGTGGAGACCTCCCACATCTCGGCGACGATGGCGCGGATGAAGAAGAAGCAAGCCCAGGTCAGCACGACCATCAGCGTCACCACCAGGGCGATCGCCACCGCGCGCTCGAACCACACGTAAACCGCCCGGGCGGGCTGGGCCATCTTCGACATCGCGCCGTAGCCTACATGAGGTCGGATAGAATCCGCCGTCATGCATCGCGTGCTCGTGGCGGACGCTCTCTCCGAGGCCGGCCTGCGCGTCCTGCGCGACCGTCCCCAGGTGGAGGTGAGCCTGCGCCCCGGCCTCTCCCCCGCCGAGCTCGCGGCGGTGCTCCCCGACCACGACGCCCTCCTCGTGCGCTCGGCCACTCGCGTGACGGGGGAGGCGCTGTCCCGCCCGGGAAGGCTCAAGGTGATCGGACGCGCCGGGACCGGCACCGACAACATCGATCTGGAGGCGGCGACACGCGCGGGGATCATCGTCCTGAACACGCCGGGAGGGAACGCCACCGCCGCCGCCGAGCAGACGATGTGCCTGCTCCTGGGCCTGGCGCGCCACCTCGGTCCCGCGAGCGCGGGGCTCCGCGCCGGGAAGTGGGAGCGGAAGGCCTACACCGGCGTGGAGCTGGCGGGGAAGACGCTCGGCGTGCTGGGGCTGGGCCGCATCGGGCGAGAGGTGGCGCGGGCCGCCCTCGGCCTGCGGATGCGCGTCCTGGCCTTCGACCCCTACGTGCCGGAGAGCGCCTCGGTCGAGCTGGGCCTGGCGCGCGGCTCGCTGGAGGAGGTGCTCGCCGCCGCGGACTTCCTCACGCTGCACCTGCCGCTCTCCCCCGAGACGCGGCACCTCCTGGACGCCGCCGCCCTGGCCCGGATGCGGGAGGGAGCGCGCCTGGTGAACTGCGCCCGCGGCGGCCTTGTGGACGAGGCGGCGCTCCTGGCCGCGCTGGAGTCCGGGCACCTGGCGGGCGCCGCCCTCGACGTCTTCGAGGAGGAGCCTCCGCGCGACCTGGCCCTGGTCCGCCATCCCCGGGTGCTGGCCACGCCGCACCTGGGGGCGTCCACCGTGGAGGCGCAGGAGCGGGTGGGCACCGAGATCGCGGAGAAGGTGCTCGCCTACCTGGAGCGCGGGGTCGTGCTCGACGCCGTCAACTTCCCCGCCGTCCCCGCCGAGGAGCAGGAGGCGCTGCAGCCGATGATGGCGCTCGCCGAGCGTCTGGGACGCTTCGCCTCCCAGGCCGCGGAGGGAGCGCCCGTGCGGCTCACCCTCCAGGCCTTCGGTGAGTTCGCCCGTCCTGCTCTCCAGCCCCTGGTGCTGGCCGCGGCCAAGGGCCTGCTGGAGCCGGTCCTCTCCGGCGGCGTCACCCGCGTCAACGCCCTGGCCCTGGCGGCCTCGAGGGGGATCGCGGTCGAGCACGGGCGGAGCACCGAGGCCACGCCTCCCTACGCCGGCCTCCTCCGCCTGACCCTCGCCACCGAGCGCGAGACCTTGAGCGCCGCGGGGACGGTGGTCGCGCGTGCGCCGCGCCTGGTGGAGGTGGACGGGCTTCCGCTGGAATCGGGTGCCTCGGGGCCGGTGCTGCTCTTCCGCAACCAGGACGTCCCCGGCGTCGTGGGACGGGTGGGGACGCTGCTCGGCGAGGAGGGGATCAACATCGCGGGGGTGCAGCTGGGCCGCACGGCGCCTGGGGCGCAGGCGATCTTCCTGGTGGATGTGGACCAGGCGGTGCCGCCCGAGGTGCTGGAGCGCCTGCGGCGGATCCCCGGCATCGTGCGCGCCCGCGTGCTGACCCTCTAGTCTCCGCGCTGCACGCGCCCCGCCCGCGCGGTGCGCGCGGTCCCCGCCGGGCATGGACGCCACGTCGCTTTCCCGACGCCGTAGGCCAGGGCCAGGCCGGCGGCGCGTGACGGAGCGCCCGGCGGGCCGGCGCCGCCGAAGAACAGGATCGCGCCGGGAACGGCGGCCACGGCGTGCCCCATGCGGGCGCCCTCGGGCCCGGCGGAAGGGAGCCGGCTCCAGACCGGCACGCCCGCCGCCGGAAAGGACAGCGCCCAGGCATCGTCCCCCTGGAGAGCATCGCCGTAGGCCTCTCCCCACCAGCCGCCGAAGACGAGGAGGCGCTGCCCCGCTGCGTCGTAGACCGCGGCCTGGTGCGCCCGCGGGTCCGGCAGCGCTCCCGCCGGATGCAGCTCCACCCAGTCCGGGACCGCTGCGCGAAGACGCAGCTCGCTGACCGTGTTCCGGAAGGCTCGCGTCGGTCCCTCCCAGAGGCCGCCGAAGCAGAGGAGACGGTCGTTGGCGGCGTCCAGCACCACCGAGCCGCCGCGGAGGATCGGATGCTGCGGATGCACGGGGCTCGCCGTCGCCTGCCTGGTCCAGACGGAGGTCGCCAGATCGAGCGCGTAGAGCCACGTGCCCGCGAAGGTGCCCACGAGCAGGCGATTGCGGCGGGCGTCGTGGACGGCCCAGGCGAACCCGTCGGGAAGGACGGGCGCCTCCCCTGCGCCCTCGATCCGGCTCCAAGCCGGGGTCTTGGAGAGCGTCAGCGCCCAGACATCGAGCATCGGGGTGGGGTCCGAGGAAAACCGGCGCCCGCCGAACAGGAGCATGCGGTCCCGCACCGGATCGTAGAACGCGTGCGCCCCCATGCGCGGGGCAGGGAGAGGCCCCGCTGCGTGGAACCGGCTCCAGGACGCGGCCCGGTGGTCGTAGGCCCAGAGGTCGTTGGCGAGCGGCGCGGGGTCGCGGTCGCACTCGGGGCCGCGGCACCCGCCGAAGACGAGCGTGCGGTGGCGCACCGGGTCCTCCATCACGGCCGGTTCGGCGCGGCCTCCCCCGGGGAGCGGCTCGAGATCGAGCCAGGCGTGCTCGCCGTCGGGGTGCGAAGGGCAGACGTGGAACTGGAAGACCGGGCTGTCGCCCACCCCGCAGGCGCCGGAAGCCGCCACCCGCCAGTAGTAGGGGGCGGGGCCGCCGCGCAGCGGGGGATCGATGGGGAGGAGGCTCTCCCACGTGGGCGCGCTGCGCAGCATCTCGGTGAACGCCGGGTCGAGCGCCACCTCCGTCCCGTAGTTCGTGGCCCCCGCCACGTCCTGCCAGTCCAGGACCGGCGCCGGCGTGCCCACGATCGCGCCGTCGGACGGATGGCTCAGCGCGACGTCTTGCAGCCTGCAGGTGGTGAACGCGCGGGCGCGGCTGAAGCGCCCCACGCCGCAGACGCCGCGCGCACGCACGCGCCAGTGGTAGGTCGTGCCCGGAGCCAGCGCGGGGTGGAAGAGGGGTTCGTGCACGATCGATTCCTGCACCGCCTGCGAGAAGGCGGCGTCCCGCGCCACCTGGACCTCGTAGTCCGTGGCGCCGCTCAGCTCCGACCACACCAGGAACATCCCCACCACGGGGGTGGCGGCGTTCTCCTCGGGACCGAGGAGGGAAGGCGCGGGGAGCGCACAGGTCGTGAAGGTGTCGGTGCGGCTCCAGGGGCCGACCCCGCACGCCGTCGTGGCCCGCGCGGCCCATTGGTAGGTGGTGCCCGCCTGCAGCGGCGGGACGACCGTCCAGCCGGGCAGGTCGCGCGGCACCAGCGCGGCGAGGCGACCCCCGGACGTCGCGACCAGGACGTCGTACGAGGTCGCCCCGGGCACCTCTCCCCATTGCAGGGTGGGCACGCCGGGCAGGTTGTCGGCGCCGTCCGCCGGGAGGAGCAGGCCCGGGCTCGGCGGCGCCGGCGCCGCGGCACAGGGGTCGCAGGCGTCGCCCAGTCCGTCGGCGTCGCCGTCCACCTGGTCGGGATCGAAGGCCGCCGGACAGTGGTCGGCGCTCCCCGCGATGGCATCGGCGTCTGCGTCCGTGCAGACGTCGGTCACGCCCGGTGTCATCCCGGTGGCGGCGAGGGGCGTGTGGAAGGCGTCGCACTCGTCCTGGCTGAGCAGGTCCGTGGAGAGGATGACCCCGTACATGACGGCCCGCTGATCGGGGACGTGGGCGAGGCCGACGTTGTGCCCGTACTCGTGCAGCCAGAGTCCGGCCTCGCGCTCCGACAGGCGCACGAGGGCGATGCCGTCGCCGCCGCGCGCGGCGCATCCGGCGGCGTTCGTGGCGGGGCCGCCGCAGTAGTTGATCTGGCGTACGACCTTGACGCGGGCCACGGGATCGGTGAAGGCGGCGGAGAGCTCCCCCTCGCTGTCCAGGATGTCCAGGCCGTCCCCCAGGCGTCCGAAGGTCCCGGCCGTTCCCGACGGGGAGACCGTGACGCAGCACGCGACGTCGTCCGGGTAGTCCTGCCGCCCGGCGAGGAGCGAGGCCTCCCGCAGCACCCTGCGCACCTCCGCCTCGGTCATGGGATGGACGACCGCCGGGTGGTTGGCCCAGGTCAGCGGCGCATCGTGCGAGAGGTCCTGGAGGTCGAGCCCGCCGATCCCGGCCCCCTCCTGGTCGCCTGCTGGCGAGCTGCCCGGCACCTCCGGTTCCGTGGGCGTCTGCAGAGCTTCCAGGGCTGCCATGCCAAGCGTGCGCCGGCTGCCCGGCAGACGCAGCACGCCGCGGCCCAGGTCGGAAAGGCGCGCCCGCGCCTCCGGGCCCCCGGCCAGGCCGAGTCCGCGGACGGCCTGCTCCTCGAGATCCGCGAGAAACGCCGGCGGGTCGGGTGCCCGGGAAGCCGCCGCGGCCAGCCTCAGCGAGACGCCTTCCCCGTCAGTCATCTCGAGGAGCGCGCGCCGCGCCGCCTCGCTCCCTCGGCGGGCCAGGTGTCCGAGCGCGTGCGGCACCAGCAGCGCCGCGCGCTCCTCCTCCGGGATGTCGAGGGCCCGCGGCGGAGCCTCGAGGAACGCGAGGAGGGGATCCACGGCGTCCCCGCCGTCGCGGTGCCCGAGGAACGCGACCACGTTGTCCCGCCGGGGGAACGTGGGGTCGGCCAGCAGGTGACGCAGCCGCGGGAGGTCCTGCTCCGGAACGACCTCCTCGGCCAGGCGATCATCCACGCCGTGCACGTACACCCGGAGCATGGCGGTGCGCAGGCGTGCGTCGAGGTCCAGGGCGCCCAGCGCCAGGATCGCAAGCGACGCCAGGGCTGCCATCGCACACCTCCGGGGCGCGCCCAGGGTCGCGCCGGCCGGAGGATGCCGTGCGGATGCCGGCGGCTTCGCGCTGCGCGCACGCAGCGCCGGCTGCGGTCAGTGCGAGGTGGCCCGCACGGCCGCGGCGGGGGCCGCCGAGCGCCGGAGGGCGAGGGCGAAGGCCAGCTCGACGCGCAGCCGGTCCACCGCCCCCGTGGCCAGCCGCCAGCGCACCACCATGGGCCGCCGGCCCTCGGGGAGCCTCCAGGGAAGCGCGCGCTCCACGAGCGGAGAGACCACGACGGTGGCCTCCCGTCCGTGCTCCAGAGCGGCGCGGGCTTCGTTGGGCTCCAGGACCTGAATGCGGGCGATGCGCTCGGGAGGTGCCGCCATCTGCTCGAGCAGCCGGCGGAACGGTGGCGCGAACGCACGATCCCGCACCACCAGCACCACGTCCCCTTGCGCAGCCAGATCGAGGAGCTGCCTGGGAAAGCCGCGATCGAGGGCCACGGAATGGACGGACAGGTCCCCCGTGCGCGCCTCCACCTCGGTCCGGTGGCAATCGGTCGTGACGACGGCCGCCGCCCCCGCCAGGGCCCGGGCGGGATCCGCCACGAGATCGGAGAGGGCGACGCTGCGGGCGTGCACCCCCATCGCGCTCTGCAGCTCCTCGGCGATCAGGCCGGTCTGCTCACGATTGCACTCGATCACCGCCACCGGGACCCCGCGCAGCGCGGGCCCGAAGCAGGTCTGGAGGAAGGAGGCCAGCACGTCGGGAGAGACCCCCAGGGCCATGGCCTCCGCCCGCCACCGGTTCGCCGCACGGAGCAGCTCGTCCGCCCCCGGCCGCTCCTCCCCGGACCGCCCGCCGTTCGAGAGGAAGGTGCCGCTCCCGGGCCGCAGCCGGAGCAGGCCTTCCTCCGCCAGGGTCTGGTAGGCCCGGTGCACCGTCTTGCGGTTCATCCCGGTCAGGTCGGCCAGACGCCGCACGGAGGGAACGCGGTCCCCCGGACGGAGGTTTCCCAGGTGGAGGGAGGTGATGAGCTGGGCGCGCACGCGCTCCAACCCGTTCCCTGCGGTCTTCGACGAGGTGGATGGTGCCATCGACATCTCCGCGTCGGCGCGCGGCCGGCGATGGCAAGGAGTTTACGGCGAATTCAGCGGCGGCGGGGGCCCAGCACCATGCTCATGTCCCGATTGATGATGTCCCCGGGGGCGGCTTCCACCACGCCGATGTCCCCCAGCAGCTCGATGACCTTGTCCAGGACCTTGCGGCCGTTCTCGGGCCGGCGCAGGTCCCGGCCGCGGAACATCACGGTCACCTTGACCTTGTCGCCCTCGGTGAGGAAGCGGCGGGCGTGCCCCACCTTCGTACCCAGGTCGTGGTCGTCGATCATGGGGCGGACCTTGACCTGCTTGACGGACACCCGGGCTTCCTTCTTGCGCGCCTCCCGGGCCTTCTTCGCGGCCTCGAAGCGGTGCTTGCCCCAGTCCATGACGCGTACCACGATGGGGCGGGCATCGGCCGCGACCTCCACCAGGTCGAGGCCGGCCTCCTCGGCGTGACGCCTTGCTTCTTCGAGGGGAACGACGCCGACCTGTTCGCCGTTGGCGCCGATCAGGCGTACGGGGGAGAGACGGATCTGCTCGTTGACGCGAACCCTATCGTCGATTCAACACCTCCTTGACAATCCTTGACAAAAGTTCACAGGGCCCGGACCTCCTCCAGCACGGCACCCTGCGCGTGCCCGGACTATAACATCGGTCCTCGAACCGTCCATGTCACCCCGGGTACTCGGCGGTGACCACCGTGTGGATCCCCCCCCGCACCATGAAGTCCCCCACCACGGTCATCCGCCGGGGGGCGGTGGCCGCCACCAGGTCGTCCAGGATCCGGTTGGTGACAGCCTCGTGGAAGTGGCCCTCCTCCCGGAAGGACCAGAGATACAGCTTGAGCGACTTGAGCTCCACGCAGAGCCGGTCCGGAACGTAGCGGATCCGGAACGTGGCGAAGTCCGGCTGGCCGGTGCGAGGACAAAGACACGTGAACTCGGGACAGGTGAACTCGATCGTGTAGTCCCGCGCCGGCTCCGGATTGGGGAAGGTCTCCAGGTTGCGCGTCATTCGCCGATCAGCTTCACGCGCACGTCGCGGCGGTCGCCCGAGCGCTCCACCGTGAGGGTCACGTCCTTCCCCACGCCGATCGCCTCCAGGGCGTAGAGGTAGTCGTCCACGCCCTGCACGGCCTGCCCGTTCACGGCCACGATGACGTCCCCCAGCACGTAGCGGCCGCGGCGGGTGACGCCGATCCCCTGGATCCCCGCCCGGCCGGCGGGACCGCCCGGCTCCACCTCGCGCACGATGACGCCGCTCAGCCCAGGTGCTGTGCGTAGCGGTCGTTCAGGTAGTCGGCGCCGATGTCGGGGCGGATGGCCCGCCCGTGCTCGATGATCTGCGGCACGAGCCTGCGCACCACGTCCACGGGAACCGCAAAGCCGATGCCGGCGTAGGCGCCGGTGGGGCTCTGGATGGCGGTGTTGATCCCGATGAGCCTGCCGCTCGAGTCCAGCAGCGGGCCCCCCGAGTTCCCGGGGTTGATGGCGGCATCGGTCTGGATGACGTCCCGGATGGCGCGCCCGCTGGGGGAGACGATCTCGCGCCCCAGCGCGCTCACGACCCCGGTGGTGAGGGTGTGGTCGAGACCGAAGGGGTTCCCCAGCGCCAGCACCTTCTGCCCCACCACGAGGTCTGCGGAGCGCCCGATGGTCATGGGCACGAGCCGATCGGTGGGGGCCTCGATCTGGAGCACGGCGAGGTCCTTGTCGGGTGCGGTGCCGATCACCTTCGCCGGCCACTCGGACTGGTCCGACAGGGTGACGGAGAAGCGGTCCCCCGCCTCCACCACGTGAAAGTTCGTGACCAGGCGCCCCTGCCGGTCCCAGATGAAGCCGCTCCCCGCCCCCTGCGGGATCTGACGGATGTCCAGGGAGAAGAAATCCCGCTGCAGGGCGAGGCTCGTGATGTACACGACGGAGTCGGAGGCGCTCCGGAACACGTCGATGTCCCGCTTCTCCTCCGAGGAGAGGCCGCTGGGAAGCGGTGCCGTCTCCTTGGAGACCGCCGCCGGGAGCGGCGCCTGGGTGGGGGGAGCGGCCACCGGCTGGACGGAGCGGCCGAGAAAGAACCCGAGCGCGAAGAGGGTGAGGAAGCCGGTCACCACCCAACCTCTCACGGCAGCTGCGGGTCGCGCGACCGCTGGGCTCGGTAGGACTGGAGCCCCGCCCCCAGCAGCATGAGGGACAGGCACAGGAAGAAGCCGGCGAGGAACCCGGCCCCGTAGTGCCGCCCCAGGGCCTCGTAGAATTCGGGCGGGCTGATCCCCTTCCTCCAGCCCAGGTCGTTGTCGCGGTACGCGAGGACGAAGCGCACGAGGAGCCCGGTGCAGATCAGCGCACCGGCCGCGCCCACGGCCATGGCCATCCATTCACCGCGCCGGCTCATCGTGGCGCACTATACAAGGCGGCATAGAATGCCGCCTACCGTGAGCTGGCGCCCGCCCTTCGCGTATCGCCGACGCCCCACTCGGGTCGTGCAGGTGGGAGACGTCCCCGTGGGGGGAACGCATCCCATCGCCATCCAGTCCATGACCACGCCCGCCACCACGGACACGGAGGCCACGGTCTCCCAGATCGTCCGCCTGGTGGAGGCGGGCTGCGCCATCGTGCGCGTCACCGTTCCCACCGGACGCGACGCCGACAACCTGCCCCACATCCGCCGCGCCCTGGTGGCGCGGGGGATCCGCGTGCCTCTGGTGGCGGACATCCATTTCACGCCGGCGGCGGCCATGAAGGCCGTCGAGCACGTGGAGAAGGTCCGGGTCAACCCGGGGAACTTCGCGGACAAGAAGAAGTTCGCGGTCCGGGAGTACACGGACGCCGCCTACGCCGAGGAGCTCCAGCGGATCGAGGCCGTGTTCTCCCCCCTGGTGCGGCGCTGCAAGGAGCTGGGCGTCGCCATGCGCATCGGCACCAACCACGGCTCGCTCTCCGACCGCATCCTGAACCGCTACGGCGACACCGCCCTGGGGATGGTGGAGAGCGCGCTCGAGTTCGTGCGCATCTGCCGCGCCCACGGCTACCACGCGCTCATCCTCTCCATGAAGGCGAGCAACCCTCGGGTGGTGCTCGAGGCCTACCGCCTGCTGGCCGCCCGCATGGATGCGGAGGGGATGGACTACCCGTTCCACCTGGGGGTGACCGAGGCCGGGGACGGCGAGGACGGGCGGATCAAGTCCGCCATCGGCATCGGCGCCCTCCTCGACGAGGGGATCGGCGACACCGTGCGGGTCTCCCTGACCGAGGACCCGGTGGCGGAGATCCCGGTGGCGGCGGCTCTGGTCGCGCCCTACAACGCGCGCGCCCCGGTGCCGGCGCCGGCGCTTCCCTCGACGACGCCCGTGCGCTCGTCCGCTGCGGGGCGGCGTCCCACCCGCACCGTGCGCGTCGGTCCGGTGGACGTGGGGAGCGGCGCTCCCGTGCGCGTGGAGACCCGGCTGCCGCTGCCGCTCACCGACCTGGAGGCGGTCCGCCGCGCCCTGGACGCGCAGACCGGGCCCCGGGTGCCGGAGGACACGCGGGCCGAGATCGTGTCCCTGCGCGCCGGGACCCTGCCCGACCTCGAGGCGGCGGCGCAGCTCACCAGGCAGCTCGAGATGCTGGCGCCCATGGTGGCGCTCTCTCTGGAGGTGCCGGCCGAGCTGATGCTCCCCGCGGAGCTGCTCTCCGCCGCTCATCGCCTGCACGTCCCCTGCACCGCCCTCACCCCGGGACTGGCCGGCCTGCTCGAGGCCGCCGGGGACTCGGGCCGCGCCATCCTCGTGGAGGTGTCCGGGAGGGACCTCGAGGAAGCGACCTCCCTGGCGCAGGCCGTGGCCGCCCGGGCCGCGGACGCGCACCTGCAGCACCTGCTGCTCGCCCTCGACCCCCGCCTGGGCGACTCCCCCTTTCACGGCCTGCACCGCCTGCAGCACGCGCTGGATGCCGCAGGCCACGACCTCCCGGTGGTCCTCGTGGACCGGCCGGAGGCGCGGGGCGCGGATCCCCTGCTGGGCCCGGCCTCCATGCTGGGAGGGGCGCTGTGCGACGGGATCGGGGACGCCATCCACCTCGACCTCCCCGACCCCACCGAGGCCCGCCGCCTGGCGTTCAACATCCTGCAGGCCGCCCGGGTCCGCATCACGAAGACCGAGTTCATCTCCTGCCCCTCCTGCGGGCGCACCCTGTTCGACCTGGAGACCACCACGGCGCGCATCAAGGCCCGCACCGCGCACCTCAAGGGAGTGAAGATCGCGGTCATGGGCTGCGTCGTGAACGGGCCCGGCGAGATGGCCGACGCCGACTTCGGCTACGTGGGCTGGGGCGAGGAGAAGATCGCGCTCTTCGTGGGGAAGGATCTGGTGGAGCGGGACATCCCGGTGGAAGAGGCGGACGCGCGCTTGGTGGAGCTGATCAAGAAGCACGGGCGCTGGGTGGACCCGGTGGCCGTCGAGCGCTCGTCCTAGAGCTCCAGCTCCTTCCATTCCCGCAGGGTCCAGGCGCACAGGCCCCGCTCCACCAGCGGACTGGCCCGGGTGATCCGCTCCGCCTCCAGGAGGTCTTGGGCCTGGAACAGCTCCAGGTAGCCGTCCCCGCGGGAGAAGGCTCCCGCCGCCACCAGGCGCCCTTCCTCCTTCAGCTCCCGGAGCTGCTGCAGGTGGGCTTCGGTCCACGGGTCCGCGTCGGCCGGCACCGCGGTGATTACGAGCGTGCGCGCCCAGGTCGCCATCTCCTCACCTCTCTTTGCTAGGATGCCGCAGACGGACTTTCATGGGAGATGGCCATGACGGTACGCATCGAATACTGCACGGCGTGAAACTACAAGCCGAGGGCCGCCGGTCTGGCGGCCGAGCTGAAGCAGGCCCTGGGAGTGGACTGCGAGCTGATGGCGTCCAAGGGCGGCCGCTTCGAGATCTCCGTGGATGGGCGCGAGGTCTTCTCCAAGATCGCGGAGGATCGCTTCCCCGAGCCGGGAGAGGTGGTGACGCGCCTGCGGGCCATGGGCCTGCCATGAGCGAATGAGCCTCCTCGACCGCGTGGTCAGCCTCGTGTTGCCGGCTGTGCCCAAACCGATCGTGGGGTACTTCTCCCGGCGCTACATCGCCGGCCCCTCGATGGAGGACGCCTTCAGAGTGACGCGCGCGCTGGCCGCGAGGGGGGCCATGGCCACCCTCGACATCCTGGGGGAGTTCATCACCACCTCGGAGGAGGCCGCGCAGAACACCCAGGCCTACCTCGACCTGCTGCACGCCATCCCCCGCTCCGGCCTGCGGCAGGTGAACGTCTCCGTGAAGCTGACCGCCCTGGGGCTCCTGCTCGAGCCCTCGCCCTGCCTGGAGAACACGCGCCGCCTGGTGGCCGCCGCCCACGAGCTCGACAACTTCGTGCGCATCGACATGGAGGACGCGCAGTGCACGTCGCGCACCATCGACGTGTACCGCCGCCTGCGAGCGGAGTTCCCGAAGAGCGTGGGCCTGGTGGTGCAGGCGCGCCTGAGGCGCACCCTCCAGGACGTGACGGACCTGACGCGCGAGCCCGCGAACTTCCGGATCTGCAAGGGCATCTACGTCGAGCCTCGGGCCATCGCCCACACCGACCGCGAGATCATCCGCAGGAACTTCACCCGCGTGCTCGAGCTCATGCTGGACCGGGGAGCCTACGTGGGGATCGCCACCCACGACGAGCTGCTGGTCTGGGAGGCGCTCGACCTCATCTCCCGGCGCGGCCTCACCCCGGACCGCTACGAATTCCAGATGCTGCTCGGGGTGGACGAGCCCCTGGGGAACATCCTCCTGGCCGCCGGGCACCGCCTGCGCGTCTACGTCCCTTACGGCGAGCAGTGGTACGCCTACTCCGTCCGCCGCCTGCGCGAGAACCCGCAGATCGCCGGCTATGCCTTCAAAGCCATCCTCAAGAAAGCCTAGCTCCGGGAAGGGGCGGGGCCTCCGGAAGCGGCTCGACGGCTTCCGGGGAGCGGTGCCCCTGCTCCTGCGCGCCGCCGTGGGGGTGGTGGTGCTGGCGCACGCGCAGCACACGGTGTTCTCCGGCGGCATGGCGCGCCACGTGGACCTGGTGACGCGCACGCTCCACCTCCCCTGGCCGGTCGCCTACCTCTCCGCCTACGCGGAGCTCCTGGGGGCCGGGCTCCTGCTGCTCGGACTCTTCACGCGCTTTGCCGGGCTCACGCTGGCGGTGATCCTGGGCGTGGCCATCGCCCGCGTGCACTGGGCCTACGGCCTGCGCGGACCGGGCGGCTTCGAGCTGCCGCTCGTGCTGTGCGCGGGGGCGCTGGCGCTCGTGTTCCTCGGCGGTGGCTGGCTGTCGCTGGACCGCCACCTGCTCGGGGAGGGGTAGCTGCACCTCCTCCACCCCGCCCTCGTGCACTTCGCGCTGGCCTTCGCGGTGTCGGGTGCGCTCACGGAGGCGGCGGGGATCCTCCTGGCGCGGGAGCGCCTGGAGCGCTTCGGGGGGACGCTCGTGCTCCTGGGAACGGCGGCGGTGGTGCTGGCCGTCGCCAGCGGCTACCTCGCCGCCAACACGGCGCCCGGCCTGGTGGAGGGTGTGGAGAGCGCGGCCCTCGACCGGCACGAGCGCTTCGCCCTGCTGGGGGCGGGCACCCTCCTGCTGGTCGTGGTCTGGAAGGGGATGGGAGGAGGGAGGATCGGACCGGGGCAGCGGCGGGCGTATGCGCTGGCCCTGATCCTCGCCGCAGCGCTCCTTCTCTGGGCTGCCTTTTTCGGGGGAACGCTCGTCTACGAGCACGCCATCGGGATCCTTCGATCCTAGGGGGCCGGGTTCAGCCTGGCGAACTCCTCGAGGATCTCCCGCGAGCGGGCGTCGAGCGCGCGCGGCGGCACGATCTGGACCACCGCGAAGAGGTCCCCGATGGGACGACCGGCGCCCGCGGGCACGCCGCGGCCCTTGAGGCGGAAGCGCTGGCCGCTGCGCGTCCCGGGGGGGATCGAGATGGTGGCGCGGCCGTCCGCCGTGGGGACATCGGCGTTCCCCCCCAGCGCAGCCTTGGCCAGGCCGATGGGGACGTCCACGAAGAGGTCGCGCCCCTCCCGGCGCAGCAGCGGATGCGGCTCGATGTGCACGGTCAGATAGAGATCCCCCGAAGGTCCGCCATGGAGCCCCGCGCTTCCCTGTCCCGAGAGACGCAGGCGCTGCCCGTCCTCGACGCCGGCAGGGATGCGGACCTTGACCGGCTCCTGGGTCACCCGGAGGCCGCTGCCCCCGCAGGCCGGGCAGGGCTTGGCGGGAAGGTGCCCCGATCCGCCGCACCGGCTGCAGGTGAGCGAGACCTGCAGGCCCTTCCGGCGCTGGACCTTGCGGCCCGTCCCGCCGCAGTCCGGGCACTCCTTCTCCTCGGAGCCTGCCGCCTGACCCGAGCCCCCGCACACGGAGCACGCCGCGCGCTTGGGGATCATGAGCTGCATCGTGGATCCCTGGAGCGCGTCCAGGAAAGGGATCGTCACCTCCGCCTCGAGGTCCTCCCCCTGGGTGCTGCGCCGCGGGGCACGGGTGCGGCCGGCGCCGAACATGTCGAAGAGGTCCCCCAGGTCCCCGAAGCCGAAGTTCCGGAGATCGAAGCCCTGGCCCTGGAAGGGGTCGAACTCTGGACCGAACGCCTGGTGCCCGCCCTGGTCGTACTTGGCTCGCTTCTCCGGGTCGGAGAGCACGGCGAAGGCCTCGGCGACCTCCTTGAACCGCTCCTCCGCCGCCTTGTCGCCGGGGTTCACGTCGGGATGATGCTTGCGCGCGAGCTTGCGATAGGCGGCCTTGATCTCCTTGTCGTCGGCGGTGCGCGGGACGCCCAGGATCTCGTAGTAATCCTTCTTGGGGGCCATGGCCGGACCATAGGATCTGAGTGTAGGGGTGTCAAGTTCAGCGCAGGCTAAGATGTCCCCCGTGCGCGGCATCCCCCTCTTGCTCTCCCTTCTTCTGACCGCCCCGGCCGTCTTCGCACAGGCCCGGGAGGAGGGTCCGGTCACCCCCGAGCCCCCGCCGCTGGGGCGGCCGAATCCCAACCCCGAGGTGACCCCACCGCCGGCGAACCAGCCGCCCCCCAAGGAAGCTCCCAAGCCTCCTCCGGACGACCTGCTCTTCGACGCCCCGGGCGAATGGGGCCTGGCGCGGGATCTCCTGGAGAGGCTCGGCCAGCGTGCCGAGACCTACCGCACGTACGGCAACCGCGTCACCTGCGACGAGACCGCGCGGATCGCCTCCTATGACCAGGGCGAGGCCAGCAAGGAGTCGGTCAAGCGCTATGCGTACTTTCTGGAGCGGGACCGCGAGGGGATCAACCTCCGGGAGTCGCGGCAGCGCCTGACCGCGGAGGGGAAGCCCAAGGGGGACGAGGTCGAGGACGAGGGGAAGTTCCCGCCCGCCTACGCCTGGGTGTTCCTCTTCTCCACCTTCAACCAGCCGTACTTCGCCTACCGCGACCTCGGAGACCGCTTCGAGGGGTTCCAGTGGGTGCGGGTGCTGCAGTTCAAAGGGGCGCTCCCCTTCACGGACGGCAAGGACGTGCGGGAGTGGGAGGGTCTCGCCCTCTTCGACGCCGTCAGCCTCACCCCGGTGCAGATCCAGGCCCGTCCCAGCGCCCAGAGGGAGCGGATCCAGGCCGAGTTCGACCGCTGGGCGCAGTCGTTCAACCTCGTGGGCTTCCACCTGGCGCCCCGCCCCTTCGGCTACTACGGCCGCGTGGAGTTCCGCCTCGTCCGCGAGGGCCTGACCTTCCCCACCGAGCTGCGCTACGACACCTTCCGCGCCGTGGGGCGGCGCGAGACCATCCCCATCAGCGCCGCGGTGCGCACCTACGACGACTGCAAGATCTTCCAGGTCACGCCGAAGGAGCAGATCGAAGCTCCCCCCTCGAAGTGAGCGACGACGACGACGACGACCTGGAGGCAGGTCCCCGGGAGCCGGTGGTCCTGCCCGTGGAGGAGCACCTCGACCTCCACGCCTTTTCCCCACAGGACGTCCGGGACGTAGTGGCCTCCTACCTGGAGGCCGCGTGGGAAGCGGGCTTCCAGGAGGTGCGCCTGATCCACGGCCGGGGCATCGGTGTCCAGCGGGAGAGCGTGCGCGCGCTGCTGGCCCGCCACCCGAACGTGCTCTCCTTCGCCGACGCGCCGCCGGAGCGAGGAGGATGGGGTGCCACGGTGGTCCGCTTGAAGCGCCCGTGACAGAATGCGCGGCGGAGATTGGAGCATGGCCGCGAACCTGACGGTCACCTGCCCCTGCTGTGGGGACGTCTTGACGGTGGACGCGAAGACCGGCGACGTGCTCGCCGAGCAGCGTCCGCAGCCCAAGCCCACGGTGTCCTTCGAGGACGCGATGGGTCACGTGCGCGGAGGGGAAGCGCGCCGGCAGGACATCTTCGAGAAAGCCTTCGACCGCACGCGCCGCCTCGACGACATCCTGGACAAGAAGTTCGAGGAGGCGAAGAAGAAAGCGGCCGAGGACCCCAACAAAAAGCCGACGAACCCGTTCGATCTGGAGTGAACCTCCGGCGCTTCCGTCGGAGAGGGAGGCCCGTGTGATGCGTAAAGCTTGTCTGGCCGCCGCCTGTCTCCTCCTCGCCCTGCCCGCCTTCGCGCAGGCCGGGGGGAGCCAAGCGCACCCGACGTCCGGTCAGGACCGGCTCTTCCTGACCTTCGCCGAGGAGGCGGCCGTGGTGCCGCATCAGTGGTGGGAGGGCCAGCTCGAGTTCCGCGACGGCAATCCCATCGACGCCACCATCCTGCGCGGGATCGTGGCCCTCAAACCCTGGGAGAACGTGGAGGTGGGCGGCCGGGTCGGCTTCGGCAACACCGACTCCTCGAACGACTTCCCCGACGGCTCCGGGGCCACCGACCTCGACCTGTGGGGGAAGTTCCACTTCGGTGCCGCCAACGCCCAGACCGAGTTCGCGGCGGGGGCGCTCGTGACCGTGCCCACCGGCGACGACACGGCCGGCCTGGGCGACGACTCCTTCGACCTCGCCGGCTTCGGCTCCGTGCGCTTCCGCACCGACCAGCTCATCCTCTCCGGCGTCGCCGGGGTCCGCTTCAACGGGGACGGACAGCTCTTCGGAGGCGACAACTCTCCGGACGGCTTCGACACCCAGGGCAAGACCTCGGTCCTGCTCTCGGGTGGCGCGCTCTACCCGGTCTCGGACGTGCTCACCCTGACCGGTGAGGCGTACTTCGAGAGCGAGCGGATCGAGGGCGCGGACTCCGACTTCCGGCTGGGTGCCGGCGTGAACTGGCGGCCCTGGAACCGCGGGATGCTGCGCGGTGCCCTCATCGTCGGCCTCAGCGACGGCGCCCCCGACGCCCAGATCCTGGCCTCCTACGCCTACACGTTCTGATCCAGGAAAGCAGATCCCGGCGCGGGCGAGCGCGCTCTGGCCTCTGATCGTCGCGCTCGTCGCGCTGGCGGTCCATCTCCCGGCCCTGCACCTCGGGTTCGCGCTCGACGACATCCCGCTCGTCGAGCGCGACCCGCGCCTCGCCCACCCCGGAGACCTCGGTGCCCTCTTCCTGCGGCCGTACTGGCCGGAGGCGGAAGGCGCCGCCGCCGGCCTCTACCGCCCCCTGACCACCTGGTCCTTCGCGCTGAACCGTGCCCTCACGGGGACCGAGCCCCACGGCTTCCACGTCGGGAACATGCTCCTGCACGCCGGCGTGTGCGCGCTGGCCTGGTTCGCGGCACGGCGGGCGGGCGTCTTTTACGGCACGGCGATCCTGGCCAGCCTCCTCTTCGCGGTGCACCCCGTGCACGTGGAAGCGGTGGCCAACGTGGCCGGGCGCGCCGAGCTGCTGGCCGCGGGCTTCGCCCTCGCCGCCTGGCTCGCCCACCGGAGGAGCCAGCGCATCCTCGCTCCGGCGCTCTACCTGCTGGCGGTCCTCTCGAAGGAAGGCGCGGTGCTGGCGCCCCTCCTGTTCCTCGTGGACGATCTCGCGCGCCGGCGGGACGGCGAGCGCCCCCCCTGGAGGGCCTACGCCGGTTACGCCGCCGTGCTCGCCGTCGCCCTCGGCCTGCGTGCCGCCGCCCTGGGAGGCCTCCGCGGCGCCGAGGACGCCGTGTTCATGGACAATCCGGCTGCCTTCGCCGGACCCGCGGTGCGGATCGCGACCGCTCTCTGGGTCATGGCGAAGGGTCTCCTCCTCCTGGTCTGGCCGGCGCGCCTCGTCTCCGACTACTCCTTCGACGCCATCCCGCTCGTGCGCTCCTGGAGCGATCCCCGCCTCCTCGGCGGCATCGCCACGGCGGCGCTCCTCGTCGCCGTGGGCGTCTGGACCTGGCGCCGCTCGCGCCCGCTCCTCCTCGGCCTCGCCGCCTTCGCGGTTCTCCTGCTCCCGGCCTCGAACCTGCTGTTCCCCGTGGGCACGCTGATGGCAGAGCGCCTCCTCTACCTTCCCTCCTTCGGCGTCTGCCTCGTTGCCGGACATCTCGGAGCCGACCTGGCGCGGCGGGGAAGACCGGCATGCATCGCGACCCTGGTCGCGACCGTCGCGCTCCTCGGACTGGGAGCGGCGGGCACGATCACCCGCATCCCGGCGTGGAACGACAACGCGGCGCTGGCGCTCACGGACGTGAAGCTGCAACCCCGCTCGGCGAAGCTGCAGGCAGGGGCCGGCATCGCCCTGCACGCCTCCGGCCGGGACGCGGAGGCCGAGGCGGCGTACCGGCAGGCGCTCGCTCTCTGGCCCGACTACGCGCAGATCCACTACAACCTGGCGCTGCTGCTGGACAAGCGCGGCGCCACGGACGAAGCGATCACGCACCTGCAACGAGCGGGACGGATCGCGCCCGGCAATCCACAACCCTTCAAGCTCCTGGCACCGCGTCTGGAAGCGTTGGGTAGGA
>Ga0070695_100000495_pt1 | contig 20658 bp, 17 predicted proteins | sample KBSK1252metaG_FD_65471 | JGI IMG/M metagenome (GOLD analysis project Ga0070695, IMG submission 65471) | Corn, switchgrass and miscanthus rhizosphere microbial communities from Kellogg Biological Station, Michigan, USA - KBS K1-25-2 metaG | ecosystem: Host-associated > Plants > Roots >...
CGTGGTAGTAGGCGAGGTGGGTGAACCCGCCGAGTCCCGTGACGTCCCCCGCCCCGAAGATCCCAGGCTGGGCCTGCAGCGTCTCCGGGTCCACCTTGAGCCAACCCCGCTCCGTCCGAGGGAGACCGACCTCGCGCCATGCCTCGTCGTTGGGGCGGCGGCCGGTGGCCACCAGCAGCCGGTCGGCGGGGATCACGGTCCCCGACTTCAGGTGGAGCGCGACGCCGGATCCGCTTCTCCCTTCCACGGAGAGACAGGGGTCTCCCAAGTGAAAGGCGATGCCGTCGGCCTGCAGATGCGGCCGGAGCGCGGCGCCCGCCTCCGGCTCCTCCATGGCGAGGAACCTCGGACCGGCCTCGATCACGGTCACCTTCGAGCCGAGACGCGCGAAGGCCTGCCCTAGCTCGACCCCGATGGCTCCCCCGCCGAGGATCGCCAGCGTGGCGGGGAGCTCCCCGGGAACTGCGGCCTGGCGGTTGGTCCAGAACGGGACGCTGTCCAGGCCGGGGATGGGCGGGATGGCGGCCGTGCCGCCGTTCGCGATGACCACGGCGCGGCGCGCGGCCAGGTCGGTGCCGCCCACCACCACGGTGCGCGGGTCCGTGAGCTTCCCCTCCCCGCGGAAGAGCTTGGCCCCCGTCGCCGCCAGGGCGGCGGCGGGCCGGGCGTCGTCGAGGTCGCGCGCCATCCACCGCACGCGCTTGGCGACCTTGGGGAAATCGACGTCCCATTCCACGCGAGAGGCGGCCAGCACGCGCGCCCGCCCCGCCTCGATCAAGGTCTCGCTCGAGCGGAGAAGGGTCTTCGAGGGCACGCATCCCCAGTAGGGGCACTCGCCTCCGACCAGGTCCCGCTCCACCACCGCGAGCGTCAGGCCGCTGTCGCGCAGTCCATCGGCGAGCGCTTCCCCGGCGACACCTCCCCCGAGGCAGACGACGTCGAAGCTCTGGGGCACGCCCGACCTCCCGAAGCGATGGCGGTTGCGCCCATCCTACGCCAGTTGGGCGCGGCCTACTCCGCCCTCAACGCCACCGAGGGATCGATCCGCGCCGCACGCCGCGCAGGGAGCCAGGCCGCGAGCAGCGCCGTGGCCAGGAGGAGGAGCGCCACCTCCAGGTAGGCCACGGGGTCGGTGGGCTGCACCTCATAGAGGAAGCGGGTGAAGAGGCGCGAGAGGACCAGGGCGCCCAGGCCCCCCGCGGCCAGGCCGCAGACGGCGAGGAGGAAACCCTCCTTCAGGAACAGGCGTCGGATGTCGGCGGGGCCCGCTCCCAGGGCGACGCGCACGCCCACCTCCGGCTGGCGCTGGCCGACCGCGTAGGAGAGGACGCCGTAGAGGCCGATCACCGCGAGGAGCAGGGCCACGCCCGAGAAGACGGCGAGGAGCAGGAGCAGGAACCGGTCGATGGCGAGCGAGCCGGAGACGACCTCGTCCAGGCCGCGCACCTTGGCCAGGGGAAGGCTGGGATCGACGGCGGCGATCTCCGCCTTGATGGAGGCCAGGCTGGGGCCCGCCCTCCCCGCGGAGCGCACCATCATGCTCATGAAGTCGTTGGGCAGGTGCGCCACCGGGAAGTAGAGCGTGGCCCGCGGCTTCTCCTCCAGGGACTTCAGATAGACGTCGCCAACCACTCCGACAATTTGAAAGGTGTGCTTCTCGTACCACTCCATCTCGATCTTCTTGCCGATGGGGTCCTGACCCGGCCAGTACTCCTTCGCCGTGCCCTCGCCGATCACCACCACCTTGGGCTTCTCGGCGGTGTCGCGGTCGTCGATGTAGCGCCCGCGCTTCAGCGGGATGTGCAGGGCCTGGAAGAGGCCCGGCGTCACCATGCGCACGTCCGCCACCAGCTCCTGCCCCGGCGGCGGCGCGGGGCGGCCCACGATGCTGAAATCCGTGGCGGAGCCCGAGCCCATGGGCTCCCAGCTGATCCCGCCCACCGCTTCCACCCCGGGAAGGGCGGCGAGGCGATGCACGGCGTCGCGGTAGAAGCGGAGCTGCTTCTCCGCCATGTCGTAGCGCGCGTCGGGCAGCGAGACCTGGAACGTGAGCACGTGGCTGGCGTCGAAGCCGGGATTCACGTGGGAGAGCTTCCAGAAGCTCTTGGCGAAGAGGCCGGCCCCCACCAGGAGCACGACCGCCAGCGCCGTCTCCAACATGACCAGCAGGTTCGTCATCCTCCGGCGCCCGCGACCCGCGCCCGCCACCGTCCTCCCCTCCTGCAGCGAGCCGGCGACGGCCGGGCGCATGGCGTGCCAGGCGGGGACGAGGCCGAACACGATGGCGCTGATGACGGAGAGCGCCAGGGTGAACAGCACGGCGGTGCCGTCGAGCTTCACCTGCGGGAGGGACGGCATGTCCACGGGGAGCATGGCCAGCAGGCCGTACAGCGCCCAGGTCGCGACGAACAGGCCGGCCCCGGCGCCCAGGACGGCGAGGAGCAGGCTCTCCGTGAACATCTGGCGCAGGATGCGGAGCGGGCTCGCCCCCAGCGAGCTGCGGATGGCGAGCTCACGCTCCCGCGCCACCGCGCGGGCCAGGAGCAGGTTGGCCACGTTCACGCAGGCGATGAGGAGCACGAAGCCCACCGCCGCCGCCAGGGCGAGCAGGGCGGGGCGCACCTCGCGCACGACGTCGGCGTGCAGCGGGGTGACCTTGATCCCCCAGCCCGTGTCCTGCTCCGGCCACTCCTTCTCCAGGGCGAGGGCGATCCCGTCCATGTCCTTCTGCGCCTGCTCCGGTGAGAGGCCGGGCTTGAGGCGGGCCACCACCCCCAGCCAGCGGCCGTTGACGTCGCGCCATCGCGGGGTGACGTGGAGCGGAAGGTAGAGCTGCGCGCCGCCGGGGAGGTCGAAGTCGGCGGGGAGCACGCCCACGATGGTGTGCGGCGCGTCGTCGAGCCTCAGGGTCCGCCCCACGGCGGCGGGATCGGCGTTGAGGTGCGAGCGCCAGAAGCCGTCGCTCAGGAGCACCACGTCGGGGGCGCCGGGGACGCTGTCGGGCCCCTCCAGGGTCCGCCCGCGCGCGGCGGAGGTTCCCAGGACGGCGAAGTAGTTCCCGGTCATGAGGGCCACGTCGAGGCGCTCCGGCTCGCCGGTCCCCGTGAGGTTCGTGTTCCAGGAGGCGTAGGCCGCCATCTGCGTGAACACCCGGTTCCGCTCGTTCCAGCGGATGAAGTTCCCGGGATTGACCACGTTCCGATGGAAGTTGGCGCTGTCCGGCGTGGTGTTCTGGTTGTCCTCCCAGACCAGGACGAGCGAGGCCGGGTCGCGCACGGGGAGCGGGCGCAGGAGCACCGTCTCCACCACCGTGAAGATGGCGCTGTTGGCCCCGATCCCCAGGGCCAGGGTCGCCACCGCCACCAGCGTGAAGCCGGGGCTGCGGACCAGCATGCGGGCGCCGTAGCGGAGGTCCTGCAGGAAAGCGTTCATGGCGATCCCTCTCTGGGGGCCGGTAGATCAATGGGCGTGCCACCGAAAGGCGTGGCTTCTCCGGGGAGGTTCCGGCTTCGGGCGTTCGCTCGTGGGACGGGCCGTCCCGCTTCCGGACGCCGCCGTGCCTCGAGGACGCGCAGGCGATGGCTGCGGGGCGGGCATGGGCCTTGCCGTAGCCCCCTCGGCATGGATGTCCCGCGTCCGTCCTCCGTCGCCGGCAGGAAGCGTCGCCTGCGCGTGGCCCTCGCGGCCGCCGGGGTGTTGATGCTGGGGGCCGTCACCCTGGGCCTGTCGCGCCTGGGACCCGGCTCCCCGCGCGTGGAGCGGAGCGCCGTCCTCCTCGACACCGTGCGCCGGGGGGAGATGCTCCGCGAGGTGCGGGGCTCGGGGACGCTGGTGGCCGAGGACATCCGGTGGCTTCCCGCCGCCACGGAGGGACGGGTGGAGCGGATCCTCGGCCACCCCGGCGACCGCGTGGCCCCCGACACGCTCATCCTCGAGCTGTCGAACCCCGAGCTCGTGCGGGTGGTGCTCGATGCCACCTGGGAGGTGAAGGCCGCCGAGGCCGACCTGCAGCGGGACCGGAAGCAGCTGCAGAGCCAGCTCCTGAACGAGAAGGCCTCGGCGGCCGGCGTGGAGTCCGCCTGGCACCAGGCCGTGATGGAGGCCGAGCTGCAGGAGAACCTGGCCAAGGACGGCCTGACCTCCGACCTCGAGTTGAAGCGCGCGCGCCTGCGCGCCACGGAGCAGGGGACCCGCCAGACGCTGGAGCAGGAGCGCCTGCTGGTGGCGGCCGAGGCCGGGGACGCCCAGCTCGCCGCCCAGCGGGCCCGGCTCGAGCAGCTGCGCGCGCTCCTCGCGCTCCGCCGCGATCAGCTCGCGGGCCTGCGCGTGCTGGCGGGGACGGCCGGCATCCTGCAGGAGGTCCCCGTCGAGGTCGGCCAGAGCGTGACCCCGGGGACGAACCTGGCCCGCGTGGCCCAGCCCGGGCGCCTGAAGGCGCAGCTGCAGATCGCGGAGACGCAGGTGCCGGCCGTGAGCGCCGGGCAGCCGGCGCGCATCGACACCCGCGCCGGTGTGGTCGCCGGCCGCGTCTCCCGCATCGATCCCGGCTCGCGGAACGGGACGGTGACCGTGGACGTGAGCCTTTCCGGCGCCCTTCCCCGGGGCGCCCGCCCGGACATGACGGTGGACGGGACGATCGAGCTGGAGCGCCTGCCGGACGTCCTGTTCGTGGGGCAGCCCGCGGGAGCGCGGGACGGGACCGACACCACGCTGTTCCGCGTGGCGCCGTCGGGGGACGAGGCCGAGCGCGTCCCCGTGCGGCTGGGCCGGACCTCCGCCACCGCCGTGGAGATCGTGCGCGGCCTGCGCGAGGGGGACCGCATCGTCGTCTCCGACACCTCGGCCTGGGAAAAGTCGCAACGGATTCGACTGGAGTAACGCATGTCCATGCAGCCCGCCTCCATTCGCCTGGAGGCCGTGACCAAGGTGTTCTACACGGACGAGGTCGAGACCCACGCCCTCTCCGGCGTGCATCTCGAGATCGGCCAGGGAGAGTTCGTCTCCATCGCCGGCCCCTCGGGCTGCGGGAAATCCACGCTGCTCTCCATCCTGGGCCTGCTCGACGTGCCCACGGGCGGAAGCTACCTGCTGGACGGGAAGCCGGTGCAGGCGCTGCAGATCGCCGAGCGCGCCCGCATCCGCAACCACCAGATCGGGTTCATCTTCCAGAGCTTCAACCTCATCGGCGACCTCACCGTCTTCGAGAACGTGGAGCTGCCGCTCACCTACCGGACGGAGCCGGTGGCCGACCGGCGGGCCCGGGTGCAGGAGGCGCTGGAGAAGGTGGGGATGGCCGCCCGGGCCAAGCACTTCCCGGCCCAGCTCTCGGGGGGGCAGCAGCAGCGGGTGGCGGTGGCGCGCGCGCTCGTGGGCCGGCCCCTCATCCTGCTCGCCGACGAGCCCACGGGGAACCTCGACTCCAGGAACGGCGAGTCGGTGATGGAGCTGCTGCGGGAGCTGCACCGGGGCGGGGCCACCCTGTGCATGGTGACGCACGACCCGCGCTTCTCCCGCTACGCCGACCGCACGGTTCAGCTCTTCGACGGGCGCGTGGTGGACGCCTGACCGCTATCATGCCGGCACACGTGAGGAACCCTCCCCACAGCGCCGGAGCGCGCATCCTCGTCGCCGACGACCAGCGGGACGTCCTGGAATCGTTGCGCCTGCTCTTCAAGGGGGAGGGGTACGTGGGGGAGTTCGTCTCCTCTCCCGCCGCCATCGTCCCCGCCCTGGAGGGGAAGGAGTTCGACCTCCTGCTCGTGGACCTGAACTACGCCCGGGACACCACCTCCGGGCAGGAGGGCCTGGACGTCGTCTCCCGCGTGCGCGCCCTGGAGGGCGCCCCGCCGGTGGTGGTGATGACGGCCTGGGGGTCCATCGAGCTGGCGGTGGAGGCCATGCGCCGGGGCGCCAGGGACTTCGTGCAGAAGCCGTGGGACAACGAGCGGCTCCTCGCCATCCTGCGCACGCAGGTGGAGCTGTCGCGCGCGCTCCGACAGACGCAGCGCCTGGAGGACGAGAACCGCCTCCTGCGCGCCGAGGGGGTGCCGGTCTTCATCGCCGAGTCCCCCGCCATGCGCCCCATCCGCGCCCTGCTGGCCCGGGTCGGCCCCTCGGACGCCAACGTGCTGATCACCGGCGAGCACGGCACCGGGAAGGAGGTGATCGCGCGGACACTGCACGCGCTCTCCGGGCGGTCCGCCAAGCCCCTGGTCACGGTCAACGCCGGGGCGCTCGCCGAGGGGGTCTTCGAGAGCGAGCTGTTCGGGCACGTGCGGGGTGCGTTCACGGATGCCAAGGCCGACCGGGCGGGGCGCTTCGAGCTGGCGCACGGCGGGACGCTCTTCCTGGACGAGATCGCCAACATGCCGCCGGGGCAGCAGGCGCGCCTCCTGCGCGCCATCGAGACGGGGGAGTTCGAGCGCCTGGGCTCCTCCCGCACGCGGCGCGTGGATGCCCGCATCCTCTCCGCCACCAACGCCGACCTGGAGAAGGAGGTGAAGGAGGGACGCTTCCGGGAGGACCTCCTCTTCCGCCTGAACACGGTGGAGATCCGCCTGCCGCCGCTGCGGGAGCGGCAGGAGGACATCCCGGCCCTGGCCGAGCACTTCCTGGTCCAGCACGCGCGGCGCTACGGGAAGCAGAAGCTCGTCCTCTCCCCGGAGGCGCTGGCCGCGCTGACCTCCCACGCCTGGCCGGGGAACGTGCGCGAGCTGGACCACGCCGTGGAGCGCGCCGTGCTCATGGGCACGGGGACGACCGTGCAGGCCTGGGACCTGAACCTGGCGGGGCCGCGGGACCGGACCCCGCGCCTGGAGGACATGAGCATCGAGGACGTGGAGCGCTTCCTGGTGCAGAAGGCGCTGGAGCGCTTCCAGGGGAACGCCGCCGAGGCCGCCCGCTTCCTGGGCCTGAGCCGGAGCGCCCTCTACCGGCGCCTGCAGAAGTACGGCCTCCCAAATCCATGAGCTTCGACAGGCGGATCTTCGTCCTGGCGCTCTCCTCGGGGGCCGCCGCCACGGGGATCGCGCTCTTCCTGCTCTGGACGGGGGACTTCCCGGCGCGGGTGCGCTGGACCTTCTCCGCGGCCGCCGTCCTCCCCTGGCTGGCCTGCGCTCTCGCCGCACGCGAGCGCGTCGTCTACACGCTGCAGACGCTCGCCAACCTGCTGGCGGCGCTCCGCGACGGGGACTACTCGATCCGGGCCCGGGCCGCCCACGGAGGCGCGCTCAAGGAGCTGGTCACGGAGCTGAACGCGCTCGGTGCCTCCCTGCGCCTGCAGCGGCAGGAGTCGCTGGAGGCCTCGGCCCTCCTGCGCAAGGTGATGGACGAGATCGACGTCTGCGTCTTCACCTTCGACGAGAAGCGGCGGCTGCGCCGGGTGAACCGGGCCGGCGAGCGCCTGCTGGGAGCCCCGGGGGAGCGCCTGCTGGGGAGCGGCGCCGAGGAGCTGGGACTGGCGGAGTGCCTGGAAGGCCCCAGCACGCGCACCCTCGTGCGCAAGCTCCCCGAGGGGGAGCGAACCTTCGAGGTGCGGCGCGGCGTGCTGCGTGAGGACGGCGTCCCCCACGAACTCCTGGTCCTCTCCGATCTCAGCCGGGCCCTCCGGGAGGAGGAGCGCCAGGTCTGGCAGCGCCTGATCCGGGTCCTCGGCCACGAGCTGAACAACTCCCTGACGCCCATCAAGTCCATCTCCCAGAGCCTGACCAGCGCGCTGCAGCAGCGAGACCTCTCCCCCGACTTCCGGGAGGACGCGCTGCAAGGACTGGCCGTGATCGGGGGACGCGCGGAGGCGCTCACGCGCTTCCTGCAGGCCTACGCGCAGCTCTCGCGCCTGCCGGCGCCGAGGAAGGGAGCGGTGGACGTGGATGCCTGGGTACGACGCGCCGTGGCCCTGGAGACGCGCACCGCAGTGCGCCTTTCTCCGGGACCCCGGCTCAGCCTGCAGGGCGACGAAGACCAGCTCGACCAGCTCCTCATCAATGTGCTCCGGAACGCCGCCGATGCCGCGCTGGCGACCGGTGGTGGCGTGGAGGTGGGCTGGGCCAGGAACGGCACCCATGTGGAGGTGCGGGTGCGGGACGAGGGGCCGGGCCTCCCACCCAGCGCGAACGTGTTCGTCCCCTTCTTCACCACCAAGCCCTCGGGCTCGGGGATCGGCCTCGTCCTCTCCCGCCAGATCGCGGAAGCCCACGGGGGCACCCTCACCCTGCAGAACCGCGCCGACGCCTCGGGGTGCGAGGCGCGGCTGCGCCTCCCCATCCAGGGGACCTGAGACGCTCAGTGCTTCCCACCCTTCTCCAGCCAGGACTGCGCCCTCTCCCGGGCCCAGGGCTGGGGGTCGCGGGATGCCACGTCGCCGGTCCATTGCGTGGATCGCGCGTCGCGCCGCGCTCCGATGACGTCGATGATCTGGAGCCGCAGCTCCCGCTCGCTCACTTGACGATAGAGCTCCGCCAGGGACTCGGTCGACGCCCGCGCCTCCCCCGCCGCGAACACCGCGTACTGTCGAAGGGGCAAGGAATGGCGCCCCGCCCGCGCCTGGCTCACGAGCCATGCGTCGTTCCCATCGCCACCCTTCTGGGAAAGAGAGAAGAGGACGCGCCGCCGCAGGACGTCGTCGGTCAGCCGAGCGAAGAGGTCGCGCAGGAAGGCCGTGTTGTCCCCGCGCTGGCCCAGCCGGAAGATCGCCTCCTCCCGCGCCGGGGAGGACAGCGCTCCGTCGCCGGCGGCCCGCCGGAGCGCCGCCTGGGCCGCCGCGTTCCCCACGTCGGCCAGCGCCAGCACCGCCTGCAGCTGGGTGTCCGGCGACGCCGACGGTACCAGCATCTCCGAGAGGCTCTCCACCGCCGACGGGGTGCGGATCTGCGCCAGCCCGTAGACCGCCAGGCGGCGCACCTCGAGGTCGGGGTCGCGCGCGGCGCGCATCAGAAGGGGCTCGACGTCGGGGCCGCGCATCTGCGTGAGCAGGAAGGCCGCGCGGCGGCGCAGAGTCGCGTCGCACTCGCCGCGAGCGACGATCGCCTTCACGATGGGAAAGGTGCGCCCGGGGTCGATGGTCCAGAGCTCGTCGAGAGCGGCGACGTCGGTCGGCGTCGTACAGGTTTCGGGCAGGGAATCCGCCCGTCGTCGCAGGAGCTGCCGCGCCGCGGCGTCGCCACCTCGGGCCAGCGCACCGGCGACGCGGAGCGTCAGTGCCGCGGCATCCGCCCGGGTGGGGGCCGTGGGATAGCGCTGCCGCTGGAGATCGAGGAGGCGTGCCGCCTCGCGCAGGCCGGCCTCGGTGCCCAGCCGGTAGCGGGCAAACGCCCCCCAGTAGTAGGCATCGGCGGCGGCGGCGGCACGGGGAAAGCGCTCCGCGACCGCCACGAAGAGCTGCGCTGCCTCCCCGTAGCGATCCGCGTTGAGGGCGTCGAAGCCCAAAGCGAGCGCGTCCTCGGCGGTCTGCGCTGGGGCAGCCAGCACGAGGGGGACGAGGAGGGCCAGGCACGCGAGCGAAGGCATGAGCCTCAGATCCCCATGGGCATCGCACCTGGCCCGGTCCGGGGCGCGGCACCCTTCAGGCGAGCGGCGAGCCCGCGCTGCCGGACCGTCTGCGCGACCCTGGCGCCGCCGCCTGGCGACGGCGCCTCCATCGCGTAGACCGCCTGGGCAAGGACCAGCTCGAGGTCGGCCAGGAGTGCTGCCGTGGAGGAATCCCTCTCCTTGGACAGCTCCATCAGCAGCCGCACGTTGGCCAGGGTGTGCCGGGCCCGGGCGGAGGTGGCCGGCGTGGCGGTCGAGGGATCGAAGTCCTCGAGCACGAGGATCGCCTCCCCGAGCGTGGACGCGAGGACCGCGTGGTAGGGGCTGACCGCCGTCGGCGCCGGTCTGGGCGGGATCCGGTCGGGACCCAAGCGCCCCACGAGCACTCCGAGGACGAGGGCCGCGGCCATCGCCGACGTCCAGACGATCGCGCGGCGGACGCGCCGGCGCCGCTGCAGCGCGCCGTCGATCCGCTGCCAAAGGCCCTCGCGATCGAGCTGGGGAGGCCGCCGGAACTCGCCCAGCGCGTCCTCGAGACGGTCCTCGTCCTCGTGCTTCATGGCTCCCGCCTCTTCAACGCGCCGCGGAGGCGCGCGCGGAGCAGCCGGCGAGCGCGCGCGAGCTGCGCTTTGGAGGTTCCGATGGTAACCCCCAGCACCTGCGCGATGTGATCGTGCGTGTGCCCCTCCACGTCGTACAGCAGCAGCGTCAGGCGCGCGCGCGGCGGGAGCCGGTCCACGGCCGCCGCCAGACGATCCTGGAGGTCGGCATCCCGCTCGGGCCCCGGCACCGCCCGATCTCCCGCCGCCTCGAAGACCACCTCGCGCCGGCGCTGCCGCCACACCCGGCGGAGCCCGTTCAGGATGGTCCGGCGCGCCACCGCATGCAGCCAGATGGAGAACGGCGCGCGGCCCCGGAAGCTGGCGATCCTGGAGAAGGCACGCACGAACGTCTCCTGCGTCAGGTCCTCGGCGTGATGCCGGTCCCCCACCATGCGGAAGGCGAGCCCGAACACGCCATCGACGTGCAGGTCGTAGAGCGCCCGGAACGCGGCGTCGTCGCCCCGCCTCGCTCGCGCCACGAGCTGCTCTTCATCGATCGGCGGGGAGGGGCTCATTCCATAGCCAGTGACCGAACCATTCCAGGTTGTGCCGGGCCACCGCTTCGAACTGGCGCAGGCCGTTGGGGAGATGCCCGGCCCCGCGATAGAGGATCATCCGGACCGGTACCTCCTGGTCGCGCAGCGCCCGGTACAGCTCCTGGGCGCCGGCGATGGGCGCCGTGTCGTCGCGCTCCCCGTGCTGGATCAGCGTTGGAGTGGAGGCGCGCTTCACGTACGTCAGGGGCGACGCGGCGCGATAGTACTCGGGAGCATCCCAGGGCGTCGGCTCCTCGCTGTTGGGTCGGATCGTGTGTCCCGCTCCCAGCGTGTAGAACGTCTGCAGGTCGGACACCCCCGCCCCGGAGGACACGGCCGCGAACCGCTTCCCGTAGGTCGCCGCGAAGGCCGCGATGTACCCGCCGTGGCTCCAGCCCATCAGGCCCACGCGGGCGGGGTCCACCATGCCCAGCGCGATCAGGTGATCCACGCCGCTCACGATGTCCTCGTACTCCTTGACGCCGTAGCTGCGGGCGATGGCCGCGCGGAGGCGACGGCCGTAGCCCGCCGAGCCCCTGTAGTTGGGACGGAGCACGAGCGCCCCCTTGGCCGCGTACATCTCCGCGGCATAGGGCATGTCGCGGGTGATCGTCGCCTGGTCGACGTCCACCGGACCGCCGTGCACGATGACGACCAGGGGATGGCGCTGCTCCGGGTCGAAGCCGGGCGGCTTGAAGAGCACACCCTCGATGGCGGTGCCGTCGGGCGACGTCCAGGTCACAAGCTCCCGGCTCGCCAGGGTCCAGCCGGCCAGCTGCTCCCCGAAGGACGTCAGGCGCCGGGGCGCCAGACGTCGCCCCAGGGGGGACACGAAGATCTCCTGGTAATGCGTGGCGTCCGCGGCCACGAAGGCGACCGAGCGCCCGTCCGGCGTGAACGAGAAAGCGAAGGAAAGCGACTGGAGCGGCTCCGTGACACGCTCCATGGCCCCGGTGGCAGGGTCGAGGCGGAACAGGTGCTGGAAGGTGCGCTGGCGCGCGGACACGTAGATCCCCTGGGAGGTCCAGACGAGCGCTGTGGTCTGCTCGTCGAACGCGCCCGTGAGGATCCGGGGGACGCCGCCTTCGGCGGGGACGACGGCGAGCACGCCCATGGAGTGCGTGCGGTACTCGTCGCCGGGCTGGGTCACGTAGGTGCGATAGACGATGCGGGTTCCGTCCGGCGACCACACGGGGAAGAAATCGGCGCCCGGGGTGTCCACGATCTTCTTCGCCGACTGGCCGGCCACGTCGACCACGTAGATGTCGTAGGTCCAGAACTCGTAGGCGGCGCCGGGCTCGCTGGCATGTAGCGCGATGCGCCGGGAGTCCGGAGACCAGGCGATGGAGTCGGCGACCAGGGCCGCGGGGTCGGTGAGGCGTACCGGCGTGGAGGCCGTCCCCCGAGGAGCGACGTCCATGACCCAGAGGGCCACGCTGCGCCGGGGGTCGTTCCCCACCACGTGGAACTCCTTGGGCTCCGGGACAGCATCGGCCAGCAGCTCGCCGGTGAGATACGCGATCTTGCGGCCGTCGGGCGACCAGCGGAACGCGTCGATCCCCTCCGCGACCTTGGTGAGCTGCTCCGGCGTGCCGTCCGGCAGCCTCATGGCGAAGACCTGGGGAGCCCCGGCCCGCGTGGACAGGAACGCCAGCGTCTTGCCGTCCGGCGCCCATTGCGCGCTCCAGCTCGAGCCCGTCCCCTCCGTGAGCGGACGCCGGCCCGTGCCGTCGCTCCCCACCAGCCAGATCTCCCGGTCGAAGCTGTCGGTCGCCCAGTCCGGCGTGTTCACCATGTAGGCGACGCTCTTCCCGTCCGGCGCGATGCTGGGGACATCGGCCGCGGCGACGCTCATCCAGTCGTGGAGCGTCGGGGTGGTGGCGGCACGCGCCGCAGGTGGAAGCAGGAACAGGCAGCAAAGGACGAGGACGCGCACGTGATCTCCTCCCGGTTACGAAGGTGAAGACACCTCATCGTCCGGAAGGGTTGGAAAGAATGCGAGAATCCCGGCCCATGAGAACCTTCGGCCTCCCGCTCCTGGTGGGCGTCGTGCTGGCGGCGTGCACCTCGGAAACCACCGCCCAGCTCTCGGACGGCGTGAAGCCCTACGTCAAAGTGGACGCCCGGCGCGTCGTCCTCGCCCACGTGCGGGTGATCGACGGCACGGGCGGCCCGGCCCTCGAGGACCGGAACGTCACGCTGGAGAACGGCAAGATCGCCGCCGTCGCTCCCGGCGCCGACGTCGCTTCCTCGGAGGGCACGACCGTCCTCGACCTGCGCGGCCGCACCGTGCTCCCGGGCCTGGTGGGGATGCACGACCACATGTACTACATCGCCCGCCCCAACCTGGACGCCGCCGGCCACTCCGAGGACCCGCTGGTCGTCCCCCAGATGACCTTCTCGGCGCCGCGCCTGTACCTGGCGAACGGGGTCACCACGGTGCGCACCACGGGGAGCGTGGAGGGGTACGCGGACCTCAACCTCAAGGACCTCATCGACGCCGGGCAGCTCGTGGGTCCCCACATGGACGTCACCGCCCCCTACATGCAGGGGAAGAGCCCGATCTTCATCCAGATGTACCAGCTGAAGGACGCCGACGACGCCCGCCGCTTCGTGGCCTACTGGGCGGAGGCGGGGGCCACCTCGTTCAAGGCCTACATGCACATCACCCGGGACGAGCTGAAGGCCGCCATCGACGAGGCCCACAAGCGGGGCCTCAAGGTCACCGGGCACCTCTGCTCCGTGACCTACCCGGAGGCGATCGCCGCCGGCATCGACGACCTCGAGCACGGGTTCTTCGTCAACACCGAGGGAGCCAAGGACAAGCAGCCCGACGTCTGCCCGCTCAGCCAGAGCTCCGCCTTCGTCGACACCTTCGAGCCGGAGGGCGCCGAGGCCAAGGCCCTCATTGCGAGCCTGGTCGCGCACAAGGTGGCCGTCACCTCCACCCTTCCCGTGTTCGAGCACTCCCTCCCCAACCGGCCACCCCTGAATCCCCGGGCCATGGACACGCTGACCACCGAGGCGCGCACCGCCTACTTCTATGCCCGCAACCGCGCCGCCGGCCAGCCGGCCGATTCCGCGACCCGCAACGCGCGGAACTTCCAGCGCAACCTGGCCATGGAGCGCGCCTTCTTCCAGGCCGGCGGCCTCCTCCTGGCGGGGTGCGACCCCACCGGGAACGGAGGCACGATCCCCGGCTTCGCCGATCTCCGAGAGATCGAGCTCCTGGTCGAGGGCGGCTTCACGCCCTCCCAGGCCATCCGCGTGGCCACCCTGAACGGCGCCGTCTATCTCGGCCGCGAGAAGACCATCGGCTCCGTGGAGCCCGGGAAGAACGCCGACCTCCTCGTCGTCCGCGGCGATCCCGGCAAGACCATCGCCGACGTCGAGAACGTGGAGCTCGTCTTCAAGGACGGGATCGGCTTCGATCCCGTGAAGCTGCTGGAGAGCGTGAAGGGGCGCTACGGGCAGTACTGAGGCCGACCCTCAGCGCTTGAGGGCCTTCAGGCGCGCCAGGCTCTCGGCCGGCCAGAGGGCTTCCGTGTCGTAGTAGACCTCGAAAGCGGGGACCGACGCCGGCAGGGCGACCCAGGGGAGCTTGGAGCGGGTGTAGATGTGCACGTCGGGCGCCACCGAGGAGGGATCCTCGAGGGTGCCGGCGCGCACGAACGCCAGGTCGGGGAGCGTGTAGTGGCTCCACAGCGCGACCTGGCATGCCGGGCAGCGGAACACGCGCTGCACCCGCCCGCCGTCGCGGGGCACGTCCACCCCCGCCGGCTCGCCCCCAAGGAGCCGCACGTGCGCCTGCTCGATCAGCAGGTTGATCACGAAGGCGCTTCCCGTCTGCCTCTGGCAGTTCAGGCAGTGGCAGCAGTGCACGAACATGGAACCGGCCTCGAGCCGGTAGCGGACGGACTGGCAGGCGCAGGTCCCCTCGAGCATGTCGGCGGATCATGCCTCAGGTCCATGGCATTTGGTATCGTGCCCGCTCCGTTGCCGGCCGGGAGGGGGATTCCATGCTCAGTTGGTTGTTTCCGCGTCAGCCGATCTTCCAGGAGCATTTCGAGAAGGCGGCGGGGGTGGTCCTGGCCGGGGCCAACGCCTTCCACGCCATGGTCTCGGACTACCGGGACATCGAGCTCAAGGCCCGCCAGATCCATTCCCTGGAGAACGACGGCGACCGCATCACCCACGACACCATCGACCTCCTGAACAAGACCTTCATCACCCCCATCGACCGGGAGGACATCCACGAGCTGATCTCGAAGCTCGACGACGTGCTCGACCTCATCGACTCCGCCGCCCACCGCATGGTCCTCTACCGGGTGACCTCCCCCACTCCGGAGCTGGTGGCCATCGCCGGCCAGCTCATCAAGCCCGTGGAATCGGTGAAGGCGGCCCTGGCTCTGCTGGGCAGCATGAAGAAGGCTCGGCGGATCCAGGAGATCTGCATCGAGATCAAGCGCCTGGAGGAGCAGGCGGACGCCCTCCACCGCATCGCCATCGTGAACCTCTTCGACAAGGAGCGCGACCCCATCCAGGTCCTCAAGCTCAAGGAGATCTACGAGATCCTCGAGCACGCCAGCGACCGGTGCGAGGACGTGGCCAACGTGATCGAAGGGATCGTGATCAAGAATTCATGACCTACGTCCTCTTCATCATCGGCATCGCCCTGGTCTTCGACTTCCTGAACGGGTTCCACGACGCCGCCAACTCCATCGCCACCGTGGTCTCCACACGGGTGCTGTCCCCCCGCAATGCGGTGGCGGTGGCGGCCTTCTTCAACTTCGTGGCGGCGTTCGGGTTCGCGCCCAAGGTGGCGACCACCATCGGGAAGGGCGTCATCCACTCGGACATCGTGGACCCCACCGTCATCCTCTGCGCCCTCCTGGGGGCGAGCCTGTGGGACCTGCTCACCTGGTGGTGGGGCCTGCCCACCTCCTCCTCCCACGCCCTGATCGGAGGGCTGGCCGGTGCTGCGGTCATGAAGGGCGGGGTCAGCGCCCTCGTGCTGACCGGCCTGGTCAAGATCGCATCGTTCATCGTGCTCTCGCCGCTGATCGGGATGATCCTCGGGTTCCTGACCATGACGTCGGTGATCTGGATCGCCAAGGACGCGAGCCCTCGGGGAGTGGACCGCGTGTTCCGCCGCCTGCAGCTCGTCTCCGCCGGCGCCTACTCCTTCGGACACGGCCTGAACGACGCCCAGAAGACGATGGGGATCATCGCCATCCTCCTCGTCTCTGCCCACGACGTGATGCCGCCGGACAGCTTCCTCTACATGCCGGAGTTCGTCATCCCCCTCTGGCTCATCCTCAGCTGCCACGCCGCCATCGCCCTGGGCACCCTGTTCGGCGGCTGGCGCATCGTGAAGACGATGGGGATGCGGATCACCAAGCTGCGGCCGGTGGGAGGGTTCTGCGCCGAGACGGCAGGAGCGATCACGCTCTTCGGCGCCTCGGCGGCGGGGATCCCCGTTTCCACCACCCACACCATCACCGGCGCCATCGTGGGCGTGGGCTCCACGCAGCGCGCCTCGGCGGTGCGCTGGGGGGTGGCGGGCCGGATCATCTGGGCGTGGATCTTCACCATCCCCGCCTCCGCCTGCATCGCGGCCCTGTCCTACCTGCTGCTTCGCTAGGGGGGCAAAGAACCGTCGCCCGGACTCCTCCTCCCCTAGAGAGGCTCCGGAACGCTCACGGGCACTCTCGGGGAGGGAGAATGCGTGGCAAGACCGTAGCACTGGCCCTGCTCTCGCTGTTCGTCTTCAGCGGCGTCAGCTACGCCATCGAGGGCATGCGGCTCGACGCCTGCATGTGGAAGGACTCGAACGGCAACAACGTGGGGCGCGTGATCACGTTCATCCCACCGGACACCCCGGCGTCCGGCGGCTACACGTGCACCGGGAAGTGCACGACCATCATCTGGGGGGAGGACGAGTACGGGCACGAATACACCATCATCCATCGGGCGCCCTGCGTCCCCGGCCCGGTGACGGACCAGGGCGGCGGCGTTTCCTCCCAGGAATGCAAGTGCGACTAGCCTCGGTCCCGGCGCTCCTGCTCCTCACGGCGGTCGCTCCCGTCGGCGTGACCATCCGGGACATGTTCGTGGACTCGAACGGCGACGTGCTGTTCGAGTCCACGGACCACGCCGGGGCGTACTTCGGCGACCACTCCGGCGTCGATCAACTCCCGGTCAACCGGATGTGCGGCACCGAGGAGGAACTCTCGATCAGCTTCCCCGAGCACACCGGCGCCAGCGCGACGTTCTCCTTCGGCGAGAACGGAGGACGCCTGGAGTGCGGCGCAAGGACGCGCACCTTTCGGCGGGCCACCGCCGCCGAGGTCCTGGCGTTCCAGGAGGAGCTTCGGACGGGCTCGGTGCCCGTGTTCGCGCTGGGAACCGCCGATCGGATCCCCAAGTACCTGTTTCGCCTGAGGGGAACGCGGGAGCTCCTGTACGTGGAGGCGCCCAGGGAGCATGGGTTCCTGCGCCTCTGGGTGGGCGAGCCCCCGAGGATGGTCAAGAAGGCCCTGGACCCGACCGAGGAGGGGCTCGACCCCGCCCACGACGTGCTGCGCACGCGGGAGGGGGACGTTCTCATCGTGCCGCTCCTGGACGCCGCACGGCTTCCCACGTGGAACGGGGAGACCCTGGAGCTCCTCGACCTCGCCTCCTTCGACCTGCGCCGCCTGGGCATTCCCGGAGTCCCCAACCTCCGAGTCAGCCGCTCCCCCTGTCGTTGAGGGAAGCGTCAGACCTTGCAGCCCGGGATGGGCCGGCAGCCGCAGTTGCCTCCGCAGTCGTCCCCGTACATGCAGGGCCCGCAGCCCGGCCAGGACGGATGGAACGGCGGATCGCAAACGTGCTGGCAGCGTCCGTTCCCCGGCGCGGCGACGGCGGGCGTGGGCGTGAACAGCACGACGACGGCGACGATGCGTCTCAGGGCTTTCCCCCGTTTCCGTCAGTTGCCCGCAAGGGCCGGGCGCCTCGTGTCAGGATGGCGGGCCACGCCCCACCACGGAGGGCTGGTTGCGGCGATCACGCTTGCGCTCGCGGAGCCTGGTGGCGGCAGTCGTGGCCCTGGGTGCTACGGCTGCCGTGGCGCAGGACGCGCCCTGGCAGCCCATGGGTCTCATGCGCGTCCGCGACATGACCCCCTTCGGTATCTCGCGCCTGGACATGCTGCCGGCCTACCCGATCTCCCGGCTGCCGTACAGGTTCGCCTTCGAAGTCACCTTCTCCTACCAGAACACCTGGGCGCTCTCCCAGAACGTGAGGGACTACCTCAAGCAGCGCGGGATCGAGCGGGGGCCGATCGGACCGGCCGAGATCGCGGCCATCCAGGCCCTTCCCGGGGATGCCTACATGGTCGACGGCGAGCTGGGCCTGATCGACCTCACCCTGCACTACAAGGCCAACGATCGGTTGGCCTTCTACGGCACGATTCCCTACGTCCGCGCCGGCGGCGGCTTCCTGGACGGCACCATCGAGAACTTCCACCGCAACTTCGGCTTCGACACGGCGGACAGGGAATTCGTGCCCAAGGATGAGCTGCACGTGGTGGCCGATCTGGCGGACGACTCCCTCGTGCTCCAGCAGCCTCCCAGTGCCGAGTTCGGCGACCCCGTCCTGGGGGCGCGCTACGTGGTGCGGTCCGCGCGCCACCGCTCGGCCGTGGTCCTGGAGGGCGCCGCCAAGCTCGGGGTGCACAGCGGCGACAGCGTCTTCTCTACCAGCACCAACGACTACGGGATCCAGCTCCTGCTCGAGCACGCCCTCACCCGCAACGCCTTCTACCTCTCGCTGGCCGCCGTGGACTATCGCGCTCCCCCGGCGAGCGTCGCGGACGACGGCTGGATCCCCACCGTGATCGGGGGCTGGGAGTGGCGCGTCTGGCCGCGGACCGATTTCGTCGTCCAGACCTCCGTCAGCAAGAGCACGGTCCAGAACACCACGCTGCACGAGCTCTCGACCAACAAGATCCAGGTGACGTTCGGCCTCCAGTGGCTCTTCCGGGCGTCCTCCATCCGCTTCGGCATCACCGAGAACCATGCCCACTACGACAACACGCCGGACATCGGCGTGAATCTCACAGTGGCTGGGTTCTTCGGCCGCCGGTAGCTGCTTACGTGGACCCCAAGAAGGTGCGCGTCTAGCTCGGCGCCCTGCGCAGCATCTCTCGGGAGGTCAGGAGTTCCAGGAGGGCGCGGGCCAGGGCCTCGTGGCCCCGCGCCGTGGGGTGCATCTTGTCCAGGAACATCTCCTCCACGGGGACCCCCTCCGGGTGGAGCAGAGGCTGCGCCTCCAGCATGGGAACCCCCCTCTCCCGGCAGAACTCCGTGAGCACGCAACTGTGGGGAACCGTCGCCCGGTAGCTGGGGTGGAGGACCACGAAGGCGATGCCGCGATCCCGGCACAGGCGAAGCATCTCCTCGAGCATGCGGCGACGCTCCCCGGGCGGGACGCGCGTGGGAAGCGCGCTCTCGTTCACCGGCGCGCGCCGGGCGTCCGCCGTGCGCACCACCAGCGGCCGGAGCCCGATCTCGGGGAGGCCGATGGCGGCAGGGTCCACGAAGCGCGGGCTCTCCCGGAGCGCGGCCACCTCGCGCCTGGCCCGGTGGTAGGCGACCCAGCGCACGAGGGCGGAGGAGGCGAGGAGGCGGCGCCCCAGGGACTGCTGCAGCGAGGCGTGGAGCTGCAGGTCCGAGCGCAGCATGGCGGCCTCGCTCTGCCCCGCGTTCCGGAACGAGGCGGGCATGTAGTCGTTGATCTCGTGGTAGACGAGGACCAGGTCCGGCTGCAGGGCCAGCCCCCGCGTCTCCAGGTACCGGCGGGACTGGAAGGAAGACCAGGCGGAGACACCGGCGTTGATCACCCGGCAGCGCGGACACACGCCGCTCTCGTGGAGCAGGCTCTCCAGGCGCTGCGGATAGGCCAGGCGGTCCGGCACGCCGACGCCGAACGTCGTGCTCTCGCCCAGGGCGAGGATGCGGAACTCCCCCGCCTGCTTCGGCCCCAGGGGACCGCTGCGCAGACCGAGCGCATTCGTGCGGCAGCCACCCTTCTCGCCTCCGTAGTCCAGCACCATGTCGGGCTTGAGGCGCCAGAAGAGGTCGGGATCGGGCTCCACGATCCCGAACGTCTCCTCCGGGAGCGGGATGGACGCGAGCCTGGGCCGCGCCAGCTCCAGGGCGCGGAAGGACAGCTCGATGGCGGCGACGAGCACCAGAGCAGGGAGCGCCGAGAACAGGACGAGCCTGGAGAGGGAGAGCCGCTTCCGCTCGCTCACGCGGGCGGGAGCATACCGCTCCTCAGGGGCAGGGCAGCGCCGACGCCGCCAGCTCCCCGTCCCGCGAGCCCTGCTGGGCTGCCGACCCCTCGTTCCAGCTCCCGCCGCCGGAGCAGGCGTTGGCGGGACGTACCAGGTACCAGGTCCCGTCCCCCGCGGTGGGGATGGCGGGATCCCACGCCTGCGTCAGCGTGTTGTCGTTCTGCATGCAGGTGGCGCTCGTGAAGTTGCCGCCCGACCCCCGAAGCGCGCTCAGGCTCCCCCGGGTCGTGTCGTAGAACGACGTGCCGGGGGTGGCACTCCAGTCGAGCACGATCGTGTTGTCTACCAGTTTCGTGCCGTACAGCGCGGGCACGCCGGTGGGGACGGGGACGTTGTCGTCGCTGCTGCCGTTGCAGTCGTTGTCGTAGCCGTCGCAGACCTCGGGCTGTGGGGTCCCCGGCGTGCACTGGAAGGACACGGAGGCGTTGACGCACACCATCGCCCCTATTCGCTGGCAGCTCCCGGTCCCGCAGGGCACCACGGACACGTAGCGCGCTCCGTCGGATTTCGCAGCACCGTTGGGATCGCCGCCCCACACGATCATGTCCCCCCCCGTCAGCACCGCCGACGTCCGGGCTCGCGCCGCCGGCCCGAAGTAGGGGTTCATGGGCACCCAGACGTTGTTGGTCTTCAGGTAGCGCATGCCGTCCCCGAG
>Ga0070695_100000500_pt1 | contig 20444 bp, 10 predicted proteins | sample KBSK1252metaG_FD_65471 | JGI IMG/M metagenome (GOLD analysis project Ga0070695, IMG submission 65471) | Corn, switchgrass and miscanthus rhizosphere microbial communities from Kellogg Biological Station, Michigan, USA - KBS K1-25-2 metaG | ecosystem: Host-associated > Plants > Roots >...
CGGCGCAGCTGATTGCGGGGCAGGGTGTCGATGCGCCGGCGTACCCGCCCCGGAACGGGGCGGTAGGGGACGCGGCGGAGTCGCTCCAGGAGACGATTGTGCTTGCGGACGAGTCTGGCGTGCGTGGCCCGGCGCGTGCCGGTCGGACGTGGGACACTCCCCGCCAGCTTCGCGGGGAGCGGTTCGCGCAACGGCTGGGGCTGCCGGGCAGGCTTCCACATGGCACGCAGCCTGCCGGGCGAGCACGGTCAGCGCATGGTTAGTGTCTCCCTGGATTTGGCCCTCGGTCCGGGGCTGGCACCGGCAGCCTCACCTTGAAGATGTCGATGCCCATCGGTCGATTCGGGTCGGCCCGCCTGACGTGGCGCTGGATAGCGGCCGTGACGCGCTCGACCGCAAGCCCGTCGGACAGGTGCGGGCAGAACAGCGCAATGAGCTCCGTCATGTCGCGCCGGAGCGCCGCGGGGTAGTGGCCACTCGGCCGCATCTGTCGATGGTCATGGTACGAGCGCACCGGGTAGTAGGGCCGCAGGTAGTCGTACAGCCGTGGGATCACCTGCTGCGTGAGCACGGGCCAGCCGGCGGCCCCGCGGTGACTGCGCCATCGGTGTCCAACCAGCCGGGACAGGACGGAACGAAAGTGCGTCCGGACGAGCCGCGCGTAGAGCTAGTCGACGAAGTCCGGGTCGATCCACGGCACGCCACCCGGGCGCCACGGCATCAGCGCGGCCGGGACCACCCATCGCTCGCACAGGCGTGCCCCGCGCGCCGTGAGTTGCCGGACCGCGATCACGAGGCCCGGTCCCTCGAGGCCGGTCGGCTCGAGGGGCAGCCCGAGTCTGGACGGGTCAGTCCACGCCGTCTCGATCCACTTGGTGCCCGGCGTCAACGGAAGGCCGCCGGTCTCCCCGACCGCCTGCTGGACCCAGGCGTGGCGGAGGGCCCGGATGCTCGCGAGCTGGTCGGTGGCACTGCTCGCTCGTTGCCGGGCCAGGGCGGCCTCGGCTCTCCGCAGGGCTCGATCGACCGCGCCATATGTCTTCTGCTGGAAGCGCCTCGACACGTCGTCAGCCGCTTGATTGTCCACCCACAGGGTGGTCATCAGCGGTCCGGGGACGTCCTCGAGGATCATCTTGAGGAAGGTGTATTCGACCTCGGGTGGGAGGCGTTGGAGAACGGCCGGAATCAGGGGGTGCCGGGGTCTGCCGCGCAAGGGCCCGCTGGGATTCGAGTGCGAGTACAGCGCGGTCGGAATGCAAGCCCGCTGCGATCGAGGATGCCGGTTCAGGGCCGAGGCTTGGGCGCCTTCGGGGGCGGGCGCGGCGCCCGCCGAATCGCTTCGTCCAGCTCCGGCGCCGCACCCGCGCATCTCGCCGGTGACCTTGCTGCGGGGGGCCTTGGGGATAGTCTCGAGCCCAGTGTCGAGCATATCCCCGAGCCTATCCCCGGCTAGGGAGCTTAGCTGTCCGAGGAGATCGAGTGCCAGGGCCGGCGGATCAACGGCGCGGGCGGTTTGCCACCTCGGGTGTTCCACCCGCAGGTCCTCCTGGCCGATGCCAATGCCATTCCCCGCCCTTGCCTGATTGTCCTCTACCGGTTTAGGGAACGTTGGGTCTGGAACCCAACGCGCTTGCCCTGGTTCGCGCGCAAGTAGTAAGGTCGCGCAGGGAGGACTCGGCGATGAGCCCATTCGGTCGACCAACCCGTAGGGCGCCTCACCCTCCTCTAGGTCCGAGCGCAACCCATTCGGCAGACACTACGGTGCGTCCTCGTCGCGTCCAGAGATCCAGACGGGAGGCAGTCATGGCCTGCCGAGCCGCGTGGCGGCTGGCGATCGTGCTCGGTCTCCTGGGCAGTCTGACCGGCTGCGGGCGGTACTACTGGTCGAAGCCGAACGCCACGGCCGAGCAGTTCGACCGCGAGAGCCGAGAATGCGCGCGCGAGGCGAGCCCCGCTTCGACCGCTGCGCTCGGCGTGGTGGATGAGACGCGGTATCGCGCGTGCCTGTTGGCGCGAGGGTGGGTACGAGACAAGCAGACGGAGCCGGTGCCGATGGGATGGTATCGCGGCATTGAATGAGTGACCGGATCGGGCGTCGAGGAGGGGCATCATGAGCACGACGCGTATCCCGGGCCTGCTGGGATCGGTGCTGCTGGCCGCGACGATGCTGAGCGGGTGTGCGCCGTTCGTGGAAGTGGTGAAGCTCGACGCTGCCGCCCGCGCCAAGGCCAGATCCGACGTGAAGCAGTATCTGCCTGGGGAGGTCCCCGCAACGGCGAAGGTGGTACTGGATCTCGACGCGACCTCGTGCCGGCTCACGCTGTCGGACCCGCCCGCGACCAACGAGGATGCCATCGACCAGCTGCGCTTCAAGGCGGCCCGGCTCGGCGCAAACGGCATCATGGACGTCTTCTGTGACAGCGCGGGCAGCTTCGACCTCGGGAAGAACTGCTGGTCCTCCGTCAAATGTCGGGGCACCGCTATCACCGTCAGCCCGTAGGCATGGTCGGGCTCGGGGCGTGTCAGCTGCTCGGCAGGATCGTCGTCTTGACAAGCAGCGAGGCCCGGGACGTATCTTCCGGCCCGACCACCGCCGGTGCAGTTCGCAGTCCATGCCGTGGGATCCTCAATCGCCTCCTTCCGAATCGGCGACCGGTCATCTTCAGGCCAGCCGATGTTTCTGATCCTGGGCGCGGGAATGCCCTCATAGCCCAACGTTCCTTGCCGAAGTAGATCACCACCGCATGACCCCTGGAGCAGTGACCCCAAGGTCAACCGCCGGTCCATCTTCCGACGAACGTTGACAGTTCTCGGCGAGCAGGGACTCCCAATCCTAGACGCGGGTCCGTGGTCACTCTTGGTGTTCCACCCGAAGGTCATACTCTGGGTGGATCTACGTGCGAAGGATTTCAAGAACCCCGCATAGCGCAGTCAAAGATACCGGAGGCGGTAGAGCGCGATATCGGCAAGTCGCGGAAACAAGGGCGGGATGTGGATAGATTGGAGCCGCGCTTCCCAGGGGCTCCCTACCAAACCTTCGCGCACCTGTCCGGTGATAAAGATCGACGTGTCGCCAGACGCCAGCTGGCTCGTGGCCGTTTCGAGATCCATCGTGAGACTGAGGTCCGGACCGAGAAGAAAGGAGCGGAACGCATATAGCTCACCCCTATTCACCACGATATTCATTGGGCAGCGGATGTTCTCGAGATGTTGAAAGGCGCCCCACTCCTCTAAGAGTCGATCCGCAGCCGCTATCGCCTTGCCAGCGTTGGGGAACGTCAACACGTACGAATCACCCCTGCTGATGCGGTTCGTGCCTGCGAATTCCGCGCATACGCGACCGACAAGCCCGAGGAAGTGATCAAGGACCCGCTCGAACACGGTCACGTGAAATGTCTCCGCGACCATACCGAAGAACTTTAGATCAGCGATTACGATGTACCTGTGGTCAATGATGTGCATTCGGTGCGTCTGCTCGACACGGTAGACCGCTACCGGTTCTGGAAAGCCCTTGAAGGTAAACGTGTCCACCAAGGACGTGCGCACCTCCGCTGCATGCATGAGAAGCCAGGCTGCAACCGATGCATAGATCTCGTCCGGTGGAGTGATGCTCTCGATGCGCGTCGCTAAGACAATTGCGTCTCCGAAAAGGGCACCGTCTTGATGCAGCACGTCGCCGACCGTGAGGATGATCCGCATCGCGAGGCGGTCTTCACCCTTGCCGGGTTGGCTCAGCCGTAGTTCCTCCTGCATGCTCATCGCGGCGAGCGCCGCGGCGGTCGCGCTCGGGAATACCAGCCAGAACCCATCGCCCTCCAGCTTGACGAGGCGGCCCTCGCGCGCGGCAGCCAAGCGGGACACGAACTGGCGGTGCTCAGTCAGCAGTGCGCCCTGGTCCACGTCGGAAAGCGCCCGGAACTTCACTGTAGAACCTTGGATGTCGGTCTTCATGATAACCGTCGTCTGCAGGGTGGCCATCCCTTTTTAACCTCCTGTGTAGAAGACAGCCCCGACCAAGGCACAGGTAGTAGGGCCTTTTAAGGTACCTCGAACGGTTCGGATAGGAGGGCGAATGTGAACAGACGACCCTCGAGGCAGTGACTCCACGGTCGGCTTTCGGTCCTTAGACTTCGTGGCCAGAGTAGAACACTCCGCGGCGAGCAGAGGACTTCCAATCCTTATCTCGGGGTAGGGCCTTAGTCGAAGCGCGTGACGCCGGTAGCCCGCGCGCGTTTTCAGTCATTGCAGGGGAGCGCTACCGCTCGATTACGTCAACCTGGAACGTAAGGTACGTCGATGTCCTCGGTTGCGGTCCGCCGCAACCAACGGAAGGCCTTGGAAGATTCCACACTTTCGAGGCCTTAGTGTGTTCGACTGCGCGGAGAGCCGGATCTTTCCGGGACACCGCCGCAGTAGCGTTACGGCTGCTACGTGGCCTTGAAGTCGGTCGGCACCAGCTGGTCGAACGCTAGCCCGGACGAGGCCTCGCCCCGCCCCGTCGTCTTCGACACGCCGAGCCAGACGAACACGCGGCCGTCGAGCCAGCGCGTGCGCTGGTAGGCGACGGTCACGTGCACCCCGGCGCGCGGCACTTCTTCCTCGTGCACGAAGTACGGCTCCTTCGGCGTCTTATCCAGACCGGGACGCAGCACCGAAGTGCGGGGCTCCACCGGTTTGAAGTTGCTGGGGTCGTTGCCGACCATTCGCGGCATGGCGCCGCGCTGCAGCTGCGTCTCGCGGGTGCTGCCGGTGACGTGCACGGGCAGGAACGGAATCCAGTGTTCGGCCACGGTATTCATCAGCTGGAAGCGGACGGCCGCCACCGGGGCAGGAGGTGCCGGCGGCGCGCCGTGGATGCGTTGCATCGCCTGCAGGCGCTCCCGGCCCACTTCACCGCCCGGCTTCGATCTGCCGGTCACCATCGGCACGCGCGTTTCGATGCCGAACACCAGGTTCGCCATCTCGTCGCGCACCATCGCCACCTCTTCGAGCGGGGTGCCCTCGAGCACGAACGGCGTCGACGGCATCAACACCAGTGCACGCTCGTCGTTGCCGGTCAGCTGGAACATGCTCCAGCGATCCCACGCGGCAGCACCCTGGGCGGGTACGGGCTCGATCCATGTCCGCTCGCCGAACACGTTGGTCAGGGCGATACCCTTGACGTTCGCGATCGAGCCCAACGGCAGCGTGTAGGGGAAGACGAACCAGTCGTTCGCGTACACGAGGCCGAAGTCGAGCAGCAGGAGCTTGCCGAGGTCGGTGGTGTCCGGAGTCACGCGGCCGAAGTTCGTCTGCCGATCTTCGAACTCCCACCAGCGCGTGTTCGGCATGCCGGAAAACACGAGCGAGGTGGGAATGAAGGTGTTGCTGGAAAGCGCCGGCTGCGGTCCCGGTGGCGCCGCGTGGTCGGAGCGCGTCTTATCGCGATCGAGCGAATACCAGTCGAGATGCCCGGTGTAGTACTCGTCGGCCACCGCGTGAAAGCCGGCGACGCCGTCCGGTGCCGCACAGGCGAAGCGATACTCCAGGCGTTCCGGCTGCCACGAATCACGCGCCGGATCGGCGGGCTGCTCGACGAGCGTCGCCAGCCATTCCCGCAGGCGCTGGGCGAGCGCGGCTAGCTTCGGAGCGTCGACGCCGGCGCCCGCGATGTTGTCGGCCGCGGCGCCGCCACCGTCGATGTGCTCGAGCAGCGCGTACCCGTCCATCGCGCGCTCGGCCACCGCGCTCACCTGCTGCCACGCGTCGGCGTGCGCGCAGATGGGCGCATCCGCATCCGTGGCCGGGTTCGGAACGTCGACCGCGTATTCCTGCAGATACTCGGGCCAGTAGTCGGCGCCCAGGCGCTGAGCCACCGGCGTGGCGGGCGACGCCGCCTTCGCCAGCATCTTCCGCCAGCGGCGGCCGAGGACGAAACGCAGGTCGAGCGACAGCCGGCTGCCGGCGCTCTGCCAGGGTATGGGACGTCGCTCGACGGTGGTTTCGAGCGGCGACGCCATCGAGAACGGCTCGGCGGCCGCCCGGCCGGGCTGGAAGCGGTCGAACCGCGTCGTTCCGGTGCAGATGCGCGCCAGCACCGGCGACCCGGCATCGTCTCCGCGGAATTCGCCGAGCTGCCACTGCTTGGTCAGCATCCAGAGCGCGTCGCGCACTTCGGCCTTCAGCGCACGGTCGAAGGCGTGCGTGCGCGGCCGTCCCTCGAGGCGGTTCCATCGCGTCACTGCCGGCATGGCCCGAACCTTCAGCTGCTCGCCGAGCCCATAGACCGTCCCCACGATCGCCATGGTCACGCGTCCTTGAGCTGCGCCAGCACGGCGACGTTGCGCAGCAGGTAGTTGGAGATGGAGATCTCCGGGAACGTGTAGGCGGAATACGTCGCCGGTAGGAACCAGCTGTAGGCGGTGGTGGCGAGGTGATCCGGTTCGATCGCGCGCCGGCGGGCCGCCTCGAGCGTGCCGGTCACCGCATCACGTAGCTCCTCCCAGCTCCAGGCGCCGTCCATCACGGCCGGCAGCGCGAGCAGCCAGCATTGCGGCGGCTCGGAGTTCGGCCGGTCGTAGTGGAACGCCACCCCGGTCGTCTCGGTCTTTTGCGGAATCACCTCGTTCCACTCGTCGACCAGCAGCCCGGCCATCGGCTGCGCGGCATCGAAACCGGCCGGGAAGTGGGCAGTATAGAGCAGCTTGTCACGCGTGATGGCGCGCTCGGCGTCTGTCGCCGCGGGCGGAATCTCGAGGGCCAGCCAGGTGTCGGCTGCCTCGAACGGCAGCTGGAGCGGCGTCGGCTCGGGAGCCGCCGTGCCGAACGCCTCGCACAGCACGATCGCGTTCTCCCAATGGCGCATCTTGTCGCGCACCCGCGCCACGCCGTGCAGCCAGTCGTCGACCGGGAACTCCCGGCCGATGGTGTCCACCACGTACTGGGTGAGCCCGCCGTTGTCGAAGTGCGTGCGCGCGGCGGTGACATCGCCGGCCGCGGCCGCCCGCAGGGTGAAGCTCGGGATCACCTGAAAGTCATCGCCGAACAGCTTCTTCGCGGCCGCCTGCGCGGCGTCGATGGTCAGCGGTGTCTTCGTCAGCAGCGCGTTCGCGTCGGTGGCGCGCTTGCCGACATCGGCGATGAGCCCTTCGAGGATGGATTTGAGCTCCCCGCGGAAGCGGGCGACTTCGTCGAGGTCGTCCTGCAGCTTGAGCGCGTCGCGCTCGAACGTGTCGAGCGGCTCGGCCTGCAGTGCCGCCACCAAGGCCGAGAGCGTGGCGTAGCTCGTCGCGGCGATGCCCTTTAGCGTGGTGAGCTCGTTGTCGAATGCGGTGTACTTCGTCCCGACCGCCGTGCGATGCAGGGCCACGGTCGCCGGCGGCGGCGTGAGGTACGACGTGCTGACGAGCAGCTCCACGGTGGCCAGCGCCGCCCGCTGTTCGGGTTCGGTCATGCCCACCGCCGTGTCGTAGTCGCTCAGCTTCTGCCGGGCATCATCCCGGATCGCGGTCCAGCGGAGGATCAGCGCGTCGAGCTTCTTCGCCAGCGCCGCGTACTGCCGCTGCCGCCACTGGAACAGAAAGCCGACCCCGGTCTGAGGCAGACGCCACGCGGCGAGCTTCGACACCTCGTCGGCGTAGGCGGTGATGGCGTCGTCCACGCTGCCCGCGGGCAGGTTGGCCAGCAGCGTCTGCAGCCCGGTCGTGCGTGCGCCGGCCAGCTCCGCCCGAGCGCTCGTCAGGCGGCCGACCGCGACCTGCGACTGCGGCTGCTCGGCGCCTCGCGTATCCGCCTGCCGGATCAGGTCGGCCGGCTTCAGCGGCCGCGACGCGATGGTCATCGCATACAGGCTGTTGAGCAGCGCCTGCAGCTGGAAAAACGTCACCTGGCCCGGCGCCCGCGTCGTGTATTCGATGGTGATCGGCTTGCCGAGCGCCGGGGCCTTCGTCGAGTGGATGAGCCGCAGCACCCGGTCGTCGAGGAAGGCGAGCGGCACGTCGCCGGTTTCCTGCATCAGGTAGATCAGGTCGAGCGGCTGCAGGTTGAGCTGCTTCTGCGTGACGAACTCGGGCGGGGCCGGGACACCCGTCGCGCGGTCGATCCACGTGACTCGGCAGCCGACGTTGTCGGCCGCGGGCAATCTGGACGCGAGCCACGCGTTCAGCACCGGCTCCGCGCTCGCCATCGGCGACATCGGCACGCCCGCGATCGGGTTGGCGGTAGCCGTCGGATCCAGGTGAAGGGCCGTCCGCAGCGTCAGCGACGTGCCGCTTCGTGGCGTGCGGATCACGTCCACTTCCGGCGGCCGGTTACCTTTCGCGAACGCCTCCAGCGTCCCGGCCGAACGGTCGTAGTTGCCGATCACCGCCTGATGCACGCCTTCGGCCAGCGCCAGGTCGGCCACCGCGTCGTTGACGTCGCGGATGTGCGCCACGGCTGCGTCGATTGCCGCGTTCATCGCCGCCCGCCGCGTCGGATCCGGATCCAGCGGCAGGGTGGCGATGCCCCATGGATAGCCCTGCTGCGCGCTCGCCTCGACGTGCCGCAGCAGCGCGCGTCCGTCGACCACGTTGGAGGCGGCGATCGCTTCGATGGCCAGGGTGTCATCCTTGGTCGATTTGATCTGCTGCGCGGCCAGCGGGAACTGCCGCCGGATGGCATACATCGTGGCGCGCAGCTGCAGGATGCCGGCGTCGTGCAGGTGCCGCTCGAACCGGTAGCCGAGCAGCGCCCCGAGCGACTGGCCGACGCGCATCCCCTCGATGATGCCCATCGCCAGCCGCACGCGCTGCGACGACAGGTCCACCGCCATGCGGCCGGCGTTGGCCTGATAGCCGTTCCGCAGCACCGCGGCGGTCGTCGCGTGGTTGAGCGAGGGCGCGTGGATGAGGCCCAGATTGGTCGATTCGCGCATCAGCGGCGCGTCGCCCGGCTTGTTGATCAGCGCATCCACCTCCTCCGCCAGCGTCACCGGCTTGAAAATCTTCCCTTCGGGCCTCACCTCCTCGAGCCAGCCGTAGGCGCCGAGGTAGGTGCCGTCCTGTCCTTCGCCGGCGGTACGCATCCGTTCGAGCTGCCACGCGAGCAGCCCCTGCTTCCAGGCATCGAGCCGGTAGCTGGCACAGTCGATGTGCTCGGCGAACGCGCGCTCAAGGGCGGCGGTGGGCGTCCGGGTCAGCCGTTCGATGGCGGCGACCTGTTCGGACAGCTCGGGGTCGATCGCATCGATGTTGAGGCGAATCAGCTCCGAGAGGCGCCTGCCGTTCACCGTTTCGTGGAGCACGTTGTAGCGGCTTTCGCTGACGGTCTTCTCGGCCTGCACGTGGACGAACGCCGGCTCGGCGTAGCTCACCTGCGCCGCCTGGATCAGCCCGCGGCGCGCCTTCTCGCGCTGGGCGGTGCCGCTGTAGGCGATCTGCAGCGCATGGCGCAGCAGCAGGTAGAGCAGGGCCGACGGCTCGCGGCCGGCATCGAAGCCGCGCTGCTCCTGGATGATGTCGAAGTTCGTCCGGGCCGCGTTCACCAGCCACTCGAGGTAGTTCATCGTGCCGGCGCACGGGGCGATCGGGTCGGTCTCGCTGAACTCCACCGTGTCGATGACGGCGCCGGTGAGCGGCGGCGTGCGGCCGGAAAAACTCTTCGTCACCGCGTCGGGCTCACCAGCGCCGGCATAGCCCAGCCGCCGCAGCAGGGCGAGGGCGTCGGCCTTGGTCGGCAGGTTCTTCAGCAGGGCGGTGGCCAGCGGGTGGCTGAGGAGCGAGAGCAGATGGTATTTGTGCGTCTCGCTGTCCGCCTTCAGCGAGTGACACTCCACCGACGACGCGTGCAGGTCGAGCACGTCCAGCAACACCTGGTGAGGATCGATGCCGGGGCCGCTCTTGCCCACGAAGCTGACCTTCGCGAGCTGCGCGTCCCACTCCCGCTCGATCTGCATCACCAGCGCGCGCAGGCGCTTCAGGTAGCCGCTGAACCCTTGAGCGACGAAGACCGTCGCGTGCGAGAACCGGTCGTCGTCGAACCAGTTGACCGCGTTGAAGGACGTGACCGGGAGAATACCGTATGGCTGCGCGCCCACGCGCACGGCGGGAATGGCGCCGCGGCCGCTGACGTAACGCGCGAAGTAGCTGCGCGTGGCATCGATATCTGACTCCGCAAACACCGGCGCCATCATCGTCCGCATCATGTAACCGATCGTGCCCGGCCAGAGCGCCAGGTTCATCGCCCGTGCCTCGAGCTGGTCGCGTCCGCCCGCATTCGGGATGCGCTGGGCCAGCGCCGGCGAGACGCCCAGGAGCCGCGCGAACCACTCGCCGTCCTGGCACAGCAGTGGATCGGCCTGCGGCGTGAACGCCGGCTGCTCGCGGAAGCCGGTCTCGAACGAGGCGTCCGGGTTGCCGTGCACGTTGAAGCCGGTGCTCTCGTCCTCGGTGTTGTTCGTGGCCGTACCCTGCGGCAGCAGCTCGAAACCCGTGCGGCTGTGGAGGTGATCCTCGAGCAGCGTCTCGAGCTGTTTCTTGCCCTCGGCGGCGGTGTCCGACACGCGCACCCCCAGCACGACGATGCGGGTGAAGCCGGCGGCGGCCTGCTGCGGCGTCAGGTTGACGCGGAACGCCATGCCCACTTCGAGCGCGCGTTCGAAGTCGAACATCCAGCGGATCGACTCCGGAATCTGGAGCTCATCACCGTCCGGCTTGAGCTGCTCGTTGCCGGTTCCCGCCGGATCCGGCCCGACCGCGAGCGGCGCCTGGATGGTGGCGCCTTCTTCATCGATCTCGATGGTGTTGCCGCGCCAGGCCATCAGCACGAGCCGCTCCGGCAGCAGCCGCACCTGCGGCGCGCGCGACCAGGACGTTCGTCGCAGCGCCAGATCCCCCAGCGGCGTGAACTTGAGCACCGCGACCTTTACGCCGTTGGTGGCTCGCGTCTCGCCGGCGCCGGGTGGCTGACCCAGGTTCACCGGCATGAACTCTTCGACGATGCGCTTCGCGGTGGCGACGCCAACCTCAGTCTCGAGCGCGGGTCGTGCCGCGACGATGGCCGCTTCCGTGCCGCCCGCGCGCCATACCTTCTCCCAGAAATCGGCGGTCTTCGCGGGCGCTGCGCTCGCGCTGATGATCAGCAGCACGTCGCTCGGCTTCGTGCGTTGCGGCTGGTCCGACGGGTTGAGCGGCAGGTGATGCTTGACGATCCAGCTCGCGCGGCCAACCCCGTGGGCCTTCGCCAGGTCGCGCCATGCCGAGCGCTCTTCCGCCTCGACGCCGCCGGCCCGCCAGATGCCGGCCCAGAAGGTTTGCGCGTTCTTCGCTTCTGCTTCGGTCAGGGTGGGCTCGAACGACTCGGCCAGGCACTGGTCCGGATAGACGCGCACCCAGAGCTGGTCCTGACGATCGACGGTCTTGAACCGCGTTTCCAGCCGCAGCGGGAAGAGCAGAATCGGATGGCGATCGGGAAGTTGCCGCAGCGCCGCCTTGGGGCTGGCGAACTGGGCGAACGCCTCCCACAGCGCCGCGCCACGGGCGTCGAGCGTCTTCACCGTCTGTTCGAGCTCGCGCAGCTGGCCTTCGGCGCCGCGCTTGCCGCGCTTCACCGCCTCCCGGGCCAGGAGCAGCGCATCGTGCGCCTGCTGACGCTCGGCGCGCCAGCCGGCCAGTTCCTTGCGGGTATCGTCGAAGCCCGGCATCAGCTGTCCTTCGGCAGCATTTCGCTGGCGTGCACGGCCATCAGCACCGGCACCTGGTAGAGGATGTAGGCGAACTCCGCCGAGTCCGTCGCCGCACGCCAGCGGAAGCGCGAGTCCTCCTGAAACTGCTTCTGCAGCTCCGTGGTCGCCCCGCTGCCCGGCGCGGTGAGCGTGTATTCACGCCCGCCGCCGGCGCGGAGCGACGCCCCCGCGGCTGCGCCCACGTCGCTCCACGCCAGCTGGTTCCACGTGGTGATCGAAGCCTGTGGCGCCGAGCCGGCGATGTCGAGGCCGAAGCGCGGCTCGCCCGGCCGCTCCTTGATGACGAAGAACCATCCCGGCCCTTCTTCGCCCGGCCGCTTCGGATCCACGCCGTTCAGGACCTCGGTGGCCGTGAGGTCGAAGCCGAAGAAGTAGATGTCGGGCGAGACCGCCGCGTCGTAGAGCGGTGTCTTCACGTAGCGGCGCAGCTCGCTCGCTTCTTCCTGGGCGGTCAGCACGCGCAGGCGGCGCGGCCGCGTCTTGTCGATGGCCCCGGTCGGCACGTCACCGACGCGCTCCCACTCGGCCCGGTGTGCGTAGATGATTGCGTTCGGATACTTCTTCAGCAGCTCGCCGCGGATGACGAGCACCAGCTCCTCTTCCTTGTCGCCGTGCGCCTCGCGGTTGTCGTGGTCGTCGAGGTGGTCCGTCTGCTTCCACGTGTGGAGCTTCGTGATGTCGCGCAGCCGCTCGCGGGTGTCCTCGTCGCTCGCCCCGCCCTGCACCAGGAAGCCGGTCGGGTCCCAGAACTGGCGGAAGTAGCTGCCGCGCTGGTCGGTCGGGTATTCGCGCCAGAGCAGCTCGCGCGAGAACTCGTGGTTGAGGCCGGTCATGTAGGCCTCGATGAACTTCTGGTTGGTCTCGAGCAGCGTGATGGTATCGTTTTCGATCAGCTGGATGTTGGGCAGGAAGAGCTCGCTCGACAGGTCCTTGAGCGGCTCGTACATCGGCATGTCGAGCTCCGGGTAGACCATCACCTCGCCGTCGGGGTCGACGAGCTGCTGGCGGATGCGATCGGGAATCGACACGTGCAGCCGCGTCCATGCCGGGATCGTCTTCTCGGGTTTCAAGGCGTCCGCGACGCCCGCGGTGATCGCGCCAATCTGGAGCGCGGTCCGAACCTTCGGCTGGACCGTGCTCTCGGCCACCTCCACGCGCGCCGCCTCGCGCAGCGCCAGCTTGAAGCGCCGCGCCTCCTCGTTGTCGCTCCCGCCGGTAGACGGGGCCGGGGAGGAGCCCGGTTCGCCGATGTGGAAGTCGGGGCTCGACGGCAACGCATCGACCACCGCAGGGGTGAGACCGCCGTCCACCAGCGTGGCCGCGGCATCCGCAGTGGTTACGGCGCGCTTCAGGTAGATCGCAATCAGGATGCCCGCCACGATCGGCACGAGTCCGATGAGTGGCGGCGCGCCGAGTAGCAGAAGGAACAGCGCGATCAGGATTGCCGCCGCCAGCGGCAGCCAGCGAAGCCACGGCAGCCGGCGGAGCCACGGGAGCCACGCCGGTGGCAGCGATGGCTGCAAGGCATCGGCAATCTTGTCGCCCGTCGGCAGTCCCGGCGGAACCGTCTTCGGCGGCGCCGCCACCACCTCGCCGCTGTTCAGCCGATCGACGATGTTGCCGGCGTGCCGTTCGGCGTCGAACCCGACGCGCTTCGCGATACGGGCGCGCGGGCGCAACGCCTGCCGCATCCCCTTCGACATGGCGGCCGCCGGAACCGTGCTCTCCTGCACGCGGTAGCCGACGGTAAGGCCGTCGTGGACGATGCGCTTCTGGACCGGGGCGACCACCGTGAGGTATTGGGTGGCCTGCGCCGTCTGCATCGGGATGAGGTTCTGCTGGTTCCAGACCATGGTGATCGCCAGGGCAAAGTGTGAATGGCGCACCTTCTGGTTGCCGGCGAGCACCTTGCCCACCTGCTGCCAGGCGGCCTCCATGTACTCTTCCTGGTTCTTCTGCACGACCGTGGTCCCGATGCCGGCGGAGGCGCGATAGCGCGGGTCGAGGTTCAGCTCGTTCAGCCAGTGCGTACGGTCTTCGGGCGGGCTCGCGGTCGACACGACAAGCCGCTCGACGGCCGCGTGCCACCGGCCGTAGAGGGGCGGGACGATCAGCGGATCGGCGCTGGTGCCGCTCTTCTGATACGTGTCCGGGAGGTTGACCAGCGTGGCGAGACGCTGCTGGAACGGGCGCGGAAACGGGATGGCCCATTCGTCGAACCGCTTGATCTCGTTCTTGATCTCCTGCGGCAGCGGATCGAACGGCACGCGCAACGCGCCGCCCATGCGGAGGATGTTGTTCAGCGCCGGCGCCTCGATGCCGCCGACGCCGCTCCCGGCCTCCTGCACGTCCACATCGCGCACGCCGACCTTCGGGTCGGCCGGCCGCGGCTTGAGCAGCCGCACCAGGTATTCGAAGTCGCCGACCGTGCTCGTGCCGAACGCCCAGGTGTAGTAGACCGGGAACTCGGTGGCCGCCCCGCTCCACGCGATCTGCGTGGCGGCGGTCGCCGTCGCGGGATCGAGCCCGAGCCCGGCAAGCCGGCCGCTTTCGAACGTCGGGATGACGAAGCCCCGATAGCGGCGGCTCGGGAGGAGCGACCGGGGGCAGAGCAGCCTCGAGTAGGCCATGTCGCGGTTGGCCGCCACCGTTTGGCCGAGCATTTGCGCCAGCGCGGTGCGATCGCCAAGCCCGATCCCCTGCAGACTCTTGTCGACGTGCACGTGCGCCCAGGCCCACAGCTGATCGGCCGGCGGGAAGAGCGCGTTCGCGTTGTTCACCTTGATGAACGGCAGCGGCTTCGACGGCAGCGCCTGGGGGCCTTCGAATTCGCCTTCCTCGAGGACGACGAGGGTGAGCCACGGGACGAGACGTTTGCCATCCGGCGAGGCGGCCGACGGCGTATAGCGCCAGAGGAAGTCCTCGTCGTAGAATTCCACGAACGGTAGGTAGTTCGGCTCGAAATTCATGATCGAGCCGCGCGGCTCGCTGCGCACGATCGCGCGCGCCTCGATGCCGATGACATCGCCCGGTCCATACAGGGCCACGTCGCGCTGGAAAGTCTCGGTGAGCTGGCCGCCACCGCCCACCTTGTCGCCGCGCAGCAGCACCGACACGGCGATCTTGCCGCGCAGGCTGCCGGCCGGCGCGTCCTGGGTGTGGATGCCCAGACCCTGCCGGGCCCAGGATAGGAACGAGTAGGAGGCCAGCGGTGGGCTCATGCGGCGAGCTTCCCTTCCATCGCGGGAATCACGTGCACCTTCTTGCGCAGCGCCGGATCCTTCGCCACGCTCTCGGCCATGAACTGCTCGGCCTCGGTCTGCGACGCAAACACCGCGCTCCCCCCGGCGCTCGTGTTGTCCTTGGTGAAGGCCACGACATAGGAGTCGCCGTTGACGGCAATCTTCTCTGCGAACGGCTGCTTCTTCTTCTCGTTGGCGTACGAGAGCGGCGACTTGGCGATGGCGCTGCCGGCCCGGAAGTGGACGAAGAGCAGCGTCATCCACTCGTAGAACGGCCGCGCAAAACGCTCGAACAGCGTATCGACGATGATCGATTCGTAGCGGACATTGCGCTCCGCCCCGACGCCGGTGGCCCAGTCGGCGCCGCTGCCGGCCAACCGCACGCCGCTTTCGAGAGGTTCGAACGCTGGCTTCGACAGCTTGTCGGTGTCGCTCAGGTCCTGGTACTGGCCACGCGCGAACATCTCGCGCGCCGCGTCACGCACGGTGAGCGGGCCGCCGGATATCTCGACCTTCACCTTCTGGACGTCGCTCGTGGCCTGGTTGCCGACCTTCTTGATGTCGACGTTGAGCGGCGCCATCCGCTGGCTGACCCGCAACACCCCCACCGGGTGCAGCACCAGCAGGTTCGGCTCATCCAGCTTCCGCAGCGTGGTCAGGAGGTTCGTCGATGCGGGGAGCTCCGCCACCCAGCTGTCCGCCTTCTTGAACTCCTCCAGGAGCGGCGGCATCAGCGCAATGGGCGGTAGGATGGTCCCGCCCTCGTCGCCGAAGGTGACATCCACGTCGACGTCGATGGAGAAGAACAGCAACTCGATCGAGGCCGATCCCTTGATGTGCCACGGCTGCGGCCCCGACAGTGACCCGCGCAGGTGCACGCCCCAGACGCCGACGCCGAAGACCTTCACCGAGAAGCCGGTGGCCATCACCACTTCGAAGTACAGCGGCGAGAAGCGCAAGAGCGCGTCGAACGAGAAGTACCCTTCGACGCTCAGCGCGTCGAAGCCGAAGTAGAGTTCCGCCTTGGTGCCGAACTGCACCGAGTTGGTGGTGATGGCAAAGTACGCCTCGGCCCGGACGCGGGCCCAGCTCTCGTTGATGATGTTGAGGGCGATCCGGTTCGGCGTCGGGAAGGGGAGCGGCGGCGCCTTCAGCTGCGGGTGGAAGCCGCCGACCGACAGGACGAAGTTCGGGTTGTCGCTGTAGTCGACGAGCAGCCCCATCTCGCCGTCGATGGTGATGAAGAGGATCCGCGAGTCGAAGAGCGAGGCGTAGAACCAGAGCCGGCGCTTGTCGAACTCCAGCGCACCGATGAACGTGAGCTGCAGCAGCAGCACAGGGTCGTCGGCGGTGGGCAGCGCCAGCGCCAGCCGGCCCAGGATGACGACGTTCCCCGGGATCTCGATGATGACGCCGAGCGACACGCTGATGAGCGTCGGCGTGCCCCAGCCGATCTTGCCCATCGGGCCGATCAGGAACTTCCCGTTGACCGGCGGGAAGATGGCGCGCAGGTCGCTCAGGATCTTCGGCGCATTCTCGATGATGTTCGTCGGGAAGAGGATGCTGTTGACCGCGCCGGTGCGCACGCCCTGCGCCAGCGGATCCAGCAGCACGGCGCGGTTGAGCCCGAGCAGCCCGCCGACGCCGATGAGGGTAAAGCCGTAGCCGAGCTGGAAGCCGGGGATGAACTCGACCGTGATGATGATGAGCAGCGAGAAGCCGGGCGTTCCGTCCGGCATCTTCGTATTGATCAGGCCGATCGCCTTGAGCGACAGGAAGTTCGCGATGGTCAGCTCCAGCGCGCCCGCGTATTCCCCCTTGTCGAAGTCGAGGAACAGGTACCCGCCGCCCTTGACGACGCCGGCGTCGATGGCGAGGCCGACGCCGTTGGGCGGCCTGAAGCCGAGCCCCAGGTTGACCGGCCCGAGGTTCCCCTTGCGATCCGGCGGGAAGCTGAACGTGGCGGTGAGGCCGATGTTCTCGACCGTCCCCTTGATGACCGAGAGGTCCGCCTTGATGGTGGCCGCCAGGTCGATCGGGATGCCGCCGTCCTTGAACTTCACGCCGATCAGCGCCGACATGATCTCCACCGGCCCGAGCGTGATGTGCGTCGGAATGACGATTTCGAGGCCGCCGCTCCCGCCGAAGTAGACCCCCTGCGTCGTCGAGAAGCCGACGTTCAGCTTGATGCCGATTTCGAGGCCCTCGGGCGGCAGGAGCTTGGCGATGAAGCCGTCCTTGTCCTCTTCCGACGGCTTGACGACGATCTTGCCGTCCTGGAGGTTGAACTCGGTGAAGACCTCGAACTTGCCGCCCGAGTGGAACCGCGTGCCGGCTTCGGTGGTGATGGCGCCGAACTCGAGGCGGCTTTGGTCCTTCGCGCCGATGATGATGAGCGGCTCGCCTTCCTCACCGAGGCGGAGGAGCGCCGAGACGTTGCCCGACACCGCCGACGGCGTGCCGGCGGCGAGGCCGGCGAAGAACTCGATGTCCTTGTTCGGACGAACGTTGATGCCGACGCCGCCGCTGAGATCGATCCCCGCCTTGATGCCGAGGGTTAGCAGATCGGTAAGGGGAATCTCGAAATCGAACTCGCCACGTCCGTACGGCATCAGCGAGAAGCCGGGCTTCGCGCTGGCGGTTTCCGGCAGCAGGAACAGGCCGACGCCCGCCTCGAGCCCCAGCTCGTCCACCGCGTGCTCGAAGAACACGAGGCGCAGGTTGAGGCCTGACACCATGGTCGGATCGAGAGCGCCGGCGGCGAGCTGCTGCCGCGTCGTTTCGTCGAGCAGTTCCTCGCGCACACGCCAGTCCCACGCGTCGAACAGGCCGTAGAACCCTTCGATCAGCGCCTCGCCGTCGAAATCGCTCTGCCCCCAGCGGTAAGTGTCCTTCCAGAACTGGATCGGGTTCGCGAAGAAGGCGCCGAGATCCTCGAACGCGAACTTTCGGTGTAGGTACGCCAGCCGCGTGGCGGTGGCCGACTTCGGCTCGAAGCGCACGATGCCGAGGAGGACGAGGATGTAGCCGACGCGCGGTTGATGACGCATCAGCCAGGTGACGAGCAGGTAGTCGACGAGCTGGCGCGGGAACTCGTTGGCGAACTCCGCGGGCAGGCCGCCGCCGCTGCCGAGCGTGGAGATGGCTGCGAACGCCGATTGGACCCGGTTGCGCATGTCCATCCGCAGCCCGGCGCCGATCTCAGCCTGCGCGCCGATATGTGCCTGGGTGACCGGCGTGCGCAGCGCGTCGAGCGCAGCGGGAATCGCGTTGAGGTCCCAGCCGAGCTCGTCGAGAAAGTCGCGGAACGCTTCCGTGGAGGCGAACGCGGCGACGAGCGGGTCGAGGGCGAACCCGAGCTGCTCGACGAGAACGTCTAACGTATCTTCTTCGTTCGCCATCAGACCTGCTCGAAGTAGTCGGTATCGGTTTCGTTCAGGTTGGTGATGGCAGCGTACGGCGTGGTTGAAATCGGATGGAAGTTGAATACTAGGTCGCCCGTCGTCATGTCGATGATCGGGAGCACGACGGTGTATTCGACACGGCTGCCCCAGGTGAAGAGGACGTTCTTCTTGACGCTGTGCGTCCAGGTGTATCCGGCGAAGAAGTCGGCGAGCGACGCGTAGCCGAGCCGTTCGTACCACGGGTAGGCGTGCGTGGACTGGAACCCCGCGTCGGTACCGACCGAGGCTTCGAACGCCGTCTGGCGCGCGGCCGTCGTGGCGGGTGGGGGGCCGCCCGAGTACGTGATCGACCAGCTGAACCCCAGGCGCGACACCCGGTACTCGCGCTCCGTTTCAATCGTTTTGCGCTTGCCGATGCTCACGCCGAGCTTCATGCTGACCGGCGTCTTCACCCCTTTGCCGATCCTCTTCTTCGGCACCCAGTTGGTCCATTCCGCCGTCGGCACCGCCGTGCCGTCGATGAAAGTGAACCCTTCGGCGTCGAACGCCGCCAGCAACGCGGCGCGGGTGGGGAAGTCCGTCTTGTTCCGGATCTGGAACTCGTAGGCCATGTATTCCCACGTGCCGTAGGCGGTGTGTTCGTAGATGCCGTGGAAGTGCTTCGGCGCCGTCACCATTACGTTGCCACCGAGCGCATCGCGAAACTTGGTGAGGAACGGTGGCGCCTTGCCGATGTTGCACCCCTTGAAGTGGACACTGTGCGTGATCGGGTCGCCCGCCGTGTAGCCGATCACCGTGTCGTCGATGGCGACGGACTTCGACGGATCGCTCAGCGTCTTCTCCAGCGTCTCGAAGTTGGTGCCCCCCTTCTGTTTGGGGAACATCGGAATGAAGATCCAGCCTTCGCTGTTGGCGTGCGCCCCAATCAGTGCATCGTCGATGGGGCGCGTGACCGTGCCCGATGTCAGGAGGTGGTTGGCGAAGCCGCGCACCGTCGTCAGCGCCTTCGGCGCGACGAGCGTCGTGTTGGCGCGTCGCTGGAACAGCGTGCGCGCGCGTTGGTCCTGCGCGGTCTGTCCGGGGGCGAATCCGTAGTCCACGAGGTCACCTGTCGAAGTTAGGGTCGAGCCCCCGCAGTTTTACCAGTCGGCCGTTTCGTTGCCGAGCTCGATCTTGAAAGGGGCGCCCTCAACTAGCACGAACTTATGGCCCTGCTGCCGCCGCTCGGCGATCAGCGAGGCGAGTGAGTGCTCGGCGGGCACCCAGGCCTTGTGGTGCTGGAGTGCGTCTTTCTTCCTTCCGACATCGATGTCGGCAACGGGATACGTCAGAACGATGGTGTAGGCGTCAGCCGGATCGCGCGACTCGGTCAGCCACTCGAGGGTGTCGCGCTCGGGATTGCCGTGCTTGCCGTTGCCCGAGAGGACGTAGGTGTCGGCGACCACCATGTCGAAGAAGTCCTGTGCGAGGTTACGGTCACTGCCATGGTGCGGCACCTTGAGGACGTCGATGAGTAGCTTGCCGTTCTGGTCGAGCAGGCCGGCGTTCTCGATCCCGTCGCGGATCTTGTCGCCGCGCGCGTCGCCGGTAAGCAGGATCCTCTTGCCGCCCATCTCGACCAGACAGACGATGCTCGAAAGGTTCGGCACACTCGTGTCCGAGTACGCGGCGAGCATTGCCTCGACTGTCAGGCCTTTCGCCTGGATGAAGGCGTCGAACTCGGCCTGTAGCGCTTGAATCTCGGCGTCAAGGGGTCCGACGACCTTGATGGTGAGGCCGGCGAAGGCGAGAGGCTCCGGAGTTCCTTCGGCGGTGATCAGGGTCGGCTGCCCGTTTTTCAGGAACGGGCTGTTGAGTGCCGCGATCTGGCTGGCGTTACGCAGGAAGGCATGGCTGTCGCGGAGCTCGCGCGCCTCGCCGTGACCGGCCAGGATCAGGGCGACGTCGTGGGCGACGTCGGCAGATTCCTCGACGCTGGCGCCATGGCGATCCTGGTAGGCTTGAGCTAGGCGCGCCTCGAGCGCGGGATTTGGCGCGCCGCCGATGTTCGCCTGCAGCCCGGCGGTAAGCGTCTGATAGTAGCTGTCGATCGCGTCG
>Ga0070695_100000501_pt1 | contig 20442 bp, 15 predicted proteins | sample KBSK1252metaG_FD_65471 | JGI IMG/M metagenome (GOLD analysis project Ga0070695, IMG submission 65471) | Corn, switchgrass and miscanthus rhizosphere microbial communities from Kellogg Biological Station, Michigan, USA - KBS K1-25-2 metaG | ecosystem: Host-associated > Plants > Roots >...
AACCTCGACAGCGCGGCCGTGGCGCGCCGCCCCGCCTCAGAGCTCGATCCCGACAGCGATCTTGGCGACCGTCTCGTCACCGTCGCGGTCGGGGCGCTGACGCCAGCCGAGATTGAGAGCGCGCTCGCCGCCGGCGTGGCACGCGCCGAGGCCTACCGACGTCAGGGGCTGATCATCGCCGCCGCCCTGATGCTGGCGGGCCAGAGCAAAGTCGCAGGTGAGGTCATGCCGGCCGCGTGAGCCTGCGCCGACCGCCCCTTTTAAACCGGCGTCCGTTTTGGCCAGTAGGAGGGCAGGCTCGAGCCGTCGCGTCCACCCCAGCCTTCGCGGGCGGCCGCATCGAAGATTGCGAGCGTGCGTTCCGCCAGCGGCAGCTCGGCACCGCGCTCCCTGGCCTCGGCGATCATGGTGTTGAGGTCCTTGCGGATGGAATCGACGTCGAAGGTGGCCGCGATCCCCGGCCCGCCGGCCAACGCCTCCGCCACCGCCGGCCCGCGCACCTTCAAGACGTTGGGTGCCCCCGAAGTATCGGCAAAAAGTTCCATCAGGGCCTTGGGTTCGATGTCGAGATGCCGGCACAAGACGTAGGCCTCGCCGAGCGCCTGATAGGCGACCAGCAGGGGGAGATTGATGGCAAGCTTCATGCTGGCGCCGGCGCCGATCGGGCCGACGTGCTCGAGGCGTCGGCACAACTGAGCGAGAATGGGCTGGGCGCGGGCAACGTCGCCGGCCGCGCCACCCGCCAGGCCCAACAGCTTGCCTTGCCGCGCCGGCCCGGTGGTGCCGCCGACCGGACATTCAACGAAGGTGGCCCCCTTCTCCGTCACCTTCTTGGCCAGCGCCTGCATGTCGCCGGGCTGTACGGTGCTCATATCGATGACGAGCTTGCCGGCGACGTTGCCGGCCAGCACACCGGACGGCCCATCATAGGTGCCGTCTTGTGCTGCAGCGTTGCTCAGAATGGTGATGATCACCTCGACCGCGTCGGCGAGGGCGGCGGCGGTTTCGGCGCCCCGGGCGCCGGCTTGCCGCGCGGGTTCGACCTTGGCGGCCGTACGGTTCCATACCCACACCTCGTGCCCGGCCTCCAGCAGCCTGAGCGCGATCGCGGTGCCCATTTTGCCAACGCCGGCAATGCCAATACGCATGGCGAAGTCCTTCTCGCTGAATGGGGTTCAAAGGCGCCGCACCGGCGCTCCCCCTAGCATGCGTTTTGCGGGCGTGTCGATCCGGGATAGGCACCATTGGCGCCTCAGGCATTGACCTTGGGCAGCACGCGTTCGGCCATCAGCACCATCGAGCGGCGCCCCAGCTCATAGTCGAGCCAATCCTTGCCCGCATACAGCAGCGTGCCGAAGGCGCCGACGTCATCGCGGAACTGCAAGATCTCCTCGGCGACCTTGTTGGGGGAGCCCCAGATCACCAGCCGATCGCAAATGAAATCGAGCGTGACTGCCTCATCCGGCATGTCGCGGCTCTCCTTGAACAGCTCGATGCGGCCGCCCTTCCGCAGTTTGGTGGCAAGCGACTGGTAGTAGTGCCGGTAGGGGCTATTGGGGGCCATGACGTAGTCGCGCGCCACCTTGTCGTCGTCGGCAACAAAAATGCTCTTGGCGACGCGCCAATTGGCGGCATCGGGGGTGCGGCCGGCGCGCTGACAGCCTTCCACGTAGCGCGGCCAATGGCTCTTGACCCAAACGGGCATCAGGAAGTTGGCCGAGATCGGGTCCCAGCCGCGGGCCGCCGCCTCCGTCACGCCCTTGGAGAAGGGGGCCACGGCGGTGACGACGATCGGTGGATGCGGCTGCTGCAAGGGCTTGCCGATATAGCCTTGGCCGACCTCGGGCAGCAGCGTGCGGGCGGTGGAAATGTTCCAGAATTTACCCTTGAGCTCGTAGGGCGCATCGCCGGCCCAGATCGCCAGCACCTGGTTGATCAGCTCAAGGAACATCTCGTTGCGATTGGCGTCGAGGTTGCCGAACACTTCTGCGTCCGACATCAGTCCGCCGGGGCTGATGCCGAGATTGAAGCGGCCGTCGAGCAGGTGATCGAGCATGGCGATTTCCGCGGCGACGGCGGCGGGATGCGTATTGGGCAGGTTGAGCGTGCCCGTGCCCAGGCGCATGCGCTTGACGCGGTCGACGAGCGTGGCGAGGAAGACGGTGGCGGAGGTGATGTTCTCGCCTTTGTCGGTGGCGTGCTCGCCGGCATAGGCCTCCACAAATCCGAGCTCGTCGGCGAGCACGAAGGCTTCGCGATCCTCGCGCAAGGATTGCCGCCAATCTTTGGCCAACGGGTGGATGGGCATGGTGAAAAAGCCGAGGTTCATGGGGGGACACCCGTGACGCTGCCTGTGTTGCGGCAAACTCTTAAGCGCTTACAAGCGCCGGCAAAAATCATATGTTCTTGTCGTAGGCATCGTGATTTGTAATGGGGTCGCCGTCGTGCGGCGTCCAGTGTGTGATCTGAGGACGTGACCTGACGGCGTGACCTGGGGGCGTGACCTGGGGGCGTGACGGAAGTGGAGACTTTGCGTCTGATGGCAGGGAGCATGATGGCAGCAAGCATTGAGGTGGACGGCGATGAGTGAGCCCATGACCCCGCGCGAGCGGGCACCCTACTCGGCAATTGTCGACCGTGCGCCACTGGCCTTGCCGGGGGGCGCGCGCATTATTGTCTGGACCATCGTCAACCTCGAGGTGTGGGACATCTCGCGGCCGATGGCGCGCCAGGTGCTGCCGCCGCCGACCGGCCAGGTGCTCTTACCCGACATCCCGAACTGGAGTTGGCACGAATACGGCATGCGCGTCGGCGTCTGGCGCTTTTTTGAGCTCTTCCAGCGCTTGGATCTCAGGCCGAGCCTGTCGATCAACGCCCGGGTGTGCCACGACTACGCGCGGGTGGCCGGCCAAGCGCGCGATAACGGCTGGGAACCCATGGGCCACGCTTTTGAGCAGATGCCCATCCACAGGATTGAGGACCAGCGGGGCATGATCGCAAAGTCGATGGATACGCTCGCCGCCTTCTGGGGCGAGCGCCCGATCGGCTGGTTGGGACCCGGCCTGACGCAGACGCTGGAGACCCCCGAACTTTTGGCCGAGGCCGGCGTCAAATATATCGGCGACTGGGTCTATGACGATGAGCCGACCGTCGTGCGCACGGACAAGGGCCCGCTGGTGACGCTGCCCTATACGGCGGAACTCAACGACATTCCGGTGATGGTGCTGCAGCACCACGAGGGCGCCTATTGGCTGAGGAAATGTGTCGACGCCTTCGATCGCCTCTACCAGGAGGGCGCCACGCGGCCGCGCGTGATGGCGATCGCCATCCACCCTTACATTTCCGGACAACCCTTTCGTATCAAATACCTAGAGCAAGTTTATGAGCACATGGCCCAATTTGCGGGTGTACTGCATTGGAATGGCGCGGAGATCTACCATTGGTACAACGCCACGGCCAAGGTGCACGGGTGAGCTCGGCTGCCCTTCGCCCAGCGGGCGGCCTTTGATCGCGGATGCACTTTAAGCGGTGACGGTTAGATCGCGGACGCACTTTGGTCATCGTGGCACTCTAGCCTGAGACGTCACAGTTGTGAGCGGGGATCAACCATGGTGCGGATCATCGTCATCGTTTGCGCACTGCTGGCGGTTTGGCCGTCGAGTGCGGCTCACGCCGATAAGCGCGTGGCGCTGGTGATCGGCAACTCGGCCTATCAAAACACCGGCGAGTTGCGCAACCCCAGCAACGATGCTGCCGATGTGACGGCGGCGCTGCGGCGGCTCGGTTTCCAGGTGACCGATGGCCGCGATCTCGACAAGCGGGCCATGGAGCGCAGCATCCGCCAGTTCGGCCTGTCGCTCGAGGGGGCGGACGTAGCCCTGTTTTTCTACGCCGGCCACGGCATCCAGGTCGGCGGACAAAACCACCTCATTCCCGTCGACGCGCGGCTGGCAGGCGAGGGGGACGTCGATTTCGAGACGCTACCGCTTTCGCTCGTGCTCAAGCAAATGGAGCGTGAGGCCAAGACCAGCCTGGTGTTGCTCGACGCCTGCCGCGACAATCCGCTGGCCCGCAACCTGGCGCGCACCATGGGCACCCGCGCCGTCACCATCGGCACGGGTCTCGCCGAGGTGAAGACCGGGATCGGCACCCTGATCGGGTTCTCTACCCAGCCCGGCAACGTGGCCGCCGACGGGCTTGGCCGCAACTCGCCCTACGCCGGCGCCCTCCTCAAGCATATGGAGAGCTCGTCCAAGGACGTGAGCGGCATTCTGGTCGACGTGCGCAACGAGGTCTTGCGGGCCACCAACGGCACGCAAGTGCCCTGGGAGCACACCTCGCTCACGGGTCAGGTGTATTTTCGCGACGCACCGGCGGCGTCCTCGCCCGAGCCCGGCGCCCCCGCCTCCCCGTCGGGGCGCAACTATGACAAGGAGATGGAAATCGCCTTTTGGAATGCGGTCAAAGACAGCAAATCCCCGGTCGTCTTGAGGACCTATCTCGATCGCTTCCCCAAGGGAACCTTTGCCGGCTTGGCGCACGTGTTGATGGAAGAAGCCGACAAGGCCAGCCGCGCGCCCACAGCCCCGCACGATCCGGGGGCCGCCGGCAGCGGCCCCGCCGCGAGCGCGCCCGTGCCGGCTCCCGCCGCCGTCAGCAAGGATCCGCGCGCGCTCGCGCGCGCCCTGCAGACGGAACTGAAACGGGTCGGCTGCGACCCCGGCCCGATCGACGGCAACTGGGGGCGCAAGGCGGAGGATGCGCTGGGCGAGTTCGCGCGTCAGACCAAGGTGACGCTTGCGCGCGAAGCGAGCCAGGAAGCGCTGCAGGCCGTGGCCGGCCAGCACACCCGCGTTTGCGCCCTGATCTGCGGCAGCGGCGAAATGGAGCGCGACGGCAAGTGCGTGGCCAAAGCGGCGCCGGCGCGCAAGAGACCGCAGGTGGTGGAAACCAGCGCCCCCAAGCGCAAGAAGGAGGGCGGCTCGGGCATGTGTTGGTCCAACGACCGCCGCAACATGGCGGTGGTACCGTGCGGAGATGCGGCCTCCTCCGGTCAGCGCGCCTATTGAGATGAGCGGGCGCGCTTAGTCTCTCGCGCTCGGCAGTCCCGGCAGCGTGGCGTTGTGCTGGCCGAGTTTGGGGGCGCGAGTTTTAATGCGCGGGCGCGCCCCGTCGAAGGCCAGCGGTAGGCTGACCAGCGCCAGATCGATCTCGGGGACCGGCTGCAGAATGTCGAGGGCCTGGGTCTGCGGGTGCTCCTTCATCACGCTCATGTCGTTGATCGGAGCGCAGGGAACACCCACCTTCTCGAGGCGCTCAACCCATTCCGCGCAGGTTTTTTGCCGCACGATGTCGGCAACGGCCGCAATCAGCGTGGTCTTGTTGGCGATGCGTGCGGCGTTGGTCTTATAGCGCGCATCGTTAATCCACTCGGGGTGGCCGAGCTCGTTGCACAGCTTGGCAAACAGGCGATCGTTGGCCGCCGCCACGATCACCTGGCCGTCGGCGGTCTCGAAGCCCTCGAAGATCACCACCCCGAGGCTGCCGGTTGGATGCCGCTCGGGCAGCCGCCCGCTCGCCTGGTAGCGGGCAAAGTGAACGGTGAGGAGGCCGAGCGCGGTCTCGAACAAGGAGGTGTCGACGACGCAGCCTTGGCCCGACTTTTCACGCTGCAACAGGCCGCCGATGCAGCCGAGCGCCGTCCACACCCCGGTGCCGAGATCGAGGACGGAGGTGCCGATGCGCACGCCGGGCCGATCGGGATAGCCGTTGATGGAAAACAGACCGGCGAAGGCCTGCACCATCGGTTCGTAGCCGGGGTTTTTCCGCATGGGACCGTCGGCGCCGAAGGCCGACAGATTGCAGTAGACGAGACGGGGATTGAGCGCGGTCATGGCGGCGCTGCCAAGGCCCAGATCCCCCATCACGCCGGGGCGCAGGTTGTGCAGTAGCACGTCGCTTGCCGCGAGGTAGCCCTTGAGCCAGGCGATGGCGTCGGCATCCCTAAGGTTGAGCGTGATGCCGCGCTTGTTGAGGTTGAGGGCGTGGTAGGTCGCCGAGGTATCGAGCCAGAAGGGGGGACCCCAGCCGCGCGCGTCATCGCCTTCGGGGCGCTCGACTTTCAGCACGTCGGCGCCAAGCATGGCCAGGATATAGCCGGCGTAGGGGCCGGCGATGTTGTTGGCGATTTCGACGACCTTCATGCCCGTCAAAGGTAGCATCTGTCGACCCTTGCCTCACTTGGTTGCGGTTTTCTTCTTGGCTCCGTCAGCGGCCGCTGAAATTCGGCGGGCGCTTTTCCAGATAGTGCGCCACGCCCTCGCGGAAGTCCTCGGTTTCGCGGCACACCTCCTGTTCGCGGTTGGCGATGGCGGTGGCCTCGGCAAGGGACTGGAATAGCCCTTCATACACCTGCCGCTTGATGATGCTCACCGAGCGCGGCGAGGACAGATTGGCAATCTCGGCGGCGCGCCGCTGCACGGCCGCGCCGAAGTCCTCGGCCGGCAAGACCTGCACCAGGCCCATGCGCTCGGCCTCCTCCGCCGCAATCAGGCGCGCCGACAGCAAGAGGTCGAGGGCGTGCATGGGACCGATCAGCCGCGGCAGCATCCAGGAGATGCCGTGCTCGGCGATCAGCCCGCGCCGCGCAAAGGCGGTGGTGAGCTTGGCGCCGGCGGCCATGTAGCGGATATCGCAGTAAAGCGTGAGCACCAGGCCAATGCCGGCCACGGCGCCGTTGATGCCGGCGATCAGAGGTTTGCGCAAGGCCAGGATGTAGCTGTTGCGCTGGGCAAAATTGGCCGCCAACCCTTCGGTTGGCGCGGCTTGCTCCACCTTCAAGGTTAGCTCGCCGGCCGCGGCGGCGGAGAGGCGGGCCATGTCGGCGCCGGCGCAGAAGCCGCGGCCGGCGCCGGTCAAGACGATCGCCCGCACCTCATCGTCTCCGTCGGCGTGCCTGAGCGCGGCGCGCAGTTCCTCCCCCATCGATTGCGTGTAGGCATTGAGGCGGTCGGGGCGGTTGAGCGTGATGGTGGCGACGCGGTCTTGAACGGCATAGCGAATTTCTTGGCCTGCCTCGTGCATTGGCGCTCTCCCGTGCGGTTGTTTGCTTGGCGTCTGCCGGGGTGATGAGGGGCATTCGAGCACGTCCGCTCCCCGCCCGCCAGCGGCAGGCTTTAGACTTTCAGTTTCGGGTCGAGCCAATCGCGCAAGGCGTCGCCGAACAAATTGAAGCCGAACACGGCGAGCGAAATGGCGAGGCCGGGATAGATCGCCACCCATGGCGCGCTTTCCGCATACTCCTGGGCGCCGCCGCGCAGCATTAAGCCCCAGGCGGGCGTCGGCTCCTGCACACCGAGACCGAGAAACGACAGGGAAGCCTCGATCAGGATCGCCTGGCCGACCGCGGCCGTCATCATCACGATGTAGGGCGCCATCACGTTGGGCACCATGTGGCGCAGCACGATGCGGGTGTGGCTAAAGCCGCAGGCGCGGGCGGCATCGATGAAGGGCGTTTCGCGCACCGCGAGCGCGCTCGAGCGCACCACCCGGGCGCAGCGCGGGATGAAGGGAATGGTGATGGCGAGGATGACGTTTTGCGCCCCGGTGCCGAAGATCGACACCACCGCCAGCGCCAGGATGACGAGCGGAAAGGCCATCACCACGTCCATCACGCGCTGGAAAATGAGGTCGAACAGGCCGCCAAAATAGGCGCTGGCGACCCCCAAGATCAGGCCGATGCTGGCGCCGGCGAAGGCTGACACGAAACCGACCAGCAGCGCCGTGCGGGCGCCGAACACAATGCGCGTGTAAAGATCGCGTCCGAACTGGTCGGTGCCCAACCAGTACTCCAGGTTGGGCGCGGTCAGCATGTCGCCGAAGTTGTTTGCCGTTGGATCGAAGCGCGTGATCTCTTCGGCGAAGATCGCCATGATCATCATCACCACGACGACCAGCCCACCGCCGGCGCCCAACGGGTTCTCAACACAAAAGCGCCACAGCAGCTGCCGGCGCGAGGGACGCGTCGGCGCCTGCTCGATTGCTGCTCCGCCGCCTGGATGCGAAATCGTTGCCATGGCGAGCCGGCCTTACCTGCGGTAGCGGATGCGTGGGTCGAGCCACGCATAGATCACGTCGACGACCAGATTGGTGAAGGCAAAAATGGTCACCACCAGCATCACCAGCGCTTGCGTCATGGTGTAGTCCTGGTTGGAAACGGATTCCACGAACAGCTTGCCGAGGCCGTTGAGATTGAACACCTGCTCGGTGACGACCAGGCCACCCATCAGGAAGGCAAACTCGATGCCGATGATGGTGACGACCGGGAGCAGGGCGTTGCGCAGCGCATGCCGGCGCACGATCAAGGAGCGGAACACGCCCTTGGCGCGCGCGGTGCGCACATAGTCCTCGCGCAGCACCTCGAGCATGGCCGAGCGCGTCATGCGCGTGGCCACCGCCGAATAGCGGTAGCCGGTGGCCAGCGCCGGCCAAATCAGCATACTGAGATTGTAGACGGGATCGACCCAGATCGGGACGTACTTGATGGGCGGCATCCAGGGCGCGCCGAACAGGGCCTTGGAGACAATGAGAATTGCCAAAATGATGAGGATGCCGAGCCAGAACGACGGCATGGCGACGCCGGCGATCGAGAAGGTGCGCACCAAATAGTCGATCCAGGTATTCTGCTTGACCGCCGAAATGGTGCCGAGCGGGATGGCGATCAGGATTGCCGTCAGCGTGGCCATGATGGCGACCTGCAGGGAAAGCTGGAAGCGCAGGGCCACCTCGTCGACGATCGGCCGCCCGGTCCACATCGAGCGGCCGAAGTCGAAAGTGATGAGGCCTTTGATGAACAGCCAGAACTGCAGCAGGATCGGCTGGTCCATGCCGAGCTCCAGGCGACAGGCCTTGACGATGCCGGGATTGATTGAGCCGCCGCCGGTGGCGAGCCTCAGCGTGCAGATGTCGCCCGGGATCAGGCGCATCAGGAAGAACACCAGCGCCGCTGCGCCGAGCAGCGTCGGGATCATCAGCGTCAGGCGCTTGAAAATATAAAAGTACATGGGGCTCGGGACTTGGCCACGCCGCCGTCCCGGCCCCGGCGGGCCGAGGCCGGCAGGGGCATGGAGCTACTTGTCGAGCCAGACCATCGACAAGTCCTGGTTCAGGTAGTGGCTGGGCGAAATCTTCCAACCTTTGACGTAGGAGCGGTGCGGGATGATGCGATACCACCAGAAGGTGATGAAGTTATAGACCTCCTCGTCGATCACGCGCTTCTCATAAGCGCGCATCAAGCGCCTTTGCTCGGCCACGTCGCCGGTCCGGTTCATGGCATCGTAGAGCTTGGTCAATTCCGGATCCTTGAAGCCGCCGTATTGGTCGCCGGCCGTGGGCAGGAATTTCGAGGTGTCGCCCAGCGGATTGACCACCGATTGACAGTTGAACTCGAGCGCAACATCGAAGGCGCCGTTTTCCAGGGTGGCGTAGAAGGGAGCCGTCGGCTCCATCTTCTGCTCGACACCGATGCCGACCTGCTTCCATTGGTCGATCAGCCAGGTGCCGACAATGGTGTAGGGCTGATCGACAGCGCGGTTTGCCAGCGTGAACTTGAGGTCGGTTACGCCCGCCTCTTTCAGCAGGCGCTTGGCCTCTTCGCGCGCGGCCTTGATGTCGCTTGAGTAGCCCGCCAGCTGCGCCAATTCCTCTTTGCTGGCCGCCAACGGATGGCTCGGGAAAACGATGCCGCCGACGGACTTGACGACGGCGATCTTGGACAGATCGCGCGAGCCGGACCAGCGGTCCAGCGCCAGGGTTAAGGCCTTGCGCACGCGTTTGTCGTCGAAGGGTTTCTTGCGGCTATTGGGCGTGACGATCAGCAGGCAATTCCAGTCGCTTTCCTGCACCGTGATGTCCTTGCCGAGGGCGGCAACGAGATCATCGCGGCTCTTGGGCGGCAGGCCGCGGAATTCCATGGCGGCCTGGTCGCCGCGGATGGCCTGCACGCGCAGCGATTGGGTCTTGGCGAAGATCGCCTCGAAGCCGTCGAGATAGGGCAGGCCGGCGTGATAGTAGTTCGGATTGCGCTTGCCGCGAACCGCCGCGCCGGCCTCGCGGGCCTCGAACACGAAGGGGCCCGAGCCCATCACGTTCTGCTCGTACCAATGCGGGTCCTTGTCGAGGACCGCCTTGGAATAAATAAAGTGATAGGGCGATGCCAGCGCCGGCAAGAACGCGCCCGAGGGATACTTGAGCTTCATGACGAAGGTTTCGTCGTCGGGAGCCGACACGCTTTCGACCATCTGAAAATGTTCTTTGCGTGGGGATTGCACGCCATCGGGCGGGAAGATGATGTGCTGGAACGAGGCGTTGACGTCTTTTGCCGTCAGCTGCGAGCCGTCGTGAAACTTGACGCCCTTGCGGATCTTGAAGGTGTAGGTCTTGCCGTCGTCGGTCGGCCTCGGCATCTCGGCGCACAAGTCGCAGACGAAATCCGTGGTCGAGGCTGGGTTTTCGGGATCGACCCTGATCAGGACGCTATAGAACGGGGCGATCGGATGAATGAGGGCAAAGGTGGTCTCGCGGTGGCCGTCGAAGCTCGGCGGCTCGTCGGGAACGACGAACTTCAAGATGCCGCCTTTTTTGGGGGTGTCGGCGCCGGCGCCGGTGATGGCGGCGGCCACCGCCAGCACTGCCGCGCTTGCAAATAGGGCAAGTCTCCCACACCGAGGTTTCATTGGCCGTTTCTCCCAAAGCAGTCGTGTTGTCTTGCGCGTGGCGTGCCGCAGCATGTCTCAAATCGCCCGCTATTTCAAACGCGCTTCGGCAGCTTGCTGGTGGGGCGAGCGCCGCCGGCGGCGGGGGCCGCGCGCAACAGAACGGCCTCGATGTTGCGTGCGTCAGCCGATCGCTGCGGCGGCCGGTGCCCCCCTGCGCCGCGGTGGCGAGAAGCGCGCGCAGCTAAGGGCCCACGCGCGGGATCGCTGCCGTGCCGCCCTCAAAGTGCCGAAGTGCTGAGCGTTCCCCCGCGACCGGCCGCGATCCTATGGTTAAGTGCGGGAGCGAGGCCCGGCGTGAGACCTGCGCGCGTGAGGCCCGGATCTAAAATGCGCGCGCCCGTCAGGTCTGGCGAGGATCGGGTGCTCCTGTGGCGCCGCGCCGACGCTGATGGGAGGGAGTAAGGCATGGGCCGTGAGGGCGACATAACCGCGCACGGGGTGCGACGCGCCTTCTCTTGCGCTGCAGCAAGGCGGCGACCGGTGCGCATGAGTGCGCGCACGCTCACGGTGCTTTAGGCGGGGCGTCCCTGCTCGGGGTGCGGGACGGGCGCGCGGGCTTGCGCCCCGGTGCCATAGGGCGCCCTGAGTACTTGGGCGAACTCAGCTCGCCTCGAACAGGTCGGCCGGCCGCTTCAGGATCGCCGTTGCCTTCGCTGGGGCGATTTTGAACTCAAAGTCCTTGGTACGGTTGTTGATGTCGTCGGCCGCCTTTTTGGCATCCCCGTCGCCCTGGGCGCTGACCGCGACCCAGGTCTCCTCGCCATCCCTACGCAGGCGCAAGGTTACGCTAAGCCCGCTGTCGGTGAGGAAGCGCGCGCTGCTGGCATCGCCGGCTGTCGTTGGATCGAGCTTGCGAACATCTTCGAGATCGAGCGAGCCGACGGCGCGGACGATGGCATCGACGTCGCCGCCTTGTTTGAGCTTTTTGCCTTCGGGGATCGCCACCAGCTTGTGCTTGCCGGCATCGCCGGCCTCCCGTTCGATCCGCAGCGGCGCCTCATTTGGCATCTCGACCGTTACCGATTTGATCTTGGCGGCATCCTGATCGATCAGGGTTGGCTGCACCCAGTCGCGCACGCCGGCGGAAATTTCGACGTCGGTATTGGCGAGCCAGGCCTGGGCGTCTTCCGGCCAGCGCACGTAGGTTCCAGCCTTACTCGAGCCAAACGCATCCAGGCGCTTTTTGCCGATGATGGCCTGGGCGATCACCGCGCCTTGTTGATCGAGCAGCCGCACCTCACGCGATTTGGTGTCCTTGGCGCCGGCATCTTCGAGCTCGAGCATGGCGAAGCGATCGCTCTTGCGCGTCTTGGGTTCGACCAGCTGCGCCTCGGACAATCGCACCAGCAGCGTGCGCACGGCCTCGGACTTGGCGGGATAGCCGCCGCGGTCGGCCAGCACCCAGCTTTGCTCCTTGCGCTCCAGCGCCAGCTTTTTGTCGCCTTGGCGCAGCTCGATGCGCGCGATCTTCGGGCCCTGCGAGCTAAGGCTGGGAAAGAGCGGTGCTCCCGTGACCTTCGCCTGCGACCAGCGGTTCTGGGAAATATAGCTGGTGGCGGCGACGAGCAGCGCCACCAGGGCGATGAGAGCAAGCTCCGCGATCGTTCTGGGTTTCATGCCGCGTCTCCGTGATCGTCTTTCGACCGACCGCCGTTGCCATCGCCATTGCGTCGTCGCCGCTGCAGGGCGGCCCAGCCGACGCCGCCGAAGCCGATCAAGATCGGCACCAGCGCAATGTTGGCAAACTTGAGCCAACCGTCGAGCCGGTCGATGTCCTCACGCAAGGCGCGCTTGACCTCGCGCAGCTCACGGCGGGTTGCCAGCATGTCGGAGCGGAACTTTTCGATCGTCTGCTTCTCGGTTTCGCTCAGGATGGTGGCGCCGCCATCGCCGGCGCTTTCAAATTTGGCCAACTGACCCTGCACATCCTTGAGCCTGTTGGTGAGCAGCTGTTCCTTCTCCCGATAGCGCTGCTCGGCATCGCGGCGCAGCTCGTTGACAAGTTTGAAGGGACGCTCCTCGACGCCACGTGCGCGCAAGCCTATCAGCTGGTCTGAGCCCGACAGATTGTCGAGCGCATTAACGACGAGCGCAGCGTTGCTGGCGTTCGGGATCGCGACCTGCTGGCCCAGGAACTCGCGGCTGTCGACCCAGAATTGATCGGATAGAAGATCGGTATCGGCCACCACGATCACGTTGATCTTGCCGCTGCTGCGCGCCGGCTTGACGAGCACGGGCGCCTCCTCGGTCTTGGATTGGGTCTGGGGCTCGGGCTCGGTCTTCGGCGCCTCGGCCTTGCCGTCGGCGGGGGGCGTGGCGGCGGCATCGGCGGGCTTGGCGGGCGCCGGCTTGGCGACGCCGTCGGGAAAGGCGGTATTGGCCTCCCCGGTAATGCGCGCAGCCAGCATCAGGGCCTTGCCTTCGGGCTTATAGGCGCGCAGCAGGCCGACGGGATCGGGCATGCCGGCGAACTTGTCGGCGGGAATTTGCATCGCCCTTTCGCTGGTCTGCAGCAGCGGTGCGATTTGGGTCTTGGCGCCATCGGCCTTGCTGAGGAAGCCCGGGGTCGACAGGTTGATACGTTCGATGCCACCGGACAGGACGTCGTTTTCATCAAGCCGGGAGCGGTCGAGGGTCAACCAGGCGACGTATTCGGTGACAACCGGCCGGGCGCCGCCGCCGAACTGCACGCGGCGGGCGCTGGCGATATCGCCGGCGGTCTTCGTTGCATCGAAGTCCACACCCCAGGCCTTCAAGATCTTGACGAAATCGGCGGTCGGCGTGCCGGGACCCATGCCCCCCATCGGGCCCATGCGACCGAGTTCGGCGACCGGGTCGACAAAGACCAGCGCCTTGCCGCCGCCGAGCACGAACTGGTCGACGGCGAGCGCCGCCTCCGGCGTCAGCTTGTCGGGCTGGGCAATCATCAAGACGTCGACGTCGGCGGGAATTTCCTTGGCGTCCTGGTTGATCGACTTGACGTCGAAGAACTCGCGGATTTGCTCCATGATCATCTGCGGCGGCTGCGGGCGGCCGCCGCCGCCCATCATCATCATCGGCGACATGCCACCGTCGAGCGGCAAGCCGGTCAGCAGCCCGACCACGCGCTTCTTGGGATTGGCCAGGTTATAAATCAGCTTGGTGACGTCGTACTCGAGAAAGGGTTCGCGGTCGTTGCTGAAGAAGGCGATCGAGGCGTCGTTATCGGTCGAGTTGTTGCCCGTCAGTCCGAAGTAGCCGGTCTCGCCTTCGGTGTTGAGACGAATGCCGCGCAGGCCGGCTGCGACGGCACGATCCTCCGCGTCGGAGAACGGCTCCGGGTCGAACACGGCGATTTCGAGCTGACCGCGCGAGATATCCCGATACTGCTCGAGCAGCGAGCGCACGCGTTCGAAATAGCGGGCATAGGAGGGGGCAGCCTCACCGAGGCGTTTCGAGAAGTAGAGCCGGAGGCTAACGGGCTCATCGATGTTGCGCAGCACCGCGCGCGTACCATCGGAAATTGTAAACAGGTGCTGCTGGGTCAGATCGGCCTTCACCGAGCGAAAGGCGGTGGCGGCGAACAGATTGACGGAAAGCAGAATGATGGCGCCAAGGGCTAGGCCGATCCAGGCCAGGGCATGGCGGGGAAGGTGGCCGACGTAGGCCGTCAGGCGGTCGAAGGCGGCACGCACATGGGCAAGAATTGGCGACATGGAGCGACCTCAGTCAGCTTTTTTCATCTCGACAATCACCCTATTGGCGAACAGGGCGAAGATGATGAGCGAGACATAGAAGATGATGCTAGAGAGTTGCACGACGCCCTTGCTGATGCGGTCGAAGTGCGACAAGAAGCTCAGCGAGGAGATCGCCGAGACCAAGAACTCCGGCGCCCAGCTGCGCAAGCTGCCAAGCACCAGCTCGAGACCGCTCATCACCAACAGAAAACAGATCGTCGCCGCAATAATGAAGGCGATGACCTGGTTCTTGGTCAGGGCCGAGATGCACGAACCGATGGCCAGGAACGCTCCCGCCATCAGGAAGCTGCCGATGTAGCTGGCGAAAATGACGCCGTTGTCGGGGTCGCCCAACACATTGACGGTGATCCACATCGGCACCGTTGCCAGCAACGCCACGCCGATAAAGGCCCAGGCGGCGAAGAACTTGCCGAGGATGGCCTCCCACGGGGAAATCGGCAGCGTCATCAGCAACTCGATGGTGCCGGATTTGCGCTCCTCGGCCCACAGCCGCATGGCGACGGCAGGGACCAACAGCAGATAGAGCCAGGGGTGATATTGGAAGAACGGCGCCAAGTCGGCCTGCCCGCGCTCGAAAAAGCCGCCGACGTAGAAGGCGAAGGCCCCCGTCAGCGCCACGAAGATGATGAGGAAGACGGTTGCCAGCGGCGTGCTGAAATAGGCGCCAAACTCCCGCTTGGTGATCACCCAGGTTTTGCGAAAGAGCTCAGCCACGGCGTGCTCCATCGTCGGAGGTGGTGATTTCGCGAAAGACTTCATCGAGGCTGCCCTTCTGCACGACTACCTCTTCGACCTCGATCAAGCGCGAGCGGATGAGGGAAGCCAGCTGCGGCGCGGCGGGCGCGCCGTCACGCGGCGCGGCCTGCAGGCGAACCTTGCCATTGCTGGCAGCGACCGTCTCGACGCTTTGAATGGCGGCGAACTCCAGCAACGCCTTCTTCACGGCCTCGGCGCGGCTCGATGGCACGTGCATGGCGATGGTGCCGTGATAGGACAGGCGGCGCATTAAAGATTCGGCGGTGCCGTCGGCGACGATCCTGCCTTTATTAATGATGACCGCGCGCGAGCAGACGGCCTCCACCTCTTCTAGAATGTGGGTGGAGACGATGATGGCCTTGTCCTTGGCCATATCGGCGATGAGTTTGCGCACGTGGTGCTTTTGGTTGGGATCGAGCCCGTCGGTCGGCTCGTCCATGATCAGCACTTCCGGATCGTGCAGGATCGCCTGTGCCATGCCGACCCGGCGCTTGTAGCCCTTGGAGAGCGTATCGATCTTCTGTTCAAGGACTGATTTGAGCGCAGCCTTGTCGACCGCCGCTTCTACGCGGCGCTCGGCCTCGGCCCCGTCGAAGCCGCGCACCTCGGCGATGAAGCGCAGGAAGCCCAGCGTGTTCATGTCGCCGTAGGCCGGCGCGCCTTCGGGCATGTAGCCCAGTTTGGTCTTGGCCGCGATCGGCTGGTCGGCGACGCTGATGCCGCCGATGTAGGCGCTGCCGGAATCGGGCTCCAGAAAGCCGGTCAGCATTTTCATGGTGGTGGATTTGCCGGCGCCGTTGGGGCCGAGAAAGCCCAGCACTTCGCCTTTCGCAACCTCGAGCGAGATACCATCGACCGCGTTGATTGCACCAAAGCGTTTGCGCAAACTGCGCGCCTCGATCAAGACCGCCATCAGCTTCACTCCCCAGTATGGTGCGGACCGCAACCCCACATTTTTTTAAAACGGCCTGCGCGTGGCCGATAGCCTGACAGTTTGGCTGAAATGGGTGTGGCAGCCATCCAGGCGGGCACAGCCCCCGACGCGCTGCTAGGCGACCTTGACCAGACTCTGCTCCCTTCTGTCAAGGGGTTGAATGGTCACCCTTTCTGGGCTTGACGGCGGCGCGCCGGCGCCGGCGGGCCCCCGCGTCCCAAAGCGAGGGGGCGGCGTCCCACCCAGCGCCGAGGGCGTTGGGCGACGTTTGAGCGCTACGACATGTTGCCTCAGCGTTGGCCAGCGCCCGCCTTTGCGGCTGCGACAGTGGCGGCGGCGCCGAGCGGTTGGCAGGCCACCCTTGGCCTTGGCGCGACTTCTCAATTAGAGTGTCGGCCAATACAGTATCGGCCAATTCGAACCGAGACTTTGGGAGGAGGACAATGAGCAGGCTACGGAGACGATGGCGGCTGGGCGGGATTGCCGGTGCCGCGATGGCACTGGCGGGGATGGTTGGCCCATTCGCCGCGGCCAAGGCGCAAGAGCCCATCAAAATCGGCTTTTCCATGGCGCTGACCGGGCCGCTGGCGGCCAACGGCAAGCAGGCGCTGCTCGGCATGAAAATCTGGGAAGAGGAGACCAACGCCAAGGGCGGCTTACTCGGCAGGCCCGTCAAACTCATCTTTTATGACGATCAGTCGAATTCATCGACGGTGCCGGGCATCTACACGAAGCTGCTCGACGTCGACAAGGTGGACCTGGTGCTTGGTCCCTACGCTACGGCGATGGCGGCGCCGGCGATGCCGGTCATCATGCAAAAGGGCAAGACCTTCATTATTCTGTTTGGCCTGGCGGTCAACTCGGAGTTCAACTATCCGAAGTTCTTCGCCATGATACCCACGGGGCAGGACACCAAACCGTCCTTCACCAAGGGCTTTTTCGACGCCGGCATGCAGCAAAAGCCCAAGCCGGAGACGGTGGCGCTGATCGCAGCCGACCAGGAGTTCTCGCGCAACGCCTGCGAGGGCGCGCGCACCAACATCAAGGCGCACAATCTCAAGATCGTCTACGACAAGACCTATCCGCCGACGACCACCGACTTTGCGCCGATCGTTCGCGCCATCCAGGCGGCCAATCCGGACATTGTTACGATTTGTTCATACCCGCTTGACTCCGTCGGCATGGTGAAGGCGGTGAACGAGCTCAACTATCGGCCGAAGCTGATCGGCGGTGCCATGGTTGGGCTGCAGGCCACCGTGTTCAAGAACCAGCTTGGGCCGCTGCTGAACGGTTTTGTGAACTACGAGACCTGGGTGCCCGACAAGAAGATGATACATGAGGGCACCGAGGAGTTCTTCAAAAAGTACCAGGACCGTGCCAAGGCCGAGGGCGTCGATCCGCTCGGCTACTACCTGGGCGGTTGGGGGTATGCCTACATCCAGGTTCTCGGTGATGCTGTGCGCGGGGCCAACACGCTCAACGACGACAAGCTCGCCGAATACATCAAGAAGACCACCTTCAAGACCATCCACGGCAGCATCAAGTTCGCCGACAATGGCGAGTGGGCCGAAGGGCGGATGCTGCAGGTGCAGTATCACGGCATCAAGCAGGGTGACGGCATCGATGTCTATCGCGGCATGTCCTATCAGAACGTGCTGACGCCCGATGATTTGAAGACCGGGGAGCTGATTTACCCCTACGAGAAAGCGAAATAGCTCGATTAGCCACGAGCGGCGCTCGGCCCGGCCGAGCGCCCGCAAGCTGGCAAAAGCGTGCACGGGAGGGGCGCCCAAGCCACTTGCGTGCCCTTGCAGCGGCGGGCTACATCACCGTCCAGCTTGGCGTTTGCCCGACTGGCCCTGCCGGGCGGGCGAAGGCTCAGGTCAAGGCCAGTGGGCCCCAGTGGCGGAACCGGTAGACGCGCCAGACTCAAAATCTGGTACTCGCAAGGGTGTGGGGGTTCGAGTCCCTCCTGGGGCACCATGTATGAATTTGGGCATTGATTATCCTCGTTTTTTCGCCCCATTTTCCCTCACCGGAGGCACTAGGGACCCCAGGGTGAGGGATTCTACATCCTCATTTGTTCCGAGCAGGTGAGCATGTTCGCGAGCCAGTTTCCTGCGCTCGACGTCGCGCGTATAAAGCTCAGCCTGCTTGATATCGAGCCAGCCGAACGTCGCCATTAGGGTGTGCGTGGTGGCTCGGCGCTGCGCCATCCTCGTGGCCGCGGCCTTGCGCACCCCGTGTGAATTCTTGCCCGAAAGGCCCGCCTTCTTGCACCACTCCGCCATCTTGTTCCCGAACCCTTCGGCGGTGAAGGCGCGTCCATATTGCGTCACTAGGAAAGTGGTGGCGCCGACCACGGGCGTCGCGTCGATGATGGTGCGCAGCTCCGGAATGATCGGGATGCTCACCTCCCCCGACTCGCGGTTGCGTCCCTTGTGCAGCAGCCAGGTTAGCGTACCGTCGCGCACCATGGGTGGGCCGAAGCGCACCACATCGGATCGACGAGCGCCCGTGAACATCAGGAGCGCTAAATGCGAGACGCGCCTTGCTGCCGATGGGATGGCGGGCCTCGAACTTGTTCAGGTCCTCCGGTGTCCACCTGGGGAAGCCACCCTTGCGCTTGGGCTTGAGCTTGGGAACATCGCGCGCCGGGTTGGACACGGTGCCAAGCGAGCGCGCGCCGCATCAACGGCTCACCTCGCTGAGCCGGTTGGTATCCTGGAGCCTATTTTTCAGTTGCGCGGCATCGCCGGGCCGCACTGCGGTGCAGCCGGTGTATCCACCAAGAAGGAGTGCAGTTCCGGCACAACGGCCGCGCCTTCGCCGATCGCCCCGCCAACCCGCTTGACTGAGCCACAGCGCACGTCGCCCACTGCAAACACGCCGAATATGTTGGACTCGAGTAGCATCGGCAGCCGGGCATTTATTGCGAGTTCGTCCGGCGCAAGCGAGGGCCCCGTACGCACGAAGCCGTTTCTGTCGAGCAAGACGCCACAGTCCTTCAGCCAATGCGTCGCGGGGTCTGCGCCGATGAAGACAAACACGTTGCGGATCGGCTTCTCGGTCTCCTTTCCGGTTGGGTTGTGCCGCCAGCGCACCCGATCAAGCCTGCCGTGCGGCGAGCCCGACAGGGCGACGAGCTCCGTCCGCGTTAGTACTTCGATGTTAGGTGTGGCCCCGATCCGGTCGATCAGATAGCGCGACATGCTCTCAGCGAGTCCGTCGCCGCGCAGCAGCATCCAGACCTTGAAAGCAAAACCCGACAGGAATACCGCCGCTTGCCCGGCCGAATTGCCGCCCCCGACCAGCACGATCTCCTCCTGCCGGCACAGGCGCGCTTCGATCGGCGACGCCCAGTACCACACGCCGCGACCTTCGAACTGCTCCAGCCCTGGAACCGCTGGCCGGCGATAGCGGGCGCCCGCCGCCACCACGGCGGTCTTGGCCTTGACGCGGCGGCCGTCGCTGAGATCGAGCGTGAGCGGAGCCTCGACACAAACGAGCCGCTTGACCTCGACGGGTATCACCATCTCGGCCCCAAACTTCTGCGCCTGCACGAAGGCGCGGCCGGCCAACGCCTGGCCTGATATGCCGGTCGGGAATCCCAGATAGTTCTCGATCCGAGCGCTTGCCGCCGCCTGCCCGCCGAACGCGTGCGCATCGAACACGATGACGGAGAGACCCTCCGATGCGGCATAGACGGCAGTGGAGAGCCCAGCCGCTCCCGCACCGACGATGGCAACGTCGTAGGTCCGGTCCGGCGCGTCGACGCGCACCATGCCGAGCCAGCGCGCCAGTTCCCCCTCGCTTGGGTTCTTGAGCAGGGTCCCGTCCGGGCACACGGCAAGCGGCAGGTGGGCGGGTTCTGGTGCGTAACGCTCGATCAACGCCTTCGCTTCTGCGTCCTCCGCCGGGTCGAGCACCTGATGGGGATAGCCGTTGCGCGTGAGGAAGCCCTGCAGGCGTATCACATCGGGGCTGGTCGCCGGACCGATCAGTACCGGGCCACCAGCACCCGTTTCGATCAGGGCTACGCGGCGGAGGATGAGCGCGCGCATCATGCGCTCGCCGAGCTCGGCTTCGGCGACCAACAGCGCGCGCAGGCCGTCGGTCGGAATGAGAATCGCCTCGAGATCCGTCTTGGCAGCGCCGTCGACCAGTGCCGGCTGGCCGGACAGCTGTCCGACTTCGGCGAGGAATTCGCCGGGTCCCAGCTCGATGATGGGAACAACGT
>Ga0070695_100000504_pt1 | contig 20404 bp, 20 predicted proteins | sample KBSK1252metaG_FD_65471 | JGI IMG/M metagenome (GOLD analysis project Ga0070695, IMG submission 65471) | Corn, switchgrass and miscanthus rhizosphere microbial communities from Kellogg Biological Station, Michigan, USA - KBS K1-25-2 metaG | ecosystem: Host-associated > Plants > Roots >...
GCGGCGATCTTCGCCGCCAGGTCCTGGTGATCCACGTTCCCCTGCGCGTCGCAGGCCACGGGGACGACGCGCAGCCCCGCCATCACCGCGCTCGCGGGGTTCGTGCCGTGGGCGGAGACCGGGATCAGGCAGACGTCGCGGCGGCTGTCGCCGCGCGAGGCGTGGTACGCGCGGATCGTGAGCAGCCCCGCGTACTCCCCCTGCGAGCCCGCGTTGGGCATGAGGGAGACGGCGGCGAAGCCCGTGATCTCCGCCAGCCACCGCTCCAGGCGTGAGAACAGCTCCCGGTAGCCGGGCGCCTGCTCGGCGGGGGCGAAGGGGTGGAGCTGCGCGAACCCGGGGAAGGAGACCGGGAGCATCTCCGCCGTGGCGTTCAGCTTCATGGTGCACGAGCCGAGCGGGATCATCGAGGTCGTGAGCGAGAGGTCGCGCGCTTCCAGCCGCTTCAGGTAGCGGAGCATCTCCGTCTCCGAGCGGTGGGCGTGGAACACGGGGTGGGTGAGGAAGGGCGTCTGCCGGCGCAGGGAGGGAGGAAGCTCCGAGGGGGGGACCTCCGCGGGGAGGCGGTCGCCGCCGAAGGCGGCCAGCACGTCCCGGAGGTCGTCCTCCTCCACGGTTTCGTCCAGCGCGATGCCGAGGTCCCCGTCCGGGAAGGGCCGGAGGTTGATCCCCCGCGCCACCGCCGCCTCCACCACCGCGGCGGTGCCGCGAGGCCCGGGAGAGACGCGCAGGGTGTCGAACACCTCGGCGTGCCGCAGGGTGAGACCGAGATCCCGGAGTCCTTGGGCCAGGCGCAGGGCGCGACGGCGTACCCCGGCGGCGATGGCGGTCAGCCCCTCGGGCCCGTGCCACACCGCGTACATCGAGGCCATCACCGCCAGCAGCACCTGGGCGGTGCAGATGTTGCTCGTGGCCTTGTCGCGGCGGATGTGCTGCTCGCGGGTGGAGAGCGCCAGGCGCAGGGCCGGCCGCCCTTGGATGTCCTTCGAGACCCCCACGATGCGCCCGGGCATCTGCCGCCGGTGGGCCTCGCGGCAGGACATGAAGGCGGCGTGGGGGCCGCCGAAGCCCAGGGGCACGCCGAAGCGCTGCGTGTTCCCCACGCAGACGTCGGCGCCGAAATCCCCCGGCGCGCGCAGGAGGGTCAGGGCCAGGAGGTCGGCCGCCACCACCACCAGGGAGCCGGCGGCGTGTGCGCGCGTGACGAAGCCGGCGTAGTCCACGACCTCGCCGTCGGTGGCCGGGTACTGGACGAGGGCGCCGAAGGTGGGGGTCGTGAAGTCCCAGCGCTCGTGGTCCCCCACCACCACCCGCAGTCCGAGGGGGGCGGCGCGCGTGTCCAGGACCGCAAGGGTCTGGGGGTGGCATCGCTCGGAGACGAAGAAGACGGGGCCGTCCCCGCGTCCCTCGGCCACGCGGCGGCACAGCGTCATGGCCTCCGCGGCGGCGGTGGCCTCGTCCAGCAGGGAGGCGTTGGCGACCGGGAGGCCGGTGAGATCGATCACCATGGTCTGGAAGTTGAGCAGCGCCTCCAGACGGCCCTGTGCGATCTCCGCCTGGTAGGGGGTGTACTGGGTGTACCAGCCCGGGTTCTCCAGCACGTTGCGCTGGATCACGGGCGGGGTGAGCGTCGCCGCGTAGCCCATCCCGAGATACGAGCGCATCACCCGGTTGCGGCCGGCGAGCTCCTGGAGCTCCGCCAGCACCGCCGCCTCGGAGCGCGCGGCAGGGAGGTCGAGGGGAGCCGTCGTGCGGATGGCGCGCGGCACCGTCTGCTCGATCAGCTCGTCGAGGGAGCGGACCGAAAGCGCGTCCAGCATGCGCGCCACCTCCTCGCCTCGCGGGCCGATGTGGCGGTCGGCGAAGCGGGTGGCGGGGGCGGCGCGTTCCGTGCGGGTGTCGGTGGTCGGCATGCGGCTCTCCTGCGCGGATCCGTCAGGGTAGCAGCGGCTCAGAAAGGAAAGCGAATGCCCAGGCTCCGCATCATCTCGGGAAGGCGCTCCAGCGGCAGGCCGACCACGTTCGACCAGGAGCCCTCGATCCCCTCCACCAGGAAGACGCCCAGGCCCTGGATCCCGTAGGCCCCTGCCTTGTCCAGGGGCTCGCCCGTGCCGACGTACCAGCGCACGACGTCCTCCCCGAAGGGCCGGAAGCGCACGCGCGTGCGCTCGAGCGTTCGGGCGCGGGCGCCGGTGTGCGGGCGCAGCAGGTGCACGCCCGTCCACACCTCGTGCGTGCGCCCGGCCAGGCGCCTCAGGGTGGCCGCCGCCTCCGCCGGCCCCTCCGGCTTGTCGAGCGACACGCCATCCAGGATCACCGTGGTGTCCGCGCCCAGGAGCACCGCTCCCTCGGGGAGGGGACCGAGGGCCGCCGCCGCCGCCCCCACCTTGGCCTCGGCCAGGCGCGCCACCCGCTCCACCGGAGGCTCCGCGGGGAGCGGGGCCTCGTCCACGGGAGCCGGGCAGGGCAGGACGGGGAGCCCGACGCCCTGCAGGAGGGCAAGACGCCGCGGCGAGGCGGAGGCCAGGTAGAGCGTGGGAGGCGGCATGGGCGGCGCAGCGTAACCGAGGACCGTATAATCCGCGCCGAGCCTGGAGGACACCATCGATGCGGATCCGCACGGCCCTGGCAGCCGCGAGTTTGATGCTGGCCGGGATGGCGCTGGCCCAGAGCGCTCCCGCCCCCGTTCCCGCCGCCCCCGCCGCCGCTCCCGTGGCGGGGCAGGGAGGGCTGCTCGCCCCCGGGCGGTCGCCGGAGCTCGAGATCCTCTTCACGGGGGACGTGGTCGGCTTCCTGGAGCCCTGTGGCTGAAAGATGAACCCCTCTGGGGGCCTCGCCCGGCGGGCGTGGCTGATCGAGCAGGCGAAGAAGAACCTCTCCGAAGCGGCGGTCCTCCTGGCCGACACCGGGAACTTCTCGGACAACCCGACAGCGGCGGGGGACGCGAAGACCCGCGCTCTGCTGGAGGGGATGACGCGCCTGGGATACCAGGTGGCGAACGTCGGCGAGCGAGACCTGACGGCGGGGTACGACGCGCTCATGGAGCGGGTCGCCGGGCTCCCCTTGAAGCTCGTGTCCAGCAACCTCGTGCGGCAGGACAGCAAGGAGCCGGTCTTCGCGCCCTTCACCGTGATCAAGATCCCGGGCGTCAAGGGGCGCAAGGACGTGAGGGTGGGCGTGCTCGGCGTCGTGCGCTTCAACCCGGTCTTCCAGAAGGCGGGGCCCACGGGAACGAACGTGGTGATCATCCCCCCCACCGAGGCGCTGCAGAAGCTCGTCCCCGAGGTGCGCAAGCAGGCGGACGTGGTGGTGGTGCTGGCCGCGCTCCACAAGGACGACGCCCGCGCCTTCGCCATGGCCGTGCCCGGCATCGACTTCGTGCTGGGCGCGTTCGCGAACATGATCAGCGGTACCGAGGACGACGTCGCGAACGGCACCCACCTCCTCTACGTGGGGAACCAGGGGAAGTACGTGGGCGAGAGCCGGGTGTCGATCTCCCCGGAGGGGAAGGTGGCCTCGGTGTCGAACTACATGCACATGCTCACCGCGCGCTACCCCGACGACCAGGCCACCCTCGACTGGATGGCGGGGCCGCTGCGCAAGATCCAGGACGTGGAGAAGCAGGCCGGGGGGGTCGCCCCCGCCGCTTCCGGGGGCCACTGAGCTGGGACGGGTCCTGGCCCTCGACCTGGGATCGGTGCGGATCGGCCTGGCGCTCTCCGACCCCCTGGGGGTGACGGCGCAGCCTGCGGGCGTCCTGAAGCGAAGCCGCCTGGCGCGGGACCTCGAGAGCCTGACGGACTACATTCGCTCCCATGAGGTCGTGCGCGTCGTCGTGGGATACCCCCGGCGCCTGTCGGGGGAGGCCGGTCCCGAGGCCGCGCGCGCCGAGGCGTTCGCAACCCGTCTGCGCGACCGTCTCGGCGACGTTCCCGTCGATCTCTGGGACGAGCGGCTCACCACGGCGGAAGCCCTGCGCACGCTGCTGGCGGCCGACGTGTCCCGCCGCCGGCGGCGGGAGGTGGTGGACGCGATGGCGGCGGCGCTGATCCTCCAGGGCTGGATGGAGGCCCGTCGCGGCGAGGGCTCCCGGTGACGCGGCGCCCCCGCCGGCGCGGGCGTCTGCGCGCGGGGACGACCCTGGCGGCGCTCCTCGCCGCCGCCGCCCTGATGGGGGTGGCGTTCCTCGGCTGGACGCTCCAGGTCCCCTACGCGGGGTGGTCGGGCCCGGAGGCGGTGGTGACGCTCCCCCGGGGAACGCCGGCCGCGGCCATGGTGGACCGCCTGGCGGGGGCGGGGGTCGTCCGCTACCCCGTGGTGCTGCAGGGCTGGATCTCCCTCACCGGGGCCGCGGGGCGGCTGCGCGCGGGGACGTATCGCTTCGACCGGCCGCTCTCCCCCCTGGAGATCCTGCGCAAGATCGAGGCGGGAGAGGTCATGGTGCAGGCGGTGACGATCCCGGAGGGGCTCGACTTCGAGGAGATCGCGGCGCGCCTGGCGGAGGCGGGGTTCGGCACGGAGGAGGCCTTCCTCCGCTGCTTCCGCGATCCCACCGCCGTGCGCGACCTCGATCCCGCCGCCCCCGACCTCGAGGGATACCTGTTCCCCGACACCTACCACTTCCCCGTGGGAGAGACCCCCGCGCGCATCACGGAGGCGATGGTGCGCCGGTTCCGCCACGTGGCGTCGCCGTCCCTGCGCGACGAGGCGGCACGTCAGAACCTCACCCTGCGCCAGGCGGTCACCCTGGCCTCGCTCATCGAGGAGGAGACCTCGGTGCCGGCGGAGCGGCCGCGGATCTCGCGCGTCTTCCACAACCGGCTGACCGCGGGGATGCGCCTGGAGTGCGATCCCACCGTGAGCTACGGGCTGCGCCGCCAGGGGGTGACCGTGCCCCGGCTCCTGTACAAGCACCTGCGGGAGGACACTCCCTGGAACACCTACCTCCACGCCGGGCTGCCGCCTGGTCCGATCTGCAATCCCGGGCGGGCCAGCCTGGAGGCGGCGGTGCGCCCGGAGGGGGGGGAGGAGCTGTACTTCGTGGCGTCCCCCGAGGGGGGCCACCGCTTCTCGCGGGACCTCGCCACCCACGTGCGCGCGGTGGCGCAGTGGCGCGCCTACGTGCGGTCGAGGTAGACGGCGTCCGAGAGCCGGATCCCGTGGAAGTTGATCTCGCGGCGGCGGATCTGGTCGTTGAGCCGCTCGTTGATCACGCCGTTCTCGTTGATCTCGCCCTGCTGCAGCGCCTGGAAGTGGAAGCGGCAGAACCCCTCGAGGTAGACGGGGTCCTCGCAGAAGCGGGCGCCGCCGTAGCTGGTGCGGAACCGGCAGTGGGTCGGCATCGCACGCAGTCTAGCGCACGACCCAAGAGAATCCGGACCGGAGGCGCGCCCAACCGAGGGGCTCCTGGCGGCGGCCAGGGGGGAGAGAGGGGGGACGCCCCGGCGCGCCTCCGATCCGCCGCTGCGTGGCGACTGCAAGCGTGCGGCCAGCGGGCGGGGCGGGAGCGCGCGCCTTTGTGCCGCGGGAAGAGAACGGGGACTGCGGGCCGCACCCCGTTTCCGTAAGATGACCGCCATGGCGCGAAGGGGAAGGTGGGCATCCCTGGGGGAGGGAGGCACGTCGGCGCTCGGCCTTCCGCCCCGCCGTGCGCAGGCGTTGGCGTTGCAGCAAGGGTGGAGAGCGGTGGCGGGGGAGCGGCTCGCGGAGAGCGTGCGCGCGGAGACGGTCCGCGGCGGCGTGCTCGAGCTGGTCACGGAAGGGAAGCACTGGCGCAACGCGGTGCTGCCGGCCCTCCCCGCGCTCGCGGCACGCCTGGCGACGCTCCACCCGCAGCTCGGGATCCGCAAGGTGCGCCTTGCCCTGACGGGGGAGCCGGAGCGATCGGCGCCCCTGGCGGTCCCCGCCGCCGAGCCCGTGGCGCGGAAGACTCCCCCTCGTGCGCCGCAGCCCCGCTCCACCCCCGCCGGTCCGTTCGACGACGCGCGCCTGGCGCGCCTGGCCCGCGCCTACCTCGCGCGCACCGACGACGGCTAGAAGCGGAGCGTGGCGGTGCCCAGGAGTGCCGTGGGGTCGGGGCCGAAGAGCTGGGGATCCTCGAGCCAGACGACCGCCAGCTCGAGGCCGGCGGGGAAGGCGATCCCCGCCGCCGCCTGGCGCACGTGCACGTCCCCCTCCTCGGCCTCCCCCTCCACGTAGGGGACCGCGGCCCAGGGCACGGGAGCCGTCCACCGCACTCCGGCGCGCGCGTGCCAGCGCGTGTCCTCGCCGAAGCTGGAATCGATGAGGTACCCGGCGCGCACGCGCACGTCGGCGCCCCCCAAGTGGCCGCGGGGGGCGCGCGCGGCCCCGCGCCGGAAGCCTGCGGTCTCGAGGCCAAGCTCGGCCACGTTCCAGCTCGCGACCGTCTCTCCGGCCTCGCCCAGCCGGTGTCCCGAGCGGTGGTAGAACCACGCCCCCGCCAGCCACCGCGCGTCGGGTGGGGCGCGCTCGACCCCCACGGTGTAGCGATAGAAGAGGTCACCGGGATCCGCCCCCGTCAGCGCCTGCCCGTCCACGTCGGCCGCCAGGCGAAAGCGATCGCGCCAGGCGGGGGAGGCGGCGACGATCTGCAGCCGGCCCGCGCGCCGCGCGTCCCCGAACCCCATGCCGATCCTCCCCGAGACGTCCCCGCGCGCGCCGGTCCATCCCCCCGTGAGCGGTTCGGGCCCGCGGTCCTCGAAGGAGAGGCCGAGCGTCCCCCCGTCCAGACCGAGCCCCAAGGGGGAGCGATGCCGCAGGTAGCCGGCGAAGACGCGCACCACGAGGTCCCCGGCGGGAAGGTCGAGCGTGGGGCCGACCGTGAGATCGCTGTCGCCGTCCTCTCCGTGGAGCGCGCGCAGGTCGAGGTCGAGGCCGAAGCGCCCCCGCGTCCAGCGCGCGCGCAGGCGGCCCCAGGCGTCGGCCTCGAGCTCGCGGGCGTCCACCACCCCGCCGAGGTCGGCGCGCAGGTCGAGCCCACCTCGTTGCGCTCCCACTCCCAGGCCGAGCAGCCCCGCCTGCGCCGAGCCCTCCGCGTCCACCCCCTCCTTCCCCCAGAGGCAGCCCACCGCGCGCAGCCGGAAGGTGGGTCCGCGCGCGTGCACGAGCGCCACCTCTCCCTCGTAGCGCACGTCCCGGACGGCGAAGGTCAGGCCATCCGCCCCCTCGATGGAGGTGCGGGCGGCGAACCCTCCCTCGAGCGCCGTCCTGGCGGAGAAGGGGAGGCGCAGGTCCACCTGCATGCGCCCTTCCCCTTCGAGGGCGTCGTCCGCGATCCAGCCCAGGCCACCTCCGGCGCGCACGGATGGGGAGCTCCCCTCCTCGGCGCGCAGCGCGGGGGCGAGGAGCAGTGCTGTGGCCAGCGCCAGACGCGCCGTCACGGAGCGGCGTCGCGCAGGGTGAAGGGCGCATCGGTGGTGGCCGTCGCGCCCGCCCCGTCCTGGACCTCGACGTGGACCCGGTACGCGGCCACGGGCCAGCGGGGAGAGGTTCCCACCTCCCACGCCTGCACGCGGTCCGCCGAGCTCTGCTCCTGCGGCGAGCCCAGCACCTTCCAGGTCCCGTCCTTCTCCTGCCCCTCCAGACGGTGCACCACCCGGAAGGGACCGGTGCCCCCGTAGATCTCGTACAGGAGGCGCACCGGCTCTCCGCGCCGGAGCGCCGGCTCCACGCGGGGCACGGCCCGGTACGGTCCCAGCACGAAGGGCTCGTCGTGCGAGATCAGCGAGCGATAGGGGAGGGGGGAGAGGTCCTGCAGGAGCGCGGGGTCGCTCAGCGTCAGGGCGCTCGCGGACGCGGGCGCCACCAGAGACGTGCGCGCGACCCCCGTGCTGGCGGCGTCCAGGCCGGCGGCGATCACCAGCAGGTCCCAGGTCCCGGGGGGCAGCGTGGTGCGGGCTTGCACGACGCGGGCCTCCCCCGTGCCCTCGGCGCGGAACGATCCCTCCCCCAGGACGACGGGCGCGCGCGACGGGTCCCGGGGAACGAAGCGGGCCAGGACCGGCGGGACGGCCTGCGCCCCGGGGACCGCGACGGTGAGGACGACGAGCGGGCTCCCGTCTCCGGGATGGCGATAGCGCTGCAAGGAGACGGGGAGGGCGTGGGTGGCGAAGCTCTCGCTCGTGCTCACCGCGTCCAGCAGCAGCGTCTCCTGCGAGGGGATCTCCTGCAGCCGACCCAGGTCCATCATCGCCGACAGCTCGGAGCCGTACGGCTTCATCACGTCCTCGTACCACCGCATCCACGGGTCCTTGGACTCGTTGTTCATGTCCCCCGGGTCGTAGAAGATGCTCGACAACTTGGGGTCGGTGGAGAGGCGGTACTCGCCGTCGTGGTCGCGGACGAAGGGGACCACGGTCACCGGCCCGGCGCTGGCGCGGTGCTCCCCCTCGCCGTTGTAGAACCACCGGATCAGCCCGCGCTTGGCGTCGGGATCGGTGGAGACCGCGACGTCCAGGTCGTCCCGGACGTCGTTGGGGGGGCCGAAGAGGATGAAGACCTTCCCCCGGTCGGTCTTCCAGCCCGGGGTGGTGGTGGTGCGGAACTGCTGGTTGGCGGTGCGCACCCGCTCCCAGAAGGTCTGCCGATACTCGTTGGCCAGCGTGCCGGGGGTGGGATCGCGGCGGGCCCAGAACTGCTCGATGAACGCCAGGCGGGCCACGTCGTCGGGGAGCCCTTTGAAGGCCTTCCCCTCGGACGAACGGATGATGTAGCGGATGGGCCCGTCCGGCCAGGGGCGCAGCTCTCCCGACGGAGCGGACCATGCGGCCGCGGCGGCGAGCAGGCCGCACAGGGCGGCCAGAGGGGGTCTCCTCGAAAGGTGCATCCGCGACCGCCGAGTATAATCGGCCGCCATGTTCCTGCATGCCCCCGGCTGGAGCTGCGCGATCGCGGTGGTGTCGCTCCTGCTGGGCTGCCGGGATTCCGAGCCGGCGGTCGCCTTCAAGGACCTGCGCAACGAGAACGCCCAGGAGCGCGCGGACGCGGCGAGCCGCCTGGGCCAGGCCCGCGCCACCGAGGCGGTGGGGTCGCTCGTGGCCGTGCTCGACGATCCGGACGAGACGGTCCGCGTCACCGCCATCCGCGCCCTGGGGCAGATCGGGGACCGGCAGGCGGTGCCGGCGCTGGTGCGCGGGGCGGACGACCCCCTGGCCAGCGTGCGCCTGGCCCTATGCCAGGCGCTGGGGCAGCTCGGCGATCCCGCCGCCATCCCCACCCTGACCCGGCTCCTCCACGACCCCGACGAGACGATCCGCCTGGGGGCCGCCCGGGCGCTTGGGAAGATGGATCGGGGAGCCGGGGACCGGACCCTACTCACGGCTGCGCTGAGGGACCGCAGCGAGACCGTCCGCCGGCATGCGCGGAAGGTCCTGGCGGAGCGGGGAGCGCGCGAGGTCCTCCCCGAGCTGACGTCGGCGCTGGCTGGGAACGAGGAGGAGGTCCGGGCCCGGGCCGCCCAGGTGCTGGCGGAGCTCGGCGATGCCGCCGCCGTCCCCGCCCTCCTGCGCGCCGTGGACGATCCCGCCGCCGCCGTGCGCGCCACGGCCGCCCAGGCCCTGGGAAGGACCGCCCCCGGGGACCCCGCGGTGGCCGCGGCGCTCTCCCGACGGCTCGCCATCGAGCGCGACCCGCTCTGCCAGGTGGATCTCGCCTGGAACCTGGCAAAGACGGGGGATCGCAGCGGTCTGGCGCGCATCCGGGAGCGGCTCCGTGACGGGAATTCCGAGGCCGTGCGCGCGGAAGCTGCGATGGCACTTGGCGAAGTGGGGGACAAGACCGATATTGCCCTCCTGCACCGGGCGCTGGACGGCGGTACGGGGCTGGTGCGGAAGCAGGCATCTCTGGCGGTTCAGAAACTGGAGAAGACCTAATCATGGCTTGGCTAGGCAAAAAGGACGAGCCCGAGTTCAAGCAACCGGAGCCCGATCCGCGGGCCACGGCCGCCGTTCGGCAGCCGACCCCCGCGACACTGGCTCCTCCACCCATATCCCAGCCAAAGGCGGAGAAAGCAATGGTCGACAAGATCGTTCACATCGGTCAGTCCGTGTACATCAAGGGTGAGCTGAGCGGGAACGAGGACCTCACCATCGAAGGGAAGGTCGACGGCAAGATCACCCTCAAGGACCACCATCTGACGATCGGCGCCAATGGCCGGATCATGGCGGAGATCCACGCCAAGACGGTCCTCGTCGTGGGCGAGGTGGTGGGGAACGTCGTCGCCGACGACAAGGTCGAGGTGGCGTCGAACGGCTCCATGAAGGGGGACATCGTCGCCCCCCGCGTGGTGCTGGCCGACGGTGCCCGCTTCAAGGGGACCGTGGACATGGAGCGCAAGGGCGCACCGCAGCAGCCCGCGGCCACGCTGCCGCCGCAGCCGAAGCCGCAGCAGCCCGCGATGGCCGAGATGCGCGAGCCGGTGAAGGCCTAAGAGGGGAGTTCTTGGCGTTCCGCTGGAAGGGGCCCGAGCCGACCGCCGCGGCAGGGCCGACCGAGGGCTCGTCCAAGGAGGGGGGGCCCAAGAAGGGGGGGACGGGGGAGGGGCAGCCCTCTCTCGCGCTCGCCTACGCACTGGAGCGCACACTGAAGGACGGCAAGGCCCAGGTGCTCGACCTGGGCGTGCTGTGCGGCCAGACCGCGACCTATCTGGCCGAGCGGGGGGCGCGGGTCGTGCTCGACGAGTTCGATCCGCCGCCTCCACGGCAAGCGCCGGCCCCGGGGGAGAAGCCGCTTCCGCCGCCTCCCATCCGCCTCGAGCAGGCCGACGCGTCCTTCGACCTGGTCCTGGCCTGGGAGATGCCGGACTTCGTGGCCCAGGACCAGCTGCCCCTTCTGGCCAAGGAGGTGCGCCGGGTCCTGAAGCCGGGCGGCTGGCTCCTCCTGTACGCGCACCTGAAGCCGGAGACTCCCACCGAGGCGCCGCCCCGCTATCGCGTGGTCGCCGACGACCGGGTGGCGCGCGAGGCCAGCAGCCGGCCCGTGCGCCGGCGGTACGTGCATCCCACCCGCGACCTGGAGCGGGCGCTGGCCGGCTTCTCCATCCAGAAGACCCACCTGCAGCGGAACCAGATGCGCGAGATCGTGGCGCTCAAGGTGATCCCGAGGGCGGAGTAGACTCCCGCACATGCTCTCCCAGAGGGTCCAGCGGATCAGCCTCTCGCCCACGCTGCGCATCGCGGCGCGCGCCCAGCAGATGCGCGCCGAGGGCGTGGACGTCGTGGACCTGTCCGCCGGGGAGCCGGACTTCCCCACGCCGGCACCGGTGGTGGAGGCGGCCAAGGCGGCGCTCGACGCCGGCTTCACCAAGTACGTCGCCAACGACGGGATCCTGGAGCTGCGGCAGGCCATCTGCGACCGTCTGGCGCGCGATTCGAGCGTGACCTGGAAGCCGGAGAACGTCCTCGTCTCCCCGGGGGCCAAGAACTCGCTCTTCAACGTCACCGCCGCCCTCCTGTCCGAGGGCGACGAGGCGATCGTGCCCGCACCCTACTGGGTCTCGTACCCGGACCAGACGGCCCTCGCGGGAGCCACCCCCGTGTTCGTGACCACGCGGGAAGAGGACGGCTTCCGCCTGCGCGCGGAGGCCGTGGCCGAGGCGGTGACGCCGCGCACGCGCCTCCTCTTCCTCAACTACCCGAGCAATCCCACGGGCGCCTGCTACCCGCGGGCGGAGCTGGAGGCGATCGCCGAGGTCTGCCTCCGGCACAAGATCTGGATCCTGGCCGACGAGATCTACCGGAACCTGGTGTTCTCCGGGAGCAGCTTCACGTCGATCGCCGCCATCTCCCCGGAAGTCCAGGCGCGCAGCATCGTGGTGGACGGCTTCTCCAAGACGTACGCCATGACCGGCTGGCGGCTGGGCTGGGCTGCCGGGCCGCGCCAGGTGATCGAGGCCTGCTCCCGCGTGCAGTCGCACAACACGTCGGGCGCGACCTCCTTCGTGCAGAAGGCGGCCGTGGTGGCGCTGCGCGACTGCGACGCCGACGTGGAGCGCATGCGCGCCGAGTTCGAGCGCCGCCGCGATCGCATCGTGTCCGGGCTGCGGGCCATCCCCGGCCTCACCTGCACGTCGCCCGAGGGCGCGTTCTACGCCTTCCCCAACGTGAGCCGCTACCTGGGGCGCTACGTGGGCGGCACTGCCGTCCAGACCAGCACCGATCTGGCCGCCTACCTCCTGGAGGAGGCACAGGTCGCGGCGGTGCCGGGCGAGGCCTTCGGCGCCGACCGCTACCTGCGGCTGTCGTTCGCGGCCTCCCTTCCTCGCATCGAGGAGGGGCTGGAGCGGATCGGGGAGGCGCTGGCGCGCCAGGACTGATAGGCTGGGGGCAAGCCCGTTCTCCATCGCCCCCTACGCCATGAGTCGCGCCCCTCATCCCCGCCACGTCCCGGACCCTCCGGAGCCTTCGCCCTCGCCCCCGCGCGAACGGACGCCGGCGCCGCATCGGCGGCGCCGCTGGATCCCCTCGCGACGGGCCTGGGGGTGGCTCCTCCTGATCCCGGTGGTCCTGGTGGTCGTGCTCGTTGTGGTGGATGTCGCCATCGACCGCCCGCTGCGGGGCTTCCTGGAGAAGCAGGCGAACAGCCGCCTGCGCGGCTACACGGCGCGGATCGGAGCCATCGACTTCAACCCCTGGAACTTCTCCCTCGACGTCTTCCGGATGACGATCACCCAGAACGCGCACCCGGCGCCCCCGGTGGCCGAGATCCCCTTCATGAGCTTGAACGTGCAGTGGCACTCGCTGCTGCGGGGACGGGTCGTCGCCGACATGCGCCTGGAGCACCCGCGGTTCTTCGTCGACCTGGCGCAGCTCGAGGAGGAGTGGAAGGACCCGGTCCCCATCCAGAAGCGCGGGTGGCAGGAGGCGTTGTTCGCCATCTATCCCCTGAAGGTGAACGAGCTGAAGGTGCTGGACGGTGCGGTGACCTACCTGCAGGCCGACGCCAAGAAGCCCCTGCAGCTCACCCGCGTCACCCTGATCGCCAACGACATTCGCAACGTGCGCGCCCGTCCCGGCGTCTATCCCTCCCCCGTGCACCTGGATGCGGCGGTGTTCGACACCGGGCGCGCCGTCTTCGACGGCCACGCCAACTTCCTCCTCCAGCCCTTCATCGGGCTGCACGTGCTGGGACGGATGGACGCCATTCCCCTGGACCGCCTGGAGCCGCTGGTGGACGACTACCACGTCCACATCCGCCACGGGACGCTCTCCGCCGGCGGGCGCATCGAGTGGTCTCCCAATGTCTCCCGGGCTCACCTGGGGGAGGTGGTGCTGGCGGGGATCGAGCTCGATTACGTCAGCTCTCCCAGCACCCAGGACGAGGAGGCGCAGATCAAGCACGCCGCCGCCCGGGCCGCGGAGAAGGTGAGGGAAGAGCCGGGGATGCTCCTGCGCATGGACCGGCTGCGCATCGTGGACAGCACCGTGAGCTACGTGAGCCGCTTCGGCTCCCCCGGCTACCGTGCTTTTCTGTCGGGGGCCAACGTCACGCTCACGAACCTGTCCAACCGGCCGGAGCAGGGGCCCGCGCGCCTGGAGGGCTCGGGAGCGTTCATGGGAAGCGGGAAGACCACGTTCAGTGGCGACTTCCGCCCCGACAGGGACGGTGCCGATTTCGACGTGGCCGTGAAGATCCAGAACACGGACATGACCCGCATGAACGACCTGCTCCGCACCTACGCCAAGGTGGACGTCTCCGCCGGCCGCTTCTCGTTCTACTCGGAGATCGCGGTCAAGAACGGACACGTGAACGGCTACGTGAAGCCCCTCTTCGAGGACGTGAACGTCTACACGCGCGCGCAGGACAAGAAGAAGGGCGTGTTCAAGAAACTGTGGGAGGGGATCGTGGAGGGGCTGGCCAATCTGCTGGAGAACAAGCACGACGAGGTGGCCACCGTGGCGACCGTCCAGGGGGCGGTCGCCAATCCCCGTGCGAACAACATGCAGGTGCTGGCCGGTCTCATCGAGAACGCGCTCTTCGACGCCATCCTCCCTGGATTCGAGCGCCAGCTCGCACCGGCCCACATCGGAAAGTCCGACCGCAAGGGGAAACACTAGGCGGTCCGAAAAAAGAGAACGGACCCCAACCCAGCCGCTGCAGCCCGTGGCCCGTGGTGCCATACTCCTCGCGCTGCCATCCCCCGGCGGCAGACGAGGGGACCCTGGGAAGCCATCTCCAGCTCCACCCCGGCTTCGCGCTCCGCGCGCGAGCGGCGAGCCGAGGGCGCTTCCGTCTGAACAACACGGCGCAGCTCGACGTCGAGGTGCGGGCGGTGCAGGTGGAGGTCCGCGAAGCCGACGGCACGCCTCCCGTCTGGCAGATCGTTTTCCAGGACGGCGCCGGCGCCCCCGTGGGCACGCTCGAGCTGTGGCACGAGCTGCAGACCGGCGACGCCGACGCCGTGACCGGGACGCCGCTGCTCGACGCGCTCACCCGGCGCCAGCGCGAGATCCTGGAGCTGGTGGCGGAGGGCTGCGCCGTCAAGACCATCGCCTCGCGCCTGAACATCTCGGTGAAGACCGTGGAGTTCCACAAGACGCGGCTCATGCGCCGGCTGGGGAAGCACGGCACGGCGGAGCTCACCCGCTTCGCGGTGGCCAGCGGGCTCATCTCGATCTAGTCGATCTAGTCGATCTAGGGGAAAGTAGCCCGGCGCCTCCGTCAGGGGGCAAGTCGAAGGCACCGGGTCGCCGACGAATTCGGCTCTCCCACCTTAGCCGCTCAGAAAACCCCGTCCAGAGCGACGGCCCAGTGGCGTGAAACACGCCCCCGCCCGGCACCGAACACGGCCCCCCGAAGCCGTTCGGGGAAGAGGGTTCTTCGGACTCTGAGGGCTCGGCTTCGTGTGTGTGGGGGCGGGGACGTACTGAAAGCGTAACCCGCAAAGGGCGCGTGCGCATCATGCCCGGCAGCGTGGAACGGGGCATGCAGGAGCTGCTGCGCGGCGTTCCCGCGGGGTGGGGGACGTGGTAGCGTTTTGGTGTCCACCAGGGGGCCGGAGAACGGGATGCGCGACCTCGTGCTCGTGGATTCCCAGCCCGCACGCGTGCGGCTCTTCCGGGAGGCGATCGCCGTCTATCGCGAGCGCCTGGAACACCTGCAAACACGGAACGAGGCGGTCACCGAAAAGGCCCGCACGCAGATGGAGCGCGCCCGCAAGGCCTCGCGCGCGCTCCAGAGCGCGACCCTGCGTCGTCGGGACTTGGCGAGCCGGCGGCAAGCGCCGGACGAGGTTCGACTCCACGTCTTTCCGTGCACGGAGGAGGCCCTGAAGTTCCTTCGCCAGGAGCCACCGTACGAGTGGGCTCCCCGTCCCACGGTGGTCTTCACCGATCTGTACCTGGAGGAGACCGCCCGGGCCTCCGTGATCGAGGAGCTGAAGGCCGATGCCGGCCTCCGCAGCATCCCGGCCGTGACGCTCTGCTCGGAGGCGACGGAGGCACAGATCCGGGAGGCGTGGGCCGCGGGGAGCAATGCCGTCGTGCGCCTCTCGGGGGAGACGCCGGCCATGCTCTCCCAGGTGGCGGACACCCTGGAGTTCTGGCTGCAGGAGGCGGTGCTCTAGCCGCGCTCCAGGCATGAAGGACCTCGTCCTCGTCGATCCTCGTGTCCAGCGGGCACGGCTTTTCCGGGAGGCGCTCGCGCTCTACCGGCGCCGCGCCGCCCTCCTGCGCGACCGCACCCACCAGGTGGTGGCCGCCACCCACGAGACGCAGGAGCGCGCGCGCCGGCTGCTGGAGTCGATGAACACCGTGGCCGCCCGCCGCAGCGAAGGAATGGACGGCGAGGACGTGGACCTCCACGTCTTCGACACCGGGCCCGCCGCCATCGAGTACCTCAAGCGGGAGGGGGGAGAGCGCCGTGCCGTCGTGTTCACCGACGTGTACCTCGTCGGCAGCTCGGGGGCCGCTCTTTCGGGGGCCGAGCTCGTGTCTTCAATGAAGCAGGATCCAGCGCTGCGACGCATCCCCACGGTGCTGCTGTGCACGGACGCCCCGCCCGAGCGGGTGCGCGAGGCATGGGACGCGGGGAGCAGCGCCGTCGTCCATCTCCCCATCGCGCTGCCCGGCATGCTGCTTCGCGTGGCCGACGCCGTCGAGTTCTGGTTCCGGACCGCCGCGCTCTAGCGCCCCCGCAGCCTTGCCAGCCCCTCCGCCGCGTCCCGGTCGTCCGGGGCCAGGCGCAGCGTCTCCTCGAACAGGGCCCGCGCCTCCTTCACCCGGTTCAGCTCGGCCAGCGCGCGGGCCAGCCCGTCACGCGTGGCCAGGTGATCGGGGCGCGCCTGCAGCGCCTGCCGGAACACCGTCTCGGCCTCCCCGGCCTTGTGCTGATCCAGGAGCACCCAGCCCAGGTTGGTGCGGATGTCGGGCCGCTGCGGCTCCAGGGCCAGGGCGCGCCGGAAGGCGGCCTCCGCCTCGGCGGGCCTGCCGCCCTGGGCGAGCGTCGCCCCCAGGCCGTTCCAGGCGTACGCACTCGCGGCATCGATCTCGGTGGCGGAGAGGTACGCGCGGCGCGCCTCCTCCAGCTTCCCCGTGGCGCGCAGCGCCTCCCCCAGGCCGACGAGGGAGAGGACGTGGCGGGGATCGGCGGCCAGGGCCTGCCGGTGCGCGGCGGCCGCCTCCTCGAAGCGCCCGCTCTTGTGGAGGAGGCGGCCGAGGTTGTAGGCGGCGGCGACGTAGCCCGGGTCGCGCTCCAGGCAGGCGCGGAACTGGCGCATCGCATCCTCGATCCGGCCCTGCCGCTCGAGCACGATGCCGAGGTTGTAGAGGAGCTGGGGCGAGCCCTCCGTCCCGGCGGTGGCATCCCCGAGGGGTTCCAGCGCCGCCTCGAAGGCGGCGGGGTCCGCGGTCCCACGCACGCCGGCCAGGCCGCGAGAGAGGATCGCCTCCCACAGCGCCCGGGCCACCAGGCGGTGGCCGCGGGGGTTCGGGTGGACGTAGTCCTCGACGAGGTCGAACCCCACGAGGCCGTGCGCGGCCTCCCCCTCGAACAGGCGCTCCACGTCCACGAGCGTGACCCCGGGCTCGGAGCCCAGGGAGCGGATGGCGTCGTTGATCGCGGCCGTGACGCGCGTGGGCATGGCGTCGCGGTCCCGGGCGGTGCGGTAGGCGGCGCGGGCCTCGTCCCAGCGCCCGAGAGCCTCGTAGGCCTGGCCCAGGCGGAACCAGGTCTCCGCGTATTCGGGCGCGGCCCCGCGCGCTCGCTCCAGGCGCGCCGCAGCACCGGCGGCATCCCCGTGCGCGAGGCGGTCCTTGGCCTCGGCGATGGCCGCCTCGGTGAGACGCCGCGCGCCGAGCGGGGTGGCGTCGGCGAAGACGGACTGGTTGGGGGCCCAGCCGCTCTCGTTCCATGGGACCGTGCACAGGAGCACGGGGGTGCCGCGCCTGCGGGCGCCGTCCAGGATGGCCTCGTAGTTGGCGCGCAGGCGCTCCGCGGCCTCGCTCTTGGCCGGCTCCCCCACGAAGCGCTCGGTCTGGCGGACGACGTCGATCCCCAGCAGCTCCCCCAGCGACTTGCCCCTCTCCACGGGGTCCGCGGCCTGCGGCTGCGGCCGCGCGCGCTCCCAGAGGCGGGTCATGGCGGCGTAGAGCCTCCAGTGGTCGAGGAGACCGCGGGCGGGTGCCTGAGGGAGCGCGGCCACACGGCGCTGCAGGCTCGCCTCCACGAACTCGTTGTGACCCTCGAACACGATGAGGAGGTCCGGTGCGTAGCGCTCGACCTCGGAGGCCACCGCGCGCAGGCGCGTGGATCCGTAGGACATGGCCGCGGCGTTCACCGACTCCACGGGCCTCCCCGGCAGCGAGGCGGCGAGCGCTTTCCCCAGCAGGGCGGGGAAGGCGACCTTGGCGCCCCAGGGGAAGCCGTAGGCGGAGGAGCCGCCGATCGTGAACACGCGCAGGCCGTTCCTCGGCTTCTCGAGCGCGAACTCCTGGTAGTTCACGGAGTGGCGCATCGCCCGGGGCGAGGTGGCGAACACCCCGCGCCCGCGGTCCCGCTCGAAGAGCGTGAGCCCCGAGAACCCCAGCGTGGGGTCGCGCTCCTGGGCCAGCGTCTTCGTCCCCGCGAGCCAGAGCACACCCTCGACGCCGGCGAAGAGCAGGAGGAGGGTCAGCGCCGCGTAGGCGGCCAGCCGGACGGGCGGGATCCGTGGCGCGGCGGGAGCAGCCGGGCGCCGGGCAGCGCGCTGGTGGGATCTCACCGCCGTGTCTTCCGCCTCTCCAGGGGCCCACAGCCTGCCAAAAGGACGGCGTCCTGTCCAACCCTGCGCCTAGGGCAGGCCGGCCCCCGTCGTCAGGTACACCGCGAACGTCCCCAGCCAGTGCCCGCCCTCGTAGTGCTCTCCCGTGACGGCGGGCAGGGCGGCGGCGCGATGGCCGGCCGCCGCCGCCAGCAACGCGGGCACGCGCTTGTCCTTGGGGTCGAGACCGTGCGCGATCCCCTCCAGCATCCACGCCCGGCTCAGGTTCAGTCCGTCGAGATGCGCGAGCTTGGGGTCGGCGCGATCCGTCACGATGGCGGGCGGCAGCCAGGTCGCGCTCGCGCTCTTGGGGACCTGGGGTAGGAATGCCCGGAGCCACTCGGAAAACGCTGCCGGCTCGAGCACGCGGCGCATGAAATCCGCCTCGGCCAGGCAAGGCGACAGGAAGTCCTGCCCCGACGGCTCGTAGCCGAGCGGGCAGGCCCGATCGCCGCGGTAGAACCGCTGCCCGGCGTCCACCAGCAGCGCCTTCATCTCGGCATCGCCGGCCACCCGCGCCCAGTCCCACATCAGGCCGAAGGAGAACGCGGTCTGATCGTGCTCCCCGATCCGGATGGGGTAGTGCAGCTTGGGGAGCCAGCTCTTCAGCTTCGCTGCGGCGACGGCCTCCAGGGGCGCCAGCGCGGCCGCCCATTCCCGGGCCTGCGCGTCGTCCCAGCCGCGCAGCTCGGCGGACAGCCGCAAGAGCCAGGCGAGCCCGTAGGGTCGCTCGAACGAGGCGCGGGACGCGTTCCCGACGTAGGCGACTTCCTCGGCGATCCTCTCCGGCGTCAGGCTCGCCGCCAGGGCCTCGCGCGCGTCCTTGGCGAAGGGTGCCTGGGGGAAGCGCCGCACCAGGCGCACCAGCAGCCAGTGCCCGTGCACGCTCGAGTGCCAGTCGTAGCAGCCGTAGAACGCCGGCGTGAGCAGGTGCGGAGGCCGGGCATCGGCGTCGCTCCGCAGGACGTGGGCGATCTTGTTGGGGTACTCCTGGTGCAGGCAGGCGAGGGCGAGATGGGCGAAGCGGCCGGCGGCAGCCTCCGTCAAGGGCTCGGGCGCCGCCATCGCCACGCCGCCGAGCGAGACGGCCAGAGAGAACGCTCCCGCCCGAAGCCACCTAGGCCCGAGGTCTGCCAAGGAACAGCACATAGCCATCCGCATCCTCGAGCTCGAACCCTCGCAAGCCGTCGTCCGTGTCCTTGAGCGGGACCGAGAACGTGACGCCGCGGGAGGCGAGCTCCGCGGCCAGGGTATCGGGATCGGGCACGTGGAGGTAGGCATCCCAGCGCGCCTGCGGCTGGCGGCGGCGGTTGGGAAGCGGCGCCAGGCCGACGTCCTTGAGCAGGATCATGGCGGCATCCCTGCGCACGATGGCGAAGAACGGGTCGTCTTCGGGCCCCTGGAAGACGAGCTCGAACCCGAGCCTGTCGCGATAGAAGGCGATGGAGGCGGCAAGGTCCGCCACGATGAAGAAGGGCGAGATCCCCTGGATGCGCGCGCGCGTCATCACGCCCATGACCATGCTCATCTGGTCTGACCCCCATTTCGCTAGACACGTTGGTTGAGACTTTCCTGCACCCGGAACTCTAAGAGAGAAAGTCACCCGAGAGAAGAATGCGGAGCGACCTGTTGTAGTCCTCGAACCAGCCCGGCTCACGACTACAGGTCTGGCTAGAATGCAGCGAGGCAGACTGCCACTAGCAAGGCCAGCGGGAGGTACACCCATACCCAGCGCAAGTACCTCAGGACTCGTTCGTGATTCAAGTCAAGCAGGGACGCAGCAATGCCGAATTGCGCGAGCGCAACGGCCGTACGAAGGAAAACTTCAACGGCCTGAAGGTCCTGGTTCCACGCCGGTGCACGGAGGGCCAGGCGTTCTAAGAAGAGCGTCGGTGCGGTCCAGAACAGCGCCCAGCCCCACAGATAGCTGACGGCAAGAACCCGAGTCTTGTATCGGAGGGGAACGGAAGGTTTGTTACGGAAAAAGTAGAAGAACAACATGTCCGCGTGGATACCGATCAATGCCACCAACAACGTGAAGCCGTATAGCGTGAGCCAAGAGACCATGTACTCTTTGAGGACACCTTCTGGATCATACGATTTGGCCAGAAGTCCTTCTGGGATGGAGAAGCACACTACCGCGACGAAGGC
>Ga0070695_100000505_pt1 | contig 20403 bp, 20 predicted proteins | sample KBSK1252metaG_FD_65471 | JGI IMG/M metagenome (GOLD analysis project Ga0070695, IMG submission 65471) | Corn, switchgrass and miscanthus rhizosphere microbial communities from Kellogg Biological Station, Michigan, USA - KBS K1-25-2 metaG | ecosystem: Host-associated > Plants > Roots >...
GGTCCTCGAAGAAGTGATCCGGGCGCTCGGCCAGCAGCTGCTCGGGCGGGTACTGGCCGGTGGCCACCGCGACCGCGACCGCGCCGAAGGCGCGCGCGCAGTCCACGTCGTGCGGGGTGTCGCCGATCACGATCACGTCCTCGGGCGAGAACTCGCGCCCGAGCCGCGCGTGGGCGCGCCGCGCGGCCAGTGAGGGCAGGCGACGCCGGTCCATGTGATCGGAGCCATAGGCGCCCACCTGGAAGCGCGGCCAGAGCCCGGTGGGGAGCAGCTTGATCCGGGCGCCCTCCTCGATGTTCCCGGTGACCAGGCCCAGCGCGACGCCCGCGGCCCGGTCGAGGCGCTCCACCATCGCCGCCACGCCGGGCAGGATGACCACGTGGCGGCCGTCGCCGATCTCGGCGGTGAGCCCGCCCACGTAGGCCTCGAAGAAATCGTCGAGGCGCTCCCGCACTCGCGTCGCGTCCCATCCTTCCGCGGCCATCACGTCGTGCACGATTCGCGTGTCGGTCCGTCCGCGAAGGTCGTAGTGGTCGATGCCGCCCGCGGTGCCGAAGACGTGCTCGAAGGCCGTGCGCATCGCCCGCCGCCCGGCTCCCCGCGACGTGATCAGGGTGCCGTCGATGTCGAACAGGACGAGCTTCATGGCCGCGGCGGGACCCGATCAGGTGTGCAGCGGGGCGAGCGCGCGGAGCCGCGACACGATGGGAGGCAGCCGCTGCAGCACCGCCTCCACGTCGGTCGCGGTGGTCCAGCGCCCGAGCGTGAAGCAGAGCGCGCCCTCCGCCTCCGCGGTCGTGCAGCCGATCGCGCGCAGCACGTGCGAGGTCAGCTGGGTGAGCGACGCGCACGCCGAGCCGGTCGAGGCCGCGACTCCGGCCAGGTCGAGATCGAGCAGCAGGCTATCCGCCTTCACACCACGGATCACCACGCTCAGATGATGCGGCAACCGCGCCACGCGCGATCCGGTCACGCGGCAGTCGGCGACCGTGGCGAGCACGCCCGCCATCAGCCGGTCGCGCAGGGTGGCCACCCGCGTGGCCTCGTGATGGGCGCCCTCCACGCGCATCAGCTCGGCGGCGACCCCGAAGCCCACCGTGCCCGGCAGATTCTCGGTGCCGGAGCGATAGCCGCCCTCCTGGCCGCCTCCCAGTATCTGCGGATGGATGCGCACGCCCGGCCGCACCCAGAGGGCGCCGCTTCCCGGCGGACCGTAGAGATCGTTGCCGGACATCGTCAGCAGATCGATGCCCATGGCCTCCACGCCAAGCGGCACCCGGCCGATCGCGCCCACCCCATCCACGTGGAGCGGCACGCCCGCGGCGCGCGTGACGCGGGCGATCTCCTTGAGCGGCTGGACCGTCCCGATCTCGGGATTTGCGGCGGCGATCGACACCAGCACCGTGTCGGCGGTCAGCGCCGCGCGGAGCGCCTCCGGGTCGACGCGGCCCTCGGCGTCGACGGGCAGCACGGTGAGCGCCACCCCCGCCTTCTCCAGATCGCGGCAGGCATTGATCACCGAGATGTGCTCGATGGCCGACAGGAGCACCCGGGCCGCCCCGGGCCGCGCACGCAGCGCCACGCCCTTGATGGCGAGGTTGTTGGCCTCGGTGGCGCCCGAGGTGAAGATGATGCCGCCGGCGGCGCCGCCGCAGAGCCGCGCGACCTTCAGGCGGGCCGCGTCGAGCGACTCGCGCGCTTCCGCGCCCAGCGAGTGCCGGGCCGAGGGGTTGCCGATACCCGCTTCGAGGAACGGTCGCATGACGGCCAGGACCCGCGGGTCGACCGGCGCGAAGCCCGCATAGTCGAGATAGACGCGCTCGGGCTCGACAGCGCCGGGCGCCACCGCCTACCGCGTCTTCCGGACGACGAAGCGGTAGACCGCCCCGCTTCGCGTGACCTGGAGCAGATCGTGACCCATGTGGAGAGCCCATCTCCGCATGTCGGGATCGGAGGAAGGGTCGTCGGAGAGCATCTCCAGCACCTGGCCCACCGCCATCCGTCGGATGGCCTCGCGCGTCCTCACGATCGGCATGGGACAGAAGAGGCCGGTGCAATCGATCTGCCTGTCAGCATTGAAGAGTTTGGACTCCTGGGCCATGAGAGGCTACCGTACCCCAGCCCTCGGCGCCCCGTCAAGAAAGGGGCCATCCTTGAAATTCTCCCGCCACACGGAGCCTTGGCCCGATTATCCTGATGACACCACGTCATGGCCAAGCGTCCCCGGTCTTCCGACACCCCCGCGGCCCGGCGCATCAAGCGAAAGATCCTGGTCGCCATCACCCTGACCGCGTTCCTGCCGATGCTGGTGGTGGCGTACCTGCTGTACTCGTATGCCCTGCCCCTGCTGGACCCCCAGATCCAGGAGCGGGACCTGCCGTGGATGATGGTCATGCTGGCCGGCACCGGTCTCCTGATGGCCGCGGGCAGCTTCATGCTGTGGGATCTGGCCACCTCCGTGGTGCGACACAGCGGCGCAGTCAACACCGCCTCCACGGCTCGACGGGCCTCGGCGGCGGGCGCGCCGCCCGTGCCGGTCGCCAGCCCCGAGACTGCCGCGGTCCAGCAGTACGTGCAGCAGAGCGACGAGGTCGATTCACTGATGCAGTCCTTCTCGCGGATGCTCCTGACCATCGAGCAACAGGCCGCGGACGTGAACGAGTACGCGCGCCGGCTCGACACCGCCTACAAGGAGCTCGAGTCGACCAGCGCCCAGCTCAAGGAGTTCTCCTTCAAGGACGAGGTGACCGGGCTCTACAACCGACGATTCTTCTCCATCCGGCTCGAGGAAGAAGTCTCGCGCTACCGCCGCTTCAACCATCCGGTCTCGGTGGTGCTACTCGACCTCGATGGCTTCAAGGCGGTCAACGACGAGCTGGGCCACGCGGCCGGCGACGAGACCCTGCGGGCCATGGCCGACATCCTGCTCAAGCAATCCCGCGGGATCAACGTGATCTGCCGCTACGGCGGTGACGAGTTCGCGGTGCTGCTGGTCGAAACGTCCAAGAGCGGGGCGCGGCTGTACGCCGACCGGATCCGCTACGTGCTCTCGACGTGGGGCTTCTCCCACGGCCGGCGCATCACCGCCAGCTTCGGCATCGCGTCGCTGCCCGAGGACGTGGCGCCGGCCGCCGACGAGGTCATCCGCGCCGCCGACGAGGCGCTCTACGCGGCGAAGCGCGCGGGCAAGAACCGCGTCTCGGTCCACGAGGACGTCGTCGGCACCACTCCCAGCGGCCGCCCCGGAGCCTGAGCGGGGTGGCCGCCCTGCCCTCGGCACGGCGCGTCCTCATCGTCGACGACGAGCACGACATTCGCACCACGCTGCACGCGGTGTTCGGCTCCGCCGGGTACGAATGCCGGACGGCGCCCAACGGGCGCGAGGCGGCGCGGCTGTTCGAGACGGAGCGCTCGCCCCTGACCATCACCGATCTCAAGATGCCGGTGATGGACGGCCTGCAGCTCCTCCAGCACCTCAAGGCCCGCGACGCCGACGCCGCGGTCATCATGCTCACCGGCGCCGCGGACCTGACCACCGCGGTGGAGAGCCTCAAGCAGGGCGCCAGCGATTTCATCCTGAAGCCGGTCAACCTGGACCAGGTGCTCCTGGCCGCCGAGCGCGCCCTCGAGCGGCGTCAGCTGATTCTCGAGCGCCGCGAGCACCAGGCCCTGCTGGAGACCCGCGTCGCGGAGGCCACCCGCGATCTCGCGGCCGCGCTGGGCGAGCTACGGGAGACCTACCAGGCCACGCTGGAGGCGCTCGGCTCCGCGCTCGCCACCCGCGAAGTGGGCACCGAGTTGCACTCGCGCCGTGTCCACGCCTACTCCATCGCCCTGGCCCGGGCCCACGGACTGGCGGAGGAGGCGATCGACGCGCTGGGCCGCGGTGTGCTGCTGCACGACATCGGCAAGATCGGCATCTCGGACAGTATCCTGCTCAAGCCCGGGCCGCTCACGCCCGAGGAGTGGGCGATCATGCGGAGCCATCCCGAGTTCGGGCGCCAGATCCTCGAGCGCATCCCGTTCCTGCGCGACGCGATCCCGGTGGTGTATCACCACCACGAGCGCTGGGACGGCACCGGCTACCCGCTGGGGCTGGCCGGCCCGGCCATTCCGCTGGGGGCGCGGATCTTCGCGCTCGCCGATGCGTTCGACGCGATGACCTTCGACCGCCCCTACTCGAAGGCGATCCCGATGGAAGCCGCGCGCGAGCGCATCCGGGAAGCCGCGGGCACCCACTTCGACCCCGACGTGGTCGCCACCTTCCTCGCCACGCCGCTCGAGGTCTTCCAACAGGTCCGCGCCCGCTCCGAGGACCGCGATCCGGCTTGATCGCCGGCGCGCGTCCGGGACATCAGGCGGGCCGGCACCTCAGGGCGACGACCGATCCTCCCGTGCCGACGAGCCGGGGGCATCTCGATCCCGGGCCAGCAGCGCGGAGATCCAGAGGAGGAGATCATCGGCCGACTCGAATCGCTCGCGGCGCCCCGTCTCCAGGTGCTCGATCCGTCCCACGGCGTACTCGAGTCCGGCGTCCGTGTCTGCGGTGAATTGGACCACGAACGCCCGAGCATAGGGCAGGCTGGGGCCGTCGGCCACGCTTTGCCGCCGGACCTTGTCCAAGGGGCTCTGGCTTCGGGTGCCGGCCTTCTCCTCGTCGGGCATGCCCCAATGGTCGTGGAGAGCACGTGGGAAAGTCCTTACGGAACCCGGAAATTTACCCGAATGTTCTCCGCGCCGGGCCGGACGGCGGCCGGGCGGAGCCACTAGCCGACCCGACGGACCTTGCGGCCGGTCGGGACGCCCGCCCGGCTCCGATCGACGCGCCGCTCGAGCGTGCGAGCCCCCTGCGCTCGGGCGATACTGCGGGCCTTCGTGAAGCAGTCATCCGCCTCGACGATCAGGGCCGACCGCGCGGGGCCTTCTGCGCCACGCCGGGGCAGCAGCAACTCGCCGCGCAGGCGCCAGATCTCGGCCTCGAAGAAGCGCCCGCCGGTGTCGCGACACTGGCTGAGCGCGGCATCCGCCGCCGCGAGACCGGCCTCCACATCACCGCTCCGCAGACAGGCTCCCGCCAGTAAGCCGAGACGCATGGGCAGGCCCAGACGCAACCCGTTGGCGCGGAGGACATCGAGTCCGGCGTTCATCTCGTCCAGGCCCCGGCCGCCTTCGCCCTGCTCCACGAGGACCCGTCCGACGATGACGAGCGCGGCACCACGCCATAGTGGGAACCCGTAGTCCTCCGACAGCTCCAGCGTCCGCGCGGCCAGCCGCCCGGCCTCCGGCCAGTCCTCGTCGAGCGTCAGGAGCGTCGCGTGGAAGGTCAGCGCCTGCGCGAGCGTGAAGGGGCGGCCGTGCCCCTCGGCGAGCGACAGGGCCTCCTGCTGGATCGCGCGGGCTCCGCTCGGATCGCCGGTCACCCATCGGCGCAGCCCCTCGAAGGATCGCACCGCGACCAGCGGATTGACGCCGTACGGTCGCTCCGCTTCGTCGAGACTCACCGGAAGCGAGCGTGCCTCGCCCAGCAGGCTTTCCGCCGCGCCCAGCTGGCCTCGCCAGAGCGCCACTGCGCCACGCAGAAAACCGGCCTGCAGGGCCGCGGAATGATCCAGACGCTCGGCGACAGCGCCCAGCTCGCGGCCGGTCGCCTCCGCCTGGATGAGGTCACCGACGTTGGCATGGAGCAGACATAGCTCGCTCAACGCATCGAACTGCGCGGCAACGTCCTCGAGGGTGCGGCCCAGATGCTGGATTCGTGTCAGGTTGTCGCGCAGGATGTCGGCGGTGTATCCGGCCGTCTGCGAGAGCACGGTCACGTAGCGCCGGCGCAGCCGCAGCTCATCGTGAGCGCGGTCTTGGGTGTCCGGCAGCGTACCGAGCAGGTCGAAGGCAGGCTTCAGGCACGCGAGCACGTCTCGGTACGCGTGACGGTCGTAGGCCCGCACGGCCGCCTGCTCGAGGTAGATCAAGGCGCGCCGATGATCGCGGCCGCTTTGGAAATGCGCCGCCAGCTCGCCGGAGATCTCGGCGGTCCGGCCCCGGTAGGCGCTCTCGAGGCTGGCTCCGATTCGCTCGTGCAGGGCCGCACGTCGGCTGGGGGGGAGCCGATCGTAGAGCACGCGCTGGAAGAGCGCGTGCCGGAAACGATACCGGGCGGCCAGCGTGCCATCGGGCCAGTCTCGGCTGCCGAGATCCTCGAGCCATCGTGGCGCGTGGCAGAGACGGTGGCAGATCGCCTCCACGCGCTCGGTCGTGTCGCCGAGTCCCGCGGCCACGCTCGGGGCGTCGAACGCCGGTCCGGCCACGCTCGCCACCCCGAGCACGTCCTGCTCCTCGGGGGCGGCGGCCAGGAACAAGCCTTCCAGCAGATGCCGGAGATCGTCGGGCACGTCGCTCTCGATGGTGGAGCGCGGCGCGGTCAATCGCCAGCCGCCGTCGTGCTCGGCCAACCAGCCGCGCGCCAGGAGACGGTCCACCAGGACGGTCATGAACAGCGGGTTGCCGTCGCTGCGTCGGTGGACCACCGCGACCACGTCGTCCGCGACGCGCGAGCCGCCGAGGCGCTCCGCGAGGTAGGTGGCGACCTCCTTGCGGGCGAGATACTCCAGCGCGATCTCGGTGCAGCGCCGCCGCGCCCGCAGCGTGGTCCGGACCTGCTGGATCGGCAGATCGAGCGCCGCGGCCTGAGCGGGGCGATAGGTGCCGATCACCATCAGCCGCGCGCGCTCCGATCGCTGCGCCAGCACGGCGAGCAGATCCGGCGTCCCGCGGTCGCTCCAGTGCAGGTCCTCCAGCACGAGCACCAGCGGATGCTGGACGGAGATGGCCTCCATCAAGCCGGCGAATTCGCGCAGCATCCGCTGTGGCGTGGTGAGATCGCGCCACTGGCGCAAGCGCTCGGCGTCAGCGGGGCTCTTCAGCGACGGTAGCTGCGCCAGCCAGCTCGGCGCGACCGACCGGAGAGCGGCCAACACCTCGGGCCCCGACGGACCGTGGCCCAGGCGATCCAGGGCCTCCAGCACCGCCATGTAGGCCTCACGCTCCCCCTGCTGTTCCACGCACTGGCCGTACGCGATCAGGACGGGCACGCCCGACGCGCGGACGCGCTCCACGAACGCCGCGGCGAGCGAACTCTTGCCGATGCCCGGCTCGCCTTCGAGCAAGACGATCTGGCGTTGGCCGGCCGTGGCCTGGCGAAACAGCTCGGCGAGCTGCTGCAGCTCGTCCTCGCGCCCCACCAATCGCGTGGCTGCCGCATGGTCCGTCGTCGCGACCGGCGCGCCCGCCGAGGCGCCGTCGGCGGAGGCGTCGTGCAGCGGGGCGATGAAGCGAAAGCCGCGCCGGTGGGCGGTCTCGATGATGTGGGGGGTCCGCGCGTCGTCGGCCAACGCCTGCCGCAGCTCGCCCATCGTCCGCGTCAAGGTGTCGTCGGACACGATGGCGTCGCCCCAGACGGCGGCGTGCAACGCTTCCTTCGTGACGAGGACGCCGGGGCGCTCGATCAGGTAACGCAGGAGAGCCCAGGCCTTCGGACGGAGTGCGACCGGCTCGGTGCCGCACCAAAGACGTTCCGCCCGAAGGTCCATTCTGTAGGGCGGAAACTCCAGCATCGCGATCGGATGGTAGAGGATTTCGTTCGCCTTGTCGAGTACGTACACGGCGCGGAAAAATTTCCGGTTTCCGTCAGGACTTCTCGGCTGTCCCCCGTCATAGTCCGGCCGATTGCGACAGCGTCCACGGGTCCGACGGGAGGAGATCCACGACGGTCACCGACACGCCGACCTCGACGACTCGGCCTGGGCAAACCCCATCCAGGGCCCGCGGGGGCCTTTCGCTCCCGCGCGACCTGATCTTAGCTCCCGCCCACGAAAGGAGACGTGCGATGACCACGAGCACGAAGCCCTCCGGCATGACCGACCTCAGGGATTTCTTCTCGGCCGCGGAGGCCCGGATCGATCGCTGGCGAGAGCTGTGCGCGGTTGGGCGCGCGTGGGAAGCCGCGGTGGCGCATGGCACGTCGCGTGAGCCGGGCGCCGACTTGCACGCCGCGGCCGCCGGTCTCCTGGCCGAGATCGGGCCGCTCGAGACCTACTGGGCCTACCCGGGCCCTCGCCTGCTCCAAGCGGTCGATGAGGCGCTGCAAGAGCGCAACGCCGCGGTCTTCGCGCGCCTGGTCCAGAAGCTCTCGGTCGCGCTGCTCAGCCGCACCTACCGGCAGGACGCGGCGGCGTGGGACCCCCTGGAGGACGGAGACGCGCGCGTGCTCGATGCCCTCCCACCGGACGTCAGGCCGGCGGATGGCCACAAGCCCTACTTCGAGGTGCTGGTCGTGACGCCTCACGACTCGAGCCAGTGGGCGCGATCCCGGGCCGACCTCCGGCGGCTCCGACGTCCGGAGGATCTCTTCACCTACGAGATCGTCCAGGTCGGGAGCTTCGAGGACGGCGTCATCGGTGCCATCTTCAACACCAGCGTGCAGGCGTTGGTGATCTACGATGGATTCCCCTTCCCGTCCCGCCACGACCTGCCCGCGATGCGCGACTTCCTGCTCCGCTACCTCCGCGTCGAGCCATCGAGCATCGCCCCCGGGGCGCTCGCCGCCGCGCTGGCGCAGGCCGCCAAGCACTATCGGCCGGAGCTGGACGTGTACCTGCTGAGCGATCGGGCCGTCGAGTCGCTCGCGGGCAGCGCGGAGGCCGCCCCGATCCGGCGCATCTTCCACAATGTCGAGGAGCTGATGGAGATCCACCTGGCCATCCTCGACGGGGTCGGCGACCGCTACGACTCTCCGTACTTCAACAATCTCAAGAAGTACGCGCAACGGCCGGTGGGGACCTTCCACGCCTTGCCGATCGCCCGCGGCAAGTCCGTCTTCACCTCGAACTGGATCCGGGACATGGGCCAGTTCTACGGGACGAACCTCTTCCTGGCCGAGTCCTCCGCCACCACGGGCGGCCTCGACAGCCTCCTCGAGCCGACCAACAACATCAAGCGCGCCCAGGAGATGGCCGCGCGCGCCTTCGGCGCCGAACGCGCCTACTTCGCCACCAACGGGACCTCGACGTCGAACAAGATCGTGGTCCAGGCCATCTGCAAGCCGGGCGACATCGTCATCGTCGACCGGAATTGCCACAAGTCCCACCACTACGGCTTCGTGCTCGCCGGCGCCCAGCCCTACTACGTGGAGGCCTACCCCCTCACCCAGTACTCGATGTACGGCGCGGTGCCGCTGCGCACCATCAAGAAGGCGCTCCTCGCTTGCAAGGCCGAGGGCACCCTCGACCGGGTCAAGGTCATCGACCTCACCAATTGCACCTTCGACGGGCACATGTACAACCCGGCCCGGGTGATGGAGGAGTGCCTTGCCATCAAGCCGGATCTGATCTTCCTGTGGGACGAGGCCTGGTTCGGCTTCGCGCGATTCAACGCCTTCCATCGCCGTCGCACCGCCATGGGCGCGGCCGCTACCCTGGCCGCGCGGTACCGCGACCCGGGTTATCGCGAGCACTACAACGCCTTTGCCGCGAAGGCGGCCGCGCTCGATCCGGCCGACGGTGGGCTGCTCGACCTGCATCTGCTCCCGGACCCCGACACGGTGCGCATCCGTGTGTACCAGACGAACTCGACGCACAAGTCGATGTCGGCCCTGCGGCAGGGATCGATGATCCTGATCTGGGACGAGGATTTCGAACACGTGGAGGGCCCGTTCCAGGAGGCCTTCCTCACCCATACGTCGACGTCTCCGAATCTCCAGATCATCGCCTCGCTCGACGTGGCTCGACGCCAGATGGAGCTGGAGGGGTACGAGCTGACCATGAAGATGACCGAGATCGCCCTCCGGCTGCGGCGGGAGATCAACCATCACCCCCTCATCTCGAAGTACTTCCACGTGGCCACCCCGGCCGAGATGGTGCCCGCCGAGTTCCGGGCCTCTGGCATCACGGACTACGGGCCGCCCCACTCCGACTGGCGGGACGTGATCGAGGCGTGGGACAACGACGAGTTCGCCCTGGACCCGACGCGGCTCACCCTGATCTGCGGGACCGCCGGCTTCGACGGCACCCAGTTCAAGAACCTCCTGGCCGACCGGTTCGACGTCCAGATCAACAAGACCTCGCGCAACAGCATCCTCGTCCAGACCAACATCAACAACACGCGCAGCGACGCCGCCCTGCTGATCAAGGTGCTGGCCGATCTATCCCGCGAGATCGACCAGCGACTCGCCAAGGGCGGCGCGCGCGAACAGGCCGCGTTCGCCGAGCGGGTAAAGTCTCTGATCACCGACGTGCCCGATCTCCCCAACTTCAGCCGCTTCCACGACGTGTTCCGCGACAACGCGAAGGGGCTCAGCAATGAAGGGCACGTGCGTCCGCCCTTCTTCATGGCCTACGACGAGGACAACTGCGACTACGTCAAGCTCGCGAGCAAGGAGATCGACGACCGCCTGAAGGCCGGGCCCGAGCTGGTCTCCGCCAACTTCGTCATCCCCTACCCGCCGGGCTTCCCGATCATGGTTCCCGGCCAGGTGATCACGCAGGACACCATCACGTTCATGCGCAAGCTCGACGTCAAGGAGATCCACGGTTACCAGGCCGCGCAGGGCCTGAAGCTGCTCAAGCCCGACGTGCTCGCGAAGCAGAAGGGCGGACGTCATGCTTGAGTGGCTCGCCGCGACGCTGCGCAGCTACCCGGAGATCGAGGCGGTCGGCAACACCCGGTTGACGATCTGGGGCATGGTCATCATCATCCTGCTCGCATAGCGGACGCCGCCTCCATGGACTACCTCGTCACCGCGCTTCGGGAGCACCAAGAGCTGGCGATCTTCCTCACGCTGGCGGTCGGCTTCTTCATCGGTAAGCTGCGGATCGGCTCCTTCACCCTGGGCACCGTGGTGGGCACCCTGCTGGCAGGTGTGCTGATCGGCCAGCTCGACATCAAGGTGCCGGCCATCGTGAAGACGGTCTTCTTCGATCTCTTCCTGTTCACGACCGGCTACAAGGTTGGGCCGCAGTTCTTCCGCGGCTTGCGCAAGGACGCGCTGCCCCAGCTGGCGGTGACGGTGGTGCTGTGCGTGACCTGCCTGCTCAGCGCGTTCGCGGCGGCCCGGCTCCTCGGGTACGACATGGGCACCGCGGCGGGACTGCTGGCCGGGGCCTTCACGGAGTCCACCGTCATCGGCACCGCGGCCGACGCGATCAATCGTCTCGACCTCCCGGCGGCCGAGAAGACGGCGCTGGTGAACAACATCCCGGTGGCCTACGCGGTCACGTACCTCATCGGCACCGGCTTCGTCGTGTGGTTCCTGCCCACCGTCGGGCCGTGGCTGATGGGCATCAATCTCCGGGAGGAGGGCCGGCGTCTGCAGGCTGAGGTCGGAGGCGAGGAGTCGATGGAGCCCGGCGTGCGCTCGGCCTTCCAGGCTTTCAGCGTGCGCGCCTACCGGGTGACGGCCGATCGACTCGCAAATCGTACCGTGGCCGAGCTCGAGGCCATGCCGAGGGACCTCCGCGTATCCGTCTGCCGCATCCGCCACGCCGGTCAGATCATCGAGCCCGGCCCGGATACCGTCGTCCACAAGGACGACGTGGTCGCGGTGATGACTCACACCGAGGCCCTGATGGCGCGGGGCGCCCAGATCGGCCCCGAGGTCGACGACCGGGCACTGCTGGACTTCCCGGCCGAGCTGCTCGACGTGGTGGTCACGCAGAAGGGGGTCGTCGGGAAGAGCCTGGGCGAGCTGGCCGCCCTCGAGATGGCCCGCGGCGTCTTCCTGCGCAAGCTCGTCCGCGTCGGACAGACGATGCCGTGGAGCCGCGAGACTCGCATCGATCGCGGCGACGTCCTGAGCCTGGTCGGCGCGAAGGCGAACGTCGAGCGCGCGGCCGCCGCCATCGGCTACGCGGATCGGCCCACCGTCAGCACCGACATGATCTTCGTCGGGCTCGGCATCTTCGTGGGCGGCCTGTTCGGCCTCCTGTCGGTGACGATCGGCGGGGTCCCCATCACCCTGACCGCGAGCGGCGGCGCCCTGATCATGGGCCTGGTGTTTGGCTGGCTTCGCGCGGTGCGGCCCACCTTCGGCCGGATCCCCGAGCCGGCGATGTGGGTCTTCGACACCGTCGGGCTGACCGTTTTCATCGGGGTGGTCGGCCTCAGCGCCGGGCCGAGCTTCGTCTCGGGCCTCGAGCGCTCGGGGCCGAGCCTGCTCCTGGTCGGCCTGATCGTGGCGGCCCTCCCGCACACGATCGCGATTCTCTTCGGCCGGTACGTGCTCCGCATGAATCCCCTCATCCTGCTCGGCGCCTGCTCGGGAGCTGGCACCGTCACCGCCGCGCTCCGAGCTCTCGAGGAGACCTCCCAGAGCAAGCTCCCCGCCCTCGGCTACACCGTGCCGTACGCGGTGGGCAACATCCTGCTCACCGCCTGGGGGCCCGTGATCGTGGCCCTGATGCGCTAGGCGGAGGCGTGGGGTAGAATCCGCGGCGAAATCAGTGCCTGGACCTCACGCGAAACGCAAAGAGGAGATCCATCATCATGACGCTAGTCACCCGAGCGATCGTCGGCACGGCACTCCTGTCTCTCACCCTACCCGTCGGCGCGGCCTGGGCCACCGCGCAGATGCTGACCGACGCCAAGAAGGCCGGCATGCCAGCAAAGAACTGCCAGTACTGCCACAGTGAGGCCATGCCGAAGAAGGGAACGTTCAAGCCGGACTCGCTCAACGACCGCGGCAAGTTCCTGCTGAACGACATGCAGACCCGCCAGTTGAAGGTTCCTGACATGAAGAAGCTCAACGACTTCCCCGGAGGGAAGGAACAGAAGTGAGCCGAGTGGCTCTCGCCTCGGCAGCCACCGCTGCCGGCGAGGGTCTGCCACGGCCCGAGGGCTGGATCGGCACCGCCGAACCAGTTCAAGTAGGTGGCGGCGAGCGGCACGCTAGCTCTCCCGCAGGCGGTACTTCTCGACCGCGTAGGCCTTCTGCTTGAACTTCTGCACCTTGCCGGAGCCGGTGAGCGGGAACCGCTCGACGATCTCGACGTATTTCGGCACCTTGAAGTTGGCGATCTTGCCGCGGGCGAAGGCCACGATCTCCTCCGGCTCGAGCGCGACGCCCTCGCGCGCGATCACGAAGGCCATCACCGCCTCGCCCATGATCGGATCGGGCACACCCACGATCGAGACGTCCAGCACCTTCGGGTGCTGCAGGAAGAAGTTCTCGATCTCGGCGGGATAGGTGTTGAACCCGCCCACGATGATCATGTCGGTGAGCCGGCCGGTGATCCGCACGTAGCCGTCCGCGTCCTTCACCGCCATGTCGCCGGTATGGAGCCACCCGTCGCGGATCTTCTCGGCGGTGGCCTGCGGCTTGTTGTAGTAACCCATCATCAGCGTGGGGCCCTTGACGCAGAGCTCGCCTTCCTCGCCCGGGGACAGCTCGAGTCCGGTGGCCGGGTCCACCACCCGATCCTCGATCTCCGACGTCCGGACCCCGACCGTCGCGACTCGCTTCTCGATCGGATCGCCCGACCGCGTCCAGTGGGTACCCCCCGTCGCCTCGGTGAGGCCGTAGACCACCTGCGCGTCCATGCCGAGTCCGCGCTCGCAATCGATGATCCTCCGCATGATCTCGACCGGCACCGGCGCGGCGCCGATCGACCCGGTCCGGAGCGAGCGCAGATCGTGCCGAGGGAAGGCGGGATGCCCCAAAATCGTGATGAACATGGTGGGCACGCCCGAGAAGATCGTCACCCGCTCGGCTTCGATGAGCCGCATCGCCTCGAGTGGATCGAAGACGTCCATGAGCACCTGGGTCGAGGCGACGAGGCAGTTGGCCGCGATGCCGCCCATCGAGCCAAAGATGTGGAAGTAGGGCACCGGCACCAGGTAGCGATCCGCCGAGGTCCAGCCGTGCAGCTCCGTGTAGACCCGGCACTTGAAGTACATGTTGCCGTGCGACAGCAGACACCCTTTGGGCTCGCCGGTGGTGCCCGAGGTGTACAGCATCTCCACCGCGTCCTCGGGCCGGATGACGATGGCGTCGAGCGGGGCGCCGGCGCCGCCGCGGCCCGACCGCTCGACCTCGTCGAACCCGACCGCCCCCGCCGGCCGCGTTCCGCCCAGCACGATCACGTGGCGAAGCATCGGGAAGGCGGCCCGGTCCCCGCCCGGGCACAGCTCCCCGAGGATCGCCAGGTAGTCGATCGCGGCGGCTTCGAAGCGGTCGACCATGATCAGGGCGCGGGCATCGGACTGGCGCAGCACGTAGTCGACCTCGAGGGCCTTGTAGCGGCTATTGCAGGTGACCGTCACCGCGCCGATCTTGGCGAGGCCCAGGTTCGCGACGGCCCACTCCACGCGGTTCGGCATCCAGAGGACCACGTGATCGCCGGGGCCGAGACCCAGCGCGAGCAGGCCGCGCGCGAAATCGTCCGCGCGGCGCTTCAGCTCGGCGTAGGTGACCCGCTCCTTCTTGAAGACGATCGCCTCGCGGTCCGGGTGCTGCGCGGCGGCGCGGTCCACCATCTGGCCGAGCGTGAGCGCGGCGCCGAGGTCGATCATCGCACCGAGGTCTGCTCGATGTGCTCCAGCAGCTGGCGCGCCCGCGAGGCCGCCACCGCGAGGTCCTCGGCCGGGACGCCGGCCGCGCGGGCGCGCCGGATGTGCTCGAGGACGCGCTGCGCCCGCTCCACCGCCGCGGCGCGGTCACCGTCGCCGCGCAGCTCCGGGATCAGCTCGAGGCTCTGGCCGGCCGCGTCCTCCAGCGTGCGCACCAGCAGGTCGCGGCCGAGGCGGCGGCGTCGCTCGCCGGGCCCGGGCACCGACAAGGCCCCGAACAAGGTCTCGACCGCGGCCTCGAAATCACCGGCGCGCCAGCGACGCAGGCCGAGGCGGGTGTGGCCGCGCCAGAGGCGCCGGCCGGCCTGCTGCCGCGGCTCGGCGGCGAGCCCCGAGGCCGGGTCGGACTCCAGGATGGCGCGGGTGGCCTCCATCAGCGCGCCGAGCGGGGCCTCGTCACCGCTCCCGCGACGCGCGGCCCGCCGCAGCCGCGACAGGTCGCGCGCGATCGCGGTCGAGCAGGCCTCGAGCAATACCCCCGCGCTCCCGATGGTCATCTCGCGCGAAGCCAGGGCCGAGTCGATGAGCCCACGCGCTTCGCCGAGCTCGCGGCGCCGGATGTGCCCGGCCACCCGCTCCCGCCAGGCCAGGTCCTCCGCGCGGGATGCCTCTGCCGGCTCCCCGTCGGCCTCCGACGCCATCTCGGCCATTGCCACGAGCGGCGACTCCTCCGGGCGCAGCGCTGGTGGCCGCGAGCCTCGCGTCGCGGCGGATCGCGGCCGGGCGATCGGGCGAGCCGCGCCGCGTCGGGAGAGACGCCGGCGGCGGGCCCGCAGCCGTGCGCGCGGATCGCCCTCGAGCGCCTGGGTGAGGCCCAGGAAGAGCAGCACGACGGCGATCAGCCCGACCACCGCGAGGAGGGCTTCCTCGACGGTCACGCGGCGCCTCGTGCGGACATCGCCGGCATGTCCCGAATCATGCGGCACACGCTATCACGCCGGCCGGCCGTTCCACGACCATTTGGCGAAGCGTTTCCACTTCACGCAGCGCGGCAGTATGATGACGATACCGTCGGTCACTATTTCCGGAGCCGCGAGGAGATCAGATGCGCCGGGTTGCCGTCATCGGAGTGGGCGTCACCAAGTTTGGCAAGCACGATCGGACCAGCGCCGAGCTGTTCGCGGAAGCCGCGGCCGACGCGATCATCGACGCCGACATCGCGCCCGGCGCGATCCAGGCGCTCTACTTCGGCAATGTCACCGGCGGAGAGACCGAGCGCCAGCTCCACATGGCCCCCCTGGCCGCCACGCTGCTGGGCCTGCCGTCCATTCCGACCACGCGCTTCGAGAACGCGTGCGCCACCAGCCACGTGGCCTTCCGCCACGCGGTCATGGAGATCGCCAGCGGCGTCTCGGACGTGATCCTGGTCGGCGGCGCCGAGCGCGTCTTGAACGTACCGACCGAGCACGCCACCGAGTTCTTCGCGTATTGCTCCGACGCCTCGCTCGAGCAGCCGGCCGGTCTCACGTTTCCCGGCGTCTTCGCGCTGATCGCCCGCGCCCACATGGACAAGTACGGCACCACCGAGGAGCAGATGGCCCACGTGGCCGTGAAGAACCACCGACACGGCACGCTCAACCCGAAGGCGCAGTTCCGCAAGGAGATCACGCTCGACACGGTGCTCAAGAGCGCCTACGTGGCCGACCCGTTGAAGCTCTTCGACTGCTGCCCTTTCACCGACGGCGGCGCCGCCATCGTGCTGGCCTCCGAGGAGGTCGCCCGCCGGCACCGGCGCCCGATCTGGGTGCTGGGCAGCCAGGCGGCGACCGACACCATGTTCGTGCACGAGAAGCGCGACCTGTCGCGCGTCACCGCCACCGAGCGGGCCGCGCAGGGCGCGTACCGGCAGGCCGGCAAGACGCCCGCGGACGTCAACGTGGTGGAGCTGCACGACTGCTTCACGATCGCCGAGATCGTGGCCACCGAGGGCCTCGGCTTCTTCGAGCCGGGCACCGGCGGGCTCGCCGCCGAGAAGGGCTGGACCAGCCTCGGAGGCCGGCTGCCCGTGAACCCGTCCGGTGGGCTCAAGGCCAAGGGCCACCCGATCGGGGCCACCGGCGCGGCGCAGATCGCCGAGATCGTCACCCAGCTTCGCGGGGAAGCGGGCCCGCGGCAGGTCGAGGGCGCCTCCACCGGCCTCACCCACACCCTGGGCGGCAACACCGCGACCGTGGTCGTGAGCCTGTTCGGCCGTGACTGAGCGCGTGATCAACCTGAAGGGCTTTTTCGAAGAGGCGCGCGCGGGTCGTCTCACCGGCATCCGCTGCGGCCGCTGCGGTGCGCTGGCGATCCCTCCCAAGGAGTTCTGCGAGCAGTGCCAGCAGCGCGACTGGACGCCGGTGCCCCTGGCCGGCACCGGAACGATCGTCTCCCACACCGTGATTCGCGTGGCTCCGCGAGGACGCGCCGCCGAGGTCCCCTACGCGGTCGCGGTGGTTCGGCTCGACGAGGGCGTGTCCCTGCTGGGGCGCGTGGTGGACATTCCCTTCGAGACGCTCAAGGGCGGGCTCCCCGTCCGCTTCCGCCCGCTCGAGCTCGAGCACCAGACCCTCATCGGCTTCGGCCCCGCCTGATCGAGCCTCTGAAGTCGCGGAAGAACGCGCGCACGTCCTCGACGAACTCCTCCGGTCGCTCGTAGGCGATGAAGTGCCCGCCGGCCGGCAGGTCGGTGCGGCGCACGCAGTGGTAGACGCGCTGCACCCACGAGTCGGGCGGCGCCGGAAAGAGGTCGTGCGGGCCGCAGAGGTTGGTCACCCGCGCGGCTCGCCGGTGAGCCCGATCTTGATTCGCCGATTGTGCCGGCCCTTGTTGTCGATCTTCAGTATGCGAATGGCCGTCGATCGCGCCGTGGACGCGAGGTGCGTCCCGCCGCAAGCCTGACGGTCCAGCCCGACGATCTCCACCAGCCGGATCGTCCCGTCGTCCCCCGGCGGCGGGGCCACCGAGCGATTGCGGACGAGGCCCGGCTCGGCCAGGGCATCCGCAACCGGCACGTAGGCGTAGCGGACCGGCAGATCCTGCCGGATCACGTCGTTGATCTCGGGCTCGAGCGCGCGCAGACGGTCGTTGTCGGCGTCGGGCAGATCGAAGTCCATCCGCGCGGTGCCGTCCGCGTTGAGCTGCGCTCCCGTGACCAGGGCCCCCTGGAACTGGCGAAACACGAGCGCATTGAGGATGTGCGTGTCGGTGTGCAGCTGCTCCATCATGGAGCGGAACTCCGCGTCCACCACCGTCTCGACCGTGCCCGCCATCTCCACCGGCTCGGCGAGCAGGTGCCAGTAGCGTCCGTCGGCGGCCTCGATCCCGGTCACCCGCACCTCCCCGCCATTCCAGCGCAGGACCCCCCGGTCCGCGAGCTGGCCGCCGCCGCCGGGATGGAACGGGCTCCTCTCGAGCAACACCGCGCCGGGGCGCGCATCGATCACGTGGGTCTCCAGGACGAGGACGTCGGGATACTCGTGACAGTAGTAGCGTGACATCTGGACTCCTCAGGATCCGGCTTGCACGACCAGGCCGTAGTGGGTGACGTGCGCGTCGAACGCGGTGAGCGCGGCCCCGGCCTCCGGCTCGACGACGGCGAGGGAAGCGTCGGCGCCCGCGACGGTGGCCGACCTAGACGACATGCCGGACAGGATACCGGCGTGCCCGTCATGTTGCACATGAATGGTCGGCGTGATTGGTACGCGGCCGTGGAATTGGAGGACATCCGCGCTTTCGTGGCCGTCGCGGAAGCCCGCTCGGTCAGCCGCGCCGCGCGCGAGCTGTATCTCGCCCAGCCCGCGGTGACCCGGCGGGTGCAGCGTTTCCCCCGGCGTCAGTCGATCGTGAAGTGGGCTTCGGTGGTCTGGCCGGTGCGGCCGTTGATCGGCAGGATATCTTGCGGGCACGCCGAGAACGCGATCACCAGGTCCATCTCCGCCCTCAGCATCACGTAGCTGCCCGGCGTCGAGACCGGTTCGGCCCACGCCAGCGTCCCGTCCGCCGCCCACGGAATGTTCATGAACAGGTTGAGCGGCGACGGCGTGGCCGGCGCCCGGAGTCCCAGCGCGCCGAGTGCCGCGTGCAGATTGTCCCGGCAATTGTCGTGATGGCCCTCGACGCCGAGCAGGCGGTAGCGCGGAGCATCGCAGGCAGCGATCAGCGTGTCGTGCGCGCCGCCCGAGGTGTCCTCCACCAGGCTCAGGATCGGCCGGCGCTGGTTGGTCAGGAACGTGTCACCGACGGCGGCGCGCAGCCTGAGGAACCACGCGCGGCTGCACTCCATGGACATCCACTCGGTCACGTCGCCCGCCGCGAAGGCCCACGTGTCCACCACCTGGGCGCCGTGGGTGTTGATCACCGTGACGCGCTGCCCCTGTCCCACCCGCGCGGCCACTCCGCGCCGGGCCGGGATCGTCTGCCGCTCGGTCGTCGCCATGAGCCGCCCTCGCTAGCCGTGACGGAGGCCGTGGTCTCCGCGATAGTCCGCCGAGCGAGGCGGCTGCCAGCCCGCGAGCAGGGCCGGGTCCGGCTGCCAGATCTCCACCCCCAGCGGGCGGCAGGTGGCGAGCGGGTCGCCCGCCTCCGAGCCCCACATCTGCACCGACAGATCCCCGTGCGGGCAGGTGGAGATCGCGCACAGCACGTCGATCTCCGCGAACATCTCGATGAAGTCGCCGCGCCGGGCCGGGCTCGCCTTGACGAAGTAGCGGTCGTCCACGGTGAGCCCGGTCACCTGGAAGACGTTGAGCACGTCGTGAACGTCCAGCTCGGTGAGACGGTAGGGTGCGACCGCGCGCACCAGGTTCGAGTGGCAGCAGAGGTCGAAGTCCTCGCCGTTCAGCATCTTGTGCACGTACGGGTCGCAGCGGGTGCCCAGCAAGTCGTGGCAACCCGCCCCGTCGGCGTCGCGTCCGTAGCGGATGGTGTCGTTGGTGATGGTCAGCATCGGGCGCAGGTAGGGGAGGCAGGACCAGAGCCGATCGTGGGTGGTGACGTGCGCCCGGTGGAGCTGCTTGGTGCGCGCGGCCCAGAACCGCTCGCGCGGGTTCTCGAGGTTCCACGCGTTGAAATCGGCGACCTGCGGGCCCTCGACCGCGACGATGCGGAAGAGCTGGCCGGCCTTCACCGGCCAGGCGCGGCCCGACCGGATCGGCACCACGAACCGCTCGACGAGCGTCCGGGCGGCGGTGTCCGACGCCAGTCGATCGTAGAACCGGCGATCGACCGCGATCGGCGAGCCCGGCTTGGGTTCGTAGATGACGCGCGGCTCCGGCATGACGGCCTCCCTCGGCCGGCCACAGCATAGCGCAGGACGCCGGCCAAGAAACCCCTTGACAGCCGGCCTGCCAGTCTCCAGCATCCGGCCAAGCTCGAAGCTGATCCGTGACGCTTGGCTCAGGTCGTCGTCATGCGGAAGGAGGACGTCATGCGCGGATGGACGAGGCTCGGAATCCTCTTGAGCGCGGTGCTCGCCCTGGTGGCCACCAATCACATCGACGCCACCGCCCAGCAGTGTCCCAAGGGCAAGCTTCGCTTCTACACCTCGTGGCCCATGCAGGGCGCCATGATCCCGGAGGGCACCGGGATGAAGAACGGCCTGGACATGGCCGTCGCGGAGGTGGGCGGCACCGTCGCCGGCTTCTGCCTCGAGATCGTCAACCTCGACGACGCCTCTCCGCAGACCGGCAAGTGGGACGGCGCGGTCGAGGCGGAGAACGCCAACAAGGCGGTGGCCGATCCGCAGGCCATCCTCTACGTGGGCACCTACAACTCGGGCGCGGCCAAGGTGTCGATCCCGATCAACAA
>Ga0070695_100000508_pt1 | contig 20393 bp, 10 predicted proteins | sample KBSK1252metaG_FD_65471 | JGI IMG/M metagenome (GOLD analysis project Ga0070695, IMG submission 65471) | Corn, switchgrass and miscanthus rhizosphere microbial communities from Kellogg Biological Station, Michigan, USA - KBS K1-25-2 metaG | ecosystem: Host-associated > Plants > Roots >...
TTCTCGGCGAAGGTGACGGTGTGGCCGAGCTGCTCGAGCGCGCGGCCGAGCAGCAGCCGGTTGACCCGGTTGTCGTCGACGACCAGGAGGTCGCCGGCCTGCGCGTTACGCGGAGAGGTCACGTCGAATGCCTCCGAGGGTGTGCGCCACCCGCTCGTAGTGCTCGGCGAGCGCTTGCACGCGAGCGCCCGCGCCGTCCAGGCTGCCGGCCCGCGCCGCGCTCTCCAGCTCGCGCGCACGGGCGGCCAGGCCGTTGGCGCCGAGGCTCTGGCTGGTCGACTTCAATGAGTGCGCGGCGCGGCGGAAGCCGTCGACATCGGCCGCGGCCAGGGTGCGGCGCAGCGTGGCGATCAGCTCGACCGCATCCTGGCCGAACGTGTCGATCAGCTCGCCGACGAACGGCCCGCCCATCGTGTCGACCAGACGATCGAGCGCGGGTCGGTCGATCGGCGCCTCCGCGTCGGCCGCGCCGGTCGCTCGGCGGTCGCCGGCATCGCCGGCGGGCCGGGAGCGCTCCAACGCCGCGACCAGCTCCTCGACCCTGATCGGCTTGGCCACGTAGTCGTCCATGCCGGCGGCCACGCACACCTCCCGATCGCCCTGCATGGCGTTGGCGGTCATCGCGATGATGCGAGGCCGGGGCTGGTCCCGCCACCGCCGGTGGATCTCGCGCGAGGCTTCGAGGCCGTCCATCTCCGGCATCTGCACGTCCATCAGCACCACGTCGTACGTCTGCCGCTCGACCGCGTCGAGCGCCTCGAGCCCGTTGCCGGCCAGGTCCGCCCGGTAGCCCATCTGGGAGAGAAGACGCAGGGCCAGCTTCTGGTTGACCACGTTGTCTTCGGCCAGGAGGATGCGCAGGGGCACGCGCTCGGCCATGCCGGGATCCAGCTCGCTGCGCGTGGCCGAGCGGGGGGCGACGTGCACCGGCTGCTCGGCGAGCACCGAGACCAGCGCGTCGAAGAGCTGCGACGGCTTGATCGGCTTGTGCAGGTAGGCCGCGAAGCTCGCGTTGTCGGCGAGGGCCTCCCGGCGCCCGAGCGAGGTGAAGAGCACGAGGGGAAGCGTGGCCGCCGACGGATGCTGGACGATCGCGCGCGCGAGGGCGACGCCGTCCATCTCCGGCATGTGCATGTCGAGAATGGCGACGTCGAAGCGCTCGTCGCCACGGATCCAGCCGAGCGCCTCGTTGGGCGACCCGGTCGCCCACGCCGGCATGCCCCAGGTGGCGAGGTAGGTGGTCAGGATGCGGCGATTCGTCTCGTTGTCGTCGACCACGAGCACGCGCTTGCCCCGCAGCGAGGGCTGCACGCCGCTCAGGTCACGGCGCGCGGGCAGGGGCGCCTCCGCGGCGTGGGCGCGGATGGTGAAGCGGAACTCGCTGCCGCGTCCCACCTCGCTCGTGACCTCGATGTGGCCGCCCATCAGCTCGGTCAGGCGCTGGCTGATGGCGAGGCCCAGGCCGGTGCCGCCGTAGCGACGCGTGGTGGAGGCGTCGAGCTGGCTGAAGGACTGGAAGAGCCGGTCGAGCCGGTCCGGCGCGATCCCGATGCCGGTGTCGCGCACCGAGAAGGTCAGCTCGTACGGCCGGTCGGGCCCGGGCGGACGGCGGGCACCGACCGAGAGCACGACCTCGCCCTCCTCGGTGAACTTCACCGCGTTCGAGAGCAGGTTGAGCAGCACCTGGCGCAGCCGGGTCACGTCGCCCACGATCGCGGCGGGCATGCCGTCGCCGAGCAGGTAGGCCAGGTCGAGCCCCTTCTCGGCGGCCCGGCCGGCCACCAGGTCCAGCGCGCCCTCGACGCACTCGCGCAGGTCGAAGGGCTGCGACTCCAGCTCGAGCCGGCCCGCCTCGATCTTCGAGAAGTCGAGGATGTCGTTGATCACGGTGAGCAGGGCATCGCCGCTCTGGCGCACGACCTCCGCGTACTCGCGCTGCTCGTCGGTGAGCGCGGTGTTGAGCAGCAGGCCGCTCATGCCGATGACCGCGTTCATGGGGGTGCGGATCTCGTGGCTCATGGTGGCGAGGAAGGCGCTCTTGGCCTCGTTGGCCGCCTCCGCCTCCTCGCGGGCCTGCAGGAGCTCGGTGATGTCGTGGTAGATGCCGATCATGCCGACGCGCACGCCGTCCACCGCGACCGGCACCGACGAGATCTCGAGATCGACCATCGTGCCGTCCTTGCGGGCGCGGCGTCCCATCGCGCGGATCCATTCGCCGTCCAGCGTGTGCCGGATGTTGTCCCGCACCTCTTCGCGGCCCTCCGGCGTCGAGACCAGATCCTCCATGCGCCGGCCGAGGGCCTCCCCGGGCGCGTAGCCGAAGAGCCGCTCCGCGCCCGGATTCCAGCTGGTCACGATGCCGTCCAGATCGAGCGTGACGATGGCTACCGGGCTCGACTCCACCAGCGTGTCCGAGTACTGCTTCTGTCGCTGGGTCTCCCGGAAGAGCCGAGCGTTGTGAATGGCCAGCACGGACTGGGTCGCGAAGGTCTGGAGCATCGCGACCACCTCGGGCGAGAAGGCGCCGCGCTCGCGCCGGACGATCACCAGGCCTCCGAGCAGCCGATCGTTCCGGACCAGTGGTACCGCGAGGAGCGACTGCATGCCCTGGGCGACGAGGCGCTCGCGCGCCTGGGGGGCGACGAACTCCCAGTCGGCCCGGATGTCGGCCACCTGCACCGGCACCCGCGTGACCCCGGCCCGCCCGATCGCCCCCTCGCCGAGCCGGATGGGCGAGGCCCGCATCGTCTCGACGTAGTCGGGCATCATCCGGTGGGTCGCCCGCTGGTGGAAGGTCTGGCTCGCCTCGTCGAACTCGTACACGACCCCCTGGTCGCTCCCGGAGAGCTGGACCGCGCGCCCGACGATCGTCTCGAGCACCGCGTCGAGGTCGAGGGTGGAGCTGACCGCCTGGCTGACCTCGCCAAGCGCCTGCAGCTCGCCCACCGAGCGGGTGAGCTCGGCGGTGCGCGCCTGCAGCTCGTTGAAGAGGCGGACGTTCTCGATGGCGATCCCGGCCTGGTCGGTGAAGGTCTGCAGCAGCCGGATCTCATCGCTCGAGAAAGGGTGGGCCTCGCCGGAGGGGCCCCCGCGAGTGATCGCGAGAGCTCCGAGGGCCCGGCCCTCCCGCATGATCGGGAGCGCGAGCACGCTGCGGTACCCGGAGGAGAAGGCGAGCTGGCGCACGGAGTCGGACACGTGCGGATCGTCGGCGATGTCGGGCACGTTGATGAGCGCTCCCTGCAGGAGGGCACGGGCCACGAGCGTGCCGCTGCCGGAGAGCGGGTGCGGGAAGATCCGGTGCAGCTCGTCGACCGCCGCGGCGGGCAGATTGTGCTGACTGACGAAGTGGATCATGTCGTCGACGAGCTGATAGACGAGGGCGAACCGCGCGTGGCAGAGGCGGACCACGCTTCGCACGATCGCGTCGAAGACCGGCTGGGTATCGGTCGCGGAGGAGCTCATGACGCTCAGCACGTCGGCGGTCGCGGTCTGCTGCTCCAGGGCGTTGGTGAGATCGCGATTGCGAGCTTCGAGCTCGGTGAAGAGCCGGACGTTCTCGATGGCGATCCCCGCCTGGTCGGTGAACGTCTGTAGCAGCGGGATCTCCTCGTTCGAGAACGGGTCGGGCTCCCCGCCGGGTCCGTTCCGCATAATCGCGAGAGCTCCCAGCGCGCGGTCTTCCCGCGTGATGGGGACCGCGAGCACGCTCCGGTAGCCGGAGGAGCGGGCCAGCTCACGCACGAACTCGGACACCTGGGAGTCGGCCGCGATGTCGGCGACGTTGACGACCTGCTTCCCCCGGATGGCCCTGCCCACGAGAGTGCGGCTGTCCGACAGGCGCTGGGGGAACGAGCCGTGGAACAGCTCCATGGCCTCCGGCGGGAGGTTGGCGTGCGCGGCGAACTGGATCACGTCGTCCTCCAGCCGGTAGACCAGCGCGAAGCGCGCGTGGCAGAGGCGGACGGCGCTCCGCACGATCGCGTCGAAGACCGGCTGCGTGTCGGTCGCCGAGCTGCTCATGACGCGCAGGACATCGGCGGTCGCCGTCTGCTGCTCCAGGGCGTTCGTCAGGTCGCGATTGCGGGCGTCCAGCTCCTTGAAGAGACGCACGTTCTCGACCGCGATCACCGCCTGGTCCGCGAAGGTCTGCAACAGGCCGATCTGGGCGTCGGAGAAGTGCCCCACCTCGGCACGAGCGACCATGATGACCCCGATCGGCTCGCCGTCCTTCATCATCGGCACGTAGAGACCGCTGCGCATCCCGACCGCCCGGGTCAGGTCGTGGTGCCGGTACTCGGGATCCGCCTCCACGTCCGGGATGTGGACGATCGCGCGCTCCAGGATCGCCCGGGACGAGCCCAGCTCCCGGCTGGGACGCGTGGGATAGAGCCGTCGCACGTGCTCGAGGCCCTCGGCGGTGAAGTTGTGCTGGGCGACCTGGGTGATCAGCTCGCCGTCGTACCGGAACAGCGCGCTGAACACGCCGTTACACAGCCGCACCGCGCTCTGAACGATCGTGTCGAACACCGGCTGCACGTCGGTCGGCGAGCTCGAGATGACGCGCAGGATCTCGCCGGTGGCGGTCTGCTGGTCGAGCGCCTCGGTCAGGTCGCGATTGCGGACCTCCAGCTCCTTGAAGAGCCGGACGTTCTCGATCGCGATCACGGCTTGGTCCGCGAACGTCTGGAGCAGGACGATGTGTCGCTCCGTGAAGAGATGAACGTCTCTCCGGCGCAGCTGGATGCCGCCGATGGCGACGCCATCTCGCATGAGAGGCACACTGAGAATGGTGTGGAAGCCGAACCGGCGCGCGTTCTCGACGCCGTCCGGAAACTCGTGCTCCTCGGTCTGCAGATCCGCGATCTGGATCGGGCGCCCCTCGAGCACCGAGCGACCGCCCACCGTCCCGCGGACGATCGGGAGCCAGAAGTCGCCGCCGTGATCCTGGGCGATGGGCCCGTGATGGCCGACGAAGACGATCCGGTCGCCGTCGATCCGGAAGATCGAGGCGTCGAAGGCTTCGCACAGCGTGGCCGCGCTCCGGGCCATCGTGGCGAACACGGGCTGAATGTCGGTCGGCGAGCTCGAGATGACCCGCAGGATGTCGCTGGTCGCGGTCTGCTGCTGGAGCGATTCGGTGAGCGCGCGATTGCGCTCCTGCACCTCGGTGAAGAGCCGGACGTTCTCGATCGCGATGACCGCCTGATCCGCGAAGGTCTTCAGCAGCTCGACCCTCTGCTCGCTGAACAGCCCGGGCGTGGAGCGGCCCACGAAGATGACCCCGATGACCTGGCCGTCGCGGAACATCGGCGCTCCGAGCCCGGCCCGCCAGCCCGCGGTGACTGCCTCGTCCTTCATCGCGTAGGCCTGGTCGGCCATCACGTCCGCCACGTGCACGACCGCGCGCTCCCGGAACACGCGCGCGGTCACGGCCCGGAAGTCGGTCGGCATCGGGAAGACGCGCCGCACCGCCTCGACGCCTTCACGTGTCACGCCGTGGATCGCGGCGAGCTGTAGCACGGGCCCATCGACCCGAGAGACGACCCCGACCTCTGCGTTGCAGAGCTTGGTGGCACGCTCCGCGATGATGTCGAATACGGGCTGGACATCGGTGGGCGAGCTGGAGATCACCCGCAGGATGTCGCTGGTCGCGGTCTGCTGCTCCAGCGATTCGGTCAGGGCGTGGTTGCGCGCCTGCAGCTCCTGGAACAGACGCACGTTCTCGATCGCGATCACCGCCTGGTCGGCGAAGATCCGGACCAGCTCGAGCTGGCGGTCCGAGAACGGACGGACCTCGGTGCGGAAGAGCAGGATCACGCCGAGCGGGATGCCCTCCCGGGACAGCGGCGTGGCGAGCATGGTGCGGTGGCCGAACCGGCGCTGCAGGTCGCGCCCCACCGGGAACTCGGTCTCGGACTCGGTGGCGAGGTCGTGGATGTGCAGGCTGCGGTGATCGGTCACGGCCCGGCCGCTCACCGATCCCCGGGTGACCGGGACTGCGAGGGCCTCGATGCCGCCGGAGCGGGATGCCAGCTCCTCGCCGAAGGGGCCGACCGCCGCCGCGCCTCGCAGCACGTCGCCGTCGAGGCGAAGGATCGCCACGTCCGGTGCGCCGCAGAACCTGGCCGCCGCGCGCACGACGGTCTCCAGCACCGGCCGCAGGTCGGTCGGCGAGCTGGAGATGGCCCGCAGGATCTCCGCGGTGGCGGTCTGCTGCTCCAGCGACTCGCTGAGCTGCCGGTTGCGCGTCTCCAGCTCGGTGAACACGCGCACGTTCTCGATGGCGATCACCGCCTGGTCGGCAAAGGCCTGGAGCAGCCGAACGTCTCGCTCCAGAAAGGCGCCGGCCTCGCCGCGGAAGACCAGGATCGCGCCGATGGCGACATCGTCGCGCAGCATGGGGACGGCGAGCGCACTCCGATATCCGGCGGCCTTCGCCGCATCGGCGAACTCGTACTCGGCATCGTGCTCGACGTCGGGAATGACGACCGGCGCCCTGGTCAGGATGGCCCGGGCGCTGGCCGTGCCATGTCCCGGCCGCATCGGATAGGTGCGCTCGAGCGCCTCGAGCAAGGCCGAGCTGGTCGCCACGTGGGCGGCCACGTGGATCAATTGCCCGTCGAACCGGTTCACGCCCGCGTGCAGGCCGCGGCACAGGCGCATGGCACGTACCGCGATCATGTCGAACACGGGCTGCGGGTCCCGCGGTGACGATCGGATGAGGCGGAGGATCTCGCTGGTGGCCGCCTGCTGCTCGAGGACCTCGGCGAGCTGATCGGAGGCCGGCGCGTCGACCGGTGTGATGGGGCGGGGGGACTGACGGTGGGTGGGAGGGCCGGCTTCGGCCCGGCCGTTCTTCTTCTTCGCCCCCCGCGGCATCCGCCCTCCTGGACTGTGCCGGCCTGGAAGCCGGCCTTCGGACTGGACGGTAGGCTAAGCGAAGCGGCGTTGGTGGACAAGGACAATCCGGCGGAGGGCCCGGCTTGACGGGGTCCGACCCGCCCGCGATACTCGGACCCGTAGCCCACTCCACGTCAGGAAGGATCCCGCCATGGCATCCAAGCTCCTGGGCGCCCAGGTCAAGCGCAAGGAAGATCCCCGGCTGATCACGGGCACCTCGCAGTACGTCGGGGACATCGCGATGCCGGGCCTGCAGCACGTGGCCTTCGTGCGGAGCCCCCACGCCCACGCGCGCGTCCGCGGCATCAAATCCGCGGCGGCGCTGAAGCGGCCGGGCGTGGTGGCGGTGGTCACCGGCCAGGAGCTGAAGCCGCACACCATCCCGATCCCGATCGCCCAGGCCTCCGCCGAGGGCGGCGAGGTGGCCGAGGCGCAGGTGGGCCGTCAGCACTACCCGCTCTCGGTGGATCGCGTGCGCTACGTGGGCGAGCCGGTGGCCGCGGTGATCGCGATGACCGCGGAGGCGGCCACCGACGGGGCCGCCGACGTCGAGGTCGACTGGGAGCCGCTGCCCGCGGTGTCGGACTCCTTCGAGGCGATGGCCGACGGAGCGCCGCTGCTCTTCGACGACGCGCCCAAGAACATCGAGCACTCCAACACCATCAAGGCCGGCGATCCGGATGCGGCATTTGCCACGGCGCACCGGGTTGTCAAGCAGCGCATGAACAGCCAGCGCCTGTCCGGCATCCCGATGGAGACGCGCGCGGTCATGGCCGCGCCCGACTTCGCGAGCGGCGGGCTCACCGTGTGGTCGACCCACCAGGCGCCCCACGTGCTGCGCGGCAGCCTCGCTTCCGCGCTCAAGATGCCGCAGAACCATGTGCGGGTGATCGCGCCCGAGGTGGGCGGCGGCTTCGGGGTGAAGTTCGGCATCTATCCCGAGGACGTGGTGGTCGCGGCGCTGGCCCGGCTGCGGCGGACGCCGCTGCGCTGGGTCGAGAGCCGCGTCGAGCACATGACCGGCACCACCCACGGCCGCGCCCAGATGACCGATCTCGAAGCGGCGGTGGACGCCGACGGTCGCATCCAGGGCCTGCGGATGCACGTGGTGGCCAACATCGGCGCCTATCCGGTCTTCACGTTCATCCCCGACCTGACCTTGATGATGGGCGTCGGCGTCTACCAGGTGAAGAACGTCGAGCTGAAGAGCACGTGCGTGTTCACCAACACCACGTCGGTCGCCGCATACCGTGGCGCCGGACGGCCCGAGGCCGCCTACTACCTCGAGCGGCTGGTCGACTGCATCGCGATCGAGCTGGGCAAGCCGCCGGAGGAGATTCGCCGGGTGAACTTCATCCCGCCGAGCGCCTTCCCCTACGCGGCGCCCACCGGGCAGAACTACGACAGCGGCGAGTACGCGAAGGCGCTCGCCAAGAGCCTCGATCTGTCGAAGTACCCCGCGCTGCGGGCCGAGCAGCGGCAGCGCATCGAGAAGAACGACCGCAAGCTGCTCGGCGTCGGCATGGCCTGCTACGTGGAGATGTGCGGCTTCGGTCCCTACGAGAGTGCGATGATCCGCGTGGAGCCGAGCGGCACCGTCACCGCGTTCACCGGCGCCTCGGCGCACGGGCAGGGCCACGAGACCTCCTTCGCGCAGCTCGTCGCCGACTACCTGGGCGTGGACTTCGACCAGGTGGTGGTGCGCCACGGCGACACCTCGAGCGCGCCGATGGGCTTCGGCACCGGGGGGAGTCGCAGCCTCGTGGTGGGCGGCTCGGCGATGGTGAAGGCGGCGGAGAAGGTGCAGGAGCGGGCCCGCCGCATCGCCGCGTCGATGCTGGAGGCCGCCTTCGAGGACGTGGTGGTGACCGACGGCCAGTACCACGTCAAGGGCGCGCCCGCCAAGAGCCTCGCGCTGGCCCAGATCGCCGAGAAGGCCTACGGCGAGGGCCTGCCGCCCGGCATGGAGCCGGGCCTCGAGGCCACCGAGTACTTCCGGCCGCCCCAGCTCGTGTATCCCTTCGGCGCCCACGTGGCGGTGGTCGAGGTGGATCGCGACACCGGCCGCATCGACCTGCGGAGCTATGTCTCGGTGGACGACTGCGGCACGCGCGTCAGCCCGATGCTGGTGGACGGGCAGGTGCACGGCGGCATTGCCCAGGGCGTGGCCCAGTCGCTCCTCGAGGAGGTCGTCTACGATTCCGAGGGCCAGCTGGTGACCGGCTCGCTCATGGACTACGCGATTCCCCGAGCCGAGGACCTGCCATTCTTCGTGACGGACCAGACGGTGACCGCGTCGCCCTTCAACCCGCTCGGGGCCAAGGGCATCGGGGAGGCCGCCACCATCGGGTCGACGCCGGCCATCGTCAACGCGGTGGTGGACGCGCTCCGGCCCTTCGGGGTGCGGCACCTCGACATGCCGCTGCGCCCGGAGCGGGTGTGGCGCGCGATGCAGTCGAACGGCGCGGCGCGCGGGGCGAAGAAGTAGGGCCCGCCGGCCGGCCTCGGCGCAGGGCCGCATGAGCGAGTCCATTCCGGCCGCGGATCCTCATCCGCGGCGTCGCGTCCGCGTGCGCGACGCCGAGATGGCCTACGTGGACACGGGCGCGGGCGATCCGGTGGTGTTCCTGCACGGAAACCCGACGTCGTCCTACCTCTGGCGCAACGTGATTCCGCACGTGCAGCCGGCCTCGCGCTGCCTCGCGCCGGATCTGATCGGGATGGGCGACTCCGGCAAGGCGCCCGGCGGCTCCTACCGCTTCGTGGACCACGCCCGCTATCTCGACGCGTGGTTCGAGGCACTCGCGCTCGACCGCGTCACCCTCGTGGTGCACGACTGGGGCTCGGCGCTGGGCTTCCACTGGGCGCGCCGCCACCCCGAGCGCGTGCGCGGCCTCGTCTACATGGAAGCCCTGGTGCGGCCGGTCACGTGGGACGAATGGCCGGAGGTGGCGCGGAAGGTCTTCCAGGCGATGCGCTCGCCGGCGGGCGAGGAGATGGTGCTCGTCAAGAACGTCTTCGTGGAGCGGATCCTGCCCCTGAGCGTGCTGCGCGGGCTGACCGAGGCGGAGATGGCGGTCTATCGCCGGCCGTATCTGGAGCCCGGCGAATCACGCCGCCCGACCCTGACCTGGCCCCGGCAGATCCCGATCGACGGCGAGCCGGCGGACGTGGTGGCGATCGTCGACGACTACGCGCGGTGGCTGGCCACGAGCGACGTGCCCAAGCTGTTCGTCAACGCGGAGCCGGGGACGATCCTCACCGGGCCGCAGCGCGAGTTCTGCCGGACCTGGCCGAGCCAGCAGGAGATCACCGTGCGCGGCAGCCACTTCGTCCAGGAGGACTCGCCGCGGGAGATCGGGGCGGCGGTGGCGGGATTCGTGGCGGGGCTTCGGCGGTAACCGCCAGGAAGTCGCGGACCACGCGCAGGAACTCGTCGAGGCGGTCGTGGTGCAGCCAGTGCCCGGCGCGCTCGATGCCGACGACGGTGGCGTGGCGGAACGGCTCGGCGCGGCCGTCCTCGGCCGGATTGCCGGAGCGGCTCTCGGTGCCGTAGAGCAGGAGCGTGGGACAGGCGATGCGCGACCACAGGTGCTTGATGTCCTGCCCGCGCATGTCGTACGGCGGAAAGACGCGCACGTAGTTGTCGAACTTCCAGCTATAGGTGCCGTCCTCGTTCTGGTTCACGCCGTGCACCGTCAGATGGCGCGCCTGCTCGGCGGAGAGATGCGGGTTCTCCTCCTGCATACGACGGAAGGCGTCCTCGATCGAGCCGTACCGACGGGGCAGACGGCCCGCGAGCCTGCGCTGCTCGAGGATCCACTCGTCCATGCGCAGGTCGATGCTCGTCGCGGCGCGCTCCGCCCACTGCCGCGGGGACGGCCCGAGCCCCTCGATCGCCACGAGCCGGGCGACCGTCTCCGGATAGATCCCGGCATAGCGCAGCGCCACGTTACCGCCCAGCGAGTGGGCGATGATGGTCACCGGAGCCAGCCGCTGGCCGTGGATCAGCTGGGCGAGGTCGTAGATGTATCCCGTCATGGAGTAGCTGCCGTCGGCCGTCCACTGGCTGTCGCCGTGACCCCGCAGGTCCGGGGCGATGATGTGCCAGTCGTGGCGGAGCGCGGCCGCGGTCCAGTCCCAGTTCCGGCAGTGGTCGCGGCCGCCGTGGATCAGCAGCAGCGGCGGCTTGTCCTCGTTGCCCCAGTCGACGTAGTGCAGGCGCAGCCGCTGCGAGAAGAAGGTGTGCGACGCGGGGCCGGGGGCATCGTCGGTCATCGACCGCCCCCCGCCATCAGGTAGTCGACGGCCCGGCGGTGGCTCTCCAGGAGTGAGTCGAGTCGCGCGGGGTCACCGCGTCCCCAGCCGCACTCGGTGGCGACGCCGAAGCCGTCGCCGACCGCGCGGCGCGCGGTGTCGATGCGCTGCCGATCGCCCTCGGGGTCGGCGTGGTGGATCAGACCCAGGTACAGACGCGTGCGCTCGGGTAGACGCAGCGAGCCCAGCGGCGCGAAGTATGCCGCATCGTCTCGCTCGCGCGGCACCGGCAGGTGCAGGTAGTCCACGGGCCGCCCGACCATCGAGAAGATGGCCGCGCCGATCTCGGTGAGGATCGTGGTGTCGGTCGGCATGACCAGGTGCTGGTCGGCCGGGCTGCCATAGCAGAGGTGATAGCCCATCTCCACGTCGGCGGGCACCGCCTCGCCCAGCCGCTTCAGCAGCGAGAAGACGCGGTCCTTGTAGTTCGCGGGGCGAGAGGGAAAGTAGTCCTCGAACACCAGCACCTCCTGGCAGATGTCCCACTGGATGCTCAGATCGCGGTGGGGAACGGCGATGAGCACGTCGGCGAGGGCCCGCAGCAGTGACCGCTCATAGACGCGGAGATAGTCGTCGTGGGCGCGCGGGCTCACGTACATGAAGGCGCTCGACATCGGCGTGGGCAGGCACACCTGCAAGCGCATGCCGGCCGGCACCGCGCCCTCTGTCCGGAGACCCTCGAAGCAAGCCCACGAGTCGCGCGCGGCCTCCGCGTAGCCGGTCGGGAAATCCACGCCGTGCGGATCGACACCCGGGCGGAAGCGCAGGAGGTTCGTGCGACGCAGCAGCGAGCCGTCCCACTGCCGCAGCTCGAGCAGCCCCGCGTCCGCGTCCACCTCCATGGCCAGATGCCGCTCGAGCATGGTGCGCTGCCAGTAGACCCAGCGCCGGCGCTCCCCGGTCTCGCCGTCGGGCATGCGCGAGAGCAGCGGGCCGAGCGCGCCCGCGATCCGGCGGAAGACCTCCTCGGTGGTGGCGAGCGGCACGCTGCCGATGAGATGCGCGAGCCCGCGGGCCGGGGCGCTCATGCCACGAGCGCGCCGCGGGCCAGTATCGCCACCCGGTCCGCCACCGTCTTCGCGGTCGCCGGCTCGCGCTCGGTCAGGAGCACGGTGATGCCGGCGGCGCGAATCTCGGAGATCAGCCCGGCGACGGCGACGCGATCCTCGACCGGAAGCGCGCCGAGCGGCTCGTCGAGCAGCAGCAGTCGCGGCCGCAGCGCCAGGGCCTGGGCCAGACGCAGTCGCGTCAGGCTCAGCATCGACAGATCGTCGCGCCGGGATCGCGCGTGATCCGACAGGCCGACCCGCTCCAGCAGCGCCGCGACGCGAGCGCGGACCCGCGTGTCCGGCCACTTCGCGGCCAGCGCGGCGAGGAGGCCGAGTCGCGGCCAGAGCACCGCCAGGGCCATGAGCTCGGCCGCCGTCGCGGACCACGGCAGGGCGGGCACGAGACCGGAGCGGACCAGGCCCTGGCCCGCCAGCTCGCGCGGGCGCAGGCCGGTGACCTCGCGCCCATCGAAGATGAGCCGGCCCGACTCGGCGGGGATCTGACCCGACAGGCAGAGCACCGACGCGGTCTTGCCGGAGCGAGGCGGGCCGCACAGGGCCAGGATCTCGCCTTCCTCCATCGTGAACGAGAGGGCGTCGACCAGCGTGATGCCGCCGACCCGGCAGGTGAGGCCCACCACTTCGAGGATCTTCATGCGAGGCTCCCGGCTAGTACCGGTTCGCGATCGGCAGCTCGTTGGCCGGGAAGAGGGTGATGATCTGGGCGCCTTCCGGCGTCACGATGATCTCCTCCTCGATGCGGGCCGCGGAGGTGCCGTCGGTGGCCGGGCAGTAGGTCTCGACCGCGAAGACCATGCCGGCCTGCAGCTCCATCGGGTCGTCGAACGAGTTCAGCCGCGAGATGATCGGCCGCTCGTGCAATCCCAAGCCCAGGCCGTGGCAGAAGTTGAGGCCGAAGGCCGCCATCTCGCTCTCGAAGCCGATGTCCTGGGCGCGCGGGAAGGCGCGCGCGATGCGGTCGGTGCCCACCCCCGGCTTGATCAGGGCGATCGCCGCGTCCATCCACTCGCGCGCCTTGCCGTAGGCGGTGAGCTGAGGCGAGGTGGCGCGGCCCACGCTGAAGGTGCGGTAGTAGCAGGTCTTGTAGCCGACGTAGGTCTGGATGATGTCGAAGAAGGCCTGGTCGCCCGGCCGGATGATGCGGTCCGTGAAGTTGTGCGGGTGCGGAGAGCAGCGCTCGCCCGAGATCGCGTTGATGGCTTCCACGCAGTCCGAGCCCATCTCGTAGAGCCGCTTGTTGGCGAGCGCCACGATCTCGTTCTCGCGCACGCCCGGCTTGAGCGCCTCGAAGATGTCCTGGTACACGCCGTCGCCCATGGCCGCGGCCATGTTGAGGAGGACCAGCTCGTCGACGTTCTTGATGACGCGCGCCTCCAGCATGACCTGCTGACCGTCGCGCACCTCGACCCCCGCCTTCTGCAGCGCGAAGAGGAACGGCGGCTCGACCACGTCGATGCCGAGGGGCATGCCGGCCACCCCCTCGCGGGCCAGGATGTCGCGGATCTCGCGGGCCGCCGCCTCGAAGAGGCCGGCCTTCGGCGACACCGCGCCCCGCATGCCGACCATGCCGGCCAGGCACTGGTTGGGCGGCAGCTGCGGGGTGTAGAGGCGATGATGCCGCGCGGCGGAGCCGAAGTCCCACACCCAGGGCTCGCCGTTGCCGGTGAGCAGGCACCAGCGGGTCAGCTTGTCGCGCGCCCATTCGCCGATCACGGTGCCGGAGATGTAGCGGATGTTGTACTGGTCGAAGAGGAGGAGCGCGCCCAGGCCGGACTTCGCGAGCGCTCGCCGGACGCGGCCCACGCGATAGTCGTGCAGACGGCGGAAGTCCACGCGCTCCTCGAAGTCCACCTGGGTGTGACCCGGCGCCTGGATGGGGCGGTCCCACCGGTGCTTCGGGTCGGTCGGGTCGGGCTTCCGCGTCGGAGCTTCCTTCGACGGCGCCGCGGCCGGCTTGCGCGCCATGTCCGCCTCCTGGGAGCGTAGTGTGCGTCGCGTCTCTCCTATCACAGACCCGTCGTTCGCGATAGACTCGGATGCCATGGCCACGCCGTTTTCTTCCGCAACGCCCGCGCAGGACGCGATGCCCACCACGAGAGGCCTGAACTTCTATCTGGAAGACCGCAACTTCCAGCTCCTCTGCGAGTCGGTGATGGACGCCGAGACGTTCGCGCGCGCGGCGCCGCATCTGACCGCGCTGGGCGAGATCGCGGGGGATGAGCTCGACGAGCTGGCCGCGGTGGCCGATCGCAACCCGCCGACGCTGCGCGCGTGGGACGAGCAGGGGCGGCGCGTGGACGAGGTGGTGCGCCACCCCGCCTATCTCCAGATGGAGGCGATCGCCTTCGGCCGCTTCGGCCTCGCGGCCATGGCGCATCGCCCCGGCGTGCTCGGCTGGCCCGACCGCGTCCCGCAGGTCGTGAAGTACGCGCTGTCGTATCTCTTCGCCCAGAGCGAGTTCGGGCTGCTCTGCCCGGTGAACATGACGGATTCGTGCGCGCGCCTGCTCGGGGCCTTCGGCAGCGAGGAGCTCAAGGCGCGCTATCTGCCGCATCTGACGTCCACCGATCCGGCCGCGCTCTGGCAGGGCACGCAGTGGATGACCGAGCGGACGGGGGGATCCGACGTGGGCGCGTCCACCACGGTGGCCCGGCGCGGAGCAGACGGGCAGTGGCGGCTCTGGGGCGACAAGTGGTTCACCTCGGTCGCCAACGCGGAGGTGGCGCTGACGCTGGCGCGGCCCGAAGGGGCGCCCGCGGGCACGCGCGGGCTTGGCATGTTCCTGGTGCCCAAGCGCCTGCCCGACGGCGGCAAGAACGCGTGGACCATCAACCGCCTCAAGGACAAGCTGGGCTCGCGCTCGATGGCCACCGGCGAGGTGACCTACGCGGGCGCGATCGGCTACGTGGTCGGCGATCTCGCGGCCGGGTTCAAGCAGATGATGGAGATGGTCAACGGCTCGCGGCTCTCCAACGCCATGCGCGCGGCGGGGCTCATGCGCCGCGCGGTGCTGGAGTCGCTGGTGCACGCCCGTCAGCGCGTGGCCTTCGGCCGGCCCCTCGCGGAATTGCCGCTCCTCCGCAGCAACCTGCTCTCGATGCTGCTGGACGCGGAGGCCGCGGCCTCGGTGATCCTCAACGGGGCCGCGCTGCTGGACCGGCGGGAGGCGGGCGCCGCCGACGCGCGCACGCTCGCGCGGGTCTGGACGCCGCTCGCCAAGTACTGGATCACGCTCCGGGCCCGCGACGTGGTCGCCGAGGCCATGAACGTGCGGGGCGGCAACGGCTACGTCGAGGAGTGGGTGAACCCGCGCCTGCTGCGCGACGCGTACCTCGGCGCGATCTGGGAGGGCTCGGCCAACGTGGTGGCCCTCGACGTGCAGCGGGCGATCCTGAAGGACCGCGGGCTGGACGCGCTGGCCGTGTTCATCACCGACCGGCTGGCCCGGGTGAGCGAGCCGGCGGCCAAGCCGTGGGTCGACCGGGTGCGGGCCGGTCTGGAGTCGCTCTCGCGGCAGACCGCGGCGTGGGCCGCGCTGCCCGCCGACGAGCGGGAGCTGCAGGCGCGCCCCGTCGCGGACGCGCTCTATCACCTGCTGGCCGGCGCGCTGCTGCTCGCCGAGGGCCAGGCCCTGCGCGAGCGCGGCCAGGGCTACCGCAAGCTGCTCGCGGCCGGTCTCTATCTCGAGCGCTGGCTCGGGCCACGCGGGCCGGGGAGCCCGCTCTTCACCGGGCGCCAGATCGGGTGGCTCGACGCGCTGGCCGACTGGCGCCCGGTCGAGGCGGCCGCGCTGGCGGACGTGGAGGGCTGATCGGCATGGACGTCAACGAGATCATCTGGCGGCCCGATCCGGAGACCGCCGCGAAGACCCGGATGGCCCGCCTCATGAAACAGCACGGCCTCGCCTCGCTCGCCGATCTGCAGCGCCGGTCGATCGAGGATCCGGAGTGGTACTGGGACGCGGTCTCGCGGGATCTCGGCTTCCACTGGTTCACGCCCTATCGGAGCGTGCTCGATTCGTCGAAGGGGATCGCGTGGGCGCGCTGGTTCCCGGGCGGCCGGCTCAATCTGTCCTACAACGCGATCGATCGCCACGTCGCGGCCGGCCGCGGCGGGCACCCGGCGGTGATCGCGGAGGCCGAGGACGGCACGGTGCGCACGCTGTCCTACGCCGAGCTGGCCGCCGAGGTGGGCCGCCTCGCCAACGGGCTGGTCCGGCTCGGCATCCGTCCCGGCGACACCGTCGGCATCTTCCTGCCGATGTGCGCGGAGGCCGTCATCGCCACGCTCGCGGTGGCGCGGATCGGCGCGGTCTACACGCCGTGCTTCTCGGGCTACGGCGCGCAGGCGGTGGCCTCGCGCCTGGACGGCTGCGGGGCCCGCCTGCTCATCACCGCGGATGCCTTCGCGCGCCGGGGCGGGGTGGTGCCCCTCAAGCGCACCGCCGACGAGGCGGTCTCCGCGTCGCCCACCATCGAGCGCGTGATCGTCCACCGGCGCAGCGGGGCCGAGGTGCCGTGGAAGGACGGCCGCGATCTCTGGTGGCACGACGTGGTGGCCCCCGAGTCCGCCGAGAACACCGCGCTGCCGGTCGAGGCCGATCATCCGTGCCTGATCATCTACACCTCGGGCACGACCGGGCGGCCCAAGGGCACCGTGCTCACCCACGGTGGATTCTCGATCAAGAACGCGCACGACTTCGCGTATCTCTTCGATCTCGGTCCCGACGACCGGCTCTTCTGGGTGACCGATCTCGGCTGGCTGATGGGGCCGATGCTGATCGGCGGTGCGCTGCTCACCGGCGGCACCGCCGTGCTCTTCGAGGGCACGCCCGACTATCCGAAGCCCGACCGGCTCTGGTCGGTACTGGAGCGTCACCGCGTCACCGTGCTCGGCATCTCGCCGACCGCGGTGCGGGCGCTGATGCCCCACGGCGAGGACTGGGTCACGCGGCACGATCTCTCCTCTCTGCGGATCATGGCCTCGACCGGCGAGCCCTGGAACCCGGAGCCGTACCGCTGGCTCTTCCAGACCGCCGGCAAGGGGCGCCTGCCGATCATCAACTACACGGGCGGCACCGAGATCTCCGGCGGCATCCTGTCGTGCTTCCCGATCGCGCCGATCAAGCCGTGCTCCTTCGCGGGCCCGATCCCCGGCATGGCCGCCGACGTCTACGGCGACGACGGCCGGCCGGTGCGCGGCCAGGTGGGCGAACTGGTGATCACCCGCCCGTGGCCGGGCATGACCGCCGGCTTCTGGAAGGACGAGGCGCGCTACCTCGAGACGTACTGGTCGCGCTGGCCCGACGTGTGGGTGCACGGCGACTGGGCGTACATCGACGACGACGGCTTCTGGTTCATCCAGGGGCGCTCCGACGACACGCTGAAGATCGCGGGCAAGCGCGTGGGGCCGGCCGAGGTCGAATCGGTGCTGGTCGGGCACCCGGCGGTGGCGGAGGCCGCGGCCATCGGCGTGCCGCACGAGATCAAGGGCGAGACCGTGGTGTGCTTCGCGGTGCTGCGCCCCGGCCACCAGCCGTCGGAGCCGCTGCGCGCCGAGCTGGTGGAGGCGGTCGTGCGCTCGATGGGCAAGGCCATCCGGCCGGAGCGCGTGCTGTTCGCGCGCGAGCTGCCGAAGACCCGCAGCGCCAAGATCATGCGCCGCGTGGTGCGCGCGACCTATCTCGGCCGCGACCCCGGCGATCTCTCCTCGCTCGACAACCCGGGCGGCGTCCAGGCCATCTCCGACGCGTCCTAATGAGCCGTTGCCTCTCCCCTTCGGGGAGAGGGGCAGGGGTGAGGGGTGGTTCGGAAGCTACGCCGCCGGCCGCCGAGAAAACGTGAACGCGCCCAGGATCACCACGACGAGCACGATCTGGGTCACCAGTCCCTGCCACGTCGGATACACGCCGAGCGAGGGAATCGTCGGCAGATCGAGTGAGCCGACCGGCAGCTTGCCCGCGTGCTGCAGGGCCGCGATGCCCTTGCCCGCGAGCACGACGGCCAGCAGCGCCATCAGGGCGGATCCCACGCCGAAGAACCAGCCGAGGGGCAGGCGCAGCCCGAGCTTCAGGATGAGCCAGGCGATCACCACGAGGCCGGCGAATCCGGCCAGACAGCCGGCGCCGACCGCGAGATGGCCCGAAGGGCCCGCCTCGACCCAGAGGGCCTGGTAGAACAGCACGGTCTCGAACGCCTCGCGGTAGACCGCGAGGAACGAGATCGCGGCCAGCGTCCAGAGCGTCCGGCCCGACAGGGCCGCCTGCACGCGACCCTCGAGGAAGGCCTTCCACCGCGCCGCGTGGGAGTGGCGGTGCATCCAGAAGCCCACGTAGAGCAGCATCGCCGCGGCCAGCAGCGCGGTGACCCCCTCGGTGACCTCGCGGCCGGCCCCGCTCACCGTCACCACGTAGGAGGCGATCACCCAGGTCAGCCCGCCCAGGGCGAGCGCGGCGATCCAGCCGGCGTGCACGTAGGGGAGCGCCTCGCGGCGGCCGGATTTGATCAGCATCGCGACGACCGCGGCCAGCACCAGGATGGCCTCGAGCCCCTCGCGGAGCAGGATGATCAGCGCGCTGGTGAAGGTGGTGACCGGCGAGAGGCGCGCGGCGTCGAGGCGCTCGCGCGCCGCCTCGAGGAGCGAGGCGATCGTGCGCGCCTCGGCTTCCACCGCCTCACGGGGCGCCCGCGACTGGATCAGGGTGCGGTAGCGGAGCATCTCGGCCTCGACGCGGCTCTTCAGCCCGCCGTCCACCGCGCTGAGCGGCGCTTCCACCAGCTCGAAGCCTTCGAGATAGGCGGTGACCGCGAGCTGGTGCGCCCGCGCCGCGTCGCCCTGCCGATAGGCGTCGAGGCTCTCCGCGAGCACGCGGGCGCTGAAATCGATCGGCGATTCGCGGCCGGACGCGAGGGTGCCGGGCTCGCCGCGCAGGTAGGCGAGCACCGCGGCCGCGTCGGCGCCGGAGCGCGCGGCCACTTCCTTCGGCGTGGCCATGACAAGGGCCCGCAGGTCGTGCAGCTCGCTGCGGCCCACCCCGCGCTTCCAGAGCGCCGCGCCCTGCTCGCGCGCGGCGTCCGGCGTGGCCAGCCCGCCCACGTAGAATGCCAGCGCCCAGCGCTGCGCCTCGGGGAGGGAGGCGAAGCCGGTCATGGCGGTGCCCTTGATGCCGAGCGTGATCGTGTTGTAGATGCCGAAGATGCTGTGCTCCCCCATGCGGGCGGCGTCGGTGAGATCGGCGGGCGGCGGGTTCAGTCCCTTCGCGCCCGGCCCGTCGCCGCGCCCGGCCGCGCCGTGGCAGATCGCGCACTGCGCGCTGAAGTCGGCGGCGGCGGCGCGCACGTCGGGCGCCTGGCGCGGGGCGACGCGGACCTCGTAGAGGTCGACGATGCGCCGGCGCAGGTCCGAGGCGATGGCCGCGACCTCGTCGCCGGAGCGCTGCTCCTTGATGGCGGCGAGGAGGCCGGCCGCGCTGGCCTCGAGCGCGGCGCGCTCGGGCCGCGCGGGCAGGGCGCCGATCATGGCGCGGACTCCGGTCGCGAACTCCACCTGCTCGTCGTACTCGCCCTGGTCGACGATCTTGCCGTCCTGGACCGCGCCTGGGTAGTCGACGCCCAGGTAGTCGAGCGCGTGCAGGATGGGCGCGAACGGGTCCGGCTCGTCGGCGCGGGCCGGGGTGGCCGCGAGACCGGCCGCGACGATCAGGACGGCGAAGGCGCGGGCGAGGCCGCGCGTCAGCGCCTCGCCTCCCGCGGGATGACCGCGATGGCCATCTTGCCGATGCCGGCCAGCCGGGCCGCGTCCATGACGTCGACCACGCGCCCGTGCCGCGCGTCGGTGTCGGCCTCGATGACCAGGCCCACTTCCGGCTCGGTGCGGACGCGCTCCTGCAGCCGCGCGGTGAGCTGCGGGGGCTCGATCGCCTCGCGCTCGAGGTAGATCACGCCCTCGCGCGAGATCGAGATGGAGACCGGCGCGCGGGCCGCCTCCGCCTTCGCGGCCCGGGGGAGGTTGACCGGGATTCCGCCGTGCACGGTCATCGAGAGGCTGGCCATCATGAAGAACACCAGGAGGAAGAACACGGTGTCGATCATGGGGATGATCTCG
>Ga0070695_100000510_pt1 | contig 20376 bp, 17 predicted proteins | sample KBSK1252metaG_FD_65471 | JGI IMG/M metagenome (GOLD analysis project Ga0070695, IMG submission 65471) | Corn, switchgrass and miscanthus rhizosphere microbial communities from Kellogg Biological Station, Michigan, USA - KBS K1-25-2 metaG | ecosystem: Host-associated > Plants > Roots >...
CGCCGAAACTCCTCGCGAAGGTCGAGCGTCACGTGCGGCACGCCGAGCCGATGACACGTCGCGCGCGCGGCGATGACGCTGTCGGGCGAGCAGCAGGCGCGCTCGGAGTCCGGCCCCTCCGGATCGAGCCAGAGCCGCAAGGTCACACCGATCGCGTTCGGCAGCGAGCGGAGCAGGGCGACCGCGCTGTCGACGCCGCCGCTCATCGCCACGGCAACACGTCCGGGTGACGGCGCCGCCTGGAAGATCGGCCCGAGCGCGTTCGCAAGCGCGTCCGCCGCGAGCGTCTCGCCGCCGACGGACGCCGCTTCGAGCAGCGTGAGCCCCGCGACGTCGCGCTCGAGGCCGGGCGCATCCGCCTCGACGATCCGGTCGCCGTCGACGAGCAGGCGGACAGCCGCCCACTCGCCGTTGCGGGTCGAGTCTCCGAAGGTCTCGCGCATGGCTCCCAACTTAGATGAGAGCCCGGCCCCGGCTTCCAAATCGAGCCATGTGATCCTGGTTTCCCAGGTGGGTGCCGTGCCCACCTTCGGCAATGCCTCGGGCGGGACGCCGGCTCCCTTTCACGTAGCGTTGGATCTACATGTGTGCCCGATTCGGCGCACGGGGCCGAGCACGCAGACTCTAGCGCTCTCTAGTCGGTCTGTGGCTGGAGGAGCCCGATGCCGAGCTCCCGCAAATGCCCAGCCTCGGCGTCACTCGGCGCGCCCGTCATCGGGTCGACGCCGGCCTGGTTCTTCGGGAACGCGATCGTGTCGCGCAGGTTCGGCTCGCTCGCCAGCACCATCATCGTTCGGTCGACTCCCCAGGCGATGCCGCCGTGCGGCGGCGCGCCCATCGCGAGCGCGTCGAGGAGGAAGCCGAACTTCGCCCGCTGCTGTTCGGCGCTGATCCCCAGCAGATCGAATACGCGCGCCTGGATGTCCGGCTCGTGGATCCGGAACGAGCCTCCGGCCAGCTCGTTGCCGTTCCCGATCAGGTCGTAGGCGAAGGCACGGGCGCTGCCGGGGTCTTGATCGAAACGCTCCTCCCACTCCTGCGTCGGCCGCGTGAACGGGTGATGCACCGCCGTCCAACGCTCGTCGGTCCCCGACCACTCGAACATCGGGAAGTCGGTAATCCACATCCACGACCACGCCTCTTCGTCGATCAGCCCGAGCGTCTCGGCCAGATGGATGCGCAGCGCGCCGAGCACACGGGACGTCATCGGCCACGCGTCGGCGGCGAAGAGGAGCGTCTCTCCGGGCTTGCCGCCGAGCGCCGCGAGCGTCTCCCGGGAGAGGAATTTCGCGATCGGCGACCGCACCTCGCCCGAATCGTCGTACACGAGGTACGCGAGCCCTTTCGCCCCCCACTCCTTTGCGAACTCCTCGAGCTGCGCGAGCTCCGTCCGCGAGAACTCGCGCGGCGCACGCAGAAAGCGGACGGCCTCGGCCGAGGCGAAGACGCCGAACTCCGAGCCGCGCGTCGCCTCGGTCGCGTCCTCGATCTCGAGCTCGTAACGGAGGTCGGGCTTGTCGGTGCCGAAGCGACGATCCGCCTCGTCCCAGGTCATGCGCAGAAACGGCGGCTCGAGATCGACGCCGAGGCACTCGCGCCAGATCGACTGGACGAGATGCTCCGTGAGCGAGATGAGCTCCTCATAGTCGGGGAACGCCAGCTCGACGTCGAGCTGCGTGATCTCCTGGACGCGGTCCGCACGGAGATCCTCGTCGCGGAAGCAGACAGCGACCTGGTAGTAGCGCTCGAAGCCGGCGATCACGAGCAGCTGCTTCGCGATCTGTGGCGACTGCGGCAGTGCGTAGAAGTGCGCCGGCTGAAGCCGCGCCGGGACGAGGAAGTCGCGCGCACCTTCCGGAGTCGGTTTCCAGAGCACCGGCGTCTGGATGTCGACGAAGCCGGCAGCCTCCATGAGCCGCCGCATGATCCCGACCATCTGTCCGCGCAGCCGGATGTTCCGCTGCAGCCGCTCACGGCGCAGGTCGAGCCAGCGGTAGCGCAGGCGAAGCGTCTCGTCCACGTTCTCCTCGTCGAGCTGGAACGGGAGCGGCGTGGAGCGCGAGAGGATCCGCAGCTCGTCGACCTGCACCTCGATCTGGCCCGTCGGCAGGTTCGCGTTGACGAGCTCGGGCGCGCGCGCCACGACCTCACCGGTCGCCTGGAGCACGAACTCGTTCCGGATCTCGTGGGCGATCTCGGCCGCGGCTTGCGAGCGCTCGGGATTGAGGACGAGCTGCACCTTTCCGGCGGCGTCGCGCAGGTCGACGAAGACGAGCCCGCCGTGGTCGCGGCGCGTATCCGCCCAGCCGGCGACCGTGACCCGGCGGCCGGCGTCTCCCGCGCGCAGCTCGCCGCACATCGCGTCGCGCCAGGTCATCGGCACTAAAGGTCCGCCAGCGTGTGCACGACGCGGTCCTCTTCCCCGCGTCGCCGCACCTCGTACGTCCCGTCGCTCCGCGCGACGACAACGGTCTCCGCGCCGAGCCTCTGCGCCTGGGTGAGCTGCCCCTTCATCGAGCGGCCAGCGTAGTCGGTGTCGACCGAGCGGCCCTCCGCCCTCCATTTCGCGATCTGAGGGAGGAGCCGGCCGCGCAGCTCGGGCTCCTCGAACGCGACGAAGAGATCGAGCCGCTGCTCCTCCGCGGTCGCTCCCTCCCGCTCCATGGCGAGTTGCAGCCGCTCGAGCCCCGCACCGAAGCCGACACCCGGCGTCGACGACCCGCCTACCGCCTCGACGAGACCGTCGTAGCGGCCGCCGCCGCAGATGGACGAGTTCACGTTCTCCTCGGGCCCGAGGAACTCGAAGGTCGTGCGCGTGTAGTAATCGAGACCGCGCACCAGCACCGGATCGAGCACGTAGGGGACGCCGTAGGCGTCGAGGTACGCCTTGACCGCGTCGAAGTGCTCGCGGCAGGCGTCGCAGAGTGACTCGCCGATCTTCGGCGCGCCGGCGAGCGCCGCGAGGAGCCGTTCGCTCTTGACGTCGAAGATCTGGAGGACGCTCGTGGCGCGCTTGTGCGCGACTTCCTCGTCCACGAGGTCGGGATGGGTATCGAGCCATTCGTTCAGCCGCGCGGCGTACTGCGGGCGGCAGTTCTCGTCGCCGATCGAGTTGAGCCGCAGCTCCCAGTCCGTCACACCGAGCCTTCGCAAGAGCTCCACGTAGAACTGGATCACCTCTGCGTCGACTGCCGGCTCTGCCGACCCGATCGCCTCGAGCGAGAGCTGCCAGTGCTCGCGGTAACGACCGCGCCCCGGCCGGCCGTAGCGGTACATCGGAGCGATCGCGTAGGCCTTGACGGGCTGCGGCTCCTGAGAGAGGCCGTGCTCGACGTACGCCCGGGCGATCGGAGCCGTTCCCTCGGGACGCAACGTGATCGAGCGCTCGCCGCGATCGGAGAACGTGTACATCTCCTTGTGCACGACGTCGGACGCCTCGCCCGACGTGCGCTCGAAGAGCGCCGTGTCCTCGAACCCCGGCGTCGAGACGCGCGACCAGCCGTACTGCGTGCACTGCTCCTCGATCGTTCGGATCACCCGCCACCAGAGGTGGTCGCGCGGCAGGACGTCGTGCGTCCCGCGCGGCGCCTGGAACTTGCTCATACCGTCCGGAGCTCTGCGAGGAACGGATTGCGCGCGAGCTCGACGCCGAGCGTCGTCTCCGAGCCGTGGCCCGGATGGACGACCGTCTCCGGCGGGAAGCGGTCGGCGAGCATGCGCACCGAGGCCAAGAGCGTGTCCCAGTCGGAGCCCGGCAGGTCGACGCGCCCGACGGAGCCGGCGAAGAGCAGATCGCCGCTGAAGAGCTCGCCTTCGGCGTGGAACGCGATGTGGGCCGGTGAGTGGCCCGGGATGGCGAGGCACTCGAAGGAGATGCTTGCGACCTCGATCGTCTCCCCGCCGCCCAGCAGGTGCTCGGGCGCGTGCGGCCGCCCGGGAACGCCGACCGGCGCGAACTCCGGAAAGCGCTCCAGGCGCTCGCGCTCCCCCTCCGGCATCCACACTTCGGCGCCGGTTCCCTCGGCAAGGTCGGCGACGCCGCCAAGGTGGTCGAAGTGCCCGTGCGTGATGAGAATCCCGGCGCAGGCCGTGTCGAACCGCGCGAGCTCCAAGCGGAGCTGCGCCGCATCGCCGCCCGGATCGACCACCGCGCACTCCGGCGCGCCGCGCTCACTCCGCACGACGTAGCAGTTCGTCTGAAGCGGACCGAGCGCGTATCTGTCCACTGCGAGCGGCATCGCGGCGAGTCTAGTGGACCTCTGGTTAGCCGCCCGGGGGTGCGGGAAAGGCCCGGTGGTGCGGCATTGGCACCTGCCCGAGATCGAGCTGCCCCACGGCACGCGGTCGCCCGTCGTCCTGCATTCGAAGGAGGGCGCGGAGCGGGCCGTCCTCATCGCGCTTCGGCCCGGCGAGGCACTCGGCGACCACGGCGTGAAGGAGTCGGCTCTCCTCCTCGTGCTCGACGGAGCGGTGCGAGTCGAGGCCGGCGGAGAGTCGGTCGAGGCCGACTCGGGGACTCTGCTCCAGTTCGAGCCCGACGAGCGGCGTTCCGTAACGAGCGGCGGCGGCGCCCGGCTCCTGTTGCTCCTGGCGCCGTGGCCCGGTGAGGGCCACTATCGCGGCGACCGGCCGGCCGCGCCGGGCGTCAGCGCTTCCTAGGCTGCTGCTTCTGGCCTTGCTGCTCCATCCGCCGTTGCCAGCGGTTGTGTGCGAAGCGGTCGATCATGAACGAGAACGGGACGAAGAGGGCCGTGTAGAGCAGCGAGATGAGGAGCGCGGACCCGAGGTTGTGGTGGCCCTTCGAGCCGGCGAGATAGAAGAAAACGAAGATCACCACGCCGAGGATCAGCGAGCGCTTCGCGGCGCGCTGCCAGGACGGAGCCGGGGGCTCGCGACCGGAACGGCCGCCGCGCTGCGGAGCCGTCTTCGGTTTTGCTTTCGGATTCGCGCCATTGCTCTTCTCGGCGGCGGGCGCTGCGTCGAGCTCTTCCGGAGGCTCGTCGAGCTCGTTTCCTTCCGCGTCGACCCAGACGGTCTCGTATTCGTGCCGCCGCTCCTTCTGCGACCGGCGCCGCTGCTTCCTCGTGGGCATGGAGGGCTAGCGTAGCTCGCCCCCGACGACCACCTTGGCCACGACGCGGCTTCCCAAGTGGTAGGCGAGGTAGCGCCAGTCGGGTGCGTCGAGGAGCGTGACATCGGCTCTGTAACCGGGCGCGAGGCGGCCGATCCGGTCGGCCCGACCGAGCACATGGGCCGCGTTGACCGTGCAGGCTGCGAGAGCCTCCGCCGGCGACAGGTGCAGCTGCGTGGCGGCGAGCGAGCAGACGAGCGGAAGACTCTCGCAGAAGGCGCTGCCGGGGTTGAAATCGGTCGCCAGGGCGACCGCCGCGCCGGCGTCGACGAGCGCTCGCGCGGGGGGCATCGGCCGGTCGAGGAAGAGCGCGCTCGCGGGAAGGAGCACGCCGACGACGTTGCTCGAGGCGAGTGTCCCGATCCCTTCCGCCCCGGTTGCCTCGAGATGATCGACCGAGCGGGCCGCGAGCTCGACCGCGAGCGGGATCGCCCCTGACTCCGTGAACTGGTCGCCATGAAGCCGTAGCCCAAGGCCCGCGGCCCGGCACGCCTCGAGGTAGCGCCGCGCCTGCGCGGCATCGAACGCGCCGCGCTCGAGGAACACGTCGGCCGCCTCGGCTATCTCTGCCGCCTCCGGCAGCACCTCGGCGATGGCGAAGTCGAGGTAGGCGTCGACGTCGGCGAACTCGGGCGGCACAGCATGGGCGCCCAGCCAGGTCGGGACGCCCCCTGCGTCGCGGATCGCGCGGAGTGACGCGAGCTCCGTCTCGCGGTCGAGCCCGTAGCCGGACTTGGCTTCGAACGTGGTCGTGCCCTCACGAAGCATCCACGAGCGGTGACGCGCGACCGCCGCACGGAGGCCGTCCTCACCCGCGGCCCGCGTCGCGCGGACGGTCGAGAGGATGCCGCCCCCTGCCGCGTGCAGCTCCTCGTAGCTTGCGCCTCCCGCCCGGAGCGAGAACTCCTCGACACGGTCGCCGCCGAACGCCGCGTGCGTGTGGCAGTCGACGAGACCCGGAATCGCGCACAGCCCGCGGCCGTCCAACTCGACGACCTCGCCGTCGAGCGCCGGGAGATCGCGCATCTGGCCGACGGCCTCGATCGTCTCGCCGTCGCACAGGACGAACGCATCCTCGAGCACCTCGACCTCGCCGAGCGTCGAGCCGCGCAGAGGAGCACCGGTTCCGGCCGGCGTAGCCAGTTGCGCGAGATCGCGAACGAGGAGCACTACCGGGGGATCTGCAAGCCGCCCGCCTCGGCAGCCTCGAGCGCCTCCGGGTAGCCCGCGTCGACGTGCCGCATGACGCCGGTGCCTGGATCGGTCGTGAGCACGCGCTCGAGCCGCTCCGCCTGCGCGTCGGTGCCGTCCGCGAGTACGACCATTCCCGCGTGGATGGCGTTGCCGATCCCCACGCCGCCACCGTGGTGGACGCTCACCCACGTGGCTCCCGCCGCAACGTTGACGAGCGCGTTGAGGATCGGCCAGTCGGCGATCGCGTCCGATCCGTCGCGCATCGCTTCGGTTTCGCGATACGGCGAGGCGACCGAGCCCGCGTCGAGGTGATCCCGCCCGATCACGACCGGCGCTTTGACCTCGCCGCTCCGGACGAGCTCGTTGATCGCGAGACCCGCCTTGGCGCGATCGCCGTAGCCGAGCCAGCAGATCCGGGCGGGCAGCCCTTGGAACGCCACCCGCTTCGGCGCGAGCTCGAACCACCGCTGCAGAAGCGGATCGTCCGGGAAGAGCTTCTTCAACCGATCGTCGATGGCCGTGATGTCCGCCGGATCGCCCGAGAGCACGGCCCACCGGAAGGGGCCGACGCCGCGGCAGAAGAGCGGCCGGATATAGGCCGGGACAAAGCCCGGGTATGAGAAGGCCTCCTCTACACCACCTTCACGCGCCTCACCCCGCAGGTTGTTGCCATAATCGAAAACATAGGCGCCACGTCGGACGTACTCGAGCATCGCCTCGACGTGGCGCACGATCGATTCGCCGGCGAGCCGCAGGTACTCGTCCGGATCCGACGAGCGCAGGGCGGCCGCCTCCTCCACCGAGTAGCCGCGTGGCACGTAGCCGTTGAGTGGGTCGTGGGCAGCCGTCTGGTCTGTGATCAGATCGAATTCCTCCCCGCGCGCCGCGAGCTCGGGGACGAGATCCGCGGCGTTCCCGAGCAACCCGACCGAGAGCGGCCGCTTCTCCGCGGCCGCCGCTCGCAGCCGCGTGAGCGCGTCGTCGAGCGACTCCGTCGCCTCGTCGAGGTAGCGCGTCTCGAGCCGGCGCTCGATCCGGTGCGGATCGACCTCGATGCAGAGGATCGCCGCGCCCGCCATCGTGCCGGCGAGCGGTTGCGCGCCGCCCATGCCCCCGAGCCCCGCCGTCAGGATCGTCCGTCCGCGCAGATCGGGCGAGCCGAAATGCTTCTCCCCCGCCGCTGCGAACGTCTGGTACGTCCCCTGCAGGATCCCCTGGCTGCCGATGTAGATCCACGAGCCCGCGGTCATCTGGCCGAACATCGTCAGGCCCTGGGCCTCGAGCCGGCGGAACTCGTCCCACGTCGCCCACTTCGGCACGAGGAGCGAGTTCGCGATCAGCACGCGCGGCGCGCCCTCGTGGGTCGTGAAAACGCCGACCGGCTTGCCGCTCTGGACGAGGAGCGTCTGGTCCGGGCCTAGCTCGAGGAGCGACGCGACGATCGCCCGCAGTGCGTCGTGACTCCGTGCCGCCTTGCCCGAGCCGCCGTAGACGACGAGCTCTTCCGGACGCTCTGCGACCTCGGGGTCGAGATTGTTCAACAGCATCCGCAACGGCGCCTCCGTCGACCACTGACGCGCGTTGAGATCGGCGCCGCGGGGAGCGCGGATCGACGAGAGGTCGCCGACGAGCGCTTCGACCCGCTCCGCGAGCGTGGCGGTAGCGCTCACGCCAGTGACCCCGACTCCGCCTCGACCGCCGCGACCAACGAGCCGCCGCGAATCGCCTCGGCCACCGACTCGATGTCGCCGGCGAGCGGCCGGTCGTCGCGGAGCCGCGGCGACAGCTCGCGCACCGCGGCACGGGCTGCCCGTCCCCCGACTCCCGGCTCGAGCGGCGCGTGGAACTCGACCGCCTGTGCGCCCGCGAGCAGCTCGATCGCAACTGCCCGCTCCGAGTTGGCGAGCACCTGCCACGCCTTCAAACCGGCCGCGTTCCCCATCGAGACGTGATCCTCCTGCCCCGCGCTCGTAGGGATCGAGTCGACCGACGCCGGATGACACAGCACCTTGTTCTCGGAGACGAGGGAGGCGGCCACGTACTGCGGAATCATGAAGCCGCTGTTGAGACCGCCGTCGGTGGTGAGGAAGGCGGGCAGGCCGTCGGAGAGATTCGGGTTCACGAGCCGCTCCAGGCGCCGCTCGGAGATGCTCGCCAACTCCGCCACGGCCATCGCGAGCGCGTCGAGCGCGAACGCCAGCGGCTGCCCGTGGAAGTTGCCGTTCGAGACGAGCTCCTCGTCGTCGACGAGAACGAGCGGATTGTCCGTCGCCGCGTTGAGCTCGACACCGACGGTGTAGGCGGCGTACTCGAGCAGGTCGCGGCTGGCACCGTGCACCTGCGGCGCGCAGCGGAGCGAGTACGCGTCCTGCACCTTGTCGCACCAGCGATGCGCCTCGATGATCGCCGAGCCTTCGAGCAGCCGGAGGACGTTGGCGGCGGCAACCGTCTGACCCCGCAGCGGCCGAAGCGCGTGGATCTGCGGCAGGAACGACGTGCGCGAGCCCTGGAGCGCCTCGAGGGAGAGCGCGCAGGCGACGTCGGCCGCCCGAGCCAGCCGGTGGGCGCGTACGAGCCCGAGGGCGAGGGTCGCCGCCATGAACTGCGTGCCGTTGACGAGGGACAGCCCCTCCTTGGCGGCGAGTCGCACCGGCTCGAGACCCGCTCGCGCCAACGCGTCCGCACCTGACAGCCGCTCGCCTTCGACCCACGCCTCCCCCTCACCGACCAGCGGTAGGGCGAGGTGCGCGAGCGGCGCGAGGTCGCCCGAGGCGCCGACGGAACCGCGGCTCGGCACCAGAGGGACCACGCCGCGGTCGAGAAGCGCCAGCAACAGCTCGACGGTCTCGACGCGAGCGCCCGAGTTCCCCTTCGCGAGCGCGTTCGCACGCAGGAGCATCGCCGCGCGGATGATCTCGTGTGGGTACGGCTCTCCCACCCCGCACGCATGCGAGCGGAGCAGCCGGAGCTGCAGCTCCTCGGTCTGCTCCGCCGGGATCGCGACCGCGACGAAGCGGCCGAAGCCGGTGTTGACGCCGTAGGTGTGCTCGCGACTGCCATGCGCGGCTCGCTCCACGAGCTCGCGCGCCGCGTTCATCTTCTCGCGCGCCCGGTCGGTCAACCCTGCGCCTGCTCGGTCGACGGCCACGGCCCAGACGTCGTCCACGGTGAGGTCGTCGCCGGTGAGGCCGATCGCCGTCCGCTGCGCCACGCGGCGAGTCTAGGCCCGGGCGCCGACCTGTGCGTGGGCGTAGTTGCCACGAACAAATAACCGATTGATTAGTCAGTCAAAACGGATTGAATAGTCAGTCAAAAAGAAGTTGATCTTTTCGGTTTGAATTGTCCGACTTCTTGGGAATTACTGCGCCGCTCTATTCCGCTCCCACCCCAAGGAGGAGAAATGAAGCGGAAGGTAGTGCTGCTCACACTTGCGGCACTCGTTGCGGCGCTGACTGCGGTCGCCGCGCTCTCGGCCACCCCGTCCGTGACGATCACGGGACCGAAGAGCAACCAGAAGGTTTCGCTTCGCCAGAATCCGCAGCTCAACGTGACGGGCACGGCGGCGTTCGCCGCCACGAGTGCGGGCACCACCGAGTTCTTCCTGCGGCGCGACGGTTGCGGCACCGCGGCCGACAACCCACACCTGAGCACCACGTCGGGGACCGACGCCGGTGACGGCTGCGGGCTGATCATCGACCAGGTCGGGCCGGTTGGAGACGTCGCTCCTCAGGCCTCGTTCACCGACTACCCGGCGGTCGACGGCATGCCTCTCGCCTACGACGGGACGCAGGCGATCAACGGCCAGATCTCGCTCACGGGTGCCCAGGTCGGGCTCGCCGAAGTCGACGTCGACGTCCAGGCGCTCGTCGGCGGGAATGCCGTGGACCTCGGATCCGCGACGGGCAGCGCGCTCCTCGACCCGACCGGCGCGTCGACCCCCGTGCCGTTCACCATCGCCCCGAACGCCTCGCTCGACGGTTCCGACATCCAGGCCCTCGACCTGCGCGTAACGATCCACGGGCCGAACGTGTACAGCGGCTTCGTCGCGCTCAGCGGAGCGTCGTACGTGAACCTGCCGAGCCGCTCGGCGAGCGTGAACAAGGGCGTCGAGATCTCGGTCGACGATCCGTCGTTCTCGAACCCGACCGCGGCCCGGATCACGGGAGGAACCTGGAGCGCCTCGATCTCGACACCGAGCGTCGGCAAGCACACGATCTACGCCGAGTCGACGCAGGGCTACAACTCGTCCGCACCCGCGGCCGTGACCTTCAGCGTGACGAAGTGAGGAGGAACCACACCGTGAAGAAGCTCTTCATTCTGTTCACGCTCGGCGCGGTCGCGCTCCTCTTCGGAGGCACCTCGGCCCGAGCGAGCGATCCCGTGCATCACCCGTTGTATATGCCGAACGCGCTTAACACGACGAACCCGGCGCTCCAGCCGCCGCCGGTGTGCTGCGCTCCGGTAGCGCCTCCGCCCGCGGGCGCGCCGGCACCGGTGAACATGGCCTACTTCGGCGGTCATGTCCAGGTGACGCCGAAGGTCTACCTCGTCCTCTGGGGCTGGGGCCAGGCCGGGGCGTTCAACCACACCACGCCCGGCATGCCGACGTCCGACCCGGACGGTGCCGGCGCACGGATGCTCGCCTTCATCAAGGCGATGGGCGGCACGGCCTGGATGGGATCGCAGACGCAGTACTTCGAGACCGTCAACGGCCAGAACGTCAACATCCAGAACCCGACGAACCAGTACGGCGGGGTCTGGTACGACAACTCGAATCCGATTCACAACAACGTGAGCGGGCTCGAGCTGGCGCAGGAGGCGCAGCGCGCCGTGGCGCACTTCGGCGTGACGGATCTCGACAACTCGCAGTTCGTGATCGCGCAGCCGCAGATGTACACTGAGGCAGGCTTCAACAGCGGCGCCGGTTACTGCGCGTGGCACGACTACACCCAGCCGCAGTACTACCCCGGCGTTCAGCCCGGCATCTCGTTCACGAACATGCCGTACGTCCTGAACTCCGGCTCGAGCTGCGGCGAGAACTCCGTCAACACCGGCTACTTCGCCGGGCGGCTCGACGGGTTCACGATCGTCATGGGCCACGAGATCGAAGAGACGATCACGGATCCGGGCGCCGAGGACGTGATCAACGGCGTCAATCTCGGCGGCTGGTACGACTACAGCGCGTACGAGAACGGCGACAAGTGCGCCTGGGTCGGCTACGTGGAGGGGATCGCACCTCCGAGCACCGTTCCTGGCGGGCTGAACAACATCACGGGCAATGACGGGAAGCAGTACCCCGTACAGAGCCTGTGGAGCAACGACTCCGCCGGCGGCACCGGCTGGTGCGCCGGAGCCGGAGACGACCTTCCCGTCACGGGGTAGACGGGAGCGGAAGGCCGTGGGCCCGCCCCTACGCGGGCCCACGGTCATTGCCGGCTTACTCGCCGAGAAGCCGTAGCTCGAGGACGTGTGACGGATCGAGACCTGCGACGCGGAGAAGGGAGCCGGCGGCCGCGACTGCGGCACCCGCCGGGAGCAGACCGACGAGCTCGGCTCCCAGGACCTCGAGGCCTCGCGCGGCCGCTTCCCGCTCGACGGCAGCGACGACCTCGTGCAGCGGTGACGCCCGCCAGTCCTCGACGTTGAGGCTCACCTGGACGTGGCCCGCGTTGGGCAGGCTGAGCCCGAGGGCGCGCACGCCCGGAAAGCCGCCGTCGCGCTCGCGTACCGCGCGCGCCACCTCGCGTGCGCCTTCGAGACCGTCTCCGGCGAGGTTGACGTTGAACGCGATCAGGGCCCGGCGCGAGCCGACGATCACGCCCCCGGCTCTCTCGTCGAGGCGCGTCGGCCCGAAGTCGGGCGCGAGCTCGCCGGCGTCGATCCGCCGCTGGAGCTCCTCGGTTCCGCCGCGCCGGAAGAAAGCGGGACCGCGACCGGGTGCGAGGTCGGCGTAGAGGAAGACCGGCAGTGCGAGCTCATCCGCCACCCGCCGCGCCAGCTCGAGCGCCGTGGCGCGGGCGCGCTCGGCGTCGGCCTCGTGGATCGGGACGAGCGGGACGACGTCGGCGGCCCCGATGCGGGGATGTGCCCCGGCGTGGTCGCGGAGGTCGATCCGCTCACGAGCGCAGGCGATGCCCGAGAGCAGCGCGGCGACGAGCTCGTCCTCGCTCCCGACGAGGGTGTAGACCGAGCGGTTGTGGTCGGCGTCCGAGTGGACGTCGAGCAGGCGGGCGTGCCCGGCGAGCGCAGCGCCGATCGCGTCGATCGTCGCGCGGTCGCGTCCCTCGGAGAAGTTCGGCACAGCCTCCAGCGGCAGCATCGGTCCGGAGCCTACGCTCCGCTGCGGTGACCGCTCGCAAGTCGTCCTACCGCTCGCTCGCGTCCCTGCAGCGAGACCTCTCCCGCTGCCGCGCCTGCGTCGAGGCGGGCTACCCGCTGGAGTCGCTGCCGGTGCGCGTGCCGGGCGCTGAGCAACGTGCGTACCTCTTCGGCCAGGCGCCGGGCGTGGTAGAGGGTCAAGAGCGGCTGCCGTGGCGGGGCCGCGCCGGGAGGACGCTCCGTCGCTGGCTCGAGCTCGAGGAGGACGAGTTCTACGCGACGTTCCATTGCGCCTCGGTCACGCGGTGCTACCCGGGGCGGGCGCCGTCGGGACGGGGCGACCGGACTCCGACGCCGCGCGAGCAGGAGCTCTGCTCGTTCTGGCGCGACTGGGAGCTCGAGCTGCTGCGGCCTCAGTTGATCGTCACGGTCGGCGGGCTCGCGCTGCGGCGGCTGCTCGGTCTTCCGTCGTTGACGCCCTGCGTCGGCGAGCGCTTCGAGCTGGACGGGACGCCCGTCGTCCCGCTCCCCCATCCGTCCGGCGCGAGCGGTTGGCTGAACGACCCCGCGAACCGGGAGCGGCTCGCCGCTGCCACGGCGCGAGTCCGTGAGGAGTTGTCCGGCGTCTACCCTCAGAAGAAGTGAGCGCGGTTCCCTATCGCCGCACCTTTGCGCGGCTCCTCTCGTTCCTGCAGCCGTACAAGCGCGGCGTCGCGATCTCGATCGTGCTCGCCGTCGGCTCTCAGGCTGCCCAGATCGCGCTCATCTGGGTCACGGGTCGCGACGTGATCGACGGCGCGCTCACGCACCACGACACCCACCGTCTTTGGCTGTATGTCGGGATGATCGCAGCGCTCGGCTTCGTCTCCGGCGCACTGATGCTCGGCCGCCGCCTCATCTCCGGCAAGCAGGCGCTCGACGTCGAGATGGACATGCGCCAGGGCCTCTACTCGCACCTCGTGCGCCTCTCTTTCGGCTTCTACGACCGTCACCAGACGGGCCAGTTGATGTCACGCGCGACGGTCGACCTGCAGGGCGTGCGCTTCTTTCTCGGGTACGGCCTGATCTTCTTCTTCCAGAACCTCCTCACGGTCGCGTCCGTGAGCATCGTGCTGTTCTTCTTCGAGTGGCGGCTCGCGCTCGTCGTGCTCGGCGTGACGCCGTTCCTGATCGCGCTCGCGTACCGCTACAGCCACGTCGCGCACCCGACGCTGCGCGACGTCCAGCAGAAGCTCGCCGACGTCGCAACCGTCGCGGAGGAGAACATCGTCGGCGTCCACGTCGTGAAGGCGTTCGCGCAGGAACCGGCCGAGGAGGAGAAGTTCCGCGGCCGCAACGACGCCCTCTTTGCGCAGACGATCCGCGCGAACCGGCAGCGCGCGACGTACGTGCCGCTCCTCTCGTTCCTCCCGCTGCTCGCCCAGGCGGCGGTGCTGCTCGTCGGCGCGCGGATGGTCGCGCACGGCTCGCTCTCGACGGGCTCGTTCGTCTCCTTCAATCTGTACCTCGGCATGCTCGTGATGCCGCTCCGCTCGCTCGGGATGTGGGTCGGCCAGGCGCAACGGGCGACCGCGTCGGGCGAGCGGATCTTCCAGGTGCTCGACGAGCCGGAGGACGTCGCCGATCTCGTGGAGCCGAAGGAGCTGCCGGCCGGCGAGGGGGCGATCCGCTTCGAGAACGTCTCCTTCTCGTACCTGCCGGACCGGCCCGTGCTCGAAAATCTCGACCTCGCGCTCGACGCGGGGACGACCGTTGCCCTGATCGGCCACACAGGCGCCGGCAAGACGACGCTCGCGTCGCTCGTGCCGCGCTTCTACGACGTCGACTCCGGGCGCGTGCTCGTGGACGGCGTCGACGTGCGCGACGTGAGGCTCGCCTCGCTCCGCAGCTCGATCGGAGCGATCACGCAGGATCCGTTCCTCTTCTCGACGACCGTGCGGGAGAACATCGCGTTCGGCAGGCCGGAGCTGACCGACGATGGCGTCGAGCGGGTCTCGCGGCTCGCGCAGGCCCACGAGTTCGTCGAGCGGCTGCCGCAGGGCTACGAGACCGTGATCGGCGAGCGCGGCATCACGCTCTCGGGCGGCCAGCGCCAGCGGATCGCGATCGCTCGCGCGCTCGCCGTCGACCCGCGCATCCTGATCCTCGACGACGCCACGGCTTCGGTCGACGCAACGACGGAGGCCCGCATCCGCGCGGGCCTGCGAGAGGTGATGCAGGGCCGGACGACGCTGATCATCGCCCACCGGCTGTCGACGATCGCGCTTGCGGATGAGATCGTCGTCCTCGACAACGGCAGGATCGCCGGGCGCGGGACGCACGACGAGCTGTTCGAAACGAGTGCCGTGTATCGCGAGATCTACGAGCACGGCCTGCTCGAGCGGCAGTTCGCCGACGCGGTCGAGGCGCGCGCCGACGTGGAGGAAGTGGCGTGAGGGTCCACCAGGCCGGGGGATCGCTGATGCGCCAGCGGGGCGCGGAGGTCGAGGACTGGTCGTGGAACACGACCCGCCGCCGGCTCGGCGTGCTCTGGCGGCTGACGAACCCCTACCGCCTCCGCACGTCGTTCTCCGCCTTTTCCCTCCTCACCGCGACGGCGACCGCGCTGGCCCCTCCGTTCCTCGCGAAGTACGCGCTCGACGCCGCACACGACGGCAACATCGGCGCGCACCTCTGGCTCATCGTGGGGATCTTCCTTGCGGCCGGGCTCGCGAACTGGGGCATGACGTACGTCGAGACGTACATGACGGGCTGGGTCGGGGAGCGGATCCTCGCCGACCTGCGGAAGCAGCTCTTCGGCCACCTGCAGCACCTCTCGCTCGGCTTCTATGAGCGGAACCGCGCAGGCGTGCTGATCAGCCGGATGACGAACGACGTCGAGGCGATCGACCAGCTCGTCACCGACGGCGTCACGACCCTCGCGCAAAGCACGCTCACGCTCGGCGGAACCGCCATCCTCCTGCTCATCCTCGACTGGCGGCTCGCGCTTGCCACGCTCGCCGTGATCCCGTTCATGAGCGTCGCGACCCTGCTCTTCCGCAAGCGCTCGTCGCGGGCCTATGCAGAGGTCCGCGAGCGGCTCGGACTCGTCACCGCAACGCTCGCCGAGGACATCTCCGGCATGCGGATGGTGCAGGCCTTCGTTCGCGAGCAGCGCGCGACAGAGAACTTCGGCTCGGTCGCCCGCCGCTACCGCGACGCGAACATGGAGACGGTCGTCCTCAACGCGGTCTACTTCCCCTTCGTCAGCTTCCTTGCGACGCTCGCCCTCGCAATCGTCCTCGGCTACGGCGGCCACCTCTACTTCCAGCACGCGATCTCGCTCGGGACGCTGTTCGCCTTCATGCTCTACGTGAACAACTTCTTCGACCCTGTCCAGCAGCTCTCCCAGCTCTACAACACGTTCCTCTCCGCGACGGCCGCGCTGGACAAGATCATGGGAGTGCTCGACGAGGAGCCTGAGGTCCTCGACCGGTCAGGCGCGCAGCCACTTCCACACATCGAGGGGCGCGTCCACTTCGAGGACGTTCACTTCGCCTATGGCCTCCGCGACGGCGAGCTGGGCGAGGAGGTGCTGCACGGGATCGACCTCGATGTGCCTGCGGGGACGACGGTCGCGCTCGTCGGCCACACCGGCGCCGGCAAGTCCACGATCGCGAAGCTCCTCGCGCGCTTCTACGAGCCGACGAGCGGCCGGATCACGATCGACGGCCACGACCTCAACGACGTGACGCAGGAGTCGCTGCGCCACCAGCTCGGGATCGTGCCGCAGGAGGGCTTCCTCTTCGCCGGCACGGTCGCCGAGAACATCGCGTTCGGCAAGCCGGATGCGCGGCCCGAGGAGATCGTCCGCGCCGCGCAGACGGTCGGCGCCCACGAGTTCATCCTGCGTCTCGAGGATGGCTACGAGACGCAGCTCGGCGAGCGCGGATCGCGCCTCTCGCTCGGCCAGCGCCAGCTCGTCGCGTTCGCACGAGCGCTCCTCGCCGACCCGCGAATCCTCATCCTCGACGAGGCGACGTCGTCGGTCGACATCGGCACCGAGCGGACGATCGAGGGGGCGCTACGGACGCTACTGGCCGACCGCACCTCGTTCGTCATCGCGCACCGGCTCTCCACGATCCGCGACGCTGACCTGATCGTTGTGCTCGAGCACGGGCAGGTGATCGAGCAGGGTTCGCACGAGGAGCTGCTCGCGCGCCGCGGCCTCTACACGAGCCTCTACGGCGACTGGGCGGCCGCGTAGCTCTTGTAGTACTGCGTCATCTCGATCCGCTGCAGCAGCGTCGGGTGGTTCTCGAGGAAGACGTAGTCCCACCACGGCGGGCTCGGGTCGTCGAGCGTCTCCGACGCGAACAGCTGGAAGAGCTGCCGTCCCGCGGCGGGATCGTGGGTTGCGCGGAGCGCCGACCAGTCCGCCTCCGCCTCGAGGTGGCGTGAGACGACGTTCTGCAGCGGCAGCGCGACGAGCTGGACCACGACGTAGACTAAGATCGCGAGCGGAACCGCCATGGGCAGTCCCATCCCACCGCGCCGCTCGGTGGCGCGCGCGAGCAGGTACGCGAGCGGGAACGCGAAGAGCGCGTACCAGCCGATCGACTTCCAGATGTGGTTGTGCGCGAGATGGCCGAGCTCGTGCGCGAGCACGAACCGGTCCATGCGCGGCGTGAACGGAAATTCGGTAATCGGCTTCCAGAGGAAGACGCGCCGGCTCGCACCGAGACCGGTCGCGAAGGCGTTCGGCTCGCTGAAGCCGCTCAAGACGCGCACGGGGACGTGGACGTGCTCGGCCTGCTCAAGCTTCGCGACGTAGGGCGCGTGGAAAGAGCTCCCGCCGAGCAACCAGGGCGCGATGAAGGCGAGGAGCGTTCGCAGCCCGACGAAGACCGGCGCCGCGGGGAGCCACCACCACTGCCCGATGCGTCGCCGGCGCGCCAAGCCCATCACGATCGCCAGTGCGACACAGAGGAGGACGAACTGCGCGCCGAGCGCGAACCAGTCCCCGATTGTCGCGTCCACGTAGCTTCCGGAGAGCCCGTAGCGGTGGCGCCACCAGATGTTCAGCACCGAGAACGGCAGCTCCGCGCTCCAGACGAGCGCGAACCCGATCATCCCGAGCAGCATCCCGGTGCCGATCGGCCCGGCAGCGGACTCGCGCATCCAGCGCGCTCCGTAGCGGACGAAGACCCCGAGCACCACGAGCTGCGTGAGCGTCTTCCCGAGCCAGAAGAGCCGCTCCACGGAGCTGTAGTGCTGCGCGCGATGCAGCGCATGCGACGGGAAGAGCGCGCTCTCGTCGAGACGCGGGAGGTGGTAGGCGGGGAGCGACGAGCGCCAGAGCAACCACGCCGCGACGGCCCAGACGGCGGCGAGCGCGAGGACGAGCGCCGCGCGGCTGCGCGTCACTCCACCGGCGTGTCGTCGCCCTCGAGCGGGCTCGCGTGCGGGTACGCGTCCGTCAGCAGCAGCGCGTACGCCTCCACCTGGGCGTCGTAGCGGAGTGCGTACGCCGAAAGGTTCCGCAGGCCCCACGGCGCCGAGCCCTTGGCGAGCGCATAGAACCAAGTCAGGACGGCGGAGGAAAGGAGCGCGCCGCCGAGTGCGGCGCTCACCAGGAACGACGGGATCCCGAGGATGATCCGGAAGCCGGTCTTCCAGCGGTTCTGCCGCTGCGGTCCTTCGACCTCGAGGTCGAGCGGATACGTGCCCGCCGCCCCTGTGAAGCCCGGGAAGGGGTTGCCGACGAGCATCAGGTACGCGTACACGTGCAACCGGTAGCGCACGTACCTGGTCAGGAAGCGGTGCAGCCCGCCGGCCGGAGTCCCGCGGAAAAGGGTCACGAACCACTGCGCGATTGCCACGAAGAAGACCAGGATCGACCAGAGCAGGAGCCAGAAGATGTGCGGTAGCGCGAACAGGATCCGGAAGACGACCGTGAGACGCGAACGCCGGAGGTCGTACGGATCCCCGACGACGCGCACGGGATGCTGCGGCGGCCGGTCGGTGACCTCGACGAGCATCTCGGTCGGGTCGGCGTTCGGGTAGCGGTCGGTGACGAGCAGGATGTACGCCGTCGCCTGCGCCGTGTAGCCGATCGAGTAGGCCCCTGCGTCGCGCAGCCCCTTGGGCATCCGGCCGCGCGCGAGGGAGGCGAACCAGCCGAGCACCGCGCAGACGAGGAGCAGCGCGCCGCCGCCTGTTCCCTCTCTCCTCTTGTTGCGGCCGCTACCGAGGTTTCCGCCGCTCAACCCGGCGAGCGCCGAGGAGACGAGCAGCGCGGGAATGGCGAGAAGCAGCCGGAGGAAGATCGTCCAGCGCCGCTGCGCTACCGGCTCCTCGGGGAGCCGGATGTCGATCGGGTACTCGCCGGCCTCCCCCATGAAGCCGGGATAGGGATTTCCCACCAGCGCGAGATAGGCGGTGAGGTGCGCCTGGTAGCGGACGTAGCTGCACATCAGGCGGTGCAGGCCGCGCGGCGGTTTGCCGGTGAAGATCGAGATCAGCCAGTTGAGAATGGCCGCGATGACGATCAGAACTGTCCAGAGGAAGAACCAGATGAAATGCGGGATCGCCAGGATCAACCGGAAGAAGACAGTGACCCGCGTCCGCCGGTAGTCGTCCTCGACGACGAGGTGAACCGGATGTGGTGCGTCGTGCATAGGCCATCTATACGCCATCCGTCAGACTGCTCCTAGGCATGGACGAAGCGAATCTCGATCAGGAGACCGCGGAGCGGATCGAGCAACCGGTCGACGCGGAGGCCGAGCACGAGACGCGACTGACGCCGACCGAGGCCGTCGCCCGGATGAAGATCAACGTGCCGGTGCGCGGCAACCGCAAGCTGCGGACGCTGATCGAGCGCGTCAACGACGACGACCAGCTCAAGGGCTGGTGGCACGTCTCGAACGTGAACGCGGTCGCGCGGATGGAGATCAACGACCACTCCTGGGTGCACATCCAGATCGTCACGAACATCGCGCTCAAGCTCCTGCGCCAGCTCACGAAGCACGGCGTCGAGCCGGGACTCGTCCGCGACTTCGGGCTCGACCAGGACGACGCCGAGGTGGTCGTCGTGCTCGCTGCTCTCCTGCACTGCATCGGGATGTCGATCCACCGGCACGGCCACGAGGACTTCTCGCTCTTCCTCGCCGAGCCGAAGATGCGGGAGCTGCTCGACGGGCTCTACGAGGAGCCAGACCTGACGGTGATCGTCTCCGAGGTGCTGCAGGCGATCATCAGCCATCGCGCCGACGGGGAGCCGCTGACAGTGGACGCAGGGATCGTCCGCGTCGCAGACGCGCTCGACATGGCGAAGGGCCGCTCGCGGATCCCGTTCGAGAAGGGCAGCGTCTCGATGCATTCGCTGTCGGCCGCGGCGATCGAGGACGTCACCATCTCGGACGGAGAGGACCGGCCGATCAAGATCGAGATCCTGATGAACAACTCGTCCGGCCTCTTCCAGGTCGACGGGCTGCTCAAGTCGAAGCTGCGCGGCAGCGGCCTCGAGCCCTACGTCGAGGTCATCGCACACATCGACACGGAAACCGAGCAGCGCCTCGTGCCGATGTACCGGCTCGAGATCTAGGCGTGGCCGCACCGCAGCTCAACTTCCTGACGCTTGCCTGCGCCGACGTGGAGCGCATGGCCGAGTTCCTGCGTGCGCTCGGCTGGGCCGAGGATTCGGCGAGCGAGCCCGCGCATCGACTCTTCCAGGGGACGAACGGAATCGTCGT
>Ga0070695_100000515_pt1 | contig 20317 bp, 17 predicted proteins | sample KBSK1252metaG_FD_65471 | JGI IMG/M metagenome (GOLD analysis project Ga0070695, IMG submission 65471) | Corn, switchgrass and miscanthus rhizosphere microbial communities from Kellogg Biological Station, Michigan, USA - KBS K1-25-2 metaG | ecosystem: Host-associated > Plants > Roots >...
TACCGACCACGCTAGCGGCTGTCGCGAGCGCATTCGTCGGCAAGCTGTTCCGCCTATATCACCCCGAGCGCCATTACATGCGTGGCCCGGGACCAAAAACGCTTGAGAAGATCGGCGCAGAATTGAGGGCACGCCTGGAGACAACCACAAAGGAGCCATTGCCTGACGAATGGCTCCGCCTGATTAAGTCCTTTGAGGCCCAGGAACGTCAGGCGCTGGTTGGGCACAAACCACGATCAGCGCTGGCGCTTCATAAGCACTCCTCTCGGTAGCGCCCCATCAATTGTCCCAACCGTTGCCCTAAAAGGTCGTCCCCAAGGTACCGGCCGACTTGGAGAGTGGTTGTTTGGCAGCAGGGTTCTTCCGCTGCAATTTCAGCAATAGTGGGCATAGCGATCTTTCCATCAGAGGCGCATAGCACACTCTGCCTGCGCCAAATGTCGTGAGGATGCGGCGCAGACTATCGGCCGCGAGCAGTCATGAAGCAAAGACGTCTGCGCATGACCGGAACTCCCCGGCCTAGTTTGCTCGCGTTGCTCGTTGCCGCGATGGCGGGAAGCGCACCGAATTGCTGACTTGGACAGTTTGGGGGACTTGCAAGTATCGCCAGGTGGCTGTTCGCGACCGGGTGGCACCGATAGCATCGACACATCCTGTCGCACAGCCCGTGAAGCACAGGAGCCATCACATGGTCAGCATGAGAAAAGAAACCGATAGCCTTGGTGTGGTTGAGGTTGCTGCGGACAAGCTCTGGGGCGCGCAAACTCAACGCTCGCTCGAGCATTTCAGCATAGGCAACGATCTAATCCCACGCGAGATGATCGCCGCCTATGCGACGTTGAAGAAGGCGGCCGCCATCGCCAATCATGCCAGCAAGCGGCTCGACGATGAGCGGTATAAATTGATCGTACAGGTGTGCGACGAAATTTTAGCTGGCCGGCACCACGACATGTTTCCGTTACATGTGTGGATGACCGGCAGCGGCACCCAGTTCAATATGAATGTTAACGAGGTGATCTCTAACCGTTGCAGCCAAATCGCCAATACACCGCTGGGCAGTCATACGCCGGTTCATCCCAACGACCACGTCAATATGGCGCAATCCTCCAATGACTCTTTTCCTTCCGCCATGTACATCGCCGTGGCCGTCAACGTGAAGCAGCGCCTGGTTCCGGCCGTGACCGCGTTGCGTGACGCGATCAGCCAACACGCCCAAGAGTGGGACGACATCGTCAAGATCGGGCGCACTCACATGCAGGACGCCACGCCGTTGACCCTTGGACAGGAATGGTCGGGCTATGCCGGGATGTTGTCGGACAATTTGGAGCGGATCGAGACGGCCCTACAAGGCGTGTATCGCCTGGCGTTGGGCGGCACGGCGGTTGGGACTGGCATCAACTCGGCTCCCGGCTTCGCCGAGTCGGCGGCGGCCGAGATCGCCAAACTGACCCGCCTACCCTTTGTCACCGCACCCAACAAGTTCACCGTTCAGGGCGCCCACGATGCGTTGGTTCAACTTTCTGGAACGCTTCGTACCCTGGCCGTGTCTCTGTACAAGATTGCCAATGACATTCGCCTGATGTCGTGCGGGCCGCGCGCAGGATTCGCCGAGCTGGAGATCCCGGCGAACGAACCAGGTTCTTCGATCATGCCCGGCAAGGTTAATCCGACCCAGTGCGAGGCGCTCGCCATGATCGCCGTACAGGTGATGGCCAACGACGTGGCCGTGGGGTTCGGTGGCGCTGGCGGTTACCTGGAAATGAACGTCTACAAGCCATTGCTGATCTTTAACGTGACCCATTCGATCACGATCATGACGGACGGCTGCACCAATTTCCGAAAGTTTCTGATCGAGGGCACAAAGCCCAACCGGAAGAAGATCAACGAATACGTCAACCGCTCGCTGATGCTGGTGACAGCACTTTCCCCCGTCATCGGCTACGACAAGGCGTCGAAAATCGCCCACTACGCCATGGACAATGACCTGACGCTCAAGGACGCCGCGTTGAAGTTGGGCTTCGTCACCGAGGCCGAATTCGATCGCGTCGTCGATGCCAAGAAAATGGTGCGGCCTTATCTGGCAACCAAGGCAGCGAGTTCCGCCAGGCACTAGAGCGGGAGGGCTTTTCTTAATTATCGTCCCGATCCCAGCCCTTGTCGGCGCATAGCCTTGCTCCGGCTGGCGCCGGTGCAGGCTGACGTGGCCGCAGCGCAAACTGCCCGGGAGACGCTGCCATGACTGGGGAAGAGCGCGCTGATCTCGTGCTTGCTTTTGCCCGAGTTCTCTACGTCAACGGCCAGGCCACGGAACAGACCGCAAGGGCGGCTGAGCACCTCGCTCGGGCTCTTGGATTGCGCGCTAGGATCAATCCGCGCTGGTCCGAGCTGCAGCTGGTGGCCGACGACGGGCACGGCACTTTGATCACCCAGGTGGCGGCCAATCCCGCGGGCGTCGATATGGACCGCGTGGCTTCGGCGATGCGGGCGATCGAGGATGTTGTGGCTGGCCGTCTGACGCCCGACGCCGCAGTGAAAACGATTGCCAAAATCGCGCGGTCGCCGCCGGCACCGACGTGGCTGTTCGCGCTTGCCGCCGCAGCGGGGGCCACGGCGCTGGCGGTGATTTTCGGCGTCCAGCATGTTTCCGCCGCGACGCTGATATTTCTGAGCGCGGGCATCGGCGCCGTTGTGCGCCGCGCGCTGGCTCGGCTGAGCGCAAACCTCTTTGTGCAACCATTTTGTGCGGCCCTTATCGCCGGCGTGATCGGCGGGCTGGCGGTCCACTACGACCTGAGTTCATCGTTGCGCCTTGTCGCCGTCTGTCCGTGTATGGTTCTGTTACCAGGTCCGCATTTCCTCAACAGCGCGCTCGATCTCGTCAGCGGTCGAATTGCGCTCGGCGCCGCCCGCCTACTCTATGCGGCGCTTATCGTTGTCGCGATCTCGACGGGGTTGCTGCTCGGCCTGGCGCTGCTCGGTGTTTCCCTGCCGGCCGATCCGGCCAGCAGAGCCGTACCCTGGTGGCAGGACGTGATCGCCGCCGGCGTGGCGGTCGCCGCATACAGCGTCTTTTTCTCGACCCCGCTGAGCATGCTGCCGTGGCCGGTAGCGATTGGCATGTTTGCGCATGCTTTGCGATGGGTGGCGCTCTCGCAGTTCGATTTCGGTGTGGCAACCGGCGCCTTGATCGCTTGCGTTGCCGTCGCGTTGATCCTCACTCCGGTCTCGCGGCGCTCGCACATGCCGTTCGCCGCGATCGGCTTTGCTTCGGTGGTGTCAATGATTCCCGGCGTTTACCTGTTCAGGATGGTGAGCGGACTCGTTCAGATCGCCAGCGGCTCGCAAACGACCTTGCAGCTGCTCAGCGCGACGACCGCCGACGGTCTGACTGCGGGGATCATCATTTTGGCGATGAGCTTAGGCCTGGTCGTTCCGAAAATGGCCATCGACTATTGCAGCGATCGCCGGGCGCGGCGCAAAGCATAGGAAGCGGCAGCATGCCAGGGCCTAGCAAAAACTCAGGCTCTCCGCGGGCCGCACGCGACCCGGCAGACCACGAGGTTGGGCTGTCGCGTTTGGGTTTCCAGCTTGTGCCGCTGCTCAGCGTCATCGCTGGAATGGTCGATCTGATCGGCAGGGCCCAGTCCTGGTGCAGCTGCTACTGAAGGTGCAGTTTGTCCTGCTTACCGCCGGTCTGCTGTTGAGCATCGTCGCTAAGCCATCAACCGATCCCCACGGTTTGGCGGCCGGCGTCGCGGTGATGATTGCAGTCGCCGCAATGGCCTGCCAATACGCTCTGCTCCGGTTGGCTTTGCCACACGTGGTCTCCACGGCGGTCATGACGGGCAATTTGACCAACGCCGTTCTGGCACTGATGGAAATGACGTCGAAACGCCGTCAGCGGATGGCGACCAACGCCGAACGAATGAGAGGATCGCTGCGGTTGCTATGACGGCCTGCGGATCTTCCGTCCGGCCAAGCCCTCGCCGAAGATCTCGCAGTTGCAAGCGGTCTTATTGCTCAAAAGCGTGGGGGCACTCGGCCCCGCAGCCGAGTGCCCCTCCAGGTGCTCAGGACAAGGCGCACCCCAAGTCCGGAGCAAACGCCTTGCCGGGTCAGATTCGAAGAGCCTCGGTTTTATTCCCGACCCGTCTCAAAAGGTGAGCTCCAGGCCAGCCGCGACGGTTTGTGCGGCGTGGGGATGGAATGCTCGCGTTCAAGCTGGGAAACAGCGACAGAAACACGGAAAAGCCCGTCGCTTGCTGCGGTTTTCTCTTCGGTAATGAGGGCGGTTACACAGCCTGCACAAATTGCAAGTGGCGTCTTGGGAAATGCCCCTTGCCGTGACCGCCCTCGGTGCTCGTCCTAGCAACAGACGCGCAACGTTTCTGTGACAGCCGCCCTCCACCCGTCATCCATGCCGGCAACCAAGTGCGCCGTCAGGCTGAGCGTTGCGGGAACAGCACACCGATCATCACCCCCAAGGTGACCGAGAAATCGTGCAAAGCCAGGCGGTTCGGCTAAAGGCGATCCAAAGTTGGGGGGCTTGCATCCGTGCCGTCGTATTTGCCGCTTAAACCGCCCCCTATCTGTGCCGCCTGCGGACGAAGGCAGGTTCAAGGCGGGACAGGCGTGGGTGGCGACTGGATGCCTCGCTGGGAGCCCAGGGGGGCATTGGCATTAGGGCCCGCCAACGGTCTTGAGACCACCCTAGGCTACACAGTCGCATCCTATGAAATGGGAGCAAAGTCGGAGTGTGCCTCAATTGGCGCAGCAGTAGCTGTCAACAACACGGTCACTCCTAGGAAGATTGCCATGAAAACCCCAATGACCGCACTCTTGGTTGCAGCCGTTCTCGTCTCGGGCATCGTAACGTTTGCATCTCCGACCGCCGCCAAGCGGAAGCATGTCTATGCGTATAGCTCCCTTACTTACGGATATAGGATCGGCTCCCCCCGCTGGTGGCGCGCGATGGATCGCGCCGGACGTGGCGGCCGACCAGGTGGAATATGAAGCCCGCCCGGGTGACCGCGGCCCTTGAAGGGCACGCGAGGCCCATGGCCGCCAATGAAGGTCACGTGCCGTAGGCTGGCGGTAGCAGAGGCAACTCGTGCTCGCCAGGCCGCGGGGTGAAGGTCAATTTCCCTGGTTGCTATGGGGTTGCCGGCCCCCCCCAAAAAAAGCCGCTGGCGCTGATGCCGTCAAAGACAGCCGTCATCTGGCGCCAATCCTGCGCATTAGAGCATGCGAACTACTTCGCGGCGGGTGGCAGAAGCTTACGGTCGATCAGAGATTGCAGCGCGCCGCGAAATGCGTCCTCGGTATCCATCGTCTTTGTGAACCCTGCCTGGCGCAGCTTGATGGTGCTTACGAAGGCCCGGGGTCCTTCCGGGGCGCCATAGGCGAACGCGAAATCCGCGTGCTGATCTCCGTGGCCAACCAGCTGCCGTAGGTTTCGCGAGCGGAGATCGTACTTTGCAACGATCTGGTCCCAGACGTCCGCGTGCTTCCCGAGGTAAGTTGCCAGGCTCGTTGGCAGGTCCGGACCGGTTTCGACCCCGAGGGTTTCGGCCATGGCCGGCCACAGATTGCGCCATTCGAACACGTCGCCGTTTGTGATGTTGAATGCCTCGTTGGCCGCCTGGGGCGACTGCGCGGCCCAGACCATCACGTCGGCGACCAAGTCTGCATCGGCGGCCTCCCAGACAAAAGAGGGGCCACCGGGAAAGCCGAACGGTTCCCCCTTCTCACGGCGGATTGCCGCGTAGACACCGATAGCGGGAATAACGTTCAACGCGCCAGGGGTCGGACCGGTGACGAGCTGCGGACGTAGTGCCGTGTAGTTAAAGCCGTGCCGAGCGCCCATCTCACGCACGTAAGCTTCCTGGTCGAAGAAGAAATTCTCGTGATCCTTACGGGCATCTCGTTCGCGGGCTGGAATAGGGATCGGGTGCAGGTGCACGCCATAGATCTTCGTGCCCTGCAGAATGCTGATGTGCTGGAAATTGGGGGCGAAACGCGCGATCGGCTCCACCACGTTGCGCAGCATGGCATTGTTGGTCTCGATCTGTGCCTTGCTTGACCAGCCAGCGACCAGCTCGGGTTTCTCGTGGAGGGCCGTGTAGGCAATGTGGGTGATGTCGGTCAACGGCTCGAGCGCCGCGCGGGCCGCTTCCGCGTCCCTCAGATCGACCGTGAGAAACGCAACCTCGCGGCCGCTGGGCAGCTCGGGCTTGCGGCGTGAGACGCCGACCACCTCCCAGCCCGCAGAAAGGAACTTCTCGATTGCGGCGACCCCCAACAGGCCGCTTGCACCCGTGACCAGCACCTTGTTCGGAGTGATCTCGCTTTGATTGGTCGCGTTCATGGTTAAAAGACCTCGTTGTTTGATGTGGCTGTTTGCTCCTTGCAGGTGGCTGTGTGGACGTCGCCGGGCCTCCTTGGGGCGCAAGGTAACGCCGACGCTTCAAAGCGCGCTCAGGCCACCATCGACGACAAGATCGGCACCAGCAACGTAGCTGCCCTCATCCGAAGCCAGGAACAGGCCGCACCGGTTAGCTGGTGACGAGCGACCGGATGAGCTAGGCGAGCGAAACGAATAGGGTTTATTCCGTGCGAGAATGCCGCCGCCGCCGAGTCCTGCGCGTCGGCCCGCCCGGATGGGGGGAGCATCGGCCATTTCGCGGATGGTGTCGCGGTCGGACCACCGCAACTCTTATGCATTCCTGCGGAGCATGAGAATGGATCGACTGGCGGCAATGGAGGCGTTCGTGCTGGTGGTCGACTCGGGCTCGTTTTCTGCCGCGGCCCGCCGCCTAAACGTTGGACAGCCCGCGGTGTCGAAGTTGGTAGCGCAGCTTGAGGACCGGCTCGGCGTCAAATTGTTGGTGCGCACCACGCGCGGGCTGACAGCGACCGAGGCTGGTCTCAACTATTACGAGCGAGCGCGACGATCGATCGAGGAGGCAGAGCAGGCGGAACTCGCAGCGCGCAGCGCCGGCAGCGGCCTGGCAGGCAAGCTGCGTGTCTCGGCGGCTGTCACCTTTGCAAGCATTCACTTGATGCCACGGTTACCGGAGTTTCTCGCGCGCCACCCGGACCTCGAACTGGAGGTCGTGCTGGATGACCGCAACGTCGATCTGGTGCAAGAGCGGATCGACGTGGCCTTGCGTATGGGGCGCCTACCGGACTCCACCCTGACAGCTCGGCGCATCGCGAGTGGGCGGCATGCGGTTCTGGGAACGCCGGCCTATTTCGCGCGGGCCGGCGAGCCGACCGCGCCCGGCGACCTGACCGCGCACGAAGCGGTCATTTATTCCCAGCATGGCGGCGGTGCCGTATGGTCGTTTCGGCGCGACGGCGTGGACCTTACGGTGACGCTGAAGGGTCGCCTGCGGGTCACCGCGGCCGAGGGGGTACGCGCCGCTGTCCTCGCAAACGCGGGGATCGTCATCGCTTCGGAATGGATGTTCACCCCCGAGATCGCCGATGGAACGGTTAAGGCGGTGCTCCTGGAGTGGGAACTGCCTGCAATCGATCTTTGGGCCGTATACCCGGCGGGTCGCACCGCAACCGCGAAAGCACGCACCTTCACCAGCTTCGTCCAAGAAGTGACGCATCAGCCGGCCGGCGCCGGAAAGTCTGGGTAACGTCCGCCCGGCTCATCCCTGCCGAAGTGTGCGAGTTTCAAAGTCTCCCGCCAGAAAGTCAACGAGAGCATCTTGCGGTCTGCGTGTGAAGCAACGGACCGGAGGGCGGCAGCACTATGCGCGTAAAGCCTAGCGCGCGGCCGCATCGCCGGTGGCTGCGAAACGACGATACCGTCTGCTATCTGAGCTCCCTGCAGCCTGCGGCCGGTCCGTGTGGCAGGCGAACCTTTGCCCCCCTTGCAGATACCGGCGAGCGCATGACCGGGCCACGTCAACGGGCTGGAAATAGTTCGCGACACCTTGGACGTCTTGGATTGGTTCGCGGCGCCGTTGCTCCCTACGTTCCGACCTTGAAGTCAACTTGATTCCGGGGTCAAGTTAGCCAGGCCTCGCCCTGCTTCCCGTGTGCAACCATGATGAACACTTCCGCCGCAATGCAACGCCTCTTGCCGGCAACGGCGATGTTCGTAAGCTTCGTAGCCCTATGGCAGCTTGCGGTCACGGGTTTTGGTGTGCGCGAATATCTGCTGCCGAGCCCACTCTCGGTGTTGCAGGCCATGGGGCCTGGTGAAATACCGTGGCTGAAGCACATCTGGATCACGGCCACCGAGATCCTAGGGGCTTTCTTGATTGCGGCCCTGGCTGGTGTCTTCCTGGGTGCAGCGATCGCCTGGTCCCACACCGTGTCGCGAGCACTCACTCCGTTCCTTGTTTTCGTCAATACGCTGCCGAAGGTGGCGGTGGCACCGCTTTTCTTGATCTGGCTCGGCTACGGCATTCTGCCCAACATGCTTATTGGTGCCCTGATTGGTTTCTTCCCCGTGGTGATCAACACCGCCGTCGGGTTGACTCAAATCGAGCAGGACATGCTCGATCTTGGGCGCGTCTTCAACGCTCCCAAATGGAAGGTGCTCGTCAAGATTCGCGTGCCGAACGCCTACCCTTACATCCTGAGCGCACTGAAGGTGACGGCGACATCGGCCGTAGTCGGCGCCGTGGTCGGTGAATTTGTCGCTTCGCAAGCAGGGCTCGGCTACGTGATCATTACGACTCAAAGCAGCATGAATACCCCGGTCGCATTCGCGGCCTTGGCTTGGATTTCTATTTTGGGTTTGATGCTGTTCGGCGCGGTCGGCGCCATGTCGCGCATGTTGGCACCATGGGCTGAAATTCCGGATGCATAAACGTATCGCTAGAGGAGCGCTCTAATGAACAAGCTTGGTTCCACCGCGGCAGGTCTGGCAGCTGCTGTGTGGCTGGTGGCGGGAGCAGCCGCAGCCCAGACCCCAGAAAAGTTTACCTTCGCGCTCAATTGGTTCGCGGTCGGCGATCATGCCGCCTATTGGGTGGCGCTCGACAAAGGCTACTTCGCCCAGCGCGGACTCGATGTCACGCTCGAAAATTCCAAGGGGTCGGGCGATTCGATCGCAAAGGTAGATACCGGCCGCGCCGACGCCGGATTGGCGGACACCGCGGTTGTCATCGCCTCACTTGCTCGGACTGCGAAGATCAAAATTGTCGGTATGGTATTCGACAAGACACCGCTCAATGTCTTCTCTCACAAGGAGAAGGCCATCCTCAAGCCGAAGGATCTTGAGGGCAAGACCATCGCGGCTCCGCCGGGCGACAGCCAGCGGCAGGTCTGGCCGGCCTTCGTCAAGGCCAATGGTATCGACGATAGCAAGGTGACTTGGGTGAATGTGGAGCCTGCCGCAAAAATCGCTGCGCTGGCGGAGAAGCGGGTCGACGCAGTCGCAGACTACACGACCGGGCTCCCGTATTACGAAAAGCCGATGGGGGCGGGCAACGTGGCGATGATGCCCTGGGTGAACTTCGGCCTAGACATGTATTCGATGTCGATTATGGCCAGCGAGAAGACGATGACCGAGAAATCCAAGACGTTGCGTGCATTTCTCGAAGCGGCATACATGGGTTGGCGCGACGTGATGGCCGATCCCAAGGAGGCGCTGGTCATTTTCAAGAAGCGGGTGCCTGAGATCGATGTTGCCATCATCGAGGCCAACATGAAGCTCGGACTCGAGCTAATGAATACGCCTCGCTATGGTGCGAACGGCATCGGTTGGATCGAACAGGAGAAGATGTGTACGTCGGTCGATCTTGTGAACACGTACATGGGTCTGCCGCGCAAAGTTGAATGCGCGGCCGTCTTTACGAACGACTTTTTGACAAAGGTAGCGATGCCGAACGCGAAGTAACCGCATGGCTACAGGTGGGGGCGCGGACGCGAGCATCCAGCTGGATCGCGTTCGCATGGTCTACCAGACAACGAGTGGGTCGGTCGAAGCGCTCCGCGACATATCCCTCACGGTCAACCAAGGAGAGTTCATTTCGCTCGTTGGCCCGAGCGGCTGCGGCAAGTCAACCTTGTTGCGCATCATTGCCGGGCTGCGCCCGGCGACCGCTGGGTCGGTAACCGTCAACGGGGCGGAGGTTTCAAAGCCGATCACCGATGTCGGCATGGTGTTTCAAGCACCGGTATTGCTTAAATGGCGAACGATCCTCGACAACGTCCTGTTGCCTGCGGAGCTTGCTGGTCTGCGAACGGCCAACTATCGACAACGCGCCCTCGATCTGCTGCGGCTGGTGGGTTTGGGCGATTTTGCCAGCAAGCGGCCCAATGAGCTGTCGGGGGGAATGCAACAGCGGGCCAGCATCTGCCGAGCGCTGCTGCTTGATCCGCCGCTGCTGCTCATGGATGAGCCGTTCGGTGCGCTCGATGCAATGACGCGCGACGATTTGAATTTCGAGCTCTTGCGCATCTGGGGGGAGGGCCATGGCTCGGGCGTGCGACGCAAAACCATCGTCTTCGTGACGCATTCGATTCAAGAGGCCGTAATTCTGTCTGATCGTGTTGTGGTCATGTGCCAGCGACCTGGCAGCATTACCGCGGTGCACGAGATTGATCTGCCCCGCCCGCGAACCATCGAAACACGCGCGTCGGAGGGGCTCGGCCGTTTGTCCCTGGAAATCTATCGGGCGCTAAACCGGCGCTTGGCGTAGGCGATCTTGCCTGGGATCCTGGCATGAGTCGGGCAGGTTGTGGCACGAGGCGTGTGCCATTGGCGTCGCAGCGCGGCAGGACCTTGAAGGAGGTCCCGCGGCCTCGTTGCGCATTTAATCTCAATGGCGATCATGAGCCGTTTCCGACGTCAAACACGTTGAGAAACGAGAAGCGCTCGAGAAGCGGTTGAGGGTTGACGAGGCTTAGCGGTTACGAGGACATCCTCGAACCCCTAGGCCTCCGGTGCACGTGGAAGGTCGCCTCACCGTCGTCCTCAAACTGGAACGCGTCACTTTAGATTCGCCACTCGGGATGCGTTTTGTGGGATCGATTGTGCGTGTTGCGCCTCACAGGCAGCGGGGCAAACGGTCTTGAGCGCGGGCTTGACGATGAGACAGGCTGCTGCCAGCGCCGGGATCAGACATACAACCTCCGCGGCGCCGCTGACCGTGTCGCAGTCTTTCTTGCAGCTGTTTGCCTGCTTGGGATCGGCTTTCTTTTTTGATGCGGAGCGGGTGACGCTTATTGTTTGTGGATCACAGGGTGCCAACTGGTCGCCGCCCTTAAGCGCACCCTTTTTTTTCAGCTCCGCCTCGAGTTGGCTCCTTTGCTCCGTCGCGATGCCCGCATAGTCCTTTCCCACACACAGAGTGGCGGCTGTTGCACTATTGGGCCAAGCCAAGACATAAATCGATACTGCCATCACCATATGGATAGGTTTCATAGTCTGCCCGCCTCTTTTTGCCGCGACCGGATGAGCACAGAAAAATGCGCCGCACCAACCGGCCAGTACGTGCCTCAGGTTGAGCGCCCTGTGCCAGCTACGCCGCTATGATGTGAACCAATTTGGCCGGAGCAAGACGAATGCCTTATGGATGGTCCGAGCATTACCTTCGCGTCACAATGAATGAATGTGCGCCGATGAGGTCTTCAGGTTGCACTTTTTCCCTTCGAAGCTCCGCCAGACTGCAGCAACCACACCGAACGCCGGCGAAGGGCAAGGCGAAATTGATTCAATTGAGATTTTGGCTCGAGCCATCTGTGCGGCGGGACCGATGCATCGGGTGATCCGAGGCGATTTGGGCTTCGTCCTCTCACAACTGACCGGCCGCGGGCCTCCTCAATTCGGCTACCCGCGGTGAGAGGGATGCAGTGAGGTCCGATTGGTGTCGGCAGCAATCGTGCCAGCTGCGTCAGCCCTGTTCAACTGAAAGCCGGCATAGGTTGAAACCCGGGCGCAGCCGCGGGAAAACTCAACAGATGGCGGTTCATTCAAACTGGTTGATTTGGTTACCTCTATCGCTTACGCGAGAATAAGCTGACCATCTTTTCCATGTGGCGCGAAATGGCATCTCTAGAGACCCCGAGTCCGACGACATAAATGAAAAGCACAATCAATATCAGGGCAAACATCGCTCGAATTGCTATGAAACTCGGCGAGCTCTCCTCCACCAACAAGGCAGGTATCCACGAGACCAGGGCTAAGATCTTGTCCGCTATCCAATCTAGCATTTGAACGCTCACACCACGGAGCTACCCCGAGGTGCCTGCCCTTGTTTTCATGGCTCGTGGCAGCCAGCGTCCCCGTGTGCCTTAGTCCTGACGGAGGAGCCTTGGAGGTGCCGGGGTTTCGGTCCAGCAGCGGCGCAGATAGGCACGGCGTAAGCAATCATCTCGGTGCAAACTTAAGATCGCGTCGCGAAGCTTTGGCGAGATCGAAGTTGTCCCGATTCGGAAGAATGCGGTCGTTTGCAGAAAGGAATCGGACTTCCTGTTCACGCAAGGCTTGGCGTCAGATTGCGCTTCGCGGCACGACCATAGTTCGCCGAGAGCATTGCCCGTGCAGGTCTCAGTTTCGCGAACGCGATCGTCCAGCAATGTTACATTGTCTAGCTTGGAGATAGTCATTCCAATCCTAGCCTCAGGCGTTTTTGCGCGCATCCCCGCTTACGCCGACAGTTAGGAATATCGGCTCATGTGGTTCTCGAATATCGGGGAGAATGCTGATACCTCGATTGGCTCTGGTCGGCGGCGAATGCTAGAGGACGTTTTTTGGCAGCGCAGCATCGCTTGTGGGCAGTGCAAACCGGTCGAACCGCAAACGACATGCATCCCGTAAGCAAGCTGACTGTGGCGCCCGGCGTTTTGGCCTGCACTAAAACCGCTCTTGGGATTTGTCGCGCAACGCCTGCTGGCGTGTAGCGCGGCCTGCCGTTCAGCAAGCCACTTGCGCAGCGCGGTGATCTCCTCGGCTCGTACGCCTAACTTTGGGGGTTGATGTTTTTCCCCAACGTACGGTCAGACAGTCGATTTTTGTCCTGACCCTCGGCAGGCTGACAATCCGCTGCTGTAGGCTCTATGCTTGTCAACCGCTGGCGCCACTCCGTCAGCCAACTCGGCCTCGACAACTCCCTTGTTGAGGCTTTCTTGTGCTCGTTAGCCCTTGGACCTGTGATTCCTCCAGATCGCAAAGCCAGCCCGGTCAAACAGAGGCGAGCGACGATTGCTGCAGTTTCTCACCTCTTGGCCGCCAGCTTAGGGCCACGGCTCATCGTGCGACCTCGGCCTCGTGGGTGTGATCTTCATGGGCATGTGGCTCGAGGCCCGGCATGGGCGCGCCCCTGAAATAGTCTAGAGCGCCGGGATGCAGCGGGATGCGCGCATCGGGTGGCTCGGAGGTCGCAGCCCTCGGGAGCAGTGATTCGGCAAGAACGTCGCGGCTCTTGTCGAAGGCTTCGGCAATTAGCCACGCGTGCCGTGCTGCAAAGTCGTCGCGGCAGATCAGCAAGAACTCTCCGATGCCAACGATAGTGAACAGCTTGACGGGTCCGTGCCCGGCGAAGGGAGGCCGTCCTTGCAGAAGGGCCGCGGCATCATCGCGCCGCATGAGCGCCACGTCCATCTGATGTGAGCTGATTAGGCTGGCGATGCGCTCGTTGTTCGGCGCCCGGCTCACCTGAGCCTTGCTGCTGGGCAAACGATCCGCAAGCGTCTCCGCAAGCCGTTTGCCGAGCTCGAATGAGGGAGGATCGGCGCGCGAGGTTAAAATGAGTAGGTAGCGCCGGCGGTAGACGCCCCACTGGCCATAAGGCGCATGCCCGCAAAACAATATGGCTGCGGCACCGGTCGCCGCCTTCAGGAGGAAGTCCCGGCGGCAGGGCGACGCAGCCATCTCAGGGCCTTTGCTCTTGCACCACACGCTATTTCTTGCGGAATATGCTGGTGGGTAGGATGGCGGAAACCGCGTAGTTCGGCACGTCGACGACATTGCCTATGCGCAGGTCGGCGGCCACGCTCGCCACGACATAGGCCTGCTCCGGCGTCAGGCCCTTTTCGCGAACCATCCAGTCGATCAGCTCGATTAGCGCGTTGCGTGCGGCCAGCATCAGATCCTCCGATAGGTTCTCGAGCGGACCAATTTTCTGGCTATCGAGGTAGGTATGGTATGGCGGCACCTCGCCCTTGGCTTTCAGGGGGAAGCCGGTGGTGGCGTAGAACTCGGTCGGCGCCAACCGGATGAGCTGATCGCCGCCCTCGAAGTGCGGGACTTTAACCTTCGCGGCCTGCCCCTTGCGGATCTCGGTGACCAGCGTGACCGTCGCCCCCATCTCAATGGCCGTGCCAGAGACCTCGCCATCACCCTGGGCGAAATGGACGTCGCCGACGAACAACCCACATCCGTCCACGAAGCAAGGCAGCAGCAGCGTCGTGCCCACCACCATTTGCTTGATGTCCATGTTGCCACCGTTCTCTCGCGGCGGAATGGTGCGCAGGCATTCATTTTTGTTGCTGCCGTTCTGACCGCACACATCACTGGGCAGCGCACCGATCGGCTGTGGGGTCAGCGCGACGCCGCCCGCGCTCTGCAGCGCCGCCTCTCGAGCCAGGATTGTGCCCACCTCGGGCTGCCCGGGCAGCACCCCGACCGTGCCCATGAATCCGTTAAACGGTATGACGACGCCCGGGATTTGGTCGGAGACCGCCTCCTTGCGGTTGAGTCTCCAATTGGCGATGAACGGCTTGGTGAAGCGATCACGCAGAAAACCGAAGCCCGGGACGATCACGGTGTAACCGTAGTCGTCCGGCTGCACGTCGAGGAGGGTCACCGCCAGTACGTCGCCGCGCTGGGCACCCTCGATGAAGACCGGACCGGTCAGCGGATGGACGAGATTGAGATCGGCCGCCGACACATCCTCAGGCTTGGAGCTGAGGTTGAAGTCGGAGTCGAAGGCGTCGCGCGTTTCAAAGACGATATGCTGACCAGGGTTGGCGCGACTGACCGGCTTGATGGCCGGGTGCATCCGGTTCATGCAGTTCTTGTCTTCGACGCAGTGCGCGCCGGTCTTCGCGACGCGCACGACCTGCCATGCCTTGACGGACGTCGTATCCGCACGCGCGGCGGTTGCGCTGAGCAGCAACGTCGCGGCCGCAGTCATGATCCAGATTTGGCCGGATTGCATCATTCGCTCCTCCCTCAGCAGAATTGTGACCTTATCCTGGTCGGGACGACGATCGACGACCACTTGGGCGCCCGGTAGTACGATAAGGAGATCAAAATCTCGTCCAAACGACCGTCCGGTGAGGCTACTCCTTTTGGGGGTAGGTGCCAACCACCGTGGATCGGAAGGAAAGGCATGGGCCCCTGCACGAGCACGGCGTTCTTGTCGAGCTCGCGTTTCAGCGTCGGCGCTCATGCAACGCACACATCCTTTGCGGTCAGATCACCGAAACGAATGGCGCGGGACCGATCAGCAACAGGGCGATGGCTGTGGCCCTTCCAGAAGACGGGACAGATAGAGGGATGTGCCATCTCGCGTCTACCCGCGCACGCACCGTTTGCGTGAGAGCATCGGCAGGTGGCACTTGACGATCGTCAAGTCGCGAAATTTGGCCAAAGTGACATCCCCAAGCGGTCCTCGGGAAACTTGGCGCGTCAAGCAGCCCTAAACCCTACATGGGGCCAGCCATCACAGCCGTTGCCCGCACCGCCGTTTCCTATTTGAGCACCGATGCGTCGGCCTTGATGCGGACCTCGCCGGGAGAGGGTCGTGGTTCGGTGCCGTCGCTCTCGCGGTCAATTTGGTGCGCGCCAGGTTACTATTTGCAATGGCCCTGGCGGCAAGTTGCGAGGCAACCGGGGTCACACCCATGCCTGCAGGGCCGTAGCGATGGCGACTACGATCGGCTACGCAAGCGACGTCCTGCGACAAGGACTGCGGCGCCAAATTTAGAACGGTGCGACGGGGATGATCCTTGCCGAGCTTTGCGGCGATCATCACCTTCTCGCAGCCAATTGCTCGAAGAGGCCGAGGCCCAGCTGCAACTATCTCGTTCGGCGGCACGCCTTCTCAAAAAAATGGGACGCTTGCTCGCAACAAGCGTCCCGCACCATTCCCGCACCCATTGAACTAACCGATCCGCTTAGAGATCGGCCCGCACCTAGAGCATGACGCCCGTACCCGAGTCGTCAACATAGAACGGCCTCCAATCGTACAGATGAGGGGATCAGTGTGATCTGAGCGCAACGAAGTTCGCGGACGATCTGCCTGCGTTGTGGCGCGGCAACACGTTGATGGGGTGTAAAAAGACCAATTCCAAAGTCACTGGGACGCTGAGGTTTGCCCATGCCACTCTCGTTGTGGCCTGTCGCGTGCGGCGCAATGGGAGAGCGCCGGCCCGGTGGAGCGACATGCACCCCGCTGCGGCTGGGGCCGGCCATCACTTCAGGCCTCGGTGATCAGTCCTGTCGACTTGTCGTGGGGCGCCCGTTCACCGCTGTGGGTGCAAGTTGTGCTGTGCGTGCCGGTCTTCCAGTGCGCTCGACCTTCGATCGCGTGATGGAAGTGTCCACGCCCGTGATTAAAGCCTGGTCCAAGTCCGCACCGGCGCGCTAGTCGTCGTCGTCTTGAGCCGTCTATGAACGGCACTAAAGTCGATGCGCCGGCTTTTTTTCTGAAGATCCACCACTTCGCACGGCAAACCAAACCGTCTTTGGGGTCTGCGGCTCGGCGTGGAGAAAGCTGCGCGTCACAGGCGTTGGGGCCAGCCTCGGGCTTATTTGAGCGATGTCGCCACTGGTATGGCAAACTGCCATTGCAGGGACTCGCGCGCCCTGGTCTCCGTCTCAAATGGCCCTTCTGTCCACTCGTGCACCACATCGCCCGCCGTCGTGGTGACCGTGTCGACGTAGTACTTGCCATCTTCGGCCAGAATGATGTCGACCGCCAACTTGAGCTCGAAAATCACCGTACCGGCGGTCGCCATCCCGGTTCTCCTGGCTGGCATCTGGCCCCGCAGAATCGATGTTAGCAAAGATGCGCAACCTTCGTGGCTTGTTTGAGATCTCCGGCTTGTCGGTGGCTCTGCTTGTGGCCAAGGCGCCACGGTTCGATCTCGCACTCGCGCTTCCTGGAATTGCTAGTTCGGGCTTTTTGTAGGTGACAATCGAGCAATTACCTTGAACGCACAAATGCACCCCGGTCGCGCGCGGCGTGTCCCCTGGAAAGACGGCGCCTTGCCGGTCCGATACCTTGCCCCGTTCCAGGTAGCAAGCTCTGGTTGGCCTGAAAGGACGAGGTCGGAGCAATTCTGACGAACCCGCCGTTGCAGCGCCAGTGCATGAGGCGCGAGTGTGCCATCTCCGCTGACGCTCAACCCGGCGCGCAACACGGGCGAAAGCCAGTAGCAAAAGCGCGGGCGCAATGAGGTGCGGCGCAGCGGGTCATGCTTTCGATCGCCAGGGCGTCCAACGTCTTGCCGTGCGTGCGGTCCTCGAGAGCCTCGGCGGCTCAAAGACCTATGCCTCTTTCGGGACGAGCGCTGTGCGCCGTGGCACGATCAGGAAGCGTTGGTTTCAGGTGTGGAGGCCAGCCTGCGCTCGCTTTCGGCGAACGCGGCCGCGAAGCGTTCGGCAATGCCTGCACCGGCGCTCTCATCGGGGCAGGCGCCAATGGGCAGCGTGTCCAGTTGTGCTGCTTCCTCCAGGCCAACGAGGACGTCACGGCGCATCCGCAGGGCGGAGAGCTTTACTTCGAACTTCCGCAGGAACGCAGTCCATCTAGCACACGCCTCGGTGTCCGACTGGAGTTGCGACGAGACGTGGTGCCGACAAACGTCGAGCCGCCGTTCCCAATGCTGGATTAGGCTCGAGGCACGCTCAATCGCTGTACCCGCCATCGCACTTATCCACAAAATATCCACACGCAACATCCCACAGGCTTGACCGCCTGTCGAGGCGGCCGCGCTTGGTAATCTTCAATACCGTCAGGTAGCTGACGAAAGCTTATCCACAACGAGGCGCGCCGCCTTGGAAATATCACGGCCACCTCGTCGTTTTACTTGCGACCCGGCCCGGCAACCCGTCCCATCCAAAGCCCCTCCGGGTCAATTGGCTTGGTGGCATCCTGGGGTGAGTTAAAGCGTACCCGGATGCCACACAGCATTTACATCTTGCAACCGGATATTCCTGCAAGCCTCATCTGCCGGTGTGACAGCTTGAGGATGCTGTCGATTACGTCGCGCGACACCGTCTCGTTCACCAAGGTGTGAGCTTTGGGCACAATCGTCTTTGACGGCCCGCGTCTTCTAAGCCTAGCGTTCCCGCGAGCGCTTGACCTTGCTCTGCGCTGCGTTCGCTTTCTTGCTGCCAACGGTTCCCTTTTTCTGAGCCATTGTTTCTTTGCTATGATGCTTCCGCACGATGAGTGCGCGCGATGAGATAGCCTGAGGGAGGCTACGATGCGCCGCATTTCGATCTCGGTATTGGTGCTCGCCATTTACGCGGGAAGTTATGCGGCCTTCCGACAGACCAATCAGGAGGTCTGGCCGAAAGACAACCGGACCTACGTAATCTTCCCTGCGGGGGTCGTTGGGCACGCGCTCTACTATCTCTGGCGACCGCTTTCGTACGCCGACAGCGCGGTGACCGGTATCCGGTTCCACGTAGGCCCTCATGTCCATGCGGGTGACGATGGTGCGTGGCCAAAAGTGGAGCATTCCGTCCCGCGTCAGGCGTGACCGGATCTGTCAAAGCAGGATTTGGGCGACTTCAATGCCATGGCTATGCCGCATCTGGGTCGTCTGGGCGACCTTGTTGGCCTCGGGCTGCCCGTGGCTTGCCAGGCACCGAGATATGGCAATGGTCCCACCAGCGATGCTCGTCTAAGGGCGTGATTTCGTCGGCCTTGGAAGACGGCGCTTGATACTGGCAAGCCTCTTGCGCAACACCGTGATCTCGCTACTGGCGTCGCTCGCGGCCTGTCGCTGCAGGACACTCGGTCGGACGCGTGTATCGGCCTCGACCGTCAGCGCAAGTTTCAAAGCGCTTGGCGAAGGGAACTCCCTTCAACGTGCTGCGTTTATGCGACGCTTCCCCAACGACTGCATGTGCAACGGATCTAGGCGTCCCCCCTAGATCCGCTTTCTTTTGACGGAGCCTGGATCACTCATCCATCGTGACGCTAAGCTGCCTGGCTGCCTTGACGCCACTTGTCCACAGACACACCTCCGTCAAATTTTCTCCGTGAAACATTTGTAGGGTGTCCCGAGTTGAGCAATTGCAAGTGTGAGTGTGTAGCGTCCCCTCCAGTGATGCGTTGGTGACGAGTACAGCGGCCCGGGCTTCCCAGACCAAGCGCCCGGGCCGTCACGTTTCACACCTCGTTGTGCCGGTATAGCTCCAGGTCGACGCGGCAAGCCTGAAGGCCGCCGTTAAGCTTTGGATGTTCAATCCTTGATGCAGCGGCGGGGGCGCATGCGCAACCGGCCGCTAGCAAGTCCCCAAAGACCATTTCTGGCCACGTTATCGCTGAACCTCTGGTGAACCTCTGGGGCGTTCTCAAGAAACGTTGCATACTTTCGACGTCGGATAACGATCAGCTCTGGCGTTGCGACGGAATGATCTTTCCGTGGACGTGGTTTTTCGCCACCCTGATACACAGGAATTGCCGCGTCATCTCGCCTGCCCTTTCGTGGCGTCACTGATCGCGCTGCCCGAGAAAGCTCTACTCGAGCGGGGACGCGGGTCTTAAAGACAACCCCCAGGTTAGGGCCTGTCCCCAGGTAGGGCCTGTGCTCAATTCGGCGCCGGCAGAATTGCCTCTCACAGCTGATGGACCCGCTGCAGTGCAGCGAACGGCGAGTTCGTTCCAGTTACGGTCCTCTCTACTAGGTTCAGAACGGTCAGCTTAACGTCTGACGGCGGCCATCGCGCGCGGCCGATGTCTCGGGCCGCAACCTCCTTCAATGGCCTTGCCGATGCCTCAGAAGCGGCGCATTCTTGTCCCCAACACGTCCGTCGGCCGGCACTTTGGGCGCAAAACGGGCGACACGCCGCCAGCAACCTGGGAGGGAAGCGCATGGCACAAGCCGCCCCTGCTCTAACCTGCGACGCCTCCCCCGCATTGAGCCGCCGGCATGTTCTTGCACTCCTCGCCCTTGGATCGGCGGCGACTGCGCCTGACATCGCCGCCGCGGCTAAGGAAGGTCAGCTGACGTGGGGAGTGCACGTCTCGCTAGCTCCCACGTGGTTCGACCCGGCCGAGGTCTCCGGCATCATTACGGCCTTCATGGTTCTCTACGCGCTGCACGACGCGATGGTGAAGCCCATGCCGGGTCAAGCCACAGCACCAAGCCTCGCCGAATCTTG
>Ga0070695_100000518_pt1 | contig 20310 bp, 22 predicted proteins | sample KBSK1252metaG_FD_65471 | JGI IMG/M metagenome (GOLD analysis project Ga0070695, IMG submission 65471) | Corn, switchgrass and miscanthus rhizosphere microbial communities from Kellogg Biological Station, Michigan, USA - KBS K1-25-2 metaG | ecosystem: Host-associated > Plants > Roots >...
CTCGCCGTCTGGCCGGGCGACACGCCGCCCTCGCGCGAGGTGCTGATGGACATGGCGCGCGGGGACACCCTCACGCTCTCCACGCTGCGTGGCACCGTGCACCTCGGCGCGCATGCCGACGCGCCCAGCCACTACGGGCAAAGGGCGCCCTCCATCGAGTCCCGTCCCCTCGATCTCTACCTCGGCCTCTGCCAGGTCATCCAGGTCAAGGCACAGCGTGGGCGCCGGGTCAGTCTCGAGGACCTGGGGAGCGAGATCGAGGCGGAGCGCGTGCTCCTCGTCACCGGCACCTTCCCCGACCCCAGGCGCTGGAACGAGGACTTCGCGGCCCTGGAGCCGGACCTGGTGGATGCGCTGCACGCCCTGGGCGTGCGTCTGGTCGGCATCGACACGCCCAGCGTCGACCTCTTCTCCTCGAAGGATCTGCCGGCGCACAAGCGCTTCCTGGCTCAGGACATGGCGATCCTGGAGGGGCTCGTCCTCAAGGACGTGCCGCAGGGACTCTACGAGCTGATCGCGCTCCCCCTCAAGCTCGAGGGCTTCGACGCCAGCCCGGTGCGCGCCGTGCTGCGCAGCCTCGACCCCTGACCCCTTCCCACTCTCCTACGGGCAGGGCGCCGCGATGGACTGCGGCAGGCAGGCGTTCACGCCGGGCGGGCGCTCACCGCTGCTGGCGGGCCCGTAGGACCCCTCGAAGCTGCCGTTGACGGGGACCACCAGGTAGTACTTGCTGCCCACGCTGGGGGTGAACGTCTTCGACGTCGCCCCAGCCGTGGTGCAGAAGCGGGCGGCGTGGCTCGAGTAGTTCCCGATCGTGCCCTCGTAGATGGCGAAGTCGTTGTCGGTCGTCTTGCAGGAAGCGCCCCAGGTCAGCTTCAGGTCCGAGCCTGCGGCCAGAGAGCCCGAGCCGGTGGACTTGTCCACGCGCAGCGATCGGGCGGCGATGATCCCCGCCGGCACCTCCCCGGACAGGAAGTTGAAGTCCAGCCTCCCGCCGACGTCCGTGCCCGAGGAGTCCACCTTGATCAGGTAGCTCGTGCCCGCCGTGAGCGGCACGCCCGCCAGCAGCGACTGTCGTCCCTCGGTGTCGTCGTTGCAGAGCATGGCCACCGGTGAGGCGCAGCTCCCCGAGAACAGCGACAGCACGGTGTCGAAGTCGCTGCCGAAGGTATCCGCCGTGATGGGGCCGCTCGCGGCGGGGACGAAGCGGTACCAGACCGAATGGTCGCGTGGGGCCACGCCGCAGGCCTCGATGGGCTCGCTGGCCTGCAGGCTGGAGGTGATGGTGCAGTAGGTGTCCTGGAAGCTGCCGGCCGGGAGGAGGGTGGCCGCAGCGCAGTTGTCGTTGGCGGGGACGGCCGCGTTGTACGTGAAGTGCCAGATCAGGGTGCCGCCGTTGGGCCCCCCGTAGTCCGAGATCTTGATGAAGTACTGCGTGCCGCCGGTCACGGGGACGTTCACGAGCTGCGAGTTGCTGCCCGTGCCGCTGTCGTCGTCGCAGGCCACCTGGACGGCGCTGCCGCACGTCCCGCTGAAGAGGGCGAGGACGGTGTCGTAGCCGCTGCCGTTGGTGTCGAGGCTGAGGGTACCGTTGCCGCAGGCCCGGAAGCTGTACCAGACGGTGTTGCTGACCCCCACGCCCCCCACCTCGCAGCTCTCCTGGGGCTCGAGGACCGTGGCGTTCGCCCCCATCGTGCAGTAGGAATCGGGGGTCAGGCTCTGGGTGGTGCCCGGGATGACCGTGCCCGTGGCGCAGGTGTCGTCCGGCGGAACGAAGCTCGGTACGTAGCTGAAGTTGAAGTCCAGGGTGCCGCCGTCGGGGTTGCCGAAATCGGCCACCTTGATGAGGTAGGTGAGCCCGCCGGTGACGGGCACGTTCACGAGCTGCGAGTCGAGCCCGGTGCCGCTGTCGTCGTCGCAGGCGATCTCCACCGGCGCCGCGCAGGTGCCGTGGAACAGGCTGAGAACGGTGTCGTAGCCGCTGCCGTTGGTGTCCACCGTGATGTGGCCGTCCGTGCAGGGCGTGAAGCTGTAGTACACGGGGTTGCTGTTGGTCGTGAAGCCGCAGCTCTCCGCGGGGTCGCCGGCGGTCACGGTCGCCCCCACCGTGCAGAAGGGGGTGGGGTTGAAGGCGGTGGCGTTCTCGGGGATCACCACGGCCGCGCCGCAGGCGTCGTGGGCGGGCGGGGTGGGCGTGTAGGCGAAGTTGAAGTCCAGGGTCCCCCCGCCGGCGGTGGCGTTGTAGTCCGCGACCTTGATCAGGTACGTGGTGCCCGCCGTCACCGGCACGCTCAGGAGGCGCGCCTGCGTCCCGATGGCGTTGTCGCTGCAGGCCACCTGGCTCCCGGCCGCGCAGGTGCCCGTGAACATGGAGAGCACGGTGTCGTAGCTGCTGCCGAAGGTGTCGATGGTCACCGTGCCGCTGCCGCAGGGGGTGAAGCTGTACCAGACGACGTTGCTCACCCCCACGTTGCTCACCTCGCAGCTCTCCTGGGGCTCGCTGGCCGTGGCGTCCGCCTGGTTGGTGGCGTAGGGCGACGGATTGAACGAGGTGGCGCTCCCGGGGATCACGGTGGGGACGGCACAGCTGTCGTTGGGAAGGACGGCCGACAGCACCATGGTGTAGCTGTTGCGCGTGTCGCAGTCGGACAGGAACACGTGCAGGAGGAAGTTCGCGGTGGCCCCGCTGTTCGTGAAGACGAAGCTCTCCACGTTGGAGCTCCCCGTGGAGGAGGCCACGGCGGCTCCTCCGCAGCTCGAGAACAGCTCCAGGTCCAGGTCCCCGTTGGCGTCGGTGAAGGTCACGGTGGCGGAGAGCGTGCCGCCCGCGGGGACGCTGATCTTGAACCAGTCGTCGTGCTGGTACTTGACGACGCGGTTGGTGAACGTCCCCTCGGACACGGTCAGGGCGGTGGCGCAGGTGTCGTTCGGCTCCAGCACGTCGTCCGAGCCGCCCGCCAGCAGCGTCTGCACGGTGGTGCTGCCGGAGTAGAACGCGGCCAGGGCGCCGAAGTTGTCGAAGGTCTGGCTGGCGCAGGTGGCGGGACCGCAGGAGAGGTTCCCGTACACCCGCTGGGTGTCGCTGCGGAAGATGGGTGCGCCCTCCGACCCCGACTCCGACGCGCCGTCCGAGTAGTTCATGCGTACGAAGTTCGGCGATCCGGTGGAGCAGACCGAGGAGTCCGCCGTGGCCTTGGTCCCGAAGCTGATCCGCTTGGCCCCGCCCACCGGGTGATGGATCAAGGCCGAGGCCTGGCCGGTGGCGATGGTGTTGGCGTCCAACCCCGGCCAGAAGAGGCCGCAGGGGAGCGCACCCTCCTCCATGAGGATCGTGGAGTCGCTGGCGGTGCTGGTCACGGCCAGCGTGGCCACCGACGACTTGGGGACGCTGCTCAGGGTGGGCGGCGTCGCGTTGCAGCTCGCGGTCTGGTACAGCCAGAAGAACTGCGTGGTCTGGGCCACGGTGTTGGTGGCGATGCAGGTGTTCGACGTCAGCACGTAGGGCGTGAGGTCGCCGTTCTGGGGGTTGAGGAAGGACGCCGAGCACAGGAACCCGTTCCCGTTCTCCACGAAGCTGATGCGCGCCACGCCGTGGCTGACGTTCGTCCAGGAGGCGGAGCACGTGACGTCGTTGTGACAGGTCCCCAGGCTCGGATCCTCGGCCACGGGGTCCCGGTACAGGTGCTGCAGCCCGGTGATCCGCGGGGGCGCGAATGCTCCGCTCACCGCATCCCCCGGCGCCCACAGCTCGATGCGCGCGCGCTCCCCCTCCACGGTGCCGGTCCAGAAGCTCCCGTCCTCCAGCGGGCCGCGCCCCAGGTAGGGCCCGCTCGCGCTCTCGGGGTGGCCGGGGGCGTACACCCACAGCTCCGCGCCGAGGGGCAGCTCCACCTCCGCCAGATGCACGCGCAGGCCGACCGCTTCCGGCGAGACCACGTCCATGACCCACACCCGTCCCGCCCCCGGCACCTCCAGCCAGGTGCCCTTCTCGATCCCCAGGTCGAGGTCGCGACCGACGCTGATGCGCAGCCGCGCCTTCGCCCCGGTGGCCTCGAGGTCCTCGAGCTTCAGGGCCTGCGCATCGAGGGCGGAGAGGCGCACCTCGGGTGCCCCGCCCGGGTCCAGGCCCAGACGCTCGGAGGGGAGGAGGGGGCGCGGCCGAAGCGATCGCGCGCCGTCGGGGCCGCTCCCCCCGTCGCTCCAGGCCGGGAGGGATGGATCCAGGGACGCGGGGAGGAGCGACTCCGAGGCCGGCTTCCCGGCATGCGTCTCCTTGGGGAGCCCCGCCTCGTCCCCCACGCCTGCGGGCTCGACGGTGGCGCCCTCGCTCGCGGAAGGCTCCGGCTTCCGCTGGGCGGCGACGGGGCGGATCGCCGCCAGGGTCACGACGAGGACGAGCCCGCGACGGCCGATCGCACACCAGCCCATGCGCATCCCCCCCAGGAACGTCCGGGAGAGGGTACGGCGGCAAGCCGTTCATGTGGAAAAAGAAAAACGCCCGCCGGGCGGCGGGCGTCCTGAAAACCCGGAAGCCGGCGGCTAGATGTCGCCCGTGGGCACGCAGTTCTTGGCGTGGGCGCAGTTCGCCCGGCACTGGTTGATGTAGGTCACCCCGTTGTCGCAGATCACGGGGGCGACGATGTCGGGACAGAGGCAGGGCGGCCGGGCCTCGGTGACCGGCGGCACCACCGCGGCGATCCCGATCACCAGCACGGCGAGCAGGGCGCTCCCGGCGAGCAGACGGACGGCGCGGATCACAGACCACCCGTGGGCACGCAGTTGGTGGCGTTCTTGCACCGGGCGCAGTAGATGTTGGGGTACGTCTTGCCGTGGTCGCAAATCACCGGAGCGTAGACCAGCGGACAGAAGCACGGGCCCGCCAGCACCTCCGTGGGGACCAGGGTGGTGGCGCCCACGGCCGCCGTGGCGATCAGCGCGACGCACAAAGCAACACGGGAAAACACACGCTTCATGGGATCTCCTCCTCCAAATTCTCCCAGCTGGGTGGAGCGGATCATCTCACGAACCGGTCTCCCGGTGAACCGTTTCCGCGGAGAAGGCGGGGACGCACACGGCGACGTATTCCGCGCCTCCCGGCTCCGGGGTGGAGTAGCGCACCCACTCCCCGGGCGCGGTGACGATGGCCTGCCCGGCCTGCACGCGCTGCACGCCCTGCGCGTGCTCCACCTGCAGCACGCCCCGCAGCACCACCGTGATCTCCTCGAACTCCGGCCGCTGCGCGGGCTCGATCCACCCCTGGGGCGAGATCATGCGCGCCACGCTCACGGCGGCGTGCCCGCTGCGCACGCGCCCCGCGTACTCCTCGATGCGCTTGGGCGGGCTCCCCGCCGCCTGGATGACGGCCGGCTTGTCGATCAGTTTCGGCATGCGCCCTCCTCCGGCGGCGCACTCTACCTCAGCGGAGGAGGGCCACGACGAGTGCGGCGAGCGCGAGCACGGCTCCGAGGACGGCAACGGCCATCAGGGTGCGGGTCCGTCGCCGCAGCGCGTCCGCCGCCTCCGCGAGTGCCGCCGTCTGCTCGGCGAGCGCCTGCGTCGCCTCCGCCTGGCGCCGCTGCACGTCCTCGAGCGCGGCCAGGCGCGCCTGCAGGTCCTTGCTCCCCTGGGGCGCCGCCTTTGGTTTCAGGTCGAGGAGGGCGCGGGCGAGCGCGACGGCCACGGGCGTCAGGGGAGAGAGCCTCTTCCAGAGGAGCGCCATGCCGCTTCAGCGCGCCAGCGGGAGCCGAAGGATGCGCACGTCCCGCAGCTCCTCGGGGGGCGGCAGCTCACCCTTGCCGTCGAAGGCGGGAAACTGGCTGGTCCCGATGTAGTAGAGCCAGCGGCCGACCACAACCCCCGTGGTGGGCTGGCTCCATCGCCGGTCGTTCTCCGTGAGCACATCCACCGCCGTGGCCGACAGGCCGTCGGCGGCGAGGCGGAAGCGGGCGATGCGCCAGCCCTGCATCACGCCCTTCCGGCGCTGGATCGCGATCAGCGTGGGCCCGCGCACGACCAGGCCGTCGATCCCGGAGGCGTATTCGCGCTTGGGGAGGGCCAGCTCCTGCACCGCCCCCGAGGCGACGTCGATCCCCACGACGCGCTTGCCGGTGGAGACGTAGAGCCGGCTCCCATCCTCCGAGAGGTCGATGCCGTTCGGCGCATCGTGCTTGTCGAGCGTCACCCAGGTCTCGGGCACGTCCGCCCCCGGCTTCAGGCGGTACACGGTGCCGGCGCCGAAGCCCGAGGCGTACACCGTCCCGTCGGCTGCTAGCGTCAGGTCGTTGAAGGCGTCCAGCGTCCCGGTCTTGGGGCGCAGCCAGCGGAAGACGCTCGCTCCCGTCTTCAGGTCCCACGCCATCAACCCGGTGACCCCGGGGGCGGGTGCCGCCCGGCCGGGCGCGAGCTGGGGCGCGGTGGTCGTGCAGGCCCACAGGCGGTTCCGCGCCTGGTCCACCCGGAGCCCGAGCACCGCCTGCAGGCCGTCCGCCCCCTCGGGGACGAAGGTGCGCGCGCTGCCGTCGAGCGAGACGGCCACGATCTTGGCCTTGCGGAAGCTCCCCAGGTAGAAGGTCCAGGTGCGCGGGTCGCACGCGATCCCTTCCGGGATGAGGTCGCGCTCGGGGAGGAGGAAGGCGGTCTCCGAGGCGGGGGCGCGGGCGTCCGGGGGCTCGGGCGGGGTCAGGACCTCCCCCGGGGACGCGGCCAGCAGCCCGGCCAGGGAAAGCGCACCCCATCGCATGGTTCCAGTCTACCCGGCGGCCCGGTTGACGGACCTCCGACGGGAACCCACGTTTTCCGTCGTCCGTGAAATGGACCCGGTGCGCGGCCGATGGCCTCCCCCGAGGTTTCCGGAAGGCGTGCCGGGTCCCTTTCCATCGAGGGACCGGTGCGCGGCACGATCTCGTTCCATCCGGTGGATCCCGCCCTCTTCGAGGGGCTGATCGCGGGCCTCCTGGGCGGCCGCAAGGTGCAGCCCGAGCCTTTCCTGATCGAGGCGCTGCGGGTGCGCACCCCCTGGACCGCCTCCCGCCGCACGGTGGCCGCGATCGAGCGGGCGTTCGAGGAGGCCGAGCCTCCCAAGGCCGCCGAGGGTGCGTCCCTCCTCGAGCGGATCAAGGCCACCGCGGTGGCCCTCGACCACAAGGTGGACCTGGCGACGCGCAAGGCGCTGAAGGCGTTCGACCCCGAGCTGCACCTCCACGGCCGCCCCTTCTTCATCGGGGAGGAATCCGTGGAGCGCGTCGCCACCGTGGTGCACGAGTTCCGCATGAGCCACGGGACCGCGGCCGCGGAGGCCGCCATCCTCGAGCAGCTCGCGAAGCTCGACCCCAGCTTCCCTGCCGCGTTCCCTCCCGGGGACGAGGACGCCGAGCCCGACGCCTCCTACCGCGCCGACCTCCTCCGCGACATGCGCGCCCTCTACGACCTCGCGGCCGCGGCGCGGAAGGGCGACACCTGGGCCGGCGGCAGCGGGACGCGGGCCCGCTCCGCCGTGTCCGTCCTCATGGACGAGGGGCCCTGGCGCGCGGTGCGCCTGCACGCGCGGGCGGTGCCGTTCTGGCAGGGGCGCGAGGTGGACGGCCTGGAGACCGTCTGCCGGGCGGCGAAGATCGAGCCGCCGGCCTGCCTGAAGCCCGCCCACGCGCTCTTCGCCGAGACCTGTCAAGAATTCCCCGGCTTCTCCGAGGGGCTCCCCCTGGAGATCGCCAGCGAGCGTGGGGTGGGGGCCTACGTCGCACCCTCCCAGGTGGACGAGCTCCTGGAGTTCCTGACCAGCACCGGGGCCGCCATGATCCGCGCCGCGTCCAAGTACGGCGAGGGCCCGGCCTGCACCGTGCTCCTGCGCAAGATCCGGGAGTGCGCGTCCTACGCGCGCCGCCATGGCCTCGGCTACCTGGAAGCGGCGGGAATCCCCACGCCGGACGAGGAGCTCGAAGGCTGAGCCGACGCGGCGAGGATCGGCCCGTCCGTCCCCGACCGTTCCGCGATCCGCGGAAGCTCGCCCAGATCGTGTTCGGCGTGGCCCGCCGCGCGCTCCACCTCGTGCGCGTGCCCGCACACCGGCGGCGCGAGAACCGGGCGTGAGCATCCCCCTGAGCAAGACGAAGCTGCTCCTGATCCTTGCCGGTGCGGTGGGCTTCGTCGTCCTGGGCTTCTGGCTCTACGGCTTCGCCGACCGGATGCGCGCCCCCGCCTTCTTCGAGGTCAAGTTCTGGTCCGTCGCCTCCATCGTGTTCTTCGGCCTGTGCGCCATCGTGGCCGCGGTCAAGCTGCTCGACCGCGCGCCGGGCCTGGTGATCGACGACGCCGGCCTCGTGGACAACTCGAGCGGAATCTCCGCCGGCCGCATCCCGTGGAGCGACGTCAAGGGGTTCGCCGTCTCCACCATCCAGAAGCAGCGCATCCTGACCATCGAGGTCCACGACCCGGACAAGTATGTGGAGCGGGCGTCCTTCTGGATGCGACCGTTCGTCCGCTGGAACGCGAAGCACTACGGGAGCCCCGTGCAGATCTCGGCCCACGCGCTGAAGATCGACTTCGACACTCTCGTGAAGAGCGTCACCGACGCCTACGCGAGGTACGCGCGGATCTAGGCGAGCCAACGATCAGATCGCGCGCGCCTCCAGGTTGGAAACTCGCGCCAACTTGTCGTAGTCGCGATCGCGATGAAGAACCGTCAAGCCATGGCGGAGGGCGCAAGCGGCGATCAGACAGTCCGCACTGGAGCGGACGGTCAGTCCAGCACGTCGGGCGCTGCGGTAGAGGTCCACGGCGTGCAAGGTCACCTCGGCGCGTAGCGGCGATTCCACGGTGGGGAGCGCCAGCATGGCATCGCGCGCGAGCGCGAAGGCCTGCGGATCGCGAAACCCCTGGAGCACTTCCTGCAGCACCGGCAAGCAAGTCACGACCTCGTCCATCGCGACGAAGGTCTCCAGCTGTACGCCGGCCGGCTTCCGAAAAACCTCGACCCAGACGGAGGAGTCAACGAGAACCACGAGGCGTCCTGCGAGGCTTGGGTTCTGCCGCCGCCCAGTCATCTCGCATCTCGGACAGGTTTCCCTCCCAAAGGCCCGAGCCCGCCAGATCCAGGATGCGGCGCGCCCGTGCTCGAAGAACGAAGTCCTTCATCGCCCGCTCCACCGCTCGGGAGTAGGTCCGTTCCCCGCTGAGCCGGAGCACGTCCTCGAGCAGTGTCGCGTCAAGCACAAGATTCGTACGTTTCATGCGCATAGTGTGGAGGTTGCGGAGGATCTCGTCAAGCAGGTGCGTTCCGCGTATATTGTCCTAGGACAATAGGACAATTCAGAGAAAGGTGGCGACCGATGCCTTTTCTCCTGGCGGCGGCGGCGACGCTCTCCTTGCTGGCCATCGACGGGACCGCGCAGACGGCGGACGGAAGGCCAGCGTCGGGGGCCCAGGTCTGCGCGATCCCGGACCCCATGCCCCATGAGATGGACGCGCCCACGGGCTGCGCTCCAGCCGGTCCGTCGGGGGCGTTCCACCTCGAGGTCCCGCCGGGGACCTACATGGTCTCCGCCGTTGGGCCCGACGGCGCAAGCGCGCTGGCCCGGAAGGCAGACGGCAGCGCACCGGTCGCGTTGACCCTGCACCGCGAAGGCAGGCCGGTGACGGGCCGGGTCTTAGACCCGCGCGGGAAGCCCGTGCCCAAGGCCTGGGTGTTCGTCGTGCGGGTGACGCGGGACCTCGACCCGGAAGCCTTCACCATGGCCACGGATGCCAAGGGCCGCTTCCAACTCACCGCGGGGGAGGGACCGCTGTTCGTGGGGGCGAGCAGCGGCCCCGATCTCCAGTCGGAGATGGCCTCGGCGGGGGAGAGCGGCGCCGCCGCGCTCGACCTGCGCCTGTGGCCGAAGGCCAAAGGCCCCGCGCCACAGGACGTGATCGCGTGGATCCGGAAGACCGCGATCCCGCTCGCCACCGTGCAGGCCGGCAACGGATTCAAGGACATGGAGCCTCTGGTCCCGATCATCGGGGACGCGAGGGTCGTCGCCCTGGGCGAGGCCACGCACGGCACGAAGGAGTTCTTCCAGCTCAAGCACCGCATGCTCGAGTTCCTCGTCCGGCGCATGGGGTTCACCGTCTTCGGGATCGAGGCGAGCCTTCCCGATGCGCTCGCGGTGAACGAGTACGTCGAGAACGGAAAGGGGGATCCCGCGAGCGCGCTCGCCGGACTCGGCTTCTGGACGTGGAACACCGAAGAGGTCCTGGCCATGATCCGCTGGATGCGGCAGTACAACGAGGATCCCGGCAATTTGCGCAAGATCCGCTTCGTCGGCTTCGACATGCAGGCCCCGGGTTCCTCCGCCGATCGCCTCTCCACCTATCTCGCGCTGGTCACGCCGCAGGACGAGGTGCGGAAGCTGATCGATCCCCTCGATCCGCTGACCGTCCGCGCCACCGAGGAAAAGCCGAGCCAGGCGCAGCAGGCAACGGTGAAGGCGGCGATCGCCGCCCTCGACGCGCACCTCGAAGAGCACCAAGCGGCGCTGGTGCAGGCCTCCAGCCCCGCCGCCTACGCCCTGGCCCGCCACCTGGTGGAGCTGCTCCGCCAGGCCCAGGAGATGTTCTGGAGCCCCGCCTTCTCGGCGCGCGACCGCGCCATGGCCGACAACGTGCGGTGGTATCTGGCGCAGGAGCCGCCCGGCACGCGCATGGTGCTCTGGGCGCACAACGGGCACATCACCTTCGACCCGCAGACCCAGGCCGATGGCGCCATGGGGGCGCACCTGCGGCGGGCGCTGGGACCGGACTACCTCGCCTTCGGATTCGCCTTCGACCACGGCGCCTTCCAGGCCGTGGAGAAGGCCAAGGGCCTCCATCCCATGAGCGTGGGTCCCGCCAAGGAGGAGAGCCTGGACGCCGCCCTGATGGCGGCCTCTCCCGGGCCGTTCGCGCTCGACCTTCGTCGCCTGCGGTCGAACGGCTCCGTCGCCGACTGGTTCCGGATCCCCCGTCCGGTGCGCTCGATCGGCGCCATCTTCGAGCCGGGAAGCGAGGATGGGTACTACGGGACGCAGAGCGTGCCCCGCGCCTACGACGCGCTCCTGTTCGTGGGGACGACCACGAGTGCCGTCCCCGTGGCCCAGGCCCGCCCGAGCCGCCCCGCACGCGCGCTTCCCGAGAAGCCCTCGAACCTCGATTTCGAGGCCGAGTCCGTGGAGGGCGCACCCCCCGGTTGGTTCTCTCCCACGGTGGAAGGCGGCTACCGCGTCACCGTCGAGGAGGCGGCACCGGCGGAAGGAAAGCGCTGCGTGCGTCTTGACCGAGAGGGGGACCGCCGGAAGTCGATGCCCTTCGGGAACCTCATGCAGTCCATCAACGCCGTCGCACTCCGCGGCAAGAAGGTGCGCTTCAAGGCGTCCGTGCGCTCGGAGGTGGAGGGCAGCAGCACCGCGCAGCTCTGGATGCGCGTGGACCGGGAAGGGACCGAGCGCGGCTTCTTCGACAACATGCAGGACCGGCCGATCCGGGACCCGGAGTGGAAGCCCTACGAGATCGTGGGCGAGGTGGCGGAGGACGCGACCTCTCTGAACTTCGGGCTCATCCTGGTGGGAACCGGCCGCGTCTGGATCGACGACGTGCACGTGGGGGCGGTGGAGGAGGGTCCTTAGGCGCGCGCCACGAGCTCGAGATCCTCCTCGGGCTCCTCGTAGTGGAGGATGCCCCAGCGCGGGAAGTCGATGAGGACGCCGCGCTCGAGGAAGCTCCACTCCTCGCGGATGCACGTGGGGCTGTACTCGTCCGTGTCGATCGAAGCCACCACCTTGCCGTTGCGGTCCTCGCCGAGGCCGACGACGTCGCCCACCTTCACTTCCTGGCCGTCCCAGTACTTCACGCGCCCACCCAGGCGATCACCTTCAGCTCCACGGCGATGGGCGTGGGGAGCGCCCCCACCTCGACGGTGGTGCGCGTGGGCTGGTTTCCGGTGAAGGCTTCGGCGTAGAGGCGGTTGAACACGGGGAAGTCCCGCTTCATGTCGGTGAGGAACACCGTGACGTCCACGATGTCCTCCCAGCGCGCGCCCGCGTCCTCGAGCACGGTGCGCACGTTCTCGAAGACGGCGCGGGTCTGCACCTCGATGTCGTAGGCGGTGACGTTGCCGGCGGCGTCCAGGGTGACGCCGGGGATGTCCTTGCTGCCGCGCTTCCTGGGACCCATCCCGGACAGGAACAGGAAGCCGCCCACGCGGCGGGCGTGGGGGAAGGCACCCACCGGCTCGGGCGCGCGGGAGGAGCGGATCTCGCTCACAGCTTCACGCACACGTTCTTGGGCTCGGTGAAGAAGTGCAAGGCCTCCTCCCCTCCCTCTCGCCCCACGCCGGAGGCCTTCATGCCGCCGAAGGGGACGCGCAGATCGCGCAGCATCCAGCAGTTGACCCACACGATCCCGCAGGCGATGCGGTCCGCCAGGCGGTGGGCGCGCGAGAGGTCGCGCGTCCACAGGCTCGCCGCCAAGCCGTAGTCGGTGGCGTTGGCGATGGCGATGGCCTCGTCCTCCGTCTCGAAGGGAAGGACCGTCACCACCGGGCCGAAGATCTCCTCCATGTTCACCCGGCACTCCGGGGAGAGGCCGGTGATGATCGTGGGCTCCACGAAGTAGCCGTCCTGGCAGCGCGCGTTGGGCGGGGGAGCGGGGTTGCCTCCGAGCAGGATCGTGCCCCCTTCCTCCTTCGCCAGCGCGATGTAGGAGAGCACCTTGTCCCGGTGCTGCGCCGAGACCAGCGAGCCCTGCTCGGTCCCGGGCTCCAGCGGGTCCCCCAGCTTGAGGTTGCGCACCCTGGCCACGAAGCGCTGCAGGAAGGGCTCCAGGGCGCGCCGCTCCACGAGCACGCGCGAGCCGCAGAGGCAGATCTGCCCCTGGTTGCTGAAGCCGGCGCGCACCGCGGCCTCCACCGTCTCCTCCAGGTAGGCGTCCGCGAAGACGAGGAACGGGTTCTTGCCCCCCATCTCCAGGGCCACCTTCTTGAACGCCGGGCTGGTGGCGGCCGCGATGGCGCGCCCGGTGGCGGTGCCGCCGGTGAAGGAGATGGTCGTCACGCGCGGGTGGGCGACGAGTGCGGCACCCACCTTGCTCCCCAGGCCGTGCACGATGTTGAGCACGCCGTCGGGGAGGCCCACCTGCTGGCAGGCGCGGGCCAGGAGGTGCGCCGTCATGGGCGTGATCTCCGAGGGCTTGGCCACCGCGGTGCAACCGGTGGCCAGCGCGGGCGCCACCTTCCAGGTGAGGAGGTACAGCGGCAGGTTCCAGGGGGAGATCAGGCCGGCGACGCCGCGCGGGCGCCGCAGCGTGTAGTTGAGCGCGGTGTGGTCGGTGGCGTGGAGGTCGCTCCGCTCGTGGAGGATGGCGGTGGCGAAGAAGCGCAGGTTGGCGATGGCGCGCGGGATGTCCAGCGTGCGCGCCGCCTGCAGGGGTTTGCCGCTGTCGATGGACTCGGCGCGCGCGAAGTTCTCGAGCTCGTCCTCGATCCTCTGGGCGAGGGCCAGCAGGAGGCGGGAGCGCTCCCCGGCCGGAGTGTTCGACCAGGCGGGGAAGGCGGCCTCGGCGGCCGTCACCGCCCGCTCCACGTCCTCCGCGGTGCCGTCGGCGATCCGCGCGTACGGCTTCCCGGTCGCGGGCTCGATGTCGTCCAGCCAGGTACCGGCGGCGGGGGGGACGAAGGCGCCCCCGATGAAGTGCGGGATCTCGATCACGCCCGCATCTTACTCACCCAGCGCGGGCGCGCACTGCTCCTTCGTGAACCCCGCCGCCCCCGCCGTGCAGGCGTTCGGGTACAGACAGCCGTCGCACTTCACGGGCGCGTACTCCATCGTGCACACGAAGTTCGGGGAGGGCGTGGGGCAGGTCTTCTTGGCGTCCTCGGCGGTCTTGGGCGCGCACTGCTCGGCCTTGAAGCCGGCGGCGCTCGCGAAGCAAGCGTTCGCGTACTCGCAGCCGCCGCACACCACCGGCTTGTAGTCCTTGGTGCAGGCCACGTCGGCCTTGGGGGGCGGGCAGGTCTTGCTGGCGGAACCATCGGAGGCGGGCGCGGTCGTTCCCACGGGAGGCGGTGTCGTCGAGCCCGCCTGCGTCGGCACCTTCGAATGCTCCACGCAGGCGGTCCCGGACAGAAGGACGAGGGCCAGGCAAAGAAGACGGAGGGGCTGGCGCATGGGTCACCTCGGGGCGGAGCTGCTTCCAGTAGACCACAGGGAGAGGCTGCGGGCCCTGCGCTCGCGGTGGTCGAGGCCGGCCGCCCGGTCGAGACGTGCGACCAGCTCCGGAAGCTCACTGCGGAACCGCCATTCGCGGTCCTCGCCCCCCGCGGCGCGAAAGGCGTCCGACCACCGCCTCCACCACGGCACCGGGCCGCGCGCGATGGGCTCCAGGATCAGGATGGGACCGGGCGCCGCCAGGAGGCGTGGGAGGAGGGTCTCCCGCGCGGCGTCGGACACCTCGTTGATCGACCACCCGAAGAGGAGGCCGTCCCCCGCCCGGGGCTGCAGGATGGTCAGATCCCCACGTTTCACCGATCCGCGCAGGCCCAGGGTGCGCCACGTCCACGCGGCTTCCTCCAGCGCCCAGCCGCTGCGATCGGTCCCGAAAAGCTCCGCGCCGCAGGCCAGCGCCCACGCCGCTCCGGAAGCGCCCGTCCCACAGCCCAGGTCGAGGATGCGTCTGGGAGCAGGGCGGCTCCAGCCCAGCTCTCGCACGACATCGGAGACGGTCAGAAAGTGCAGCGGTCCATAGAAGAGCGCGAACGCGGCGCGCTTGCCGCGACCCTCCAGCGCCACGCTCCCGGGCAGCTTGTCGCGGCCCGCGATGTACAGGGCCGAGAGCGCCTGCAGCGCGCGCCGCACCTCGGGGAAGGTCAGCTCCCGGAGGTGCCGCGCCTCCAAGGACTCCAGCCACCCGTCGAAACCGCGGAGTTGCATCACTCCTCCCGGAGCGGCGAGGATAGAGGAAGGAGCCGAGGCCATGCCTCTCCTGAAGAACGTGGAAGGGAAGATCCGGGCGGTCGAGGGGTTCGACGTGGCGATCAAGTATCCGAACGGCCGCGACATCCGCGGCGACCGCGACCACATCCCGGGCTACCCTTACGACCGCATGGCCAAGAACTCGATGACCGTGGGGGCCTGGCGCGAGATCCGGTTCCATCCCGCCTACGTGGGCTTCGACGTGGACGTGCTCGACGCCCGCGGCAACGTGGTGGCCGGGAACACCCGCCTGGCCAGCGTGCGCGACACCTACCTCGATGACTGAGCGGCGCCGCTGCGCCTGGGCCGGCGCGGATCCCCGCATGATCCGCTACCACGACGAGGAGTGGGGCACCCCCGTCCACGACGACCAGCGTCTCTTCGAGTTCCTGATCCTGGAGGGGGCGCAGGCGGGACTCTCCTGGAGCACCATCCTGAACAAGCGGGAGGCCTACCGGAAGGCTTTCCGGGAGTTCGACCCTGCGGCCGTCGCCCGCTTCACCCCGGCGCGCGTCGAGAAGCTCCTGGGCGACCCCGGCATCGTGCGCAACCGCCTCAAGGTCGCCTCCGCGGTGAGCAACGCCCGCGCCGTGCTGGAGGTGCAGCGCGAGTTCGGCTCTCTCGACGCCTACCTCTGGCAATTCGTGGGCGGGAAGCCGAAGGTGAACCGTCCCAAGGCCCCCGGCGACGTACCCGCCCGCACCGAGCAGTCGGACGCCATGGCGCGTGCCCTGCAGAAGCGCGGCTTCCGCTTCGTGGGCTCCACCATCTGCTACGCCTTCATGCAGGCGGTGGGCATGGTGGACGACCACGCGGTAGGCTGCTTCCGGAAAACCGCAAAGAGGGTGTCTCGATGATTCCGAGCGTCGTTGCCGTGGAGCAAACCGGTCCCTACCGACTGCGTCTTCGGTTCGACGACGAGGAACTGGGCACCATCGTCTGGCCCAATGGCGCGGATCTCGATCCACGGGTGCTGCATTCGGATGACGGGACTGTGGACGAGTTGCCATCCAGATGACACTCCAGCTCCTCCTTCTCCTCGGCGCGGTCCTGGCCGCACCTGCGGAGATCCCGCCCACCACGCCTGCGCCCGATCCGGCCGCGCTCATCAAGCAGATCTCCGCCGACGTGGAGCGCATCCGGGGACTGGAGTTCAAGAAGCCGGTCCCCATGCAGGTGGTGGGGGACGAGGCGACGCGCAACCACGCGTTGCAGCGGCTCCAGGACCTCCAGGCCAAGGACGCCTTCGACAACGAGCTCGAGGTCTACCGCGTCCTCCGCCTGGTGCCCGAGGGGAACGTGATGGAGAGCGTGCTGGGCGCGCTGGAGGAGCAGGTCGGCGGCTTCTACGACCCCGGGAAGAAGACCTTCTTCCTCCTGAACGACATGCCCAGCAGCATGCAGCCAGCACTCATCGCCCACGAGCTGACGCACGCGCTGGAGGACCAGTACTACGACCTCGACGCGCGGCTGCGCGCCTCCACCAAGGACGAGGACCTCTCCTTCGCGGTCAGCGCCGTGCACGAGGGGAGCGCCACCCTGGTGATGACGATGTACGCCGCGGAGGCGCTGTCCTCGGGAAAGATGAAGCAGGAAGACTTCACAAGCTTCGCCCAGACCGAGGCCGGCCGGGGAGACAAGCTGGCCGCGCTGCCGGCCGTGCTCTACCGCCAGCTCATCGGCACCTACGTGCTGGGGACGAACTTCATCACCCGGGGGAAGGGCCCCTTCGGGGACAAGTTCCCGGTGGCCGACATGAAACGCCTCTACAAGAACGGGCCCACCTCCTCGGAGCAGATCCTCCACCCGGAGCGCTACTGGCAGTGGCGCGACAAGCCGCAGCAGGTGGCGCTGGGCGAGGCGGGGAAGCTGCTGGGCGAGGGCTGGACGCGCGCCGCGAACGGGACCTTCGGCGAGCTCACGCTGGCCGTGCTCGCCGGCGCTTCCACGCCCAACAGCTTCGCCACCGCCTGGGCGGTGGGCTCCTCCGGCTGGACCAACGCCGCCGCCACCGGCTGGGGCGGCGACCACTGGGAGCTCTGGAAGCGCGGAGACGAGCGCGCCGTCCTCCTCAACACCCTGTGGGACAACGCCAAGGAGGCGCAGGAATTCGAGACGGCGCTCGGTGCCGGCCCCACCTTCGCGTTCCGCCGGAAGGGGAGGGCGATCGCCGTCGTGGCCGGGATCCCCGCCGACGGCACGGAGGCGCTGCTCGACGCGCTCCTGCGGGCGGCGGCGGGCGGGAAGTGAGCAAGGCCGTGGCGGTCGTCCGCTTCTGGTTCGACTTCGCCAGCACCTACTCCTACCTGGCCGCCATGCGCCTGGCGGCGCAGGCGCGCGCCTGGGAGGTGCCGGTGGCCTGGCAGCCGTTCCTGCTGGGGCCGATCTTCGCGAAGCAGGGCTGGGACGACTCGCCCTTCAACCTGAACCCGGCGCGCGGGCGCTACATGTGGCGCGACGTGGAGCGGCAGGCGGCGGCCTGCGCGCTTCCCTTCCGGAAGCCCTCTCAGTTCCCGCGGAACTCCGTGCTGGCGGCGCGCGTCGGCTGCGCCGCGCTCGATGCCGACTGGCTCCCCGCCTACGCGCGCGCGGTGTTCCGCGCCAACTTCGAGCAGGACCGCGACATCGCCGATCCCGCGGTGGTGGCCGACGCCCTGCGCGACGCCGGGCAGGATCCGGAGTCCGCGATGGCGGCCGCCGCCTCACCCGAGCACAAGGGGAAGCTCCGCGAGGCCACCGAGGCCGCCTGGGCGCTCGGCATCTTCGGGGCCCCCTCCTTCGAGGTCGGGGGGGAGCTGTTCTGGGGGAACGACCGCATGGAGCAGGCCTTCGGGTGGTACGGCCGGCTGCCGGTCGCCTGCGACCTCCTCTCGCTCGACGCCGCCCAGCGCGCGCGGCGCGCGGAGCTGGCGGACCGGCTACGCGGCGTCGCCCGGCAGGTTCTCGCCCTGAGCAACGGCCTCGCGATCACGGTGCCCGGGACGGCCATGCCACGCGCGCTGGTCGAGGAACTGATGACGCTGGAGCGCCGCTGCTGCCCCTTTCTCACCTTCGAGGCGCAGCCAAGCGGCGAGGACGTCGTACTGACGATCGTGGGTGGCGCCGACGCGCAGGCGTTTCTGCGCGCCCAGTTCGGATAGCCAGCCGGTCGTCCTGTTCCGCGACTTGTGTTCCCGCTGGTGGGAACACAAGAGCTCAGAGCTGCTTTTTCTTCCTCTCCACCAACCGGTTGCCGGGGCCGTAGGTGAAGCGGTACTCGGCCGCGTCCGCCTCGATGTTGCCGTCCTCCAGGAGCTTCCAGGCCGTGACCTCGTCGTCGTCGCCGTACTTCCAGGGGTGCGTCCATGCCGTGCGCGAGGCCACGTCGTACACCCAGACCGCGCGATCCCCCGGCGAGATCCTGCCGCTCTCGTAGGCGAGGTCGGCGGCGACGTACCGCCCCGACTCGCTGCTGCGCAGCTCGATGACGCGCTCGGGCGCGCCGGGGAGGCGATACACCTCCGCCCCCTTCGGGTCGAAGACGCGCAGGTCGTCCGGCGCGTCCGGCACGTCGCTGACGAGCACGAGCCCGCGCGCCCGGGAGATGGGGAGCGCGAGCGACACCCGGTTCCCCGGCGCCAGCGGCTTCTTCCACGCCTTCTGCGGGTCCTCGGCAGGAAGCCAGGTCATGGTGTTCTGCTCGGGGCTGCCCGGCTTCCGCTCCAGGCGCACGATCACCGCCGCGCTGGCATCGTCGGCCAGGGCCACCCGCTCCTGCACCGGCGCGCGTCCTTGCTCCTCGGTGGGGACGACGCGGATGCCGAGGTCGGCCACCACCTCCCCGTCCCGCAAGACGAGCAGGCGCTCGGGCGCGTCGGGGCTGGAGCGCTCCCCGCTCCCGGCCAGGGCGGCGTAGCCCGGGTCGTCCGCGCCCAGGAGCTGGATGCGCGCGCCGTGCGCGCTCTCCGCCGGCGCCGCCGCGGCGGGGACGGACGGGGGCGGGGTGGTCTCCACGGGGGGGTAGACCGCGGCGCATCCGGTCAGGGACAGCACGAGGAGCGAGGCGGCGCGGGACAGGCTCGGCATGGACTCCTACCCTACTGCAGGTCCAGCAGCTTCTGCCGCAACCAGGGCACGTGCTGCATCCGCCGCAGCACGACGTCGCGCCGCTGCCGCCACCGCGCGGAGTCGGTGCGCGGGTTGTCCACCCCGGGGGCGGGGAGTGCTGCGGCCATCCCCGCCGCCTGCTCCGGCGTGAGCGCCGCCGCCGGCACGCCGTAGTAGTGGAGGGCCGCCGCCTGCGCCCCCAGGACACCGGGGGCGAACACCACGACGTTCAGGTACAGCTCGAAGACGCGCCGCTTCCCCAGCTCGTGCTCGAGCCACCAGGCCAGGCGCGCCTCGCGCACCTTCCGGTCGAGGGAGCGCTCGTCGTCGAGGAAGAGGTTCTTGGCCAGCTGCTGGGAGAGCGTGGAGGCCCCGCGCAGGCGCCCTCCCCGCCAGTACTCGCGCACCGCCTCGTGCACGGCCGCCAGGTCCACCGGCCCATGGCCGAAGAAGTCGAGGTCCTCCGCCACCAGCACGGCGGTCTGCAGGTCGAGGCCGATCCGGTCCAGCGGCACGTAGGCGTGCCGCACCTCGCGCGACAGCCCCTCCGCCTTCCAGCGGCGCTCCTGCTGCAGCCACGCGCTCCAGGGGCGCAGGAGCGGGCCCGCGCGGTACGTGTCCAGCGCCACGCCGGGGACCATCCACCAGTGGAGCAGCAGCGCACCCACGGCCAGGAGCACCGTCCCCAGGGCCAGCACGATGCGCGCGCGCATGCCGGCGCGATCCTAGTCGGGGCCCGCCACCCTGGGCAACCTCGCCGCGACGGGGCTACAATGCGCGCCACCCCGACACTCGAAGAAGAAGAGGAGAGAGCCGATGCCGCACGCGTTGCCGCCGCTGCCGTACGCCTTCGATGCCCTGGAGCCCCACATCGACGCCAAGACCATGGAGATCCACCACGGCAAGCACCACCAGGCCTACGTCAACAACTTGAACGACGCGCTCAAGGGCAACCCCGACCTGGAGGCGAAGTCCCTCCAGGACCTGCTCGCGAACCTCAACGCCGTCCCCGACAGTATCCGCACCGCCGTGCGCAACAACGGCGGCGGACACCTCAACCACTCCATGTTCTGGCCCCTGATGAAGAAGGGGGGAGGCGGCGAGCCCAAGGGCGAGCTGGGGGAGGCCATCAAGTCCAGCTTCGGCAGCTTCGAGGACTTCAAGAAGAAGTTCGCGGAGGCGGGCGTGAAGCGCTTCGGCTCCGGCTGGGCCTGGATCTACACCAAGGGCGGCAAGCTCGAGCTGGCCT